>Ga0164307_10000237_pt1 | contig 25668 bp, 15 predicted proteins | sample Whisoiple_243_MG_FD_110214 | JGI IMG/M metagenome (GOLD analysis project Ga0164307, IMG submission 110214) | Soil microbial communities amended with fresh organic matter from upstate New York, USA - Whitman soil sample_243_MG | ecosystem: Environmental > Terrestrial > Soil > Unclassified >...
AGAAGATGCTGTGCGAACACAGTACGTTTCTGTGCGGCGAAGCGCAGGCTCGCGGCTGAAGAAGATGCTGTGCAAGCACAGTATGTTTCTGCGCAGCGAACACGCCTCGAAGGAGAGGTAGGGCACGCCTCGCTCCTGGCGGCGGCGACCATCAATGGCTGGCCCTCGAGCAAAAAGGGTCTCGTGTTGGGGTGGCGAGGCCAGGGGCTGATTGAATATCGGTGTCTGGACCCCACAGGACTGGGGCCCCGAGTGCCGATGTGGGTCTGGCAGTGCCTTGTTTTACGGCAATTGCTGGGCATACGCTGAGGCTTCGCGTGACGGAGAGCAGAACGCATTCGCTCGCGTTCAGCGCTCGCAAACGCGCGTGCCAGAGGAGTCCGACGATGACCAAACAGGCTTGGATTTTGAGCTTCGCGCTGCTCGCGTGTGGTTCCGGGCAGGCGAAGAACGACACGCCTCACAGCACGAACAAGCCGCCGGCGGGGCCGATGTGCAGCTCGCGAGCAGCGACCGAAAGCGCCTGCACAGGCGGTCTCGACGACGACTGTGACGGCTACATCGACTGTCTGGACTCAGAGTGCGACGGGCAAGCCTGCGGCGACGGGCTCACCTGTAGCGGCGGAGCCTGCCGAAAGCCGTGCGCGGCCGGACAATCATGCGTACCCGAATTGCCCACGATTCAAAACGTGCGCGTAAAGACTCGTGGCGATACGGCGTTGATCGAATTCGAGCCGATCGCCGGCGCGCTCGATTACCGCATCTACCCGGAGCCAAACGCCGCGGACTGGCTGATCGGCGACAGCGGTGAAGTCGGGGTCAAAAATGGCATCTACCGCTGCGCGGGAGATCGCATCTTTCAAGCGCGGGAAGCCGACGCCGCAAACTTGTTCGATTGCTCGCTCGCCGGCTGCGACAATCTCCGTCACAACTATTCGCGCAGCGAAGCCGAGGCCACGCTAGGCTACGTGTTTCTGACGCCGGGGCCAGACCGGATCCCGGTATATCGCGTCGCGGATCCCAACGGCGCGGGGGGCTTTCGCAATGCGGACTGGGTCGTACCACTCTATTCAGAGGCCAACAGCGCCGAGTATGTCGCCGACCCCGCGCAACGCAGCGCGCTCTTGGCCAAGGGTTGGCGCGACGACGGCATCGCCTTTTATACGACGAAGTCTGCGGCGAGAACCGTGTATCGCGTTCACTACGCGCATGGCGCCGACTGGCAGGGTGACAACGTCGTCTTGTTCTCCACGGACGGCCCCGAGCACGACGCGCGCGCCGCCCAACCGCCGTCGGAAATCGAGGATCTGGGCGCGCGTTTTCAGATCTTGGAAAGCGAAGAACCGGGGAGCGTCGCGTTGCATCGCGTCAGCTACGGTGGCTTCGACGTGCTCGCGGCCGGCGAGGCACGCTTCGATCAGGTACTGCACCAAGGCCTGCGTCCGGTCTGGTCCCTCACTTGGCCCGGCATCACCGAGAAGACTCGCTTCGTCATCGAGGCGCTGGACGCGGGCTGCCCATTCGCAAACGGATACATCGCTGCCACGCACGCCGATGCAGACGTCGATCGCACGAGCATGCAGCCGTTCAACGCGCCATCGATCACCTTGGATGAAGCGCGCCTCTCTTCCGGCGAAGTGTTCATCAACGGCCAACACGAGCCCACCAATCGTCCGCGCCCGATTGCGCGCGCGTACGTGGACGTGACGCCGGAAGCGCAACCGAAGATGGACTTCTTGGCCACCTTCGATCCAGGCGCCGAGTGGGAGCCATTCACCAAGTGGCGCGACAACAACGCCTTCATTTATCGCAACTCGCAGTGGGTCATCGACACGAGCGGCTGCACCGAAAACTTCACTTTCGGCCCGCTTTTGGGCCAATTCGTGCTGGGCATGGCGGACGGCGGCTCGAGCTGCAACGTCAGCATCACGCCGCGAAACGTGCCGACCAGACTGAGCGCCGACAAATTCTTGCACGTGCGCATGGCCTCGGACGTCCCATCGACCAACCGACGCTATCCGCAGATCATGGTCACGAACGTGCCGCTCAAGGAAGATCCGGCACCCGACGCGGGCTACATCGACGACATCCCGGTGCACAGCCGACTCGGGAACTTCCCCTACGAGCAAGCCGGCAAGGATATGATGGCAGGCACCGCGGACGACGTGCCTGCCGAGGGTGGACGCACGATCGTGGTGCAGCCGTTCGGCGGCTACCAAGAGACGCAAATCGAGTTCTGCGATACCCGCGGCTGGGGTGTGAGCCAGCAGTGCGACCGCGCCAACGTGTACGGCTTTCACGCGGGCGACTACTCCGATACGTGGAAGCAGCCGTGGACGGCGGTGCCAGTGCAAGGGGACGTCGCCGGCTTCGATCGACCGGTGCAATGGGACGTGTACACGTCGACTTCGCGTGTGTACGTGTTCATGGATGGCAAACCGGCGGCCTGCGCCGTACTGCCGGAAGGGCGTATGCCTGCGGGCGCGGTGACCGTCGCCTACCGCGCGGTGCTCTATCATTGCGGGATCGACGAGTCCGTCACTCCCGACGACACCGGGCATCGCTACGAGCACGATTACAGCCTGTGCCACAGCGATCGCCACATGGATGATTTCGGCATCGACCTGAGTACCCCCGCGCCGGCGTGGGACGAGAGCGCGTTGCCTTGCGGGACCAAGTGGTATGGCGGCACCTGAGCGCCTCGTCTTGTTGGCGGCTCTGCTGTTCGCCTGCAGCTCCGCCAGCGATGATCGAACCGACGGAGCGCCGACGATCACGACGGAGCAACGCTTGGCACTGAGCGCGCTGCGCTACGACGAGCGCCCACCCGACGCGGATCCGAGCAACCGCTTCGCGGATGATCCGGCCGCGCGCCGCCTCGGTCAGCGCCTGTTCTTCGAGCCGCGATTTTCTGGTCGCTTGCTCGAGGGAGACAACGACGGCACGGTTGCAACTCTGGGCGTTCAGGGCGACCCCGGTCGCGTGAGCTGCGCGGGTTGTCACTTGCCGGAGTCGGATTTCGTCGATACGCGCAGTCCACACGGGCAAGTCTCGCTCGGCGCACAATGGACGCTACGCAAAACACCGTCGCTGATCGACGTCGCCTATGCGCCTTTGTACAATTGGGACGGGCGGCGCGATGCAATCTGGAACCAAGCGCTCGGGGTGATGGAGAGCAATCGCGAGTTCAACTCTGGAAGGCTGTTCGTGGCCGAGCAGGTCTTTCGCCTGCACCGATCCGAGTACGAGGCCGTATTTGGCGAGCTACCGCCGCTTTCGGACGCAGCGCGTTTCCCACAACTCGCGCCGGAAGACGCTGGCTGCGTCGAGGTCAACACGAGCAAGGGGTCCCGCTTCGTTTGCCGCGGATTACCGGGCGACAGCGCTGACTACGACAGCATGACCGCGACTGACCAGGCGTTGGTGAGCGTGGTTGCTGCCAACGTCGGCAAGGCGCTCGAAGCATATATTCGTCAATTGCGCTGCGGAGCGAGCCGCTTCGACGATTGGCTCGACGGTGACTCGAACGCGCTGACCGCGAGCGAGCAACGCGGCGCGCTGCTGTTCGTCGGTCGAGCAGGGTGCGCCAAGTGCCACGGCGGCGCGCGGCTGACCGATGATGCTTTTCACAACGTGGGCCTTGGCCCGGCCGTGGTCGCGGTCGCCATCCAAGACACGGATGATCGCGGCGCGGCACTCGGCATCGGTGAGGCATTGAAGGATCCGACGAGCAGCGCCGGACCCTTGAGCGACGGTGACCGTCATCGCCTGCCGACTACGCTCGGACCGGACTTGGAAGGCGCATTTCGCACGCCTGGGCTGCGCTGCAACGCGCGGCACCCGAGCTTCATGCACACGGGGCAGCTGCGGAACCTGGCGCAAGTGGTGGAGTTCTTCGATCGCGGCGGCGACGCTGCCGGACACTATCCAGGCGCGAACGAGCTCACTGCGCTCGGCCTGAGTGAGCAGCAGAAGCTGGATCTGGTGGCATTTTTGGGCACGTTGATGGGACCTGGACCTGATGCCGCACTGCGCACGCCCGGCAGCGAGGACTCGCCATGAGCGCTGGTTCGAAACCGAAGAAGCTCGTCGTCTGCGCGTTGTTCATCGCGGGCTGCGGCGCTGGGAAGAGCGACGGAAGTTCGAAATCGAACGACGCTCCAGGCCAAGCCGGACACGCGGGCAACGCGGCCGACGTCCCATTCGAACATCCCGACGTCCCCACCGACTACGTACCCAAACCGGGTAACTGCGGCTTCGACGCGCCCGCTTTTTGCGACGACTTCGAAGCTGGCCCCGCGCCGAGTAGTCGCTCGGGAGAGCTGAGCGCTTCGAACTGGAGTGTCGCACGTGGCATGCCCCAGAATGCATACGACTCGAACGATGTCGTGCGCATCGGGCCGGCGCTGATCGGCCAATGTCGCGTGGGGCTTTCCAACACCCGTGTGCTGCCGGACTCGGATGTCTTGGTCTGCGATCCAATCGCCACCATTCCCAGCCGACACGTGCTCGCGGCGGCGGCCGCGCAGAACTACGGACTCAGCACTTATCGCATTCGGCAGCCGTTCGACTTTGCAGGGCGCACGGGCACGATCAAGCTCGATATGGATCTGAGCAACAACGGCCTCGGCGGTTGGCCAGCGTTGGTGATCGCCGAGGATCCGTCACCCGCGCCCAGCTTCGACTGGCAAGAGCGCGGCTCTGGGCCGCGCAATGGCGTCGAGATCGAGTTCGGCACGGGTTGGTGCAACACGCCGCACACGCTGGAGGCGATCGTGTACGCTTTCAACGACTACGTGCAGACCACGCACGCGCCCACGTTCGACTGCGATATCCCGCACGCGCTCACCGCGCCAGACTCGTTGAATCACGTCGAGGTGTACCTGACACAAAAGCATCTCGAAGTGTGGACCTCGGACGCTTCTGCCGACGGCGTCAATTTCCCGAATCAGCATTTACTCTGGCAGGGAGATTTGGCGCTACCTTTTTCCCGCGGCTACGTGAGTCTCGCGCTGCGCAATCACGCGACGCTCAAATATTGGCTCGGATCGGCCGCCTCGGTGCGTTGGGACAACATCGGCTTCGACGGACCCGTGGTGACCGGCTATCGCGAGTACAGCGCGCCCGACTCGCTCACGCCGTACCAGGGCCTTCCAGGCTGCAAGATGGGCGGCGATAGCTGCTTGTGGGCAGGAGACGTGATCGGCCAATTCCCCGACGACGCGGGCCGTGTCGCCTGCGCAGAGAGCAGTTGTACTTACGACGGCCAGGGATTGAACGTCGGATACATGCTGCCGAACGAGGAAGAGGACGCGCCTCCGGTTTCCCTGCCGTTCCACTCGGTCGCACTCGGTGACGCCACGCGTGCGCGCCTGATCCTAGCGGCCACCTACCCTTGGTTCGAGTGGAACGGCGTCATGTTTCCGCCCACGCACCTCAGCTTGCGTGTGCGCGTGAATGGCGGAAGCTGGCACGATCGCCCAGTCTCGGAAGCCGAAGTCAACGCTTTCACCGACTACTTCCCAGAGCTCGGCGGCGCGGGCGCGAGCGCGGGATTCTTGAACCAAGCCATCGATCTCGACTTGAGCGAGCTGCGCGAGGGCGACAACCAGATCGAGTTACGAGCCGCAGGCACGTGGACGGGCGCCTATCGAGTCACGCTCACCGGCGCCGACTTGGTGCTCGATCAAAGTCCCTAGTCCGGCCGCAAGCAAGGGGGCTAGCGGGCCGGCCGAGCTGACCGAGCCGCAGTTGGCATATGCTGCTCGACGAGGGAACGACTGAGCATGGCTACGAACAAGGGCTCTCGAGGCGTTTGGATCCTGGCGGCGGTCATTGCGTGGTTCGGTCTCCGGGCGCTTCCGGATAGCTCCGCGAGCGCCGAGCCGCTCGCGGCCACGACGACCGTGAGCGCCAGCGAGGCTTCCAAACCGCCACCAACGGTGAAGAACGAGTGCGCGGAGAAGAACTGCGACGTGGAATGCAGTTCGGGTTTGGACGAGACACTGACCGGGTTCACCACGCTCTACGGCGTGACTCCAAGAGCGATGATCGCGCTCGGCGCCGATCCGGTCGACTCCGGACTCGCTTACTACTTCGACGCGACGCTCGAGGGTCTGGAAGCGGCCGCCGGGGACGTTCACGACGGTGAAGCTTGGGTGCGCGATCGCTTTTACTTGCCGTGGAAGACCTTGGATGGAGACGGCAAGCCACGAAAGGAGCTGTTTGCGTGTCGCAAGTCGGTCCCAGGCGTGATCATGTATCGGCGCAAGCGCGCGCAGAAGAACGAGGGGTTGGCAGTATTCCTGGTCGGCGAAACGTCGACCTGGGGCATCGAGCAGACGGCATTCGCCGAGGCGGTGCGTCGAGTGAGCGCACTCACTCCCACCGACCCGGCAAAGTCGAAACGGATCTCGATTTTGGGTCCGACGTTTTCTGGTACCGCCAATTCGCTGTCTGCCGCACTCGAGAGCGAGCTCGATGCGGCCCAAAAGCAGGGCTTGGAGCTCGATTTCAAGATCCGCTCGGGCACGGCCACCGCGAGCAGCGTGGAGCGTGCGTTCGCCGCATCGAACGCCTCGCGTAGCACGAAGGTCGTGGACTACCGGAGCGCGGCCCCGGAAGACGACAACTCACGCTGTGCGATGTTCCGGCGCCTGCGGGAGCTGCGCGTGCCGACTCACGGACCAGCAGACGCCGAAGTCCTGGAGGGCGTCGCGCTGCTCAGCGAAGGAGCGACGGCGTATGGTGCGGCGTTTCGCGCGAGCAGCAAAGCGAAGGCCCAATGCCCGAGGCCAGAGTTCGAATACGCTTTCCCGAACTTGGCTGACGTTCGCGCGGCCTACGGTGGCACGGGCAGCACGCCGCTCGGACTCGGTGTGCCGCCAGCACGAGTCGGAGTGGCAACCGCCAACGACCCGTTCTCGCGCATTCATCCCACGTTGTCCTCGTGGACACCGATCGCGCGTGACATCGGCTTGGCGACGGCGCTGTCCAACCTGGCCGTGCACAGCGTGCGCTACGTGGGCGTCGCGGCGACGGACATGAACGATCTCACCTTCCTCGCCCAACGCGTCAAACGTCAGCTGCCGGACGTGCGCCTCTTCGCGTTCGAAAATGACGTGCTGTTCGAGCACCCGGACTATGCAACGACGCTGAACGGCATGCTCGTGGTGCATGGCATGCGCGTCGACCAACAAGGAAAAATCCTGCCGCCCTCCTCACTGACCAACGTTCAAGCGCGCGAAATGGTCCAGGGCGTCTATCTGGCCGCGCTCGATTTACTCGAGAATCGCGCCATCCCTCGGGTGATCCCGGAGGTCTCGGTGGTCAGCAACGGGAAAGTTTGGGGCATCGCGGGCTACGTCGGCGCGCTGCCGCCTGCTCCAGTTGCGCCGCGTGTCTTCTGGCTGCTCGCGGTTTGGCTCGGCTTCTCTTCGCTGGTCAACGGCGTGGCGTATCTAGTTCAAAGCTTCTGGGCGCCCGCTCGCGAGCATTGGTCGTTGTTGCCGCTGCGCGCGCTGCGCCCGTGCCGGCGGGCGGATCTTGCGGCTGCGCATGCAGTACGCACCTTTGCGCTGTTGCTCGTCGCCTTCACACCCGCGCTGTTGGTATTCGAGATCTCGATCTCGCTGCCGGGCTTCAGCTGGCAGCGTCTGTTCTTGCTGGCAGGAGTGATCGCCAACGCTGGGGCGCTCGTGGTGGCCTTGATCGACATGTTGCGCGCCTACCTGGTGCGCAAGTTGGTCCCGCCGACGGCTTGGGCTTATCTGCTCTTGGCTCTGGTGGTATCGACGTTCACGCTGCTCGGGGTCGCCCCCTGGGCCGCGAGCGCGCCAGCTCAACGCTCGGTCACGTTGGCGAGCGGCGTCTCCCCGGTGCTGCCGGTGCTGCTCGGGGCGGGCCTGCTGTACCTGTTGATCTTGTGCGGTCTCATCCGCATTCGCCTGCTCGACACGCAGCTACCCGAGGCGGGCCCGGACGTGTCGTTTCAGCACCTGCCGCACGGAATCACTCGTGCGTTGGGGTTGACGAACGCGCCTCACGCTGATCCGCTGGCACGAGCCTCCGACCTGCAACGCCTCGAGCGTCGACTAGTCCATTGTCTGCACGACCCGTGGAGCATCGCCCCCGGCTCGGTGTTGATCGCGAGCGCAGTGTTGGTCGGGGCGTTCGCGCTGCTGTTCGACACCAAGCCGATGCTTACGCTCGAAGCCTGGAACTGGCACATCCTCCTGATCGCGGCGTTCATGGCTTGCCTGTTGGTTCAAGGCCTCACCTATGTGCAGATGTGGCTCTACTTCGCGCAACTGCGCATGCTCTTGCAGCGTGTTGCACGGCATCCGCTGGCCGGCGCACTGCGACTCATTCCGAGTTCGCTGCTGAGACCGGTGGAACAACAGCTGCTCGCGAACCGCCCCGAAACGCTCGACCTCGCCCACATCGTCCAACTCCTCGGCGATCTCAGCTTGCAGCGGCCCGAGCTCTCGCCCACAGACGAGGCATTGTTGCCGGAACTACCGACTCGCAGCGCGCTCGGCTATGCCCACGAAAGCGCGCAAAAAGCGCTGGCGAGCGATCTCGATCGCATTGCGATGCGACTCGTTCCAGAACGCCGAGCACTGTGTGAAGCATTGCTCGGCGGCGCTCATGCGCTGTCATCGAGCGTGTCCGGACTCTGGCAACGCGACCTTCCGGCTGAAACGCTCGCGATCGCAAATGCTTCGCCGTCGGCCGATCGCGGTAGCGCGCTCGACGTCTACGCTGCATCGCTGAGCGCACCCGCGCTGGTCTTCGCGCGGAAGGCGGAAGTCTTCACCGCCTCACTCGTCGCTCTGCAGCTCCTCCGGTACGTGCGTTACTTTCGCTACTTCGTCGTAGCGCTCTTGGGCAGCGCGATTTTGCTCGTGCTGATGACGGCACTATACGCGCTACAGCCACAACGCTTGATGTTGAACGTCGAGCTCGGCATGACCACCGCGATCGTCGGCACCGTACTCTGGATGTTCTTCAGCCTCGATCGCGACTCGGTGCTGAGCGCCATTGCCAACAGCAACGCGGGGGAAGTCACGCTCAACAGCAACCTCATCACGCGCGTCGTGACCTGGGGCGTCCTGCCAATGCTCAGCGCGATAGCCGCGCAATATCCGGAGTTTTCGCAATGGGCGTTCGCTGCCGTGGAACCCTTGGCGCACGCACTCCGCTAAGCGATATCGCCACATTGTTTGGCTTGCCTCAGCGGCCCTCAGGCCGGGCAGCTCGCCCAACCCGAGCGACCTGCCCGGCCGCCATGTCTAAGCCCCCGACCAGACTCCGAAAATTCGCACGGCGACGGGGCGAGAACGCGCGCCAAGTGGCGAGACTCGCTCGGCCAATATCCGTATTGGCGACTCTTGCGCTGGGGCGACAATTCGCTGCCTTGAGCGGAGCTCGATTCGCATGCTAGTAGCGGCTTCCGCGCTGCGCTAACAGTGCAGCGTTGTGTGTTGCGCGAGATCCAGAGGGGATCATCGCCCGAACTGAGGAGCCAGCCCTTGCACCGTCGACTCGGAGCGTCTGTTGCGATTTTGGTGGCCAGCCTATGCGGCTTGGTCTTGTCTTTTTTCCCAAGGCTGGCGGCAGCCGCTGAGCCCCATCACGGCGGCGAAGCGGATCTCGTATTGCCTGATCTGAGTAGTGTCGAGGTGCTGGGCATGACCGGCAGCGCACTGCTCCAGCTCGGCATGGTGGTCGCGGCCCTCGGCCTGGTGTTCGGCGTCGTTACGCTGCTGCAGGTCAAGAATCTGCCCACCCACAAATCGATGGCGGAGGTGTCGCAGATCATTTGGGAGACCTGCAAGACGTACCTGATCACTCAGGGCAAGTTCATCATGCTGCTGGAGGTTTTGATCGGAGCGATCATCGTCCTCTACTTCGGTGTGTTGCAGCATATGCCGCCGGTGAAGGTCGCGATCGTGCTGGTGTTCAGCATCATCGGCATCTTGGGCAGCTATGGTGTCGCCTGGTTCGGCATCCGAATCAACACCTACGCCAACTCACGAACGGCGTTCGCCAGCCTCCGCGGCAAGCCATATGACGTGTACGCCATCCCGCTCAAGTCGGGCATGAGCATCGGCATGCTGCTGATCAGCGTCGAGCTGCTCTTGATGTTGATGATTCTGCTCTACGTCCCGGGAGACTACGCGGGCCCGTGCTTCATCGGTTTCGCCATCGGCGAATCACTGGGCGCCTCGGCGCTGCGCATTGCCGGCGGCATCTTCACCAAGATCGCCGACATTGGCTCGGATTTGATGAAGATCGTCTTCAAAGTAAAAGAAGACGATGCACGCAACCCGGGCGTGATCGCCGATTGCACGGGCGACAACGCGGGTGACTCGGTCGGCCCCAGTGCGGACGGCTTCGAGACGTACGGCGTGACCGGCGTGGCCTTGATTTCCTTCATTCTGCTCGCGGTGCACGATGCCGAGACCAAGGTTTTGCTCCTGGTCTGGATCTTCGCCATGCGCATCATGATGGTGGTTGCGAGCGTGGTCTCTTATTTCATCAACGAGCTGATCCAAAAGCCGATGATGGCCGACAAGACGAAGGTCAATTTCGAGCACCCGCTGACCTGGCTGGTGTGGCTGACCTCGTTCTTGTCCATCGGACTCACCTTCCTCGTCTCCTTCGAAGTGCTCGGTGACCTGGGCAAAGAGGGCAACCTGTGGTGGGTGCTTTCCTTGATCATCAGCTGCGGCACGCTGGCCGGCGCGGTCATTCCCGAGCTGATCAAGGTCTTTACGTCGACGGAATCTGCACACGTGAAAGAAGTCGTCACTTCGTCGCGTGAAGGTGGCGCCTCGCTCAACGTGCTCTCGGGCCTGGTTGCCGGCAACTACAGCGCTTACTGGATGGGCATCGTGCTGACCGCGTTGATGGGCGGCGCGTACTACTTCAGCATGATGGGGCTGGACGAGCTGATGCTCGCCCCGGCCGTGTTCGCGTTCGGCCTGGTCGCGTTCGGCTTCTTGGGTATGGGCCCGGTGACGATCGCGGTCGACTCGTATGGTCCGGTGACGGACAACGCGCAGTCGGTGTTCGAGCTCTCGCTCATCACGGAGATCAAGGACGCGCCTGCCGAAATCGAAAAGCAGCACGGTTTCAAGGTCAACTTCGAGCGCGCCAAGGAGCTGCTCGAGGAGAACGACGGCGCCGGAAACACCTTCAAAGCAACGGCCAAGCCCGTGCTGATCGGCACCGCCGTCGTGGGCGCCACCACGATGATCTTCTCGATCGTCGTGCTGCTCACCGAAGGCCTCACGGCAAACGTCGAAAAGCTCAGCATCCTGCACGCACCCTTCTTGCTCGGGTTGATCGCTGGCGGCGGCATCATCTTCTGGTTCACCGGCGCTTCTATCCAAGCGGTCGTCGCGGGCTCTTACCAGGCCGTCGAATTCATCAAGAAGAACATGAAGATCGACAGCATGGAAAAGGCGTCGATCGAAGACAGCAAGAAGGTCGTCGAGATCTGCACGCGTTATGCGCAACGCGGCATGGTCAACATCTTCATGACCGTATTTTGCGCCACGCTGGCCCTCGCTTGCATGGATCCGTTCTTGTTCATCGGCTACCTGATCTCCTTGGCGCTCTTCGGCCTGTTCCAAGCTCTGTTCTTGGCCAACGCCGGCGGTGCTTGGGACAACGCCAAGAAGATCGTCGAGGTCGAACTCAAAGAACGCGGCACCGATCTCCACGCGGCCGCGGTCGTGGGCGACACGGTCGGCGATCCCTTCAAGGACACCTCTTCAGTGGCCATGAACCCGATCATCAAGTTTACGACCTTGTTCGGGTTGCTCGCGGTCGAACTCGCGATCCAGCTCGAGCGCCAGACCAGCGCGATTTTGGCGGTGGTCTTCGCGCTCGGCAGCATGTTCTTCGTGTGGCGCTCGTTCTACGGCATGCGCATCGCCCCGAGCACCGAGGGCGAGCGGGAAGGAACGGCTGCGGCCGAGGCCTCCTCGCACTGAGCCGTTAGCGGCGAAACCGGACGGGGAGAGCAGCCGCTCTCCCCGTCTTTTTTTTGTGGTGTAGAGCGAGGCCCAGCGGCGGTAGCCTCCGGTTTCATGTACGTCGTAGTCGTGAATGTCCACGTGAAGCCCGAAGCCGTCGACGAGTTCATCGCCCTCACCGCCGACAATCACCTCAATACGCGGAAGGAGCCGGCCAACTTGCGTTTCGACGTGCTGCGCCGAAACGACGAGCCGAACCGCTTCGTGTTGTACGAAGCTTACACGAGCGAGGGCGGCTTCACCGCCCATCAGCAGACCGCGCACTACGCTCGCTGGAAAGAAGCGGTCGCGCCGCTGATGGCCGAGCCGCGGTCGCCGCAGAAATGCACGAGCCTGTTCCCCGAGCCCTGGCAATGAGTCCAGCCGTACACGAGCTGCCGGGAACTACCCAAACGAGTGATCATTTCGAATTTTCACACCGAACACAGGTAGTGGTCGGTAGCGGCGTTTGGTCGAGAGCGCTGGCGGAAGCGCGCGCGTTCGGCGCACAAGTGCTACTCGTCAGCGGCGTGAGCTCGCTCACCCGGCTCGGCCTGCAGCCACTGCTCGACGCCGAAGCCGCGAGGCTCGGACTTCGCTTGTGCCGATTCGTCGTACCGCGTGAGCCGGATGTCGAGCTCGCGGATCTCGCGGCCGCGCTGGCGCGCTCGAACGCCGTTTCCGCCGTGATTGGCATCGGCGGCGGCAGCACTTTGGATGTGGCCAAAGCGGCTGCGGCCTTGGCTACGAACCCGGGTTCGGCCAGGGACTACCTCGAAGGACTTCCGGGTCCCGGTCCCAAACCGTTGGCAGTGCCGCCGCTGCCCGTCATGTGCGTGCCAACTACCGCGGGCACGGGCTCTGAAGTCACGAAGAACGCGGTCCTGCAAGTCGCAGATCTGCAGGTCAAACGCAGCATGCGCTCCGAGCTGCTCTTCCCGCACAGTGCGTTCATCGATCCGGTGCTCTCGGGGCAAGCGCCGACCCGTGTACGCGCGGGCACGGGGTTCGATGCGCTGACGCACTTGATCGAAGCATTTTGCTCGAGCAAGGCCTCGCCGCTCACCGACGCACTGGCGAAGGACGGCATCGTTCGCGCGATTGCTGCGCTGAAGAGCCTTGCCCAAGGCACCGTTAGCGAACGCGACGCGCACGATCTGGCGCTTGCCTCCACCCTCGGTGGGATGTGTCTCGCCAATGCGGGCTTGGGCGCCGCACATGGGCTGATCGCGCCACTTGGCGGCTTGTATCCCAATATCCCGCACGGCGCAGGGCTCGCTTGCCTCCTCCCAGCCACGCTGACGATCAACGCGGCAGCGGCCCAAGGCTCGCCGAGAGCGAGCGCGCGCATGCTCGAACTCTGGCCGCTGCTCGGCGTGAACACGACGAGCGAAGCAACGCGCATGCTGGGCGAGCTGCGCGCGGCGCTCGGCCTGCCTGCCCTCGCGAGCTATGCGCAGATCGACGTCGCGCGCGTGATCAAGAGCCCGAGCGGGAGCCTCAAGACGAACCCGGTCCCCCTCGGTGAAGCCGAATTGCGGGCATTGCTCGAACTTTCGCTGAGCGCGTCGTAAGTTCATGCGGCGTTGGCCTATCTGCGCGCTGTTGTTGAGTGCTGCCTGTGGACGGACCCCCGAACCTCCGCCCCCGGAACGCACGGTGCCGCTCGCTGCAACGCAGAACGCTCCCTCGCTAGCCGCCAACCCCACGGCCCTCACACCCCATGATCTGCCGGGAAAAAAGCCAGGGCACGGCGCGCCGGGTTCCCAGATCAAACACGTGATCGTGATCGCCATGGAGAACCACGACGCGGACCAAATCTACGACGACCCGGTGAACGCCCCCTACATCCGCTCGTTGGTCGAAACCTACGCGCACGCCGAAAATTTCGACGACGAACTGCCGCTCGAGATCCCGAGTGAAGGCCACTACGTTTGGATGGAAGCTGGCACGCACCGCTTCTCCGACGCACTGTTCGATGACGATTCGCCGCCGTCAGCCAGCGTCAGCACGGGCAGCAACCAGCACCTCGTTCGGCAGATCAAAAACTCCGACACTGGTTTGTCGTGGATGACCTACCAAGAGGGCATGAATGAACAGACCGGCGCCTGTCCGATTCGCAGCTCCGGTTTCTACGTGCCCAAGCACAACCCGTTCGTCTTTTTTCGGGATGTCGCCGGCGATCCCCCAGCCAAAGACACACCCTACTGCGCAGCTCACCACCGACCGTACTCGTCGCTCCAGGCGGACTTGGCCGGAGAACTTGCGAGCTACGTCTTCATCACGCCCGACGAATGCCACGACATGCACGGTCAACGCGGCTGTCCGGAAGAAAACCCGATCCGAACCGGGGACAAATGGCTCAAATCCGAGCTTCCGCAGCTGATCGCCTACGCGGAGCAGCACGAAGCCGTGATCTTCATTACCTTCGACGAGGGTAGCTCGTCCGTCAAAATGCCGTTCATTGCCATCGGCACCATGGTCAAGCCACGCCACACGGCCACCGAGCGCTACTCACACAGTTCGCAACTCAGAACCGTGGAAAAGATCTTGGGCCTGCCGCCGCTGCCGACCGTCGCCCAGTCGAACGATCTTTCGGACTTGTTCAAGCCAGGAGCTTACCCGTGACCCGTGCCACTCGCAGCCACTTCGCTCGACACTTCAGCCTCGATCCCGCCGTGATTTATTTGAATCACGGCGCGTTCGGTGCCTGCCCGCTCGTCGTCCAAGCCAAACAGGCCCAAATTCGCGAGCGGCTCGAGCACAATCCCGTGCACTTCTTCCTGCGTGAGCTCGAGCGCCAACTCGACGAAACACGCGCCGTGCTCGGTCCTTTCGTCGGCGCGAGGCCGGACGATTTGGCTTTCGTTCCCAACGCGACGGCTGGCGTCAACACCGTGCTTTCGGCGCTGGAGCTGCCTGTGGGATCCGAGATCGTGATTGCGGATCACACCTATCCCGCTTGTCGGAACGCAGTTCAATATTGGGCCGCGCGGCGCTCCCATCAGGTCCGTGTCGCCAAAATCCCCTTTCCCTTGGCCTCCGCCGACGAAATCAGCCAAGCCATCCTCACTGAGGTCAACGCTCGAACTCGGCTCGTTTTGCTCGATCACGTGACGAGTCCGAGCGGCCTCATCATCCCCGTTGAAAGCCTAGTTCGCACGCTGCACGAACGCGGCATCGACACGTTGATCGACGGCGCGCACGGTCCGGGCATGCTGCCCTTGGAGCTCGAACGCCTGGGCGCGGCGTACTACACCGGCAATTTGCACAAGTGGTGCTGCGCGCCCAAAGGTGCCGCGTTCTTGTGGGTGCGTCGTGATTGCCAGGCGCTGATTCACCCATTGGTGATAAGCCATGGCTGGGCGATTCCGCGCACTGACCGCTCACGCTTCTTACTGGAGTTCGATTGGCCGGGCAGCTTCGATCCGAGTGCGATCCTGAGCGTTCCGACAGCGCTCTCTTTCCTGGAAGGCCTCTTCGAAGGCGGATTTCCGGCGCTCTACGCGCATAACCACGCGCTCGCATTGAACGGGCGTAACGCGCTGTGCGCGGCCCTCGGCACGCCGCCACCCTGCCCTGATGAGTTGCTCGGTTCTCTCGCCGTCTCGCTCTTCCCTGAAGTCACGCCCAAAGTTCCCACTCCGGACGCGCTGTACAACGCCCTGGTCGCCCGCGGCATCGAAGTGCCGATCGTGCCGCTGCCCGGCTATCCGTCAGGCTTCGTGCGCATCGCTGCACAGGTGTACAATTCGGAGAGCGAGTTTTCGGTGTTGGGCGACGCACTGCGCGAGGAATTGGGGCTCAACTGAAAGCCGCCCTGGACGTCGCCGCTTGCCAGCCTTAGGTCGATCCCCATGACGACGATAGGACTGATTGGAGCAGGGCATATCGGCAGTCAAGTGGCCCGCTTGGCGGTGGCCCGCGGGTATGACGTCGTGCTGAGTAACTCGCGCGGCCCCGAAACGCTGGCAGCTCTCGTCAAGGAGCTGGGGCCGCGAGCACGTGCGGCGACGGCGGCCGAGGCAGCACGAGCCGGTGAGTTGGTGGTCGTGACCATTCCGCTGAAGAACTATCGCAGCGTGCCGGTCGAGCCACTCATCGGCAAAGTCGTGATCGACACGAACAACTATTACCCACAGCGCGACGGGCAGATCGCCGAACTCGACGACGAATCGACGACGACAGCGGAGCTACTCCAGCGCCACCTGCCGAAATCGAAGGTGGTGAAAGCCTTCAATCACATCTACGCCGCGCAGCTCACGACCGACGGCAAGCCCCCGGGCACACCGAACCGTCGCGCACTCGCCATCGCGGGTGATGATGCGGGCGCGAAAGCCACGGTCACGAAGTTGCTGGACGCATTCGGCTTCGACACGGTCGACGCAGGCGCCCTTGCGGAGGGTTGGCGCATCCAGCGCGATACGCCTGGCTACGGCCCGCGCCAGAACGCCGACGAGCTGAGAGCGGCGCTCGCTGCCGCGAAGCGCTATCGAGATCGCTGACTTGGTGCGGGGCGCTCAACGGAGGAACAGCCGGTACACGGGGTTTTCACTCTCCTCCACGCACGGGTAGGCGAGTGTCTCCAAAAATTCTTGGAAGGCGGCCGCGTCGGAGTCCGGCACTTGAATCCCCACCAAGATGCGGCCGTAATCCGAGCCTTGGTTCCGATAGTGGAACAGACTGATGTTCCAGAAGGGGTGCATTGCCGCCAAAAAGCGCATCAATGCCCCGGGGCGTTCGGGGAACACGAAGCGAAATAGCCGCTCGCTCGCCGCGAGCGCCGAACGCCCACCCACCATGTGTCGCAAGTGTTCCTTGGCGAGATCGTCGTCCGAGAGATCGAAGGTGGCGAAGCCTTGCGCCACGAGCGTGCGCGCGACGTTCGCAGCCTCACCACGTGAACTAGTGCTGAGCCCCACGAACACGTGTGCGACGTTCGCATCGGAAATCCGGTAGTTGAACTCGGTCACCGAGCGCTGACCGAGCAGCTCGCACAGACGGCGAAAACTGCCGCGTTCTTCCGGAATCGTCACCGCGAACAGCGCCTCTCGCTGCTCGCCGAATTCGGCGCGCTCGGCCACGAAGCGCAGCCGATCGAAGTTCATGTTGGCGCCGGAGGTGATCGCGATCAGCGACTTGCCTTGGAGCCCATGTTGCTCGACGTATTGCTTGACCGCAGCGACGGAGAGCGCGCCCGCGGGCTCGAGAATGCTGCGCGTGTCTTGGAATACGTCTTTGATCGCAGCGCAGCCAGCGTCGGTGTCGACCAGAATGAAGTCGTCGACCAATGCGCGGGTGATTCGGAACGTCTCTTCTCCCACCTGCCGCACGGCTGTGCCGTCAGAGAACAATCCCACGTCCGAGAGTGACTCGCGCCGACCTGCGCGGACGGAGCGCACCATCGCGTCGGAGTCGACGGTTTGTACACCGATGACGCGTACCTCCGGACGCACTGCTTTGATGTAAGCGGCGACTCCAGAGATCAGTCCCCCTCCGCCGATGGCGACGAATACCGCATCGATAGGGCCTTGATGCTGGCGCAGGATTTCCATGCCCACGGTGCCCTGCCCGGCGATCACGTCGGGATCGTCGAACGGGTGCACGAATACCAAGCCCTGCTCGGCTTCCAGCTCTCGAGCACGCTCGTAAGCGTCGGAATAGCTGTTGCCGGCAAGGACGATTTCACCTCCCAGCGCCCGTACCGCGTCGCTTTTCAATTCTGGAGTCGTGACCGGAATCACGATCTTGGCTCTACAACCGAGCCGGCGCGCCGCGAGCGCGACTCCCTGCGCGTGATTGCCGGCAGAAGCCGCGATCACGCCGCGCTGCCTCTCTGCGGCAGTCAGCCGTACCATCTTGTTGTACGCACCGCGCAGCTTGAAGCTGAACACCGGCTGTTGATCTTCGCGCTTCAGGAATATGTGGTTGTTCAGGCGCTGCGACAGGTTCGCCGCGAGTTCGAGCGGCGACTCGATGGCAACGTCGTAGACGCGCGCCGTGAGAATCCGCTTCAGGTACTCCGTTGTGATCGAATCTCGCAGCGCTTGCGTCACGGAGTCGGAGCGAGGGTTCGAAGACATGCAAGTGACTCTGTAGAAGGAATTTCTCGCGCTGTCACCAACTGGCGAAAACCGCGAGCACAGCGCGCGTGCGCCGCCAATGGAACTACCTGAGGAACCAAGGGACAGTGCCTCCGCCACAACAAGGGGATTCGCCAACCGTTCCGATCCTCCAATTTCAGTTCTGACTCCTGTCCCGATTGCGCCAGAGCCGGTCGAAGGATCTGCGGGATCAATCGAATTGAGATCCCGTGACGCGCCTCGAACGCGGTCACATCAGCGATTGAGCAGCGTGGCCCTTTCCGAAATCGATGCCAGCCGCCGCCGAAAGCCCCTCCCCCGGAAAGTAGGAATTTCAGCCTCTTGCGTCTTAGAGCTGCGCGGAACTGCTTCGCTAGCATGAAAACTCCCCCGGCGCCGTCCGAGTGTCCACCGACACGGCGAATGAAGCACTGAGATGGCGCGAAAGCAACTCGCGCCAGGCGTCGTACTGAATTCAATTGGGTATCGGCGCAAGGTCGACGCGGTCAAAAGACGAGCAACTCGGAGACTACTTCGGATCAACGAAACCAACTCTGAATGTCATTGAGCGTGGCGCCAGAAGAAGCTCGCCAACGATCGACGCGCTCGGGGCGACCTTTCGCAATTACCGGTTTTCGGGCACGTTCCCGGGAGACGCCTGGGCTTACAGCATGTTCTTGCAGGCGGCGCTGAGGCCGTCGCGATTGGCAAACGCGGCAAGCCCAGTGCGGGGAAATTGGCTGTGCACTTCGAGGACGAGCGCTGACGCACAGACATACAATACCTCGCGATCAATCTGGTTCATTCTGCGCGCAGTATGAGCCCCTCCAGGCAACTCGAGCGGAAGAACCGATTCGCACGTCGTCCCTTCCGTGCCGCGGCGTTGCTGCTGTTTCTGCTAGTGGCGTGCCAGTGCACATTCACCAAGCGCGAGTTTGCCGCAGCCGGAGGTGCTGAGAACGTACCAGCGCCAGCGATTGCTGCCGGCGATGCTTGCAGTGACATGGGGCTTCACGTCTGTGCCGGGCCTTCGCAACAGCAGCGGCTTGTTTGCGACAATGGCGCCTATCGGCTCGACACGCCCTGTCCGGCCGGGAACAACTGCGACCAGTTGTCCGGAGGCTGCTTGCCCGTCGTCGCCGAATGCGCCGGAAAACCGGTCGGGGCCCGTTTTTGCGACGCCAACGCAACGGTCAAACTCTGCGGACTCGACCTCGTGCGCGTCGAAAGCGAGCCCTGCGCGGGCATGTGCGTGGGCGGCAATTGCGTCACTCGGCGCTGCGGAGATGGGGTCACGACCGCGCCAGAGCAGTGTGACGACGGCAATAGCGACAACAGCGACGGATGCACGAATGAATGCAGGCTTGCGGCCTGCGGGAACGGAGTCACCGAGCCACCGGAAGAGTGCGATGACGGCAACACTTCCGATACCGACGCATGTACCGCTTGCCGGGTGGCGCGCTGCGGTGATGGTCGCGTCGGCCCGAGCGAAGCATGCGACGACGGCAATAACGACAACGACGACGCTTGCAGCAACGCCTGCGCGTTGCCGCTTTGCGGCGACGCGGTGCTACGCGCGGGTGAGCAATGCGATGACGGCAACGGGATCGACAACGACGCTTGTTCGAACGCCTGCACGACCCCTCGCTGCGGGGACGCCATCGTTCAGACCGGCGAGGCCTGTGACGACGGCAACGCGGTGGACGGCGATGGCTGCAGCAACGCCTGTACGGTGCTCGGCTGCGGGGACGGAAGCACCCAGCCACCGAACGAAGAGTGCGATGACGGGAACGCAATCAGCACGGACGCCTGCACGGTGGCCTGCAAAAAGCCGAAGTGCGGCGATAGCTTCGTGCAGACCGGCGAAGAGTGCGACGACGGCAACGCGCTGAACACGGACGGTTGCACGACCGCCTGTCGGTTGGCCAAGTGCGGGGATGGTTTTGTTCAGCGCTTGACCGAAGAATGCGACGACGGCAACACCAACCCGAGCGATGGCTGCTCGAGTAGCTGTCGCGTCGCTCGCTGCGGTGACGGCGTCACGCAAACCGGCGAGGAGTGCGACGATGGCAACGCCGTCAACAACGACACGTGCACCGTCACCTGCCGGCGGCCAGCGTGTGGCGATGGCGTCCTATCAGCGGGAGAGACCTGCGAAGACGGCAACAAGCTCGACGGTGACGGCTGCAGTGCTTCGTGCCAAACCGAAGTCTGTGGGGACAACAAGAAGACGGGCACCGAAGAGTGCGACGACGGCAACAAGAACGACAACGACGGCTGCAGCGCCGTGTGTCGCGTCGAGGTCTGCGGAGACGGAATCGTTCAACGCCCCCGTGAGGACTGCGAAGACAAGAACACGGTCGACACCGACTTGTGCCGCAACGGTTGCAAGAACGCGGCTTCGCTCAATGCCCTGAGTGGCGACTGCCAGAACATCAATCAAATCACCCAAACCGTGTGCATGGTGGCGGTCAGCAACTGGTGCAAGCAGTACAACAACTCACCAGTGGCCGGCATGGTCACCGGACAGAATGCAGACAACGAGTACCGGGTAGGCTGCATCACCGGGGTGACGCGCTACGACGTCAACAGCTCGCTGCTCGAGGACAAGTGCGGTCCCGGCCGGCAACAGAGTCCGGCGTGTGTGGAAAAGGCAGCCGCGGCTTGCCGCGGCCTCGGCGCCTACAAGATCGGCTTCTATGTCGGGGTAGGCGCCGCCACGGGCACGTTCGCGCTCGCTTGCGGCGCCGGGACGAAGACGGGCACGGAGAGCGTACCCAACTGCAATGGCATCGCGGAGAGCAACCCCGTGCCTGTCACCTGCGCGAGCGCCCTGGCCGAAAAGTGCGGCAGCAGCAAAGCGGGAATGATTCAAGCCAGCGCTCAGGCCAACCAGGTCACCTATACCTGTGTGGACTTGAATCTGACGGGAACGGTGCGGTTCAAGTGAGTGGCTCGGAAGCGCGCCGCGAGGCCGGTGCTACAAACACGGACAGCTGGCACAGCTCGGCGCGACGTACGCTGTGTTCCAAAACACGCCATTGCCGGTCACGATGTCCAAGCGGCCGTCATGGTCGACATCGCCCAGAACGAAGCGGCTGATGCCAGAGCTCGGGTAGATGAGCTTACAGCTGAAGGCGCCATCGCCAATGCCGAGTAGCACGATCAAGTTGTTGGACGTCGAGTAGACGAGGTCGAGATTGCCATCGTTATCCATGTCACCGAACGCCGCCGTTTGGACGTAGCCGGATGCGCCGCTCAGGTTGTACGCAACGCGGCGCTCGAAGGAACCGTCGGCTCTTCCGAGAAAAACGTGCAAGTCATCGTCGATGCCGCCCGCGACGAAGTCGAGGCGGCCGTCGTGGTTGAGATCGGCGAGTGCCCGGAACCGATTCTCCCACGGGAGCGTGGTTGATTGAGCGGGCGCGAAACTGCCGTCGCCACTGCCGAGCCGAGCGCTCGCGCTGGAGTCCATGCCGAAGAGGTCGAGCGTGCCATCGCCGTTGAGGTCTTCCAGCGCCATCCATTTCAACGAGGCGCCCAGGTCGAGATCCGAGTGGGACGCGACGGACCCGCCGGGCCCCGCGTAGTCGACGGTCACGGAGGTCGGTCCTACCGCCGCTTGCGCAACGTCGAGCTGGCCGTCACCGTTGACGTCACCGAGTTGTACCAGCTCGGCGCCGTAGCCAGCGGAGTAGGCCTGTTGGGAATAGCTACCGTCACTCTGAGCGCTGAGCAGTGTGAACGGAGCAAAGCTTCCGCTCGTGGCGATGATGAGATCGACTCGGCCATCACCGTTGACGTCGCCCGCGTCGATGTTCTCGGGCACATCGGTCAGGACAAACGAGGTAAATCGTTGGAACTGGCCAACGCTAGTGCCATGCCAGATCGTCACTTGAAGCGTGGTGCGGTCGGCGTCGACGAGGTCCAACCAGCCATCGCCGTTCAAGTCCTCGAGCAAGAGCGGGCCGCCGTTGCCATCCACGTTGCTCGAGCTCGTGAACGTGCCGTCACCCTTCGAAAACATCACCTGGATGGCGCCGACATATCCATCCAAGATGGCCAAATCGGGCTTCCCATCGCAGTTCAAATCACCCGCGGCGAATGGCGCATCCGTAATGACTGAATACGAAGCGTTGCCTTCGAAGCCGCCGCCGGGTTTACCCAACGCCACGCCGAGGTGTGACGCGCCGTAAGACATGCCGGCCAGATCCAACCGGCCATCATCGTTGAAGTCTTCGCTCTCGTACCAGCCGACCAGGTCGGGGCCGGCATCTGCCGGCGCAAACGTGCCGTCACCATTGCCGTAGAACAGGTTGAGCCCCTGCGGATGCATCCAACTCGACAGCGCGGCCAGATCCAACTTGCCATCGTTGTTCCAATCCGCGGCCTTCAGGTTACTCAAGTACTCGAATTCGAGCGGAAGTTCGAAAGATGGCGCCCCAAATGTGCCGTCACCATTGCCGGGCAAGACCGTCAAGGCACCCGCAGAAATGCCGACTCCGGCCAAATCCGCCTTGCCATCGCCGTTGAAGTCACCGGTGACGATCGAGCTGGGCTCACCGCTGGTCGGGATCTGGATCGGGGACTCGAAGCTCCCGTTACCCTTGCCGCGCAGCACGCTGATCAGCGCCGCGTCCGGGCTTGCCGTCACCAGATCCGAATCGCCGTCTTGATCGAAATCTGCGACGGCGATGGCTTGATAGCCAGAGCCTGTCACGTAGGTGGCGCCGCTATCGACGAACGCGCCGGCACCATTGCCAAACAACACCCGCACAGTGCCCGGGTCATCACAAGTGACCGCGAAGTCGCGCTGACCGTCACGGTTCCAGTCGCCGGTCACGAGCGCGAATGCGTGCGTGTCCAGGTAATCGACGCGTGTTTCGAACGTGCCGTCACCCTTGCCGAGCAGCACGCTGATTCCGGCCAACTCGCGATTGACCGTCACGAGATCGCCCTTGCCATCAGCGTTCCAGTCGCCGATCTGCACCTGCTCAGGCCAAACGCCGAGCGCTCCCGCCGGCAAGTTTTGCAGCCTGAAATGCGGTTCACCGCACACCGCGAGCGGCCCGGCGCAAACGCCTGCCGCGCACGACGCACCGGCCGAGCAAGCGTGCCCACAAGCGCCACAATTGGCGTTGTCACTGTATGGGTAAACGCAATGTGCGTCGACGCCGACGCCGCAGAGTAGCTCCCCTGACGAGCAACTCGAGCTGCCGCCCGTTCCAGCGCTGCCCGCGAGCCCGCCCGCGCCCGCAACCGCGAGTGCGGCACCGTTCGCTCCGCCTGTCGCGTTGAAACCGCCGACCGCATTCACGCCGCCGCCCCCGCTCGTGCCGCCCATCGCGTTGATGCTGCCCGCCGTGCTCACCCCGGCGCCGTCGCTCGCGCCTCCGTGGCCGGCCGATCCAACAACGGACGAAGTGAAACCAGCGCTCGAGGCTGGGCCGGCGGCATCCGGGTTGGCGCTCAAGAGTGCGCCATTCAACTCGCTGCGCGCGCAACCGATCACCGCAAACACCGCCAACAGCGTCGCGCTTCTCTCGAAATTCGACACAGAGCTCACCGACCCTCGCGTCTCAGCATGAGTTTCACCCTCGAACGTGCGAGAGCGTCCGCCGATAGTGCCGCTCCGTCAATCGGATTAAAAGGAAACGCGAGCCTCACAGCAGTGTTTCGGACGGCGTGAGCGTCGCGCGCGCGGAGCGCTGCCGCAGTCCGCGCGACAGGACGTGTCGAGCTCGGACATGCGATCAGCGCCGCGGCGAGATCAGCGAAGCGCTCGGTCTAATGCGAACGACTCGAACGCCCAAGAAAGGAATTGCGCCAACTGCCGCGTGCGATTTTTTTGGTTAGCGGGCGCAGCGCGCGCTGCTCGTCGCGTAGCTCGGTCTTCGGCGCGCGGTCGCGGGCTCACTCCTTCTTTTCGATGTACGGCCCGCCGGGCGCGCCCCAGTTCCACGACGGCATCGGCGCATGCGTAGGCTCTGCCACACCGGGCTGCGAATTGATCACGGCCAAGCGCGAGCCCCACTCGAGGTAACCCACCAACGCCGAACGAAACTCGGGATCCGTCGGCACCCTCAGCTCGTCGGCGGTGTCGAGCAGCAAGGCCATCCATCGCTTGCGCGCGGGCTCACTCAAGTGACGCCCCAAGTGCTTGCGAATCATCGCCGCGTGACCTCCGTATTCAGCGGAGTATGCCGGCGGACCGCCGAAGACCTCTGCCACGAATGCCGCCACGTGCACGTGATGTCGCGGATCCATGTTCGCGAAGATCGGCGCGAGTAGCGCGTCGCCCCGCACGTGCTCGTAGAAGCGCTCGAATAGCGCCTCCAGCGTCGAGCTACCGCCCACCCAGTCAAATAAAGTCGGTACGCCTGCGCTCTCCATGTCCGCAGAGTAGAGCAAGCGCCGCCCATGGCGGATCCGCCGATCGGTCAGGGTGCGGCACGTTCCTTGCGGCAGTGCTTTTGGCAACCACCATCTGCCTTCGGTGGGCGCGGTGGACATGAGCTGCGCCCGATCGGCCTGGGTCGGCCCAGGCTACCTGTGTCGGGACCCAATTTTTTTGATCGGGCTTTGAACAGATCGCACGCGACCGGGCACGCAGGAGAGATCCAATTCACTGGGCACGGGCACGTTCGTTCGCCTGGGGCGGAGGTGTGCCGTCACAAGAGCGCGAGAGCGCGAGGGAAAGCCATGAAGACGTCCATCCTTTTTGCCGTTGTGTGTGCACTGTCGAGCGCTGCGTGTGACATCAGTTGCTTCGGAGAATGTGACGATTGGGATGATGATTGTTCGGATCAACATCCCAACGGCGCAGGTAGCGGGAATGCCGCAGGGGCGAGCGCAGGCGAGACAGCTTCCGGCGGGAGCGGCGCCACTGGGAATCAGTCCGGGGGCAGTGCAAACTCCAGTGACTCAGGAGGTACCGGGAACTCCGCCGGCAAATCGGGCAACTCGGATGCAGGACCCAAATCGTGCACCGACGAGCGCGATTGCCCGCGCGGGTTCAACTGCAACTACGAGCGCAGGGAATGCGTGGCGACTGACGCCGAGACTTGCCCCGAGCTCGTGACCGAATCGGCCTGCGACAACCGCAAGGACTGCATGTCGATCTATGCAGGCATCAACTGCAGCTGCGGCGCAGACTGCGAGTGCGTCGGCGGTGAGCCAGGTTGCGTGTGCCAGAGCTTCGAGTTCTTTGCGTGCGAGGAACTGAAAAACTAGGCCCGGTCGCAGTTCAAACACAGCACCGCGCGACCGAGCGCGCACGTGTTGGCGAAGAAGATGCTGTGCAAACACGTGCAAACACAGCACAGTTCGACGCCACGAAGTTCGCAAACCAGCACGTCGTATCGGCTCGTCATCGCTACGGAAGATGCTGTGCGAACACAGCACCCTTTCTACGCCACGAGCTCTCTCATCGCTGCGGAAGATGCTGTGCGAACACAGTACCCTTTCTACGCCACGGAGCGCTGTCGTCGCCGGAGAGATGCTCTGCGAACACAGTACCTTGCTACGCGGCGGAGCCTCCTCATCGCTGGAGAGGATAA
>Ga0164307_10000238_pt1 | contig 25467 bp, 23 predicted proteins | sample Whisoiple_243_MG_FD_110214 | JGI IMG/M metagenome (GOLD analysis project Ga0164307, IMG submission 110214) | Soil microbial communities amended with fresh organic matter from upstate New York, USA - Whitman soil sample_243_MG | ecosystem: Environmental > Terrestrial > Soil > Unclassified >...
CGGAGGCCAAGATGTTCACCCTGGACGGCAACACGGTGTTTCCGACCCAGCAGATCCAGCGCATCATCGAGGCGGCGCGCGCAGGAAAGTCGGTGCTTGAACTGACGGTCTATGATGGCTCCGACAATGGCGAGAAACTCTACAACACGCTTTCGGTGATCGGAAAACCGATCCCCGGCGACCGGACCATCTCCTCGCCCGATCCGTCTACCGCGAACGAGGCGATGAAATCGCTGACGCGATGGCCCGTCACGGTCAGCTATTTCGACCACGACGGCAAACCCGTCGAGGGCGAGCAGAGTCCGGTCTACGCGATGTCGTTCGAGCTTTTCGAAAATGGCGTCTCGCGGAAGCTGATGCTCGATTACAACGATTTCGTGGTTGCCGGCGCGATGGACAAACTCGACATCAAGGATTCCAGGCCGTGTAAGTGATCGCGGCCCAAGCAGTGCGGCCGCAACGCCTTCGGGCTATCCGGACTTCTCCGGTCCCTCGTAGGCAATGCCCCGGATAACAGCCGCGTTGCCGAACTTCCTGCGCAAATCGTCAATCGCGCGTTCGGCATGCGCCGATCGGCGATCGAGCATGTCGGCATCAGCCAATGATCCTGGCCGCAGCGCGCTGACGCCAGTGCCCATCAGCCGGAACGCGGTGCCGTCGATTTCCTTCGCCAGCATCTCCCTCGAGATCGCAAAGATCTTCGCGGCAAGCTGCGTCGGGGCGCGAATTGACTGCGAGCGGGTGCGCTGCCTGAAATCGGCAGTCTTCAGTTTTAGCGTGACGGTGCAGCCGGCGAGGCTGCTGCTCTTGAGGCGTGATGACACCTTCTCCGACAATCGCCACAGGGTTTTCTCCAGCGTCGTGAAATCGTGGATGTCGGTCTCGAACGTCGTTTCGTTGGAAATAGTCTTGGCGCCGCGGTCCGCTGCCACGCGACGGTCATCGATCCCGCGCGCCAGCCGCCACAGCCGGCGACCTTCGGTCGAGAACTGCTCCGTCAGTTCGGTTTCGTCAGCGCGCTGCAAGTCGGCGATGGTGCGGAAACCGTGCTGCTTGAGCCGCTCCTCGGTCGCCGGTCCGACACCGAAAATGAACCCGACCGGCTTGTCCGCGAGCAACGTGCGGGCTTGCTCCTGATCGAGCGTGGCAAAGCCGCGCGGCTTGTCCATGTCGGATGCGATCTTGGCCAGGAACTTGTTGCAGGACAGTCCGACCGAAACTGTGATGCCGATGGCACGTTCGACCTCGCGGGCAAAGCGCGCCAGCACTTTTGCCGGGATCATGCCGTGCACGCGCTGTGTGCCGGCCAGATCCAGAAACGCCTCATCGATCGAGAGCGGTTCGACCAGGGGCGTCAGCGCCTGCATGGCCTGGCGGACTTCTCGCCCGATCCGGACATATTTTGCCATATCGGGACGGATCACGGTCGCGGACGGACACAACGCGAGCGCCTTGAACATCGGCATCGCCGAGCGCACGCCGAAGGTACGGGAAATGTAGCAGGCCGCCGATACCACGCCGCGCTTGCCGCCGCCGATGATGACGGGCTTGTCGGCAAGCTCGGGGTTATCGCGCTTTTCGACGGTGGCGTAGAATGCGTCGCAATCGACATGGGCAAGCGTGAGCGCGGGCAGGGCGCGGTGACGGATGAGACGAGGTGAGCCGCATTTGCCGCAGCGCCCAGCGGCAAAATCAAGATCGACGAGACAGTCCCGGCAAAAGCAGGTCGGACCGTCTGGTGCGCCGGTTCCGAAGTTCGCACGCATGTGCCGCAACCCTGATCGGATGCAAAGGAACACCAGCATTATCATTTGCCGGTGCGGCTGGATTGAAGCTCCTCTGAAGAGGTTACCGTGAGTCTGAGAGGAACTTCAAATTTGCCGCACGGCGTCGGCGCAGGCATGCTCACGGCACATCGCGCTCCCACTGCGGATCGTTGAGCGCTTGGTGAGCGGCGGCGATGTTGGTAGGGTGGAGCTGGGAGGCGGCGGCGAAGGCTTTCACCGTCGCGTCGTCGCGCATCACGAAATCAAGAACGCTGGCCAGGAAATGCGGATCGCTCGCCGCGGTCCGCAGGGTTTGCGGACCGATCCCGCTTTCGGCCAGGAACAGGCCCAGCCGCTCCGGCTCGCCGGCAATAAAACTTAGCGCCTGAATGGCAACGATTTCAGATACTTCGCGGGGATTCTGAACAGGCTTCTTCAATTGTATTGTTTGCCTTTCTGTAACTTCTGCGCTCTAGTTTGCGAACCATCATGCCCGAGTCTGCGGAAAGTGTTCAAGCAGGTGCAAACTGCAGCGCAGAAAGTTACCACCGGCGCTTAACGGGTTAGAACGAATCTGGAGCTAGTTTAAATTCACTTTTCGGCCCGCGCAGAGCGGGTGGCCAGTGCGCCGTAGCAGGGCCGCTGATTGGGGATTGGAGGGACGGATGGCCAAAACCGTCCTGATCGTCGAGGACAATGAGCTTAACATGAAGCTCTTTCGCGATCTGCTGGAGGCACATGGCTATCAGACCTCCGGAACCAGCAATGGTTTCGAGGCGCTCGAACTTGTTCGCGAACTGCGTCCCGATCTGGTCCTGATGGATATTCAATTGCCGCAGGTGTCTGGTCTCGAAGTGACCAAATGGATCAAGGACGACCCGGACCTGCGCGACATTCCCGTGGTCGCCGTCACCGCGTTCGCCATGAAGGGTGACGAGGAGCGAATTCGCGACGGTGGCTGCGAGGCGTATCTGTCGAAGCCGATTTCGGTCGGCAAGTTTATCGAGACCGTTAGGCGGTTTGTGGGGTAGGGGAGAGTTTCGAGTGTCTGCGCGGATCCTGGTCGTCGACGACGTCCCAGCCAACGTCAAGCTGCTGGAAGCCCGGTTGTCGGCCGAGTATTTCGACGTGCTCACCGCCTCCAACGGCGCCGAAGCACTGAAGATCTGCTCCCGCTCCGAATGCGACATCGTCCTGCTCGACGTTATGATGCCAGATATCGACGGCTTCGAGGTTTGTCGCCGGTTGAAGTCGAATCCCTCGACCCATTTCATTCCTGTCGTCATGATCACGGCGCTCGATAGCCCTGCCGATCGTGTGCGCGGGCTTGAGGCTGGCGCCGACGATTTCCTGACCAAGCCGGTATCCGACGTCGTGTTGATCGCACGGGTGCGTTCACTGACCCGGCTGAAGATGATGACCGATGAGTTGCGCATGCGCGCGGTCACCTCGCTGGAGATCGGCGTGCAAGCTCCGGAACGCAATGCGGTTGCCGACACCGGCAAGGGTGGCCGCATCCTGCTGGTCGACGATCGCGCCTCGTCCCATGAGCGGCTGGCGCCGGTGTTGAGCGCCGAGCACACCGTCGATGTCGAAACCAACCCGGCGGAAGCACTGTTCCATGCCGCCGAAGGCAATTACGATTTGCTGATCGTGTCGCTCGGTCTGGAGAATTTCGACGGCTTGCGGCTGTGCAGTCAGGCGCGCTCGCTGGAGCGGACCCGGCAGGTGCCGATATTGGCGATTGCGGACGCGGACAACAACACGCGGCTGCTCCGCGGACTGGAGATCGGCGTCAACGATTACCTGCTGCGTCCGGTCGACAAGAACGAGCTTTTGGCGCGGGCGCGGACGCAAATTCGCAAGCGGCGCTATAGCGACCATCTGCGCGACAATGTGCAGAATTCGATCGAGATGGCGATCACCGATGCGCTGACCGGTCTGCATAATCGCCGCTACATGGAGAGCCATCTGGCGACGCTCGCCGAGCAGGCTTCGAGCCGTGGCAAGCCCTTGGCGCTGATGATGCTCGATATTGATTTCTTCAAGTCGATCAACGACAAGTACGGCCATGATGCCGGCGACGACGTGTTGCGCGAATTCGCGGTCCGGATCCGCAAGTCGATCCGCGGCATCGATCTGGCCTGTCGCTACGGCGGCGAGGAATTCGTTATTGTGATGCCGGAGACCGATCTGCACGTCGCGGGCATGGTAGCCGAGCGGCTGCGGCGCTCGATCGCCGGCGAGCCGTTTGCGATCGCCAAGGGTACCACGCAGATCGAAGTCACGATCTCGATCGGGCTGTCGACGCTGGAAGTGAAGGGCGAGCCCATCGCCGACGTGCTCAAGCGCGCCGACAATGCGCTCTATCGCGCCAAGCACGACGGCCGCAATCGCGTGGTTTCGGCCGCGGCCTGATGCCTCGCGTTTCGGCAGGCACGGTCGGCGACGCATCGACAAACAGGCAGTCGCGAAAATCCCAGGAATCAAAACGGGGCTCAAGGCCCCGTTGAAATCCGCATCGAATGCGCAGCGGTGCTTACTTGATCTTCGACTCGCGGAATTCGACGTGCTTGCGCGCGACCGGATCGTACTTTTTCTTGACCAGCTTGTCGGTCATGGTGCGCGAGTTCTTCTTGGCGACATAATAGAAGCCGGTATCCGCCGAGGAAACGAGCTTGACCTTGATGGTGACCGCTTTGGCCATGTTCAGACCTCAAAATTTCGGAAATCGGGGCGCTGGCCGAACCGGCCCGCATTTGGCGGCAACCTAGCCTCAGATCGCCCAAAGTCAAGGTTTTGTCGGCGAAGACGGACCCCATTTGGCCGGAGCCACTCTCAAAAGAAGCGGTTTTCGGTCTCGGCCACCCCAATTCTCTCGCAGTGAGGAGCCGCCGCCGCGCTGAACGGCGCGCCGCAACCTCAGTATACGGCACTCTCGCCCAGCACGTCTTTCTGCATCTTGCCGCCGTAGAAATGGAAGAATGGCACCGCAGCATCGTGTTTCAGCGGCCCGCTGGCGAGGCGCTTTTGCAGTTCGTTGAGAACATTCCGGGTCATCGGATGCAGGTCGGCAAGCGGCTCCGAGCCGATCTCGACCCACACCAGTTCCACCAACTCGGCGTCGGGATGGATCACGTCCGCGACCCGATGGGCGATCGCGGAAGCATCGGCGGTGAAAAACCGGGTATCGAAACGTCGTACGCGGCCGGGTGGGGTGATCGCGCGCGCAATCAGGAACAGGCTGGAGGGATCGGGCAACAGGCGTGCCGCGCTGAACGGCAGCCACGGGCCTTCGAGCTTCGGCATGGTCCCGTCGCTCTTGCGGCCGAGGCAGAGACCGGTTTCCTCGCAGGCTTCGCGGATCGCGGCAATGGCCAACGCACGTGCGCGTGACGGCGTGATCTTCGGCCTGCCCTTCAAAAGGTTGGCTTCAAGGGCTTGCGGAATCGGTGCTGCAACGGGAATACGGTTGTCCGACTTGTCGACCCGGCCGCCGGGAAACACGAACTTGCCCGGCATGAACACTACCTTGGCGTGGCGTTTGCCGACCAGGACCTTGGGTATTGCGGCACTGCGATCGACCAGGATCAGCGTGGCGGCGTCCTTGGGACGAAAGTAGGGATGATGATCGGCTTCTTTTTCTTCCCGGACGACGTTCGCAGTTCCCGTCATTCCACCCCCAACGGATAGACGTCTTGATTTGGTTCAGACCGGCGGCTCATCGTCGATGGCATTCTCGTCGAAGCCGTGCATACGCAGCGCCCATTGCATCCCGACCACCGCGCCCTTGACAGGTTGCAACAGCGCCAGCGATGCGATGAGCGTGAACGGCAGATAGATCGCGAGCTGCAACTCCACCGGGGGCGAGTAGTTTGTTTCGATCATCAGCGCGGTCGGCACCACGATATGGCCGACAATGACGATCACCAGATAGGCAGGCAGATCGTCGGCGCGATGTGGCGTGAAATCGAGATCGCAGACTGAACATTTGTCGTTTGTCTTCAGGAAAGCCCGAAACAGCTTGCCTTCCCCGCAGCGCGGGCAGCGACAGCGAAAGCCGCGCTTCATTGAGCTCCAGACGTTGCGCTTTTCGCCGACCGCGGCTTCCCGGGTCCAGACCTTGACCGTGCTCACGCTGTCCATGATTTTCCCTTTCCAGACTTGCTCTTCCCGGATTTGCGTTGCTTCGATTTATCCTTACGGGACTTGCTGTCCTTATGGGACTTGCCTTTTCCCGATTTGCCGGATTTCCGATTGCCCGGCTGGCGGTCTTTCTTGCGCGAACTGTGGCCCGGATGGCTTTTGGCAAGCGCATCGAACCGAACTCCCGGACCGCCATCGCTCGCGCGGCTACCCCGTCGTCCGCGCGGTGCGATCCGGCCTTCCGAGAGCAGTTCGAAACGCAATGCGCCGGCGACCGGAGCTGCTTCTACCAGACGAACGTCCACGATGTCACCCAGCCGGTGCATGGCACCGCTGCGCGTGCCGACCAGCGCATGGCGGGCTTCGTCATAGTTGAAATATTCGGTGCCGAGTGTGCGGATGGGAACCAGGCCGTCGGCGCCCGTATCGGTGAGCTTGACGAACAATCCGGCGCGGGTGACGCCGGAAATGCGCCCCTGGAAGGTGGCCCCGATCCGGTCGGCGAGAAAATGCGCGATCAGGCGATCTGCGGTTTCGCGTTCCGCCTTCATGGCGCGCCGTTCGGTGACGGAAATCTGTGCCGCGACCTCGCTCAGGGTTTCCAGCGTTTCGGTTTCCGGCAAGGCGCCCTCGCCAAGTCCGAGGCCGCGGAGCAGGGCACGATGCACCATTAGATCGGCGTATCGCCTGATTGGCGAAGTGAAATGGGCGTAGCGCCGCAGGTTCAGGCCGAAATGACCATAATTCTCGGCGGAATATTCGGCCTGGGCCTGCGAGCGTAACACCACTTCGTTCACCAGCGGTTCGGAGTCGTGCCCCTTGACCTGTGCCAGCACGCGATTGAACAGGGAAGGGCGTAGCGCGCCGCTTTTCGCGAACGGCAGATCGAGCGTCTTGAGGAATTCCTGCAAGTTATGAACCTTCTCCAGCGTCGGTTCATCATGCACCCGATAAATAAGCGGCAGCGCCTTCTTTTCAAGCATTTCGGCTGCCGCGACATTGGCCAGGATCATGAACTCCTCGATCAACCGGTGCGCATCGAGCCGCTCGGGTGTAATGACGCGATCCACGGTGCCATCGGGTTTCAGGAGGATCTTGCGCTCGGGAAGATCGAGATCCAGCGGATCGCGTTCATCGCGCGCGCGCTTGATCGTCGTATAGGCCGCGTATAGCGGTTTCAGAATCGGATCGAGCAGGGGACCCGTGGTGTCGTCGGGCCGTCCGTCGATCGCGGCCTGGGCCTGTGCGTAGTTCAGCTTCGCGGCCGAGCGCATCAGGATGCGATGGAAACTGTGCGAACGCTTGCGGCCGTCATTGGCGATTACCATCCGCACCGCGAGCGCACCGCGCGGCTCACCTGGAACCAGCGAACACAGATCGTTGGAAATCCGTTCCGGCAGCATCGGCACCACGCGGTCGGGGAAATACACCGAATTGCCGCGCGCCAGCGCGTCGCGATCGAGCGCGGATCCCGGCCGCACATAGAACGCGACGTCGGCGATCGCGACGGTGACGAGATGGCCGCCCTTGTTGTTGGGATCGGCCTCGGCATGAACCGCGTCATCGTGGTCCTTGGCGTCCGGTGGATCGATGGTGACCAGCGGCAGCGCGCGCCAGTCTTCGCGGCCGGCCAGCGTCGCGGGCCTTGCCGCTTCGGCCTCGCGCAACGCCGTGGGCGAAAACGCCTGCGGAATCTCGTGGGCATGGATGGCGATCAGACTGACCGCTTTCTCGGAAGCCAGCGATCCCAGCCGTTCCCTGACTTTGCCGGAGGCGAGGCCATAGCCGCGCGAGCGCACGAGATCCACGCTGACGAGATCACCGTCCTCGGCGCCGCCGGTGTCGGCCTTGCCGATGTTCAATTCGCGGCCGGCCTGCTTCTTGTCGACGGGAACGAGCCGCCCGCCGCCATCAGGTAGTCTTCGGAAGATTCCGAGCACGCGGGCCTTCGCGTGATCGATGATCTTGATGACTCTGCCGCGATAGGCCGCGCCCTCGCTGTCGTCGGATTTTTCGATGCGCAGCACCGCGCGGTCGCCGACACCGGCGCTGGTGCCTGGCTGGGGGCGACGCGGAACATGGATGCGGATCTTCGGCGGGTCGCCGATTTCCTCATCCCATTCGGTCGGGCTTGCGATCAATTCGCCGTCGTTGTCGCGCCCCGTGATATCGGCGACCACGGTCGGGGGCAGCGCGGCTGGTGCCTGCAACTTCCGGCCGCGCTTGGCGATCGTGCCTTCGTGCCCCAGCTCGCGCAGGATACGCTTCAATTCGACGCGGTCGGCGTTCTTCAGGCCGAACTCGCGCGCAATCTCACGGGTGCCGATGCTTCCTGGATTCGTGCGGATAAAGGCGACGATGGCGTCCCGGCTAGGAAAAACCTTGTCGCGTTGCTTTACCACTCTGTCCGCTGGCCTTATCCGCTGGCTTTGCCGGCGCTCTTTTTGGCGGCGGGCTTTGTGGTTTTGGCGGCTGAGGTTTTCGCATTCGCCGTCACCGGTGCCCGGGCCTTGCTAGATGCATTAGATTTCGGTTTTGCGACGACCTTTTTTGCCGGCGGCTTCTTGGCCGGCTTTGCGACTTTCGCATCGGGGTCCGCTTTTGCGGGTTTTGCCGTTGCCGCTTTCCCGGCCGGCTTGCTGGTTGCTTTGGTACCGCGTTTCGGCTTGCCGCCGCCCTTCGCCACGCGCTCGTCGATCAGGACGATTGCTTCCGGCAAGGTGATGGTGTCCGGCGTCTTGTCGCTTGGAATCGTAGCGTTGACGCCGCCGGCCGTGACATAGGCGCCGTAGCGTCCGTTCTTGACCGCGACCGCCCCGAGCGACGGATGGTCGCCGAGCGGTTTGCCGGGATCGGCGCCGAAGCGGCGTCCGCTTGGCCCCTTGGCGATCTTCTCGGCGATCAACGTCACCGCGCGGTTCAAGCCGATGTCGAACACCTCGTCGCCGGCCTCTAGGCTGGCATAGGTCTTTTCATGGCGCACGAACGGACCGAACCGGCCAAGCCCTGCCGTAATCGGCTGGCCGGTTTCCGGATGCTTGCCGACCTCGCGCGGCAGCGACAGAAGCTTCAGGGCCATCTCGAGTTCGATGTCTGAAGGCGACATGTTCTTGGGGATGCCGGCGCGCTTGGGCTTTTCGCCCTCGGCATAGTCCTTCTGCTCGCCAAGCTGGATATAGGGACCGAACCTGCCGGCCTTCACGATGACATCGAGATCGGTCGCTGGGTCCTTGCCCAGGATGCGATCGGCGCTGGCTTCGCTGTCGGCGGCGAGCGGACGGGTGTAGCGACATTCCGGATAATTGGTGCAGCCGACGAAGGCGCCGAACTTTCCAGCCTTGAGGTTGAGCTTGCCGGTGCCGCAGGTCGGGCATTGCCTGACATCGCCGCCATCCGCGCGGGCGGGGTAGATGTGCGGTCCCAGCATGTCGTCGAGCGCGTCCAGCACTTGGGCGACCCGCAGATCCTTGATGTCGTCGACCGCGCCGATGAAGTCGCGCCAGAAATCCTTCAGCACCTGCTGCCAGGAAATCTCGTTGTTTGAAATGCGGTCGAGCTGTTCTTCCAGCTCGGCGGTAAAATCATATTCGACATAGCGCGCGAAGAAATTCTCCAGGAACGCCACCACGACGCGCCCCTTGTCCTCGCCATGAAGCCGTTTCTTGTCGAGCCGGACATAGCCGCGATCTTTCAAGACCTGCAGGATCGAGGCATAGGTCGAGGGCCGGCCGATGCCGAGTTCTTCCATGCGCTTGACCAGCGACGCTTCCGAGAAACGCGGCGGCGGTTCGGTGAAATGCTGGGTGACGGCGAGATCCCTGCGCTTGAGCAGTTCGCCCTCGCTCATCGCGGGCAGGCGGCGTGAATCTTCGTCGTCGCCGTCGTCATCGCGGCCTTCCTGGTAGAGTGCGAGGAAGCCGTCGAACTTTATCACCTGGCCGGTCGCACGCAGTTCCAGCAGGCGCGATCCAGCTTTCGCGGATATATCGACCGTGGTGCGTTCCAGCTCAGCCGATTCCATCTGACTCGCGACGGTGCGGATCCAGATCAGCTCATAAAGCTTGGCCTGATCGGCATCGAGCTTGCGGCGCATGTCGGACGGGCGGCGAGACATATCAGTCGGACGGATCGCTTCGTGCGCTTCCTGCGCGTTCTTGGCCTTGGCTTGGTACTGACGCGGCGCATCAGGCACATAGGCATTGCCGTAATCCTCGCCAATCACCTTGCGCGCCTGCGTGATCGCCGAAGGGTCGATCTGCACGCCGTCGGTCCGCATATAGGTGATGATGCCGGTGGTTTCGCCGCCGATATCGATGCCTTCATAGAGCCGTTGCGCGATCCGCATGGTATGCGCCGGCGCGAAGCCCAGCTTGCGGCTGGCTTCCTGCTGCAGCGTCGAGGTCGTGAACGGCGCCTGCGGGTTGCGCCGCGCGGGCTTTGCTTCGACGGTCGTGACCGTGAAGTTCGCGTTCTCGATCGCTTTCTTGAGATCCTCGGCCTCCGCGCCGGTGCCGATGTCGAGCCGCTGGATCTTCTTGCCATCGGCCCCGACCAGCCGCGCCTCGAATACGTCGCCGCGCGGTGTCGCAAGCGTTGCCACCAGCGACCAGTATTCACGGGGAACGAATTTCTCGATCTCAAGCTCGCGGTCGCATACCAGCCGCAGCGCGACCGATTGCACCCGGCCCGCCGACCGCGCGCCGGGTAATTTGCGCCACAACACTGGTGAAAGAGTGAAGCCGACCAGGTAATCCAGCGCGCGGCGCGCCATATAGGCGTCGACCAGGGCGCCATCGATCTCGCGCGGATGCTTCATCGCATCCGTTACCGACTGCTTGGTGATGGCGTTGAACACCACGCGCTCGATCTTGTGATCCTTCAGCGCGCGCTTTTCCTTCATCACCTCCAGCACGTGCCAGGAGATCGCTTCGCCTTCGCGATCAGGGTCGGTCGCGAGGATCAGCTTGTCAGCGCCCTTCAGTGCCTTGGCAATGTCGTTGAGTCGGCTGGCCGCCTTAGGGTCGATCTCCCAGATCATCTGGAAGTTGGCCTCCGGATCGACCGATCCGTTCTTTGCCGGAAGATCGCGGACATGGCCGAACGAGGCCAGAACCTCGTAGGAGCCTCCCAAATATTTATTGATCGTCTTGGCTTTCGCGGGCGACTCGACGATGACGATATTCATGTTATTCCAATAGCTTACACGGAAAATAAGGGCCGGTTCCGCGGGACTCGCGCCGGCCGTTGCGCTGCGAACATGGGTGCAGCGGCTCCTCCTGTCAAATCGACAGATGTTGAAGGTACCGGCTTTGAAGCCAATTCAGTATCTAACAGGTTGCAAAATACCTTCCAAAAGCTGCACTCTCGGAAAGGGTATCTTCGTCTGCCACACGGGAATGGATATGAATTGAGCAACGCAAGGGGTGGCCGGAAGCGCGCGTCTTCCGGCAGGGGTCGTCGTACAGGGGATGATGAGCCGCGCGGGGAGGGCGGGCCGGATGAGGCCGCCGCCTTCATCGCCGAAACGGCCGCCGATCTGGTTCGGTTGGCGTGAAGCCATCGCCTTGCGCTGCTAGGCCATTTGTTGCAGATGGCGGAACTTGAGGCGAAGGAATAACTCCGGCTGCGCGGCAACCAAAAACTGTCGTGATAGCTCCTTAGCCCACCCCGATTTGCCGTGGCCGGGCCTCGTCCCGGCTAGCTGCGTCTCGACTGCAGGAATGTAGATAAAGACGTGGGCGCGACCGAGGAAAAGCGGGTCGCGACGGCCGGAAGGCACGAGCCTACCGGCGATTTCCAGAAAATTCGGCGAATTCATTGAACCTCGGCCGTAATGAGCCGACTCTTTTCAGGGCGAGGCTTTTGACTGGAGAGGTGGATATGCCGAAAGTGACTCGCGTCTCGATCCTCACATCATCTGCTTCATCGGAAAAATCCGAGGGGCATCCGCTCGTTTGGATCTCGCTGTTTTCCGCAACCGGCCTGCTGGCCTCGCTGGTCGCCATGCTGATCGGCGTACAGCTCGCGTGGTATTAGAGGCTGTTACAACGCTTGCAACGATTCCGGTCAGATCGATGACACCAACCCGCCGCCATGGCGCTCCAGCCGTCCGGCGAGTTCCAGCTCCAGCAGCACTACGCGCAGGGTGGCAGGCGAGGCGCCGGACATCCGGATCAGATCGTCGAGACTGACGGGGCTGGGCCCCAGCAGATCGACGATGCGCGCGCGCTCGTTCGCGTCGGGAACGAAATCCGGCGGATTGCTGCCGTCGGGCTCGCGCAATTCAATCGGCCTCTCCATGATCGGCTCGACCGCGGTGATAACGTCGGCGGCTTCCGTGATCAGCGTCGCACCCTGCTTGATCAGGTCGTTGGTGCCGGCGGCGCGCGGATCGAGCGGCGAGCCGGGAACGGCGAACACCTCGCGGCCCTGTTCGTTGGCGATCCGTGCAGTGATCAGCGAGCCCGAGCGATGCGCGGCTTCCACCACGACCACGCCGACCGCGGAGCCCGAGATCAGCCGGTTGCGCCGTGGAAAGTCGCGGGCGCGCGGCACATGTCCAAGCGGCATCTCGGAAATCGCGGCACCCGAGGCGAGCAGCGAAGCCAGCAGATTCTCATGCTCGGGCGGATAGATCCGGTCGTGCCCGCCAGCCAGCACAGCGAGCGTGCCGCCATCGAGGCTTGCGCGGTGCGCGGCCTGATCGATGCCACGCGCCAGTCCGGAGGCAATGAGAAAACCGGCGTCGCTCAAATCATGCGCCAGTTGGCCTGCGAATTTCAGGCCGGCACCGGACGCGTTGCGTGAGCCGACGATCGCGATCATCGGCCGCATCAGCGCTTCAACACTGCCACGAATACCAAGCAGGGGCGGTGCGTCGTCCACCATCGCGAGCCGCGGTGGATAGCCGGCTTCGTCCGGAGCAACCAGGCTGACGCCAAGTCTCTTGCTGGCTACGAGTTCGGCGTGCGCCTCGTCCTCAGTGCCGATACGCCCCGCCCGCGACGCGCCGCCCCGTTGCGCGAGCTCTGGCAGCCGCGCCAGCGCGGCCTTCGCGCTGCCGAAATGATTTATCAGGGAGCGGAACGTCCGAGGCCCGACATTGTCTGAGCGGATCAGCCGCAGCCAATTGATCCGCTCGGCGTCGGTCAGTTTGGTCGCGCGCGTGATGGTGCTGTTGTTCACGGGAACCAGCATGGATCAACCGAGGGGCGCAGGCAACGCGCGGAGCGATCCCGGGTCCGACGCTCTGCGAGCCCGTGGATCTCTTCAACAGCCTGTTGGGGCTGGGGAATCGGGGCAAGTTGCCCAACCTGCCGGCATCGCCTATGGTCCGGGATGACTTGCGTTCGGCGAAAAGCCAGCGGAAAGGCCAGAAAATGGGTGCGGTTGCGGAATATCGAACGAGCCAACCGAGTTTGACAGACGAACTGATCGCGCATGCGGTCGCCAGCATCGACGTGGCCAAGCATTCGGCCGCCCCTTTTCCTCACATCGTTTTTCGGGAATTCTTCCCGAAGAGCTTTTACGAGACGCTCATCGGGAGCATCCCCACCCAGGGTTATGATCCGATCACGAGCACCGGAACGCGCATGGCGTTGCGGCTCTACGGAACGCACATCAAGGATGTGGAGCCGGCATTCCAGCCCCTCTGGGAAGCCGCTTCGGCGGTGCTGACGTCAAAGGAAGTCGAGCACGCGATCCGCAGGAGATTGAATGACGGTCTGGAAATCCGGGCGCGAGGGGACAAGGTGTCCAGCGCCGAGGATTTGAAGCTCGTTGCAAAGCCGGTGCTCTATCGCGATGCCGACGGCTACCGGATCAAGCCGCATCCGGATACGCGAAAAAAAGTCGTGACGATGCAGCTTTATTGTCCGCCCGACTCCAGCCAGGAAAATCTTGGTACCACGCTCTACAAGGCTTCGATCAAGGGCTTGATGCATCTGGACTCCTATTGCCTGGAGCCAGTGAAAACTATCCCGTTCCTGCCCAATCTGGGATACGCATTCGTGGTTCTGAAGGCGTATCATTCGCTCAAGAACATGAGCTGGCACGGCCGTCCGCCGATCCAGACTGACCGGCCCCGGATATCCATCCTCAACACGTTCTACATGAACGCAGACGTGGGCTTCTGATCTCCGCTTTCGCGCAACGCTCTATGAAGAGGGCGGGACCGGACAATCGTTCGATGCCGCGGCAAGCCCGATCCGGATCGACAATGGAGGACGTGCACGCAGGACTGTTCGGTTACATTCTCCGCTGGCGAAATTCCTGGGGGGCTTTGCTTGCCATCAACGTCGCGGTGGTCGTCGGCGTTTTCATTCACAAGATCCTGCTGCCGCCTTACGTCCCCTACATACACTTGCTGGTCGACTACCGCTTCGGTTTCATCAAGCGCGCGCTGATTGGCACGATCGTCTCGTTGTTTGCGACGAAGGTGCCGGTATGGCTGGTGTTCGCGCTCGGCGGTGCAATCTGGCTGGTGACTCTCGTTCTGTTCGTGGAGTTGTTCCGCAGAACATTCGGCCTCGAGCGCGCAAACCTGCCGCTGTTCGTGTTCATGGCAGGCTCGCCGTTCTTCCTGAAGAACTTCATGCACTCACTCGGTCATTTCGATATCTATGGCTGCGTACTTGCGATTGTTCTGTTGCTGATCCCGTCGGGTTCGATCCCGTATGTTGCGCTCGCCGCGCTGTTCTCAGTTGGCCTGATCCTGATCCACCACATTCATTTCCTGATGTGGTGCCGACCATCGTCGTCATTGTCGTGATCAGGAACTATCTCGCGCATGGCCTTCGCCGGTCCCAGGTCGCGTTCGGGATTGCCGCGCTTGCTGCGGTCAGCGCGCTGTTCCTTGCCGCGCAATTCCGGGGCACCATGCCGCTGCCGGAAGCGGATTTCGTGCAGTATCTGAAGGGACGGATGTCCGATCCATCCCGCACGGACCTCTTGCAGTTCAGCTACATCTGGTATCAGCCGCTCGCCAAGGAAATTGCCGACACCTGGCTATGGATGCCGCACAACATCCTCGGCATACCCGTCTTCGCGCTTCTGATCTGGCTGCATACACCGGTATGGCGCTATTTCACGGAAATGATCCGTTCCCTTGCCAGCGAGACGCACCGTCAGCTGATTGTCGCCGCGCTCATCGGCGTGAGCCTGGCCTATCTCGTGATGTTCACCATGGTGTTCGACTATTCGCGCTGGATCTCGAATTGGGCCGTCTGCATGTTCCTGATCCTGCACGCGGTGAAAACGCTGCCGACCACGCAACAGGTGCCGCCGATCCCGATTGACGATCGCAATACCAATATTTTCGGCCTGGTCATCACGCTGATTCCGCGCGTCGGCATAGTCCGGCCGTTCTGACCCAAATCGCCGCGCCTCCGGTATGCGCTAGCCCCTCTTCCGGACCTGCGCCAAGAGGCGCCTCCTCGCATAAGGTGGATTCAGTCAGCGAATTAGTGAACATACACAATGACGAATTACGTTTGTCTCGTCCCGGGCATTCACTCTTTGCCGCGCGGCTTGCGAAGCAAGACATGACGGCCAGGAGCGCATCCGCCAAGACAGCCGGACAATGAGCGGTTAGGATGATTTTCGCACACCTATCCCAGCGCGCAGCAGATCGGACATTTGGGATCAATCACTTGCTCCCTCTAGCGAGGCGTTCAGCCCTCAGCCGCTGGAGATTGCTGTGAAAGGCTTTGTCGGCGCGTCGGCGCTCGACCATGGCCTGTTCGGCGTCGAGCCGGTCCTTGGCCATCTTGGCGATGCGTTCTTCCTTGGTGACTGGCGGCTTCGGTCGATATTCAAAGTTTTCCATCAAACTCAACGCCAGTTGGAACCTTTCGTTCCCAGGCCATCTTTGTCGATAATGTGCGGTCCGTCCCGACCTTGCCCGTGTAGATCAGGTCTTTGCCTTTGGGTCTGCGGCCTGCAAATTCCTTCAAGCCGCGCCTGTCAAATCCGCCGGTTGGCGATCCGTCATGCCGGCCATGACGAACTGTCTCGATTCCCGCCGTTTGCAACCTTGGGGCCGTCGCATAAGGTCGGCCGGTCAGGCCAACGCTTCAGGAAATGCCATTCGTGATATCGCTCACCGAACTCCAGCGCCAAATCGATTCCGGCGAGCTGACGCCGCAAGCTGCGATCGACCGTTCACTCGAGGCGATCGCAGCAAAGGACAAGAGCATCGGCGCGTTTGTTTGTCATGACAGCAAAGCCCGCGCCGCCAAAAGCGGTCCGTTGCGCGGTATCGCGGTCGGCATCAAGGACGTCATCGATACCGCTGACTTCCCGACCGAAATGGGCTCCGTGATCTATCGCGGCTGGCGGCCGCGCGCCGATGCGTCGGTGGTAATGGCGTTGAAAACCGCCGGCGCGACCATCATCGGCAAGACCACAACGACGGCGTTCGCCGCGCGGGATCCAACCGCGACGCTCAATCCGCACAATCACGCCCACACGCCGGGCGGCTCGTCGTCAGGCTCGGCGGCGGCGGTTGGGGCCGGCATGATTCCGCTGGCTCTGGGAACGCAGACCGGCGGCTCGGTGATCAGGCCGGCTTCGTTCTGTGGCGCGACCGCGATCAAACCGTCCTATCGGTTGCTGCCGACGGTCGGCGTGAAGTGTTATTCATGGACGCTGGATACTGTGGGGTTATTCGCCGCCGGTGTTGAGGATCTGGCGCGCGGCCTATCGGCGATGACCGGCCGGCCGGAACTGTTGCCACAGGCTTCGGATGCCAGGCCGCGCATCGGTGTGGTGACGCTGGATTTCGCCGGAGCACCCGAGGCCGCAGGCCGCGAGGCGTTGCGGATCGCGGTGGCGGCGGCCGAGCGCGCCGGCGCATCGGTTCACCCGCTGAGTGTACCGGAGATCGTTGCCGAGGCGTGGCGAATCCAGCCCGTCATGCAGGAATTCGAAGCTCATCAGGCGCTGGCCTGGGAGTACACCAGGCAATATGACGCGATGGCGCCGAAGCTGCGTAGCAGGCTCGACGAAAGCAAGGGCACCACATCTGCTGCCTACGACGATGCGATGGAAATCGCCAACAAGGCGCGGCAAGCGCTGGCGGCGATGTATGATGAGGTTGACGTGCTCTTGACCTTCTCGGCGCCGGGCAGCGCACCGAAGGGCTTGGCCTCGACCGGCGATACCCGGTTCAACCGGCTCTGGACCCTGATGGGGGTGCCCTGTGTCAACATTCCTGCCTATGTCGCCGAGGGCGGCTTGCCGGTAGGCGTGCAGGTGATCGCTCGGTTTGGCGATGACGCTCGCGTGCTGGCTGCGGCGCGTTTCGTGGAAACGGCCTTGCAGCGATCCTTGCAGCGATGATGTACTGGCCGAGCAGACGGCGAAAGCCTCCAGTGTTAGGCAGGCGGCTTTCGATACAAACGCGGGATCGCGACGCTTACTTGAGCGACGTGTTGATTGACGTGAACTTGTTGTTGAGGTTGGAGCCGAGCCCGTTGACGACCGCGATAATCGCCAGTGCGATGCCGGCGGCGATCAGGCCGTATTCGATAGCGGTTGCACCGGATTCGTCTGCGAAAAACCTGGACAAAGAACGCTTAAAATTTAACTTCCCAGGGTTGCCTCGGGAAGTTCCGATGCGGGATTGGTGCACCAAAGGCAACTGTTCAGTGGGATCGACGCAGCTGCGCGCAATTTGAAACAAATTGTCAGCCGTCGATGCGAGCTATGCCTTTTGCCCGATCTTTCCTTCGGTGCCCGCAAGCAAACGGCTGATGTTTTCGCGATGCGCGTAGAATACCAGCAGCGTCAATAGCGCGAACAGGGCGGCGAGCGCCGCGTGGCCGAGCGACCACAGGAAGATCGGCGCGGCCAGGCTTGCGATGAGCGCCGACAGCGACGAGTAGCGGCTGATCACGGCGATCAACAGCCACACCACGCAGAACAACAACGCGGCCGGCCAGAACAACCCGAGCAGGATGCCGATATAGGTTGCAACGCCCTTGCCGCCACGGAATTTCAGCCAGACCGGGAAGAGGTGGCCGAGGAATGCGCCGAGCCCGGCGGCCATTGCGCCGTTCGGACCGGCGAAGAAGCCGGCAAGGACGACCGCGACCGTGCCCTTGAGCATGTCGCCGAGCAGGGTGCCCGCGGCAAGGCTTTTGCGACCGGTACGCAGCACATTGGTGGCGCCGATGCTGCCGGAGCCGATCGAACGCAGATCCTGGGTGCCGGCAAGCTTGGTCAGGATCACCCCGAAAGGAACGGAGCCGCAGAGATAGCCAACGACAAAAGCCACCGGCAGCAAGGCATCGGGCGACATTGCCGTCCTCCCTCAGTTTATGATTGGCGGATCCGAGAACAACGGTCAGACATGCTCGTACACCGTTCGTCCCCCGACGATAGTACGCAACACGCGTCCGGAAAACCGCGCTTCGTCAAACGGGGTGTTCTTGCACTGCGATTTGAGATCGGCGGGGTCGAGGACCCAGGGAACGTCGGCATCGATCACGATCACATCGGCCGGCGAGCCCGCGCGCAACGATCCGGCGGGCAGGCCGAGCAGTTCGGCCGGACGCGTCGACATCGCGCGGATGAGTGTTTTGAAATCCATCTCGCCATTATGAATCAGCCGCAATGCCGCCGGCAGCATGGTTTCGAGCCCGATCGCGCCCGAGGCGGCTTCGGCGAACGGCAATCGCTTGACCTCGACGTCCTGCGGATTGTGGTCGGACATCAAGACGTCGATCAAGCCGGAAGCTACCGCGCTGACCAGGGCGCGGCGATCCTCTTCGGTGCGCAGCGGCGGTGAGAGCTTCAGGAAGGTGCGGTAGGGGCCGATGTCGTTCTCGTTCAGCGTCACATGGTTGATCGAGGCCGAGGCAGAGACCGCAAGTCCCGCGTCACGGGCGCGCTTGAGTATTTCGAGCGACTCGATCGAGGTCAGCGACGCCGCGTGATAGCGGCCGCCGGTCAGCGCAACCAGCCGCACGTCGCGCTCCAGCATCACCGCTTCGGCGGCACTGGGGATGCCGATCAACCCCAACCGTGCCGCGAACTCGCCTTCGTTCATCACGCCTTCGCCGACCAGATCGGGATCTTCGGTGTGATGCACGATCAGCGCGTCGAAATCGCGCGCATAGCTCAGCGCCCGCCGCATTACCTGCGCATTGGTGACGCTCTTGTCGCCATCGGTGAAGGCGACGGCCCCCGCGGCCTTCAACAGGCCGATCTCCGTCATCTCCTCGCCGCGCAGGCCCTTGGTCAGCGCTGCCATCGGATGGATATTGACGATCGCGGTATCGCGGGCGCGACGCAGCACAAAGTCGACGGTCGCCGAATTGTCGATCACGGGCGAGGTATCCGGCTGGCAGATGATGGTAGTGATGCCGCCGGTGGCCGCGGCCTGGCTTGCGGAGGCGAAAGTTTCGCGGTGGCTGGCGCCGGGCTCGCCGACAAAGGCGCGCATGTCGATCAGGCCGGGGGCAACGATCCTGCCGGCACAGTTGATGATGTCGGTCCCTTCCGGCACGCCGGCTGCGCCGATGCCGCGCTTGGCGTCGCGGATCATGCCGTCGGCGATCAGCACGTCGCCGGGACCGTCGAAATCGCGGGACGGATCGACGACGCGGGCGTTCGCAAGCAGGATCGGGCGGCGATCGGTCAGCATGGTATCACGCGTTCGGCAGGTTGCGGGCGAGCGCTTCGAGCACCGCCATCCGCACCGCCACTCCCATTTCCACCTGCTCGCGGATCAGTGACTGCGCGCCATCTGCCACGATCGAGTCAATCTCGACGCCGCGGTTCATCGGGCCCGGGTGCATCACCAGTGCGTCGGGCTTGGCATAAGCGAGCTTCTTCTGGTCGAGGCCGAAATAGTGGAAATATTCCTGGCTCGACGGCACGAATGAGCCGTTCATGCGCTCGCGCTGGAGCCGCAGCATCATCACGATGTCGACACCGTTCAGCCCCTCGCGCATGTCGCGAGCAACTTCGACGCCCATCCGTTCGATGCCGTGCGGCAACAGCGTGGAGGGCGCCACGACGCGGACACGGGCGCCCATGGTGTTGAGCAAAAGGATGTTGGAACGCGCCACCCGGGAATGCATCACGTCGCCGCAGATCGCGATCACGAGGCCCTCGAGCCGGCCCTTGTTGCGGCGGATGGTAAGGGCGTCGAGCAGCGCCTGGGTCGGATGTTCATGGGCGCCGTCGCCGGCATTGATCACGGAACCGTCAACCTTGCGTGCCAGCAATTCAACCGCGCCGGAAGCATGGTGGCGGACCACGAGGATGTCCGGATGCATGGCGTTGAGCGTCACGGCCGTGTCCATCAAGGTCTCGCCCTTGCGGATCGAGGACGAGGACACCGACATGTTCATGACGTCAGCGCCAAGCCGCTTGCCGGCCAGTTCGAACGAGGATTGGGTGCGGGTCGAGGCTTCGAAGAACAGATTGACCTGGGTACGGCCGCGCAACGATGTGCGCTTCTTGTCGACCTGGCGGTTGAGTTCGACATATTCTTCGGAAAGGTCGAGCAGCCCGGTGATATCGGCAGCGGAAAGACCCTCGATTCCCAGCAGATGCCGGTGCCCGAGGACGAAGGTCGATTTCGATGCAGGGATCATTAAAACCAGAGCTATAGGGGGGGTTGGATGGCTGAGCAAGGGCCAAAGGGCCTCTTGTGAGTTATCCCCTGGGATGTCGCGGGCACGGTAAATGCGCGCGCCCCAAAGTCGCCGCGTTTGGATCGCCAACCGTCAGTCATGCAGCCATCGATCATGCGCAATTTGGACCTGGCCGTGCTGATCTTGTTGATGACGGCGTTGCTGGTGCCCGTCGCCGCACAAGCCCTGCCGGGCGATTTCGTCTACTTGCACGACGTCGATCCCTCGATCGTCCAGGACATTCGCTACGCGGGTGTAAACAACTTCGCAGGGCGGCCGATCGCCGGTTATGCCGCCGAATGCGTGGTGAAGCGTGCGGTCGCGCTAGCACTGCAAAACGTGCAACGGGAACTGGCGGCGCGAAAGTTATCGTTGAAGATGTTGGATTGCTACCGGCCGGTGCGCGCGGTGGCCGACATGGTGGCGTGGTCGCAAAACGGCAACGAAACTCCGGCCGAGCGGCGCTACAATCCTGCTTTCAGGAAACAGGACCTGTTCCGGCTGGGCTATATCGCCAACCATTCCCAGCATTCCACCGGCGCCGCGGTCGATCTTACGTTGGTCGATCTCAGAGCCGACAATTCAGCGATCTTTGATCCCACCAAGGCCTATGCTGACTGCACCGCGCCTGCGGCCACCCGTGCGCCCGAAGGAAGCGTAGATATGGGTACCGGCTATGATTGCTCCGACTTGAAAGGACACACCGCCACGGCCTCAATCACGCCGTCGCAACGCCGTTGGCGGAACCTGCTGGTGGCTGCGATGGCGCGGCAAGGTTTTGTGAACTATTCGAAAGAGTGGTGGCATTTTTCGATGCCGCAGGCGGGCGGGCCGGCCTATGATTTCCCGATCCAACCGCGTTGATTCTCCGGATCGGTGACCGCGAGAGATGGCCCCATGGCAAACGTGACACAAGCTTCATCCGCGATCCGCGACGTGTTCAACCAGTCGCCGCCGTTCGAGGATGTCGACCTGTTCGCAGTCGACCGGCCGTTGAGGGATGCGGTGGCCGCCAATGGCGGCGCGTCGGAGGAACAGGAACTTTCCGGATTTGGCCGGCACTGGGGTTCGGCTGCGATGGCGGAGCGGGGACGGCTCGCGAACGAGAATACGCCGAAACTGCGGATCTTCGATGCGAGCGGCAATCGGCGCGACCGGGTCGAGTTTCACCCTGCCTATCATGAATTGATGGCGCGCAGCGCCCATGCCGGCATCCACAATTCGACCTGGACGGTGCAGGGCAAGCCCGCCGGCGGTGCGGCCGAAGTGGTGCGCGCTGCGAAGTTCTACATGGCGGCGCAGGTCGAGACCGGACATCTCTGCCCGATCACGATGACGCGTGCATCCGTGGCGGCGCTCGCGGCGCAGCCGGATCTGCTGGCCAAGGTGATGCCAGTGATCGCGACCGATGCCTACGATCCCGAGTTCGCGCCATGGTGGACCAAGCCCGGCATGACGCTCGGCATGGGCATGACCGAGAAGCAGGGCGGCACTGACGTGCGCGCCAACATGACGCGCGCGGAGCGCGACGGCGATGCCTACCGCATTACGGGCCATAAATGGTTCATGTCTGCGCCGATGTGTGACGCGTTTCTGGTGCTTGCCCAGGCTAATGACGGGCTGAGCTGTTTCTTCATGCCGCGGTTTGCGCCCGACGGCTCCGTCAACGCGATCCATTTCCAACGGCTGAAGGACAAGCTCGGCAACCGCTCCAATGCATCGTCCGAGGTCGAATTTGAAAGCGCGTATGCATTGCGGGTTGGCGACGAAGGCAAGGGCATCCGCACCATCATCCAGATGGTGCAACTGACGCGGCAGGATTGCGCGATTGCCTCGGCCGGCCTGATGCGCTCGGGACTGGCGCATGCGCTGCATCACGCCCGGCACCGCAGCGTGTTCCAGAAACATCTGGCCGATCAGCCGCTGATGCTGGCGGTGTTGTCCGACATGGCTCTGCATGTGGAGGCGTCGATCGCGCTGGTGATGCGATTGTGCCGGTCGTTCGACCGCGCTCCCGACGATGCGAGCGAGATGGCATACATGCGGCTGCTGACGCCCGCGATCAAATATTGGGTGTGCAAGAGCGCGCCGGGATTCCTCTACGAGGCGATGGAGTGCCTCGGCGGCAACGGTTATGTGGAGGAGGGCATTCTGGCGCGGCACTATCGGGAGTCGCCGGTCAACGCGATCTGGGAAGGCTCGGGCAATGTGATGTGCCTCGACGTGCTGCGTGCGCTGTCGCGCGAAGCTGAAGCTGCCATGGCCGTATTGCAGGCGCTCGCCGCCGAGACCAAGGGCTTGTCCGGAGCGGCGGACGCGGTGGCTTTCATCGGCAAGGCGTTTCGCCGGCCCGATGGCGAGCGCGTCGCGCGGCTTGCGGTGGAGAAACTGGCGCTGCTGGCGGCGAGCGCGGCGCTCAATCCGATATCGCCGCATCATGCCGAATTGTTCGCCCGCACACGGCTCGCGGCGACCCACGCCGGCATGTATGGCGCGGTCGATCTTGCCGCTGACGACATCAAAGGCCTGCTGTCGCGGGCGCTGCCTTGAAACCGAGCTAGCCTGAAAGTGAGCTGATGGATTCTCTCAATCCCGACAGTCCTGCCGCCGCCGCCGCGATCTCGCGTCCGCCACGGGTGTGGAGGTTCTGGGGCACCGCGTTGTGGGGCCTTTTCATTTTCGCTGCGATGTTCATCGGCCAGGTCGCCCCGATGCTCGCAATCGTGATCTGGAAAGCGGGCAAGATCGACCTGGCCGAAGCGGTCAACGTCGCCGGTGATGGGCGGGCGCTCGCGCTCACCGTGATCTCCGGCCTGCCGGCGGTTCTCGCGGCGATTTGGCTGCCGGTGCATCTCTCGCGGACGCCGTTCAAGGAATACCTCGCGCTGCGCTGGACCACCTGGCAGAACGTGGTCATCGGCATTGCCGCGATGATTGTCGTGGTGGAGGGCTGGGACCTGCTGTCGAAGGCGACCGGCCACGAGGTCACGGCGGGGTTCATGGGCGATATCCTGAAATCGGCGACGGCAGACGGCGTGTTGTGGTTGGCCGTATTGGCGTTCGCGGTCGTGGCGCCCTTGACGGAGGAATTGCTGGCGCGGGGCTTCCTCTATCGCGGGTGGTCGGAGAGCTTTTTGCGGGTGCCCGGCGCGATCGTCTTGTCGTCGCTGGTCTGGACCGCGATGCACGTGCAATACGATCTGTTTTTCCTCGGCGAGGTTTTTTCGATCGGAATCGTCCTTGGCTACATCCGCTACCGCAGCCAGTCGATCTGGCTGACGACGCTGCTGCATGGCCTCAACAATCTGGCGGCATTGATCCAGACGATCGTGATGACGCACTCCTGATCCGCAGCGTCGCCAGCCGGTCGAGCGCGCCTTGCAGGATGAAGATCGCGGCGTGCTCGTCGATCACCTTCGCGCGCCGGGCGCGGCTCATGTCCATGCCGATCAGTTCGCGTTCGACCGCCACCGTCGAGAGCCGCTCGTCCCACAGTGCGATCGCCAGATCGGTCATGTTGGAAAAATTGCGGGCAAATGCCCGCGTCGATTGCGCACGCGGGCCTTCGCTGGCATCCATGTTGATGGGCAGGCCGAGCACAAAGCCGACCACCTGGCGCTCGCCGGCAATCGCTAACAGCTGCGCCGCGTCGGCCTTGAAGGCCTTGCGTTGGATCGTCCCGATGCCGGTGGCGAGCTTTCGATCCGGATCGGATACCGCGACACCGATGGTCCTGGTGCCGAGGTCGAGACCAATCAGCGCGCCGCGGTCGGGCCAGTGGGTGGCCGCATCGATCAGCGGTAGAATGGCAGCAGGCATTGCTCCGCATACCACGCGGCACGCGGCGTATGCAAAGCTGAACGATGAATGGTCATGGACCGGTTACGGCATAGCTCGTGAACCCCACGCGGTGCTAGGATGGGCGACGCGCAGGCAACGAGGTCAGCGCCGATTTTTACTCTCCCATTGAGTGACAAAGCCATGTGGCCTGACCGCCGTCTGATCGAGTTGTTGAAGACCGAATTTCCCATCGTGCAGGCGCCGATGGCGGGGATCATGGATGCTGAACTGGTGATCGCGGCGTCACAGGGCGGGGCGCTGGGGTCGCTGCCGTGCGCGATGATTTCGGCGGAAAAGGCCCGCGAGCAGGTCAATATCATCCGCCAGCGCGTCTCCGCACCGGTCAACATGAACTTCTTTTGCCACAGACCGGTCGATGCCGACGCCGAAAGTCAGGCCCGCTGGAAGAAGCGGCTCGAGCCCTATTACAAGGAATTGGGCGTCGACCCCGCGGCGCCGATCAACGCGGCCAACCGCGCCCCGTTCGATGCCGCGATGTGTGAAGCGGTCGAGGAGTTGAGGCCGGAAGTGGTCAGCTTTCATTTTGGCCTGCCGGACGAGGCGCTGCTCAAGCGGGTCAAGGCAGCCGGCTGCATCGTGATGGGATGCGCGACGATCGTGAAAGAGGCGATCTGGCTCGAGCAGAACGGCGCCGACGTTATCATTGCGCAGGGCGCCGAAGCCGGCGGCCATCGCGGCATGTTCCTGACCGACGACGTCGCTGGACAACCCGGTACCTTCGCGCTGGTGCCGCAAGTCGTCGATGCGGTCAAGGTTCCGGTGGTCGCGGCCGGCGGCATCGCCGACGGACGAGGGATTGCGGCGGCTTTTGCGTTAGGGGCCGCGGGGGTGCAGATCGGGAGTGCCTATCTTCGTTGCCCGGAATCGCTGGTAACAGCGTTAGCGCGGGGAGCGCTCGCCCACGCGCACGATCATTCCACCGTCATTACCAATGTCATGACCGGACGGCCGGCGCGCGGGGTTGCCAACCGCGCGATGCGCGAGATCGGGCCGATATCGGCAGATGCACCGCCATTTCCCCACGCAGCGACCGCGCATGGCCCGCTCAA
>Ga0164307_10000239_pt1 | contig 25446 bp, 24 predicted proteins | sample Whisoiple_243_MG_FD_110214 | JGI IMG/M metagenome (GOLD analysis project Ga0164307, IMG submission 110214) | Soil microbial communities amended with fresh organic matter from upstate New York, USA - Whitman soil sample_243_MG | ecosystem: Environmental > Terrestrial > Soil > Unclassified >...
GCCCATCAGACCGGGCTGATCTTCTTCGGCTGGGGTGTCGCGCTGGCATTCACCTCTGTCGTGGTGGCACCTCGGCTGCAGCGCCGGTTCGGCACGGTGCCAACACTTTTGGTCAACCTGCTCGCGATGACCGCGACTCTGGTGGTAATGGCGCTCGGCACGGATATCAGGGCGGTGCTGGCCGCATGCGTTGTGGTCTCGGGCCTGTTCATCGGTATCAACAACACACTGATCACGGAGACCGTGATGAAGGCCGCACCGGTGGAACGTGTAGTCGCCTCGGCGGCATCGACGCCGAGGAGAGCGAACTCGACGAGATCTCCGACCATGCCGAATCGGTCACCGTCGGCAGCGACACGTGATTTCGGCGTGAAAACCTGCGCTTACCGCAGGAAATCACACCGAAATCACAAACTGGCGACGAGCGTGCCGACCAGATAGGTGGCGGCGATCGCGACGCCACCGAAGACCAACTGCCGCAGCGACGCCCACCAGAGGGGCCTGCTGGTGAATCGTGCCGCAACACCGCCGGCGATCGCCAGACCGATGCCGCCGCAGATCACTCCTGCCCACAACGACTCGTATCCGAGTAGGTACGGGATGAGCGGCACGATGGCACCGATCGCGAACATGACGAACGACGAGATCGCCGCGGTCCACGGCGACGGCTTCTCCGACGGGTCGATGCCGAGCTCCTGAACGAGATGGAAGTTGACGGCCCGGGTTTCGTCGCGGTGAATCTCCTCGGTGGCCTGCCTAGCGGTCTCGCGACTCATGCCCAGATTGACGAGCATCGCGACGAGTTCGGCCCGCTCGGCATGGGGATGACTCTCGAACGCCTTTTGCTCCACCCGCACCTCGGAGTCGATCTGCTCGTTGGCGGTGGTAACCGATGTGTACTCTCCCAGCGCCATCGAGAAGGACCCGGCCAGCAGGCCGGCCACGCCGCCGATGACGACGGTGTGCGCGCTGGCCGCCGCCGCCACCCCGGCAATCAGCGCCGTGTTGCTGACTAGACCGTCCATCGCGCCGAACGTCGCTGCGCGCAACCAGCCGCCGGACACATCCGAGTGCCGGTGTCCCCCGACGTGAGGCATACCGGTCGGCGATAACGCCGCATCCCTTGACTTGGCCATAGCCTGATTGAACGCGATGGGTTTAGCCAGGTCCAGCAAGGTTTGCCTACGTTTCCGACATCACAGTTTCCGCAAAGCGGATAAGGGCTACCGTCTGGGTATGACCACCACTGCGGAGCATCTACGCAACACGCTGGACGGACGTTGGCGCGATGTGAAGAACAAGGTGAGGCAGGAGCTCTCCACGGAGATCTTCAAACCCCACTACACCCCCAATACCGTTATCGCCCGCACGAAGGTTGCGGAGCAGTTGAAGATCATGGCTCAGCGGGGTGCCGCCGAGGACGGGTTCAGAAAGGAGTACGGCGGCAACGGGGACGTGGGCGCGGCCATCACGCAGATCGAGATGCTGGCGATGTCCGACCTGTCGCTGATGGTCAAGGCCGGTGTGCAGTGGGGTCTGTTCGGCGGCGCGATCGAGAACCTCGGCACCGAGCGGCATCATCAGGCCTACGTCCAGAAGATCATCGATCTCGAGTTGCTCGGCTGTTTCGCGATGACCGAGACCGGTCACGGCAGCGATGTGCAGGCCCTGGAGACCACCGCGACCTACGACCCGGCGACTCAAGAGTTCATCATCGACTCCCCCACCCGCACGTCCCGCAAGGACTACATCGGCGGTGCCGCCCAAACCGCACGCGTGGCAGCAGTTTTCGCTCAGTTGATCACGCCCGATGGGGAGGGTCACGGCGTGCATTGCTTCGTCGTGCCCATCCGGGACGACGAGGGTAACGACCTGCCGGGTGTGACCACATCGGACTGCCACTACAAGGGCGGTCTGCCCGGCGTCGACAACGGTCGCATCCAGTTCGACCAGGTCCGCATCCCCCGGGACAACCTGTTGAACAAGTACGCCGACGTTGCCGAGGACGGCACCTACTCGTCGCCGATCGAGAATCCCGGGCGCCGCTTCTTCACCATGCTCGGCACCCTGATTCGCGGCCGGGTGACCGTCGGCGGCAGCGCCGGCGCCGCCGCGCGGGTAGCACTGGACATCGCTACCCGATATGCGTTGGAACGCAGGCAGTTCGAAGCACCCGGCGACGACCACGAAGTGCTGATCATGGACTACCTGGTGCACCAGCGCAGGCTGTTCCCACTGATCGCCAAGTCCTACGCGCTGCAGTTCGCGCAGAACGAGCTGGTAGCCAAATGCCATGAGCTGCAGATTTCGGACGACCCCGATGCCGAAGAGCAGCGCGAGCTCGAGTCCCGCGCGGCCGGGCTGAAGGCGGAGAACACCTGGCATGCCACGCGCGCCATCCAGGAGGCCCGTGAAGCCTGCGGCGGCGCAGGCTATCTCGCCGAAAATCGACTGATCGCGCTGAAGGCCGACACCGACGTGTTCACCACCTTCGAGGGCGACAACCATGTGCTGACCCAGCTGGTCGCCAAGGAGCTGCTGACCGCCTACGCCGACGACATCAAGGGCATGAGCCCGGTCGAGTGGGTCCGGTTCGCTGCCAACTTCGCAGGCGAGCGGGTGATGAAACGCACTGCGGCCGAAACGATCATGCAGACCATCCTCGACACCCGCCAGGACAACGAGGAGGAGGGCAGCCTGTTCAACCGCGGCACCCAGGTCAAGATGTTCGAGGACCGCGAGGAGTACATGCTCGCGACGGTCGCTCGGCGGCTGCAGGGTAAGTCGAAGGAGATGACCGCGTTCGAGGCGTTCAACTCGGTTCAGGACCATGTGCTTCACACGGCACGGGTACACATCGAACGCGTCATCCTGGAATCGTTCGTCGCCGGTATCGACTCGTGTGAGGACGAGAAGGCCCGCGAGATCCTCAACTTGGTCTGCGACCTGTACGCGCTGTCGGTGATCGAACAGGACCGGGCATGGTTCATGGAGCATCGCTTCCTGTCCACCGAACGCGCCAAGGCGGTGACCCGCGGCATCAACGAACGGTGCCGCAATCTACGGCCCTACGCCGAGCTGCTCGTCGACGGTTTCGGGATTCCCGAGCAGCTGCGCTACGCCGAGATGCTGCATCCGGAGAATATCCCGGACGCCGACGAGCACAAGGAGAAGGACGCCACCAGCTCGGGCACCATCGAGGCGAAGTAGGTGTCGGCGGCGGGTGACAGACTCGCCGCATGACCGACCACGATGACCTGTCCGGCCGGACGGCACTGATCACCGGCGGAACCCGCGGCATCGGCAAGGGCATCGCCGACCGGCTGCGCGCGGGCGGAGCGCGGGTGTTGGTCGCGGCTCGGTCGATGCCCGAAGACGCCTCTGCCGATCAGGTCGTCGTCGCCGATGTCGCCACTGCCGACGGCGTCGCCGCACTGGCCGCCGAGGCGCTGGAACGACTCGGCGCGATCGACATCGCGGTCCACAACGTCGGCGGTTCCGGGCAGCACGACGGTGGCGCGGCCGACCTCACCGACGAAGACTGGCAGTCCGCGCTGGAAACCAACCTGTTGGCGGCCGTCCGGTTGGACCGCGCGGTCATCCCCGGAATGGTCGAACGCGGAGCCGGTGCCATCGTGCACATCACGTCCATCCAGCGGCGGGCCCCGCTGCCCACGTCGATTCCGTACGCGGCGGCCAAGGCCGCACTCACCAACTACAGCAAGGCGTTGTCAAACGAGCTGGCACCCAGGGGCGTTCGCGTCAACGCGGTGTGTCCGGGCTACATCGAGACGGAGTCTGCACACCAAATGGCGGTGCAGATCAGCGAGCTCAACGGCATCACGGTCGATCAGGCACGAAGCGAAATCATGGACTCCATCGGCGGCATCCCGCTCGGCGCCCCGGGCAGCCCCGCCGACGTCGGCGAACTCGTCGCGTTCCTGGTGTCCGACCGTGCCCGCTACATCAACGGCGCCGAGTATGTGATCGACGGCGGAAGCGTCCGCGGAGTGTGATCACGGATTCGGGATCGGGTCGCGTGCCTCGAGCTTGCCGTCGTCTCCGATTCGAAACCTGACCGAGCCGATGCCGGTGGGACAGCACGCCGGATCCTGGCCCTGGCGCCACTGGTACTGGACGTTGGCCGTGTCGTTGCCCATGGAGATGACGTTGATGTAGGTCCGCGGCTCGGGTGTGGCGGGGCCGAGTGGGTTGTTCCGGTCGAAGAACAACACCTGCATGGGGCTGTCCGACGCGTCACCGGCGGTGGCCACCACCCAGTTGAGGCGGCAGTCGGGCGTGTGGCCGCGAGACGTTTCCCGCCACTGTGCGCCCTGCGGCAGCGTGCCGATCGCCTGTGTGACTGTGTCAGGGCTCGGCGCATCCGCCGGCCCGCAGCCCTGCGTACTCGTCGGCGACGGTCCCGGCGGGCTCCAACCGCAGCCGATGGCGAGCAGTCCAACGGCGGTCACGGCCGCAAGCAAGCGAAGCATTCGCATGACAAGAGCTTACGGACATCGCGCTGCTGGTCAGAAGACCATCGTCGAGTTATCCGGCGGTCATCGCCTTCTTGCCGTAGACGCGCTCCATCATCGCGGTGTCCCCATGCATCAGGGCACGGACGGTCTTGCCGTTGCGGACGGTGAACACGTCGGCGTCCCTTCCCGTCTCACCGCCGGCCGACACCTCGGTGAGCGCGACGACCGTGTCACCCTCGGCGAACAGGTCGATGAGCTTCACCGCAAGAGATTTCTCGGCCAACCGACCGAGGTACTCCATCACTTCGGTCTTGCCGTGAAACGTGCCGCTGACCGCACTCTCGCCCGGCTGGACCCATTCGACGTCATCGTCGAACAGGCTCATCACCGTCTCGACGTCACCCGTCGCGAAGGCTTCATAGCCCTTCCTGATGAGCTCCTTGTTCTCTTTCTCGGACACTTTCGGACCCCCTTCTAGTGCATCCGATATTGCGACCGCGAGAGATCCGCCGGGTCCAAAGGAGCCGTAGCTTCGGCGGGCCCGTCAGACCGTTCGCCGCCACCTACGAGTGTCAACCTCACTTAGTCGCGAATTAGAGCATTTCGCAGTTTTGGGCCGATTTGGCCTCGGGGGCATTCGCCGTGAACGCTGACGCGTGAGGTGGCCGGACGGCGATGAGAGAAGAGCGCTGTCTGCTCAACACTCGGTTGCGCCGCCCATCGCCTGACGATGTGCGAACGCAACCCTGTCCAATGCCCACCGCTTGCGGGCGCATACCCAGGGCTGATCCACCTGCAAACACAACGGGCGACAGAAAGATTGACGTGCTCCCCCGCGCCTACCGACGATGTGGGTCGGCCTGCCACCGTCCGACCGGTCACAACAGCAGAACACCCCCGACGAGGGGATGTCGGGGGTGTTCTCGGAGGGGCTTTCCGCTATTGAGTGTGCGGCAGGAGCCTGAGGAGGTGCCGTCAGCAACATGAGAAATAGCTAATAAGAAGATGTTGATGAGCGCCGGTTCGGGCCGCGACCTATGCGGAGGATGGCGGCAAGCATCGGCTGGAATCGTTGAGGCGTTCATGGTGCGTTTTTTAACGTTCAGGCTTGCCGTCCACGATATGCGTTGTTGAAGAGCCCGCCGCGCCGTGTTCGGTAACGAGCCTTGGTTCGGGAGGCCCGCCGGAGTCGTCTGCAGGATAAGTGCACTCACCGTTGACCCACACTTGACTGGGCTTGCAACTCTGGGCGACGGCGACGGGTGCGCAAATCATTGCGGATACCGCAAACCCTGCGCCCACTGCAGCCAAGAGTGCAGCGATGGTTCGTGATTTGGGGCGCATATCACGGCTCTTTACGCTGTTGGAGAGTGGCGTATTAACGTCTAGACCTTGTGCCATGAGGTTTCCCCTGTCCCTGTCGGGGTTTCCTTCCGACGAGCAGCCGGTTATCTCATTATCGGCTGTGAGCTGGCGCCAAACGCAGGTATCGGACTACTTCAATTTTCCCCGAACAGAGCCCGCAACTGGACAGGTAGATCGGCCCGCCACATGTGGGAGTGTGGCGGGCCGTCCCTCAAGACGACAGCGACACCGGGTGCACGTTGCTCAATCTCCCTGTCGTGGCGGCGATAAGAGACGCAACCACAGAAGGCGGACAATCGCAGATAGCACAGAAACAGCACGACGTTGCTCGGCACGAGCTGGCAAGGGCCTTCACCTGTGCAGATAGGTGCTCCCCCGGGTGGACTCGAACCACCAACCCTTCGGTTAACAGCCGAATGCTCTGCCAATTGAGCTACAGGGGACTGGCCTGCCCGCGCGGTTCAACCGCGGACCGAGGGTTGACTTTAGCGTACGTGCGGGTCGGCCCGCCAATACTCTCCCGGCCGGGCACACACCCCGCGCGGTGAGGCAGGATGGACACTGTCACACCGTCGTTTGGAGGGGGCTTCGTGTTCCGGTATGTCGCCGTAATGGCAGTCGGCTACGTGTTGGGTACGAAGGCGGGCCGTCGCCGCTATGAGCAGATCTCGGGCACGTATCGCGCCGTCACCGAGAGCCCGGCCGCCAAAGCCGTGATCACGGCCGGACGCCGAAAAATTGCAAATCGGGTCTCGCCGGACCCCGAGATGGTGACGCTGACCCCGATCGACGGCGAAACCGTCGTGCTGAAGCCGCAGGCCCCCGCGGCCGACAATCGCTAGTTGATGCCGCGGTTGAACGACTGACCCGGCAGCAGTCCGCCGTTTTGATAATTGTTGGGTCCGTAGATGCCCCACGGCGTGCCGATGTTGGTTCCATTGCCGTTCGAGTAGCCCAGGCAGTGGCCGTCTTCCTGGTTGCCGAACCAGGCGAGGCACTCTCCGCCGGGGGCGGCCTGCACACTCTGCGGCGCAGAAGTCGAAAGCGTGGTCGCGGCGATCACCGGTCCGGCCGCCGCGGCGACCGCGAAAGCGCTGAGAACGATCACCTGACGAGTCTTTTTCGAAGCCACAATTGCCTTTCGCGGGTGGGCCCAGGGCCGTTACACCATAACTTGTGCGGACTGCTCACGCAGTAAGGTCGTCGCCACTGGCCTGTTCCAACAGGCTGCGCCGATAGGCCTCCATCGCGACCAGGTCGCCGAACAGCGCGTGATACTCGTCGCCCTGCTCCACCGGTGACATGCGCTGCAGCCTGGATTTCACCTCGGCGATCTGACGGCCGACCGCGACCTCCTGCAAGCGAGCGAGCACCCCGCTGATGTAGCGCGGCAGCCTCTCGTCGTCCTCAACGCTGATCGATTCCACGCCGAGCTCGTAGACCAGGCTCGCCGCGGCATCCGAGCCGGTCTGCTGGCGGACCGCGTCGATCCATTCCGCGCCCGACGCGCCGGCAGTGGTGCCGCCCGCCGCGGCGATGGCGGCCCGCACGGCCGTGTATCCGGGGTGGGTGAAGCTCTCCGGGGTCAACGCATCGAACACCGGACCAGCCAACGCCGCGTATTGCAGAGCCGACTTCAGAGCCTCCCGCTGCGGCCACAGCGTCGGATCGCGCGGATCGGGTCGCGCAACCACAGACGGCGAGGCGGCCGATGACGCCCTGGCCCGCGTCGGCGCCGATGCCTGCTTGCCGCCGCCCTTCGACTGGTCCCGCACCCTGCTCACCACTTGGGCGACGTCGTCCCAGCCCACCCAGCCGGCCAGCTGGCGCGCGTATTCGTCGCGCAGCGTCGGATCCTTGATCCGGGCGACCATCGGCACGCACCGGCGCAGCGCGGTGACCCGGCCCTCGGCGTTCTCCAGGTCGTGCTCGGCAAGCTCCGTGCGGATTGCGAACTCGAACAGCGGAGTTCGGCGCGCGACCAGGTCACGCAGCGCTCCGTCTCCCGACTTCAGCCGCAGATCGCACGGATCCATCCCGTCGGCCGCCACCGCGACGAAGGACTGCCCGGCTAGATTCTGTTCACCGCCGAACGCCTTCACCGCCGCAGCGCGACCGGCGGCGTCACCGTCGAACACGTAGATCAGTTCGCCGCGAAAGAAGTTGTCGTCCATCATGAGTCGCCGCAACATCGCGAGGTGCTCGTCGCCGAACGCGGTCCCACACGATGCGACCGCGGTGGTCACCCCGGCCAGATGCATCGCCATCACGTCGGTGTAGCCCTCGACGACGACCGCCTGGTGAGACTTGGCGATATCCCGCTTGGCGTGGTCGAGGCCGAACAACACCGAGGACTTCTTGTACAGCACGGTTTCGGGCGTGTTGACGTACTTGGCCTGGTTCTGGTCGTCGTCGAACAGTCTGCGGGCACCGAACCCGATGACCTCTCCGCTGGACACCCGAATGGGCCACAGCAGCCGCCGGTGGAAGCGGTCCATCGGCCCGCGCTTGCCCTCGCGCGACAATCCGGCTGCTTCGAGTTCCTTGAACTCAAAACCCTTGCGCAGCAGGTGCTTCGTCAAGGTATCCCAGCCCGACGGGGCGAAGCCGCAGCCGAAGTGCGCTGCGGACTCCGCATCGAAGTTGCGGTCACGCAGGTAGTCGCGCGCGGGCGCCGCCTCATCCGACTGGAGCGCCTCGGCATAGAACTCCTGCGCGGCGGCGTTGGCGGCGATCAGTCGGCTGCGACTGCCCCGGTCACGTTGAACGCTGGTCGCCGCCCCGGTGTAGGTGACCGTGAAGCCGACGCGGTCGGCGAGAAGTTCGACCGCTTCGACGAACGTGACGTGCTCGATCTTCTGAACGAACGCGTAGACGTCGCCGCCCTCACCGCAGCCGAAACAATGGAAGTGGCCATGGTTGGGTCGCACATGAAAGGACGGCGACTTCTCGTCGTGAAACGGGCACAGGCCCTTCAGCGAGTCGGCTCCTGCGCGGCGCAGCTGGACGTAATCGCCGACCACATCTTCGATGCGCACGCGTTCACGGATGGCCGCGATATCGCGATCAGGGATACGGCCGGCCACCGAATCAGTCTAGAGCGGGTTCCAGCCGCTCCAATCGGCCTTCGGTGAACGACGCGATCTGATCGACGACCACCCGCAGGCGCCCTCCCTCGTCGTCGGCGGCATTGAAGGCCGGCACGAAGATCGGGTCGAGCGTGGCGGGTGCACCGGCCAACAACCACTCCGCGACGCGGTGAATCCGGTCACGCTGACGCGCCTGCAGGTCCAGGTGTCGCGGATCGGACATGATGAACTGCAGCGCCAGCACCTTCAGCACTGCGACCTCCGCGCGCACCAGCGCGGGCACCCGCAATTCGGCGGCATAGCGGACCAGCGGCCCCGGGCCTGCCTCCGCCCTGGTGGCGGCGATCGCGGCCGATGCGAACCGCCCGACCAGCTCGCTGGTCAGCTTCTTCAGCTCGACCGACGCGGCGAGCGTGGAGTCGTATTTGCCGACTGCGGCGACAACTGGCAGCTCGGAGAGCCGCACGGCCGCCGACACCAGGTCGGCGGCCGACAGCCCGCCGCCCATTCCGTGCGACTCCCCCAGCCGGCCCAGCTCGGCAGCGGCGTCGTCGTCGGCAAGTACGCGCATGTCGATGCGGCCCGACACGACGCCGTCCTCGACGTCGTGCACCGAGTACGCCACGTCGTCGGCCCAGTCCATCACCTGAGCCTCCAGGCAGGGCCGTCGGTGCGGGGCCCCGTCCCGCATCCAGTCGGCGGCGGCCATGTCGTCGGAGTAGAAGCCGAACTTGCTGCGCTGCGGACCCCGCTGCCACGGGTACTTCGTGACGGCGTCCAGCGCCGCCCGGGTCAAGTTCAAACCGGCGCTACGGTCCTGTGAATCAAGGACTTTGGGCTCGAGGCGGGTCAGGATCCGGAAGTTCTGGGCATTGCCTTCGAATCCGCCGTGCGCATCGGAGAATTCGTCGAGCGCGCGCTCACCGTTGTGCCCGTACGGCGGATGCCCGATGTCGTGGGCGAGCCCGGCCATGTCGACGAGGTCGGGGTCGCAGCCCAGCCCTATCGCCATCCCGCGGCCGATCTGTGCGACCTCCAACGAGTGCGTCAGCCTGGTGCGCGGGGTGTCGCTTTGACGCGGCCCGACCACCTGCGTCTTGTCGGCGAGTCGACGCAACGCCGCGCAGTGCAGCACCCGGGCCCGGTCGCGGGCGAAGTCGGTGCGGTGTTCGGACTCCGTGCCCGGCAACGCGGCACCCTTCGGCGGTTCGACCACCAGGCGCTGCCGGTCGAACTCGTCGTATGCGTCGCTGTTCATCACCACCGACGCACAGTCTGCCAGGACTCTTCGCCGGTACCGACGGTCCCGGCGGGCCAGCGCACTACATTGACGATCATGCGCATCGCCCGCTTGCTCAGCCTGGTCCTCGCGATTCTGGCCGCCGGGGTCCTGCTGGCGCCGACCGCGGGGAGCACACCTCCGTTCCGGCTGCCCGGCTACGTCACCGACGCCTCGAAGGTGCTCAGTGGCGCGCAGGTCGACGATGTCGAGCAGGCCGTCGACAAGCTCTACACCGACCGCCGGGCGCGGCTCTGGGTGGTGTATGTCGACAGCTTCGACGGCCTAGACGCTGAGACCTGGGCCGAAAGAACGAGGAAAGCAAGCGACTTGGATGCGGGCGACGCCATTCTGGCGGTCGCCACCCGAGACCGCTCCTATCAGTTCCTTGTGCCGACGGAGATTGTCAGCGACTCCGCGTCAGATGACATTCGCCGCAACGCGATCGAACCCAAATTGCGCGGAAATGACTGGGCCGGCGCAGCAGTCGCCGCCGCCGAAGGACTGAACTCGGCGAGCGCGCCGGGACCCGGAGTCTCGGGGTTCGGCGTGCTCGTCGCGGTGGCCATCCTCGTCGTCCTCGTGTTGCTGCTGTGGTGGTGGACCCGGCGGCGGCGACGCAAGCGCCGTGAAGCCGAGTTCGCCGCGGCGCGCCGCGTCGATCCGTCTGATCCCAACGCGCTGGCCGCCGTCCCCATCGACGCGCTCGACGACCTGTCCAAATCGATCGTCGTGGATGTCGACAACGCGGTGCGCACGAGCGACAACGAACTCGCGTTGGCCGTCGAGGAATTCGGCGACAGGGACACGGCGCCGTTCAGGAAGGCTGTCCTTGACGCGAAAACGGCACTGGCGCAGGCATTCAACGTACGTCAGATCCTCGACGACGCCGTTCCGGAGACACCCGCTCAGCGGCGTGACCTGCTGACGCGGGTACTCGTGGCGGCGGCCAAGGCCGACCGCGAACTCGACTCCCAGCGGGAAGCATTCGCGCAGCTCCGCGACCTGGTCATCAACGCGCCCACCCGGCTGGATGCGATGACCCAACAGATGGTCGACCTGACGGCGCGCCTGGAACCATCGCAGCAGGCGCTTACCGCGTTGCACAACCAATTCGCCGATAGCGCACTGGCTTCGGTGGTCGGCAACGTCGATACGGCCAAGCAGCGACTGGCCTTCGCCGAGCAGAACATCACCAACGCGCGGAGCCTGCTCGCCCGCCCGGCAGATCGCCAGGGCGGGCTCGTCGATGCTGTCCGCGCGGCGGAGTCGTCGCTGGGTCAGGCGCGCATGCTGCTGGATGCGGTGGACACCGCCGCGACAGATATCAACCGCGCGATCGCCACCCTCCCGGCGGCGATCGCCGACATTCAGAACGGCATCAAGGCCGCGGCAGACCAACTTGCTCAGGGGGACACCGCGCAGGCCGATAAGCTCGGCGCCGCAAGAGATGTGGCGGTTAAGGCCGTCGCTGACGCGCAGAGCGCGGGCACCGCTGATCCGTTGGGGGCGTTCACCAGGCTGACCCAGGCCGACGCCGAGCTGGACCGGTTGCTGGCGGGCGTCGCCGAGGAGCGTAAGGCCGCCGAGCGGCTCAGCCGCGCGTACGATCAGGCGCTCTTCGCTGCGCAGTCGAGGGTCCGTGCCGTATCGGACTTCATCGACGTCCGCCGTGGGAGCATCGGCCCGGAGGCGCGCACGCGGCTCGCCGAAGCGGTGCGCCAACTGCAGGCCGCGCAGGACAAGCAGCAGAGCAATCTCAACGAGGCGATCGCGCACGCGAACGGTGCGGCGATGCTGGCGTCTCAGGCGCAGTCGATGGCCACCTCCGACGCTGCGGCCGCGCAGCGCGCATACACCGGGCGGTACGGCAGCACCGGAGGGTCCAACATGGGCGCGGTGCTCGGCGGCATCATCCTGGGAAACATCCTCAGCGGCGGGATGGGCGGCGGCATCGGCGGCAGCATGGGCGGCGGCTGGAGCTCGACCTCATACGGTGGATCTGGCTCGGGCGGCGGACTCGGCGGCGGCGGCGGCCGCTTCTAGTGCTCGGGTTCCGTCAGGCGCCTTTGAGCCGCACGGCCAGGTAGTCCGACACGGCGTCGAGCCCAACCCTCTCCTGCGACATGGCGTCTCGATCGCGAATCGTCACGGCCTGGTCGTCCAATGTCTCGAAGTCGACGGTCACGCAGAACGGCGTACCGATCTCGTCTTGTCGGCGGTAGCGCCTGCCGATCGCACCGGCGTCGTCGAATTCGACGTTCCACGACTTGCGCAGCTCGGTGGCGAGGTCACGCGCCTTGGGCGACAGGTCCTCGTTTCGCGACAGCGGCAGCACCGCCGCCTTGACCGGGGCCAGCCGCGGGTCGAGCCGCAGGACCGTGCGTTTGTCGACGCCGCCCTTGGCGTTCGGCGCCTCGTCTTCGGCGTAGGCGTCGACGAGAAACGCCATGAACGACCGGGTCAGGCCGGCTGCCGGCTCGATCACATATGGCACGGATCTGGTGTCGGTGGCCTGGTCGTAGAAGGACAGGTCGACACCGGAATGCTTTGAGTGGGTTGACAAGTCGAAGTTGGTGCGATTCGCGACACCTTCCAGCTCACCCCACGGGTTGCCCTGGAAGCCGAACTTGTACTCGATATCGACGGTGCGGTCCGAGTAGTGCGACAACTTATCCTTCGGATGCTCGTACAGCCGAAGGTTGTCGCGCTCGATGCCGAGATCGACGTACCACGCAAGCCTGGTGTCGATCCAGTACTGGTGCCATTCAGCGGCGGTGTCCGGCTCGACGAAGAACTCCATCTCCATCTGCTCGAACTCTCGGGTGCGGAAGATGAAGTTGCCCGGCGTGATCTCGTTGCGGAAACTCTTACCGATCTGGCCGATGCCGAACGGCGGCTTCTTCCGTGACGTCGTGACGACATTGGCGAAGTTGACGAAGATTCCCTGCGCGGTCTCCGGCCGCAAATAGTGCAGGCCGTCCTCGGTCTCGATCGGGCCGAGGTAGGTCTTGAGCATCATGTTGAAGTCGCGTGGCTCGGTCCACTGACCCTTGGTGCCGCAGTCCGGGCAGACGATCTCCGACATCGAGACGGATTCGGGGTCGTCTATCCCCTTCTTCTCCGCGTACGCCTCCTGCAAGTGGTCCTGGCGATGGCGCTTGTGACAGTTCAGGCACTCCACCAGCGGGTCGTTGAACACCTCGACGTGTCCGGAAGCCACCCAGACCTCGCGCGGCAGGATGATCGCGCTGTCAAGGCCGACGACGTCGTCGCGACTGGTGACCACGGATCGCCACCATTGCCGCTTGATGTTCTCCTTGAGCTCGACACCCAAAGGGCCGTAATCCCAAGCAGACTTGGTGCCGCCGTAGATCTCGCCGGACTGGTAGACGAGACCACGGCGCTTGGCCAGGTTTGCAACGGTGTCGATGATGGACGCCACGGGTGAACAGCGTAACGATGCGGTTGTGGCAGTAATTACCCGCACTTCGCCGCAACAGCCGATGCCGACGCGACGCCGTTGACATGCACGATCATGCATGTATCGTGACGGACATAATGAAAACGGTTTCCACCTTCTCGTCGGGGCTGGCGCCGGACACCGACGACCGCCACCAGCACAGCGACGCGCCGCTGCCGGACCTGCCTCGGCGGGAGGTCCTCGACACCGCAGGCGATCTGCTGCGTGCACTGGCGGCACCCGTACGAATCGCGATCGTCCTGCAATTGCGCGAGTCGTCGCGATGCGTGCACGAACTCGTCGACGCGCTCGGCGTGCCGCAGCCGCTGGTGAGCCAGCACCTTCGCATCCTCAAGGCGGCAGGCGTCGTGGCGGGTGAACGGTCGGGCCGCGAGGTTCTCTACCGCCTCGTCGACCACCACCTGGTGCACATCGTGGTCGCCGCGGTGACACATGCCGCTGAGGACAGCGAGTGAGCAAATCAGGCGCAGCGCACGCGGAGAGCAGTTCGGGCACTGCGCCGGGAGTGCGTGCCACCAAGCAGCGCGCGGCGATCTCGGCACTGCTCGAGAAACTGGACGACTTCCGGTCAGCCCAGGACCTGCATGACGAGCTACGTCGCCGCGGCGAGGGCATCGGCCTGACCACCGTGTACCGCACCCTGCAGTCGATGGCCACGGCCGGTTTGATCGACACCTTGCGCACCGACACCGGAGAGTCGGTGTACCGGCGCTGCTCCGAGCATCACCATCACCACCTGGTGTGCCGGGTGTGTGGCTGCACGGTTGAGGTGCAGGGTGGACACGTGGAGACATGGGCAGCCGACGTCGCACGCGAGCACGGCTTCTCTGACGTCAGCCACACGATCGAGATCTTCGGCGTCTGCGGCAGCTGCGCGCCGGAAAACTAGGCGTCGCCGATCAACGTCTGCCGCACATCGACGCCGGTGCTGAGCACCATCATGAGCAGCGTGTGCAACGCCTCGTCGGTCAACCCGGCGGCCGGGAAGTTGTAGCGCAACGTGACGTCCGCGCTGCCACCGCCCGCCACCTGCTCGGCCAGCGACACCGTCCCCAGCACGGTGTCGTGCGCGAGTCGGCTGACTTTGTCGCGAATGTCGTTGTCCAACGGCAGGTCCCACGCCAGAATCTGGGTCAGCGACACCATCTCGAGCCCCTCGGCGATCGCCACCACCCGCAGCGAGGCGAACGTGTGGTCATGGTGGACGGTGAGCGCGCCGTCGTCTTCCTCCTCGAACGGCCACACCCCTTCGACGACAGCCCGCAGCCGATCGGCGAGTTCCATCAGGCCCTTCCGCTCAGGTACATCATTCGGCTCTGCCGCTCAGGCACATCATTCGGCTCTGCCGCTCAGGCACATCATTCGGCTCTGCCGAATCTGCGATTGCGATTCACGTACTCCACGCACGCATCCCACAGATCGCGTCGGTCGTAGTCCGGCCAGAGCTTGTCCTGGAAGACGAACTCGGCGTAGGCCGCCTGCCACAGCAGAAAGTTGCTTGCGCGCTGCTCCCCCGACGTCCTGATGAACAGGTCGACGTCGGGGATGTCGGAGCGGTGCAGATGTTTAGCGAAGGCCGCCTCCGAAATCCGGTTCGGACTGACCTTGCCATCGACGGCCTCCTGCGCGAGTTCACGTGCGGCCTCGACGATTTCGGTACGGCCACCGTAATTCACGCAGTAGTTGATGGTGATGACGTCGTTGCCGACGGTCATCTGCTCGGCGATGTCGAACTCCTTGATGACGCTGCGCCACATCCGGGGACGCGAGCCCACCCAGCGCATCCGCACGCCCATGTCGTTGAGGTTCTGCCGCCTGCGCCGGACGACCTCGCGGTTGAACCCCATCAGGAAACGGACCTCTTCGGTACTGCGCTTCCAGTTCTCGGTGGAAAAGGCGTAGACGGTCAGATGCTTGATGCCTATTTCGATGGCGCCGCAAGTGATGTCGATGAGGACCGCCTCGCCCATCTTGTGGCCCTCGGTGCGGTGCAGCCCCCGCTGGGTGGCCCAGCGGCCGTTGCCGTCCATGACGACCGCCACGTGCTGGGGCACCTGGTCGGCCGGAATCTGGGGCGCGGCGGCCTTCGAGGTGTGCTGGGGCGGGCGAGCGAACCTGCCGTTGCTGTGCGCGGGCAGCGGCGGAAAGACGACCGGCCAGCTCGACTTGTCCGGAAAAGTCGGGTAGTCCTCAGGCGCCGGAGGCAGCTGTGGGTACGTGGTCTTGGCCGCCCGTTTCATCGCCACGGATGACATCCTGCCCGAACAGCGAGATGCGGTGCTCGGCGACCGCGCGATCGACCCGGTACACGCGTTCGACCAGCGGCAATGTCCGGAGCTGACGCTCCAGGTGCCACTGCAGGTGTGCGGCCACCAACCCGCTGGCCTGGGTACGGTGCGACTGTTGGGACGCCTCGGCGGTTTCCCAGTCGCCGTCATGGAGCGCCGACATCAAATCGATCACGGCCTGCGGTGGTGTCGCCGACCCCGACGGCCTGCAGTGCACGCACACGCTGCCTCCCGCGGCGATGTGAAACGCCCGGTGCGGCCCTGCAGCAGCGCAGCGGGCGCACTCGGTGAGCGAGGGCGCCCATCCGGCGATTCCCATGGCGCGCAGCAGATACGCGTCCAGCACGAGTTCCCACGGACGGCCACCGTCGGCCACCGCCCGCAGCGCGCCGACCGTCAGCCGGTGCAGCGCGGGCGCCGGAGCGCGTTCCTCCCCTGCCAGCCGTTCTGCGGTTTCCAGCACGGCGCACGCGCAGGTGTAGCGGCCGTAGTCGCTGACGATGTCGGCAGCAAACGCATCGACGGCCTGCACCTGGGTGACGATGTCGAGATTGCGGCCCGGGTGTAGCTGAACGTCGATGTGGGCGAACGGCTCCAGCCGGGAACCGAACTTGCTGCGGGTGCGCCGGACCCCCTTGGCCACGGCACGGACCAACCCGTGCTCACGGGTGAGCAGGGTGACGATCCGGTCGGCCTCGCCGAGCTTGTGCTGGCGAAGCACCACGGCCCGATCCCGATACAGGCGCATCGGACTAGTTTCGCACCGTGTTCGGACAGGGGCGGGAGGCAGCGCCGGGATATCGTCGACTCTGATGGCCCAGCCTGCCCTGCCCACCCTGACGGACCTGCAATATCGGCTGGCAAGCGGCCGCGTGACATCGGTTGAGCTGGTGCGCCAGTCGCTGGCCGCGATCGAGGCCAGCCAACCGACACTCAACGCCTTCCGCGTCGTGCTGCGCAAGCAGGCACTTGCCGACGCCGCACGGGCCGACCGCAGGCGCGCCGCCGGGCAGCAGGGGCCATTGCTCGGGATCCCGATAGCGGTGAAAGACGACGTCGACGTCGCGGGCGTGCCGACGATGTTCGGCGCGGCGGGCCGGGTGCACCTCGCGGCGGCCGACGCCGAGGTGGTGCGGAGGCTGCGGACCGCAGGGGCGGTGATCGTTGGCAAGACGAACACCTGCGAGCTGGGCCAGTGGCCGTTCACCAGTGGGCCCGCGTTCGGGCATACGCGAAATCCGTGGTCACGCGACCACACCCCGGGTGGCTCATCGGGCGGCAGTGCAGCGGCTGTGGCAGCGGGACTGGTCACCGCCGCGATCGGGTCCGACGGGGCGGGCAGTGTCCGGATTCCCGCGGCATGGACGCATCTGGTCGGCATCAAGCCGCAGCGGGGCCGGATCTCGACGTGGCCGCTGCCGGAGGCGTTCAACGGCATCACGGTCAACGGCGTGCTTGCCCGCACCGTCACCGATGCGGCACTGCTACTCGACGCGGCGTCGGGCAATGTCGACGGGGACCGCCACAAGCCACCTCCGATACAGGCCGCTGAGGCGGTCGGCCGTGCACCGGGCCCACTGAAAGTCGCGCTGTCGACGAAGTTTCCGTTCAACGTCTTCCGGCCCAAGCTGGACCCCGAGATCCGATCCGCACTGCACACCGTGAGCGAGCAACTCACCGACCTGGGACACACCGTCGTTGCGGCTGACCCCGACTACAAGGTCGGGATGTCGTGGAACTTCCTGGCCCGCTCGACGTCAGGGTTGTTGGACTGGGCGGAGCGACTCGGGCCCGGCGTCGAACTGGACCGGCGCACCGTCGAGAACCTTCGGACTGGACGGCTGCTGTCGGAGAACGTGCTCCGCAAGGCCCGCGCAAAGGAAGCTGCCGCCCAGCGCCGCGTCGGCTACATCTTCAACCTCGTCGACGTGATCTTGGCGCCGACGACTGCGCTGCCGCCGCCGACGGTGCACCACTTCGACAAGCGTGGCGGGTTCTCCACCGATCGAGCGATGATTCGGGCCTGCCCCGCGACGTGGCCCTGGAACCTGCTGGGGTGGCCGTCGGTCAACGTCCCCGCCGGCTTCACTGCTGAGGGATTACCGATCGGCGTGCAATTAATGGGTCCGGCCGACAGCGAGCCACTGCTGATCTCGCTTGCCGCCGAGCTTGAGGCGGTAAACGGCTGGGTGACCAAGCAGCCCGAGCCGTGGTGGACCGAGCACGCCCGAGACGGCGGAAGCGGTGTTTCGGCGTAAGGTGCCACGACGTGGACGTATGGCGTTGCGCAGGCGTGATGTCGGCCGTCGTCGGATTGTCTGCCGCGATCGCGGGCATGCCCACCGCAGCCGCCGACAACAAGCGGCTCAACGACGGTGTCGTCGCGAACGTCTACACGATCCAGCACCAGCACGGGTGCGGCAACGACGTGAAGATCAACCCGGCGCTGCAGTTGGCCGCGCAGTGGCACACCGACGACGTGCTGAACAACCGGACGCTCGACGGCGACATCGGGTCGGACGGGTCGACACCGCAGGCGCGGGCCGATGCCGCCGGCTACAAGGGTGTCGTCGCCCAGACCGTCGCCATCAACCCGGCACTGGCGATCAACGGCGTCGAGATCATGAACCAGTGGTACTACCGGCCCGACTACATGGCGATCATGGCGAACTGCGCCAACACCCAGATGGGCGTGTGGTCGGCGAACTCGTTGGACCGCTCGGTCGTCGTCGCCGTCTACGGCCAGCCGGCCTAGCGATTTCGGCGTGATTACCTGCGCTGAGCGCAGGTAATCACGCCGAAAACCCTAGAAGCCGAGGCGGCCGAGCTGTTTGGGGTCTCGCTGCCAGTTCTTGGCGATCTTGACGCGAAGATCCAGATACACCTTGGTGCCGAGCAGCTTCTCGATCTGTGTGCGCGCGGCCGTTCCGACCTCGCGCAGCCTCGCCCCGCCCTTGCCGATGACGATGCCCTTCTGGCTGTCCCGCTCGACGAAGAGGATGGCGTGCACGTCGATCAGGTCGTCACGGCCTTCGCGGGGACTGACCTCCTCGATGACAACAGCCAGCGAGTGCGGCAGCTCGTCGCGCACACCCTCCAGTGCGGCCTCCCGAATCAGCTCGGCCATCAGCACTTCTTCCGGCTCGTCTGTCAGCTCCCCCTCGGGGTAGAACGCGGGCCCAGGCGGTAGCTGGTCGACCAGCACGCCGATCAGCACGTCGACCTGCTCACCCGTCGTCGCCGACACCGGCACGATCTCGGTGTCCTGGCCGACCAGCTCGCTGACGGCCATCAGTTGCGCGGCCAACCGCTCCTTGGGCACCCTGTCGATCTTGGTGACGATCGCGACCAGGGTGGTCCTGGGTGCCACGGCGCGGATCTGTTCATGGATCCACCGGTCGCCTGGTCCGATCGACTCGTCGGCCGGGATGCACAACCCGATGACGTCGACCTCCGAATAGGTATCCCGGACAAGCTCGTTGAGTCGCTTGCCCAGCAGCGTTCTCGGCCGGTGCAGGCCGGGGGTGTCGACGAGGACGATCTGGAAGTCCTCGCGGTGCACGATCCCGCGAATGGTGTGCCGCGTCGTCTGCGGACGGTTCGACGTGATCGCCACCTTGGCGCCGACGAGAGCGTTCGTCAACGTCGACTTGCCCGTGTTGGGTCTGCCGACGAAACACACGAAGCCGGAACGGAAGTCAGTCACTGCGGGGTTCCGGATCGGTCCGTGACGATGACGGCGGCGTCGGCCGACAGTTCTCGCACGGCGGCAATGCCGGCGTCGTCAGCGGACCCGCCGACCAGTACAGCCGCCTCCAGACCCGTCGCACCGCTCGATACGGCGGCGGCCACCGCGGCCTGCAGAGCGGTCAGCGTCAAAGCGTCGAGAGCGACCGGCGCTCCCGCGTAGGTGCGGCCATCCTGATCGCGCACGGCAGCGCCGCTGCCTGCCTCGGCACGGCCCATCGCACCGCGGGCGAGCGTCACCAGCTTGGCGTCTTCTGCGTCGAGCTCAGTCATCGTCACCCTCCTGCTCAGGCTCCGTCGGGCTGACGAGAACGGTGCCGATCCGCACGCGGCCGCGATGGTCGCGGCCGCCCTCGGCACGCAATTGCAGTCCGTCCCACGTCACTTCGGCGCCAGGGAGAGGCACGCGGCCGAGCTCGAGGGCCAGCAAGCCGCCGACCGTGTCCACGTCGAGGTCCTCGTCGAACTCGATGTCATAAAGCTCGCTGAGGTCCTCGATGGGTAGCCGGGCCGACACCCGATAGCGCTTGTCTCCTAGTTCCTCCACCGGCGCGACCTCGTCGGTGTCGTACTCGTCGGCGATCTCGCCGACGATCTCCTCGAGCACGTCCTCGATGGTGACCAAGCCCGCGATCGCACCGTATTCGTCGACGAGCAGCGCCATGTGGTTGCGGTCGCGCTGCATCTCACGCAGCAGCGCGTCCAGCGGTTTGGAATCGGGTACGAAAACCGGCGGACGCATCACCGCCGACACGTTGGTGTCGCGTCCGCCGTTGTTCGAGTAGTAGGTGCGTTCGACGAGATCCTTGAGATAGACGACGCCGACGACGTCGTCGACGTTCTCCCCGATCACCGGGATACGGGAATGGCCGCTGCGCACCGCGAGCGAGGTCGCCTGGCCGGCGGTCTTGTCGTTTTCGATCCAGACCATCTCGGTGCGCGGCACCATGACTTCGCGAGCCGGGGTGTCGCCGAGTTCGAACACCGACTGGATCATCCGCCGCTCGTCGTCGGCCACCACGCCGCTCTGCTGAGCAAGGTCGACGACCTCTCGCAGTTCGATCTCCGACGCGAACGGTCCGTTGCGAAACCCGCGACCGGGTGTCAGCGCATTACCGATCAAGACGAGCAGCCGGCTGATCGGGGTCAACAGAATCGAAATCGCTTGCAGGGGAACGGCCGAGCCCAACGCGATCGTGTAGGCATTCTGCCTGCCGAGTGTGCGTGGCCCCACCCCGATCAAGACGAAGCTGATCACCACCATGATCGCCGCCGCCGCGATCAGGCCCCAATCCAGGCCGAGGTGCTCGTAGAGAAAGTCCACCAGCAGCGCCGTCGCGGTGATCTCGCACGCGATACGCAGGAGCACAACAAGATTGATGTAACGCGGCCGTTCGTTGATCACGCGCGCCAACCGGACTGCACCCGGACGCTCGTCGCGCACCATCTCTTCGACGCGGGCGATCGACACCGTGCTGATCGCGGCGTCGATCGCGGCGAACAAGCCACCGAAACCGATCAGCGCGATCGCGCCGATCAGCGAGCCTATGCCGGTCACAGCTCGTCGAAGTGACGAGACTTGTCCAGCAGCCGACGATCCTTCTCGATCTGCCGGTCCTGGTGATAGGCCTCGACCTGGGCGGCCACCCACTCCTCGAGCAGTTGGCGTTGCAGTGTGAACATCTCCTTCTCTTCATCGGGTTCGGCGTGGTCGTACCCGAGCAGGTGCAGGACCCCGTGCACGGTCAGCAGCGCCAACTCCTGACCGAGCGTGTGCCCGGCCTTGGTGGCCTGGTCTGCGGCGAACTGCGGGCACAGCACGATGTCGCCGAGCATCGACGGCCCCGGCTCCGGCGCATCGGGTCGACCACCGGGCTCCAGCTCGTCCATCGGGAAGCTCATGACGTCCGTCGGACCCGGCAGATCCATCCACCGCATGTGCAGATCGGCCATCGCAGCGCTGTCGAGCAACACCATCGAAAGCTCCGCTGCGGGATGAACTTTCATCTTCTTGATGACGAACCGGGCAACGCTGACGAGCTCTTCTTCGGAGACGTCGAGGCCCGACTCGTTGGAAACCTCAATACTCATGGGCGCGCCTCGGCCTATCGCCGCGGCCGGTTGCCCGACGCGCGTCGCTGCGCGCGGTTCGCCAACCCGGGCTCTTCGGATCTGGCGTATGCGTCGACGATCTCGGACACCAGCCGATGCCGCACGACGTCGGCGCTGGTGAGTTCGGCGACATGGATGTCCTCGACGCCGTCGAGAATGCCCACTGCCGCACGCAACCCTGAGTTGGCGCCTCCGGGCAAGTCGACTTGCGTGATATCGCCCGTGACAACCATTTTCGCGCCGAAACCGAGTCGGGTCAGGAACATCTTCATCTGCTCGCCGGTGGTGTTCTGTGCCTCGTCCAAAATGATGAATGCATCGTTCAATGTGTTGTGCGTCAGCAAGAAATCCTCGGTGACATAGAGAGAGTCCTCAGCGGCGACCTGAATACATACGGCTTCTTCGGTACCAGCAGGTTCGATGCGGTCGATGAATCGCATCGGCCTGCCACCGCCACTGACGTCGTACTTCGCCACCTTGCGTGCCAATCGGAACGGCACGACCCCTTCAGGAAGTCGAATGTCGAGGATATGCGCATCGGCCCGATGATGGACTTGGCGTCCCCGCGCCAATCCCGGTTTGCGTCCCTCCGCCTTCCGTGTGCGGCGATACACCACTCCGCCCAGCGACTGGACGAGGAAAGTTACATCGTCGGCAAGTTGTTCTGACGCTGTTCCGTATTGAATTCGGCACGTCCTGCCGTCTTGAGTCACCGGGCCGCCATCACTATCGAAAAGCCCTTGGAGGACGGCCAATCGGACAACTGGCGTATTGCGCAGGTACTCCACCGGAACGAATTTGTCATCCGACTTCGTGCCGGCGAGCCCAAGCTGACGCATTGCCTCGGTTATCGGGTTCTTGATCCGAACGTCCCCGCCCCTGCCGACTCGCCCGACCAGAACGTAGTCGAAGTCTGACTTCCTCCGGACAGAGATCTCCGGGATCAGCCGCTGCAACGCTTCGGCCAGTTCAGGGTCGGCGGTCGCGAAGCTGGGCGACGTACTGGCCGAGATGCAACCGTCGCCAAGAAGCAATCCGAGGGCGTAGGGATCCAACGGCACCGGTTGTGATTCGAAATGCGCCGGTGAACTAAGTAGGGGCAACTCGTAGCGGTGATAGTGCGCAGCCCGAAGGTTGCCGATCATTTCCTTGGTCTGCAGCACTCGGGCCGGCTTGCCGCGTCGTTTGTCGTCACGGGTGTGCACGGACCACAGATGGTCACCCGACGCAAGCGTCGACGAACCGTCCTGTGTGTGGACGCGGTAGATTTCTTTGAATCCTTGGGGGTAGACACCGAGTACCTTCGTCGGGCGACCATCTGAGCCAAATACGAGGTCTCCGATCTTGAGATCGCCAATCGCTTGGAACCCATTGGGCGTCAACACTTTTGTGAAAGCAGGTTGCGCGCGGCCCCGCATGTACGCCAGCGGTGCGACCTCGATGATGCCTGCGCTCATCAGCTTTGGGATCAGCTCCGGATCCATCATGTCGTGCAGGGCATCGTAGAGCGGACGTAGATACGGGTCGATCTTCTCGGAAAGCGTGCCCGGTAGAAAGCCAAGGCGTTCACCGGCTTCGACCGCGGGACGGGTGAGGATGATCCGAGACACCTGCTTGGTCTGCAGAGCGCGGACCGCCTTGGCCATCGCCAGATACGTCTTGCCCGTGCCGGCGGGCCCGATACCGAAAACGATGGTATGCGCGTCGATCGCGTCGACATATCGCTTCTGGTTCAGCGTCTTCGGCCGGATCGTCTTGCCACGCCGGGACAGGATGTCGAGGGTGAGCACCTCGGCGGGCGACTCCCCCTCGCTGCCCGTCAGCATCGCGACGCTGTGCCGCACCACCTCCGGGGTCAGCGGCTGGCCGCTGGCGGCGATTGCGATCAGCTCGGAGATCACTCGCTCGGCCAATGCGACATCCGCGGGCTCGCCGGTCAGGGTGAGCGCGTTGCCGCGGGCATGGATGTCGGCCGCCAGGACGCTCTCCAATGCGCGCAGATTCTCATCGGCGGAGCCGAGCAGGCCCACGATGAGGTCGGGCGGAACATTGATGCTGCTGCGGACGGGTGTATCCGCGTCAGCGTTGGTTTCGCTGGGCGTCACGTGGGGTTTTCTGCCTGCTTCCTGGGTTCTTGACTGTTTCGTAGCTGCCGAATACCCAGTTTACCGCCGCAAACCGACCCGCCGGAAATGTTTAACCTGCGAGTACATCCGCCGGGGGCCGCCGCCGTCGGGCCTACCGTGGTCGATCCCACCGGGGCGTCAAAGCGCCGAGCGCGCCCAGCGCGACCGCCGCCGCCGTCGACGTCCTCAGCACTGTCGGCCCCAACCTCACCGCCTGCGCCCCTGCCGCCGACAGCGCGGCGAGCTCGTCATCGGTGATGCCGCCCTCCGGCCCGATCACCAACATCAACGAATCCGACTGCGCCAGAGACAGTTTCGTTAGTGGGTCGGCAGCAGACTCGTGCAGTGTCAGCACCGTCGCCCCGCGGGAAACCGCCTCGCGCACGTCGGCCAGCAACGCGTCGGTGGTCGCAACGCCGGTCACCGACGGGATGTGCGGCCTGCGCGATTGACGGGCGGCGGCGCGGGCCACCGCGCGCCATCGACGCATGCCCTTGTCGGCTCGGCCGCCGTCCCAGCGCGCCACGCAGCGCGCTGCCTGCCAGGCCACGAACGCGTCAGCGCCTGCCTCGGTGGCCAGTTCAATCGCCAGCTCAGACCGGTCCGACTTGGGAATCGCCTGTATGACGGTGACCGTCGGCGTTCCGGGCTCGACGGTCCAGCGCTTCAGCACGCGCGCCGTCAGCCTGGCCTTGCCGACGTCCTCGACCACACAATGCGCCATCGTGCCTGCGCCGTCCCCGAGGTCGAGCTCTTCCCCTGACCTGATCCGTCGCACATTCGCAGCATGGAAGCCCTCATCACCGTCGACGACGGCCGGCTCACCGACCTCGGGCACGTAGTCGACGTAGAAGAGGGCCCGGCTCATGTCCGGTCAGCGGCCGGTGAAGGTCTCGCGCAACCTGCTGAACAGCCCGCCACCTGCACTGCCCGACTGGGTCGATTTCACCTCGGCGGTATCGCGGCTGCGGTGCTCTTTAAGCTTGCGCAGCAACTCGATGTCCTCGTGATCGAGCCGCGAGGGGACCACCACGTCGATGTGGGCGTGCAGGTCGCCGCGCACCCCGGACCGCAGATGCGGCATGCCGCGACCACGCAGCGTGGTCACCGAGCCGGGCTGGGTTCCCGCGGCGATGGTGATGTCGATGGGGCCGTCCAAAATTGCGTCGACGGCCACCGAGGTGCCAAGGGCGGCGTCGACCATCGGTACCGAGACCGTGCAGTGCAGGTCGTCGCCGTCACGGACAAAGGTGTCGTGCTGCTGTTCGTGGACCTCGACGTACAAATCCCCTGCGGGGCCGCCGCCGGGGCCGACCTCGCCTTGGGCGGCCAGCCGGACGCGCATCCCGTCCCCGACACCTGCCGGGATCTTGACGCTGACCTCGCGCCTGGCCCGAACCCGGCCGTCGCCGCCGCAGCGGTTACAGGGGTCCAGGATGACCTCGCCGACTCCGCCGCAGACCGGACACGGCCGCGAC
>Ga0164307_10000241_pt1 | contig 25330 bp, 28 predicted proteins | sample Whisoiple_243_MG_FD_110214 | JGI IMG/M metagenome (GOLD analysis project Ga0164307, IMG submission 110214) | Soil microbial communities amended with fresh organic matter from upstate New York, USA - Whitman soil sample_243_MG | ecosystem: Environmental > Terrestrial > Soil > Unclassified >...
CCCGATGAACACTCGACGCGGCTCGGGAACGCGGAAATTGTCCGAAATCCGGCGAGTGCTGATCGTCGATGACAATCAGGACTCCGCCGAGTTGTTGTCCCTGGTACTGGGGCGAGAAGGCCATGAGACGCGCGTGGCGCACGACGGTCGCGACGCGATCGGTGTGGCTGCGGCATTTCGACCGAATATCGCCTTTTTGGACATCGGCCTGCCGGATATGGACGGCTACGTTTTGATGCAGGCCCTGCGTGCGCGTCCGGAGCTGGCGGATTGCAAATTCGTCGCGGTGACGGGCTATCAGGAGCTTCGGCCGGGCTCGGGGGCCGCGGCGTTCGACGCGCACTTGGTCAAGCCCGTCGACCTGAACGCGGTCGTTCGCTTGGTGGTCGAGATTGCGGACGCCGACCTAGGTAGACCCGTCTCAGCTTAGGACAACGCGCGCTCGGTCCGTTCGACGATTTCTTTCTATCGGCCCGCATCCTTTCGCGGTCCTCGATCGTTATCGGGGAAAGGAGCGAATTCGATGCAGCATTTGCAGGGACAACGGGCGGTAGTGATCGGCGGTAATCGAGGGCTCGGCCTGGCCATGGTCGAATCATTGGTTGCGCGCGGGGCGCGCGTTACCGTGGTCGGGCGTGATGAACAGCGCTTGACAGAAGTGGCAAATCGGCTTGGCGTCGAGATCGTGCGCGGTGACGCGACGGACGAGGTGCTCGCCAAGCGCGTGCTTGGAGACGTGCGGCCCACGCTGCTGCTGATCAACGCAGCTGCGGTGCCCGGTCTAGAACCGATTCACGAACAAACTTGGGAAGGGTTCAGTCGGACCTGGAACAACGACGTCAAGGCGACCTTTCATTGGCTGCAGCACGCCTTGCGCTTGCCGCTCGCGAAGGGCAGCCGCGTGCTGCTGAGCTCGAGCGGAGCCGCGGTCAACGGCTCGCCGCTGTCCGGTGGCTACGCCGGCGCCAAGCGCATGATTTGGTTGATGGCACAATATGCGACTGGCGTGTCCAAAGAACTCGAGCTCGGGATCACCGTGCAAGCGCTGGTTCCGCGGCAGATGATCGGCGAAACCGAGCACGGTCGAATCGCCGCCGAGGCGTACGCCAAGCGAAGAGGCGTGAGTGTCAGCGAGTTTTTGGCTGGATTTGGCGCGCCGCTCTCACCGAAACAAGTCGGTGAACACGTTGCAACCCTGCTCACCGACCCAAAGTACGAAAGCGGCGTTGCCTATGCAGTGAAGGGCGACACGGGTATCGTTTCGCTCGATAGCTGAGTCATCGATGGACGCTTCTGATCCGGTCGTCTCTGCGCTGCACGAGGGTATGCGTCGATTTCTCGAGCTCGTCTCGGGGATTCGGCCTGACTTGCATCGCTACTGCGCTCGCATGACCGGCTCGGTCGCGGACGGCGAAGACATCGTGCAAGACACGTTGGCGCGCGCTTACTACGCGCTTTCGGAGATGGAGAGCGTGCCGGAACTTCGCCCGTGGTTGTTCCAGATTGCCCACAACCGCGCGCTGGACCACCTGCGGCGCTACGAGCGGCGTATGTCGGAGCCGCTCGAGGACACGGCCGAGAGCGCGCTGTCGAATGCGAGTGATCCGGAAGAAATGCTGGCTCGGGAGCAGGCGACGCGAGCGGCCATTTCGCGCTTCGTCGAGCTCGTTCCCGCGCAACGAAGCGCGGTGATCTTGAAGGACGTGTTGGGGCATTCGCTGGCAGAATTGGCGCAGTTGATGTCGCTCAGCGAACCGGCTGCCAAAGCCGTGCTGCACCGCGGACGTGAGCGTTTACAGCAGTTGGCGGCGGTGTCCAGTGATGAGCCGAAACAGACGTCTCGGGTCGTGTCGGCGGGGATCGCGCGCTACGTGGCGCTGTTCAATGCACGGGATTGGGACGGCGTGCGCGCGCTCTTGGCCGAAGACGTGCGCCTCGACTTGGTTTCGCGAGCGAAGCGCAGCGGGCGTGAAGTCGCGAGCTACGTCACGAACTACGCGCAAAAGAGCGATTGGTACCTGACGCCGGGCTCGGTGGATGGACGCGAGGTGATCGTGGTGTTTCGCGAGCGCAATGACCCACGGCCGGGCTATTTCATCGAGCTCGAGTTTGCGGATGAGCGGGTGAAGGCGATCAAGGATTTTCGCTATGTGCCTTATATCTTGGCTGAACCGTCGCAGCTGGAATGGGTGAAAGGATGAACGAGCCGCTCGTTCAGAAGAGCGCCCATCCATTTCGCATGGAGTGCTCGGTTTCTGTCGACATTGCCGCGCCCATCGCCCGAGTCTGGGCGCTGATCAGCGACGTCCAGCAGCTCGTGCGTTGGAACTCGACGATCACGAGCTTGGAGGGCGAGATCGCCGTCGGGAACGAGCTGAAGCTTCGAGTTCCGATTTCGCCGCGCACGTTCACCCCGAAGGTGACTGTCCTGGACGCTCCGCGCAGTATGATTTGGAGTGATGGGTTTGCGCCTATCTTCTTGGGCGTGCGCACGTTTACGCTGAGCGAGATCCCGAGCGGCACGCGCTTCGAGATGCGTGAAGCGTTCAGCGGCCTGATGCTGCCGATGATTCGCGGGTCTTTGCCGGACTTTGGGCCACCATTCGAGCAGTGGGCGAAGGATCTCGCGCGTGCCTCGGAAGCCGGGTAGCGGGGCAGCACCGCGGGCAGCGTGTCGAGTATCAACCTGAGCCAGATCAGCCGCTCGCCTGCACCTGCTCGAAAATCTCATCCACCCTCAGATCCAGCGCCTCCGCAGCCCCGATTTCTGCGAGCGCCACGTCGATCTCGGTCGCTAGTAGCTCGAACGTCGGATCCGACATGCGACCCCTCAGATACGGAACGGCTGCCTCGAGCATCTGCAGTCGAAGCTCGATATCCCGGCTCACGCCGCCGAGAGCGGTCTGCTGGTTGATGCGTTGTTGGAGCGAACCGAGCGCCTTGCGAATGGTCATCCGCACGGTGAGCTCGCGCTCGGCACCATACGACTGCTGTAGATGAGCTGCTTCCTGCTCCAGCACGGCGGTGGGCGTGGGGTCGATCAGCGGCTCGACGCGCTGACGCAAGAACAAATAGTCGAGGAACGTGCGACGGAGTTCGAGCAAGCCGTGCACGGACAGCTGCAGCTCGCGCGCAGGCAACCGCCCTTGCGCGCTCGCCACGAGTAAGGTGGCGTTGCGGCTCAGAGCTCTGAAGCGGTTCGCATCGAGCTCCGAGAGTTCAGCCAGGGCGCCCTCGATCGCGCCCTCTGCTCGGGCCAGGTACTGTGCGCCGAGTTGCCGATCGACCCAGGCGCGGAACGCCGGCAACCGCGAGCCGACCAAGAGCCAGAGCAGCTCTGCGCTCCCGGCGACCAACAGCGGGAGCGGGGAGGCGAAGGCCAGCGAAAAACAGCCGGCGCCGAACAAGATCACCAAATTGTGCTGATCCTTGAAGGCATACTTCAAATAGCTGGGAGGACTCAGTTGAACGTCGGTCATCGCTATTTCGTTCCGCGAATGAACAGCACGTCCGTGCGGCGGTTCTGTGCGCGACCTTCCGCCGTGTTGTTCAGAGCAATGGGTTTGCTCGCGCCATTGCCGCGCGCCACCAGGCGCGTGCGAGGTACCCCGCGCGCGATCAAGTACTCGACGATGGCAGCGGCGCGCTTCTCGCTCAGGACCTGATTGGCAGTGCGATCGCCGATCCCGTCGGTGTTGCCTTCGACGCGTACGGACATGCCGCCTGCGATTTCGAGCTGCGGCAAGATCTGCTGATTGATCACGGCGAGCGTCTCGGCCGACAGCTGATCGCTGTTGCTCGGGAAGTTGATCGAGACCGGTTTGGTGAACAAGGGGGCTCCACGGTTGGCGATCGCAGGGTTGAAATCCTCGGCGCTGCGCGCGGCTGGTTTTCCGGCAGCGAGCCATACGCTGCGCACGGCGGTGTCGTTCTTCAGCACCGCCGGGGCGAAGCGGTCCTTGATTGCGGCTTCTGGGTAGCTGATCCAAATCGAGTCGGCCTGGTTGTAGACGCGGTCGAAGGCCGGTGCGGAGCCATCGAGGCCGAAGAAGCGCACGTTGTCAGCGAGCTCCGTCCAGCGCGCCCAACCGAGGGCTTTGAGCGTTTTGTCGTAGCCGAGCTCGTCGCGGAAGCGCGACGCGACCGTGGAGATGAGGTTGGCCGCCGCGGGGCGGTTCAAGTTCGCTTGCTCGACCGATTTGAACCAGACGCGCGCCAACTTTTCCGCTAGCTCCGGTTCGGATTTGAGAAAGTCTTGGCGGGCAACGAGGACGTCCGCCACGAGCTCGGTCGCGTCAGCGGTGGAGAAGAGACGGTGTGAGCCGGGGCGTTCTTCCAAGGCCAAGGTCACGTCCGGTTCCCACAGGCACGCAACGTCGACCTTGCCCTGCTTGAACAGCGTGCGCGCAAAGGTCGGATCATCGGGGGAGAACTTGGTCGAACGACGAACTTCGGCGACCTGCTGCGGCGTCAAACGCGAGTTGTTGATCATGAACTCGAACACGGTGTGATCGGGTGAGAACATCAACATGGCCGACCTCTTCCCGTACACGCTCTCGACGGTCGCGACGTCTTTCGAGGCGATGCAGGCGTCGCCGCCGCGGGACCAATCGATTTGCATGAACGCCCGTACGTCGACTCCTGCGCTGCGATACGCGCCTAGACTGATCGGCAATTCGTCGACCGTTTGCCAGACGAAGTCGAGGTCACCTTTGCGCAGCGCTTCGTTCTTGCTCGGTGCATCTTCGATGAAGCGAATCTCGAGACTCAGCCCCTCTGCTGCGGCGATTGAACCGGGTTGCGTCCTCAGACCCCCAGCTCCGAACACCAGCGCCATGTGTCCTGGCCACTGTGAAAGGCCGACGCGCAAGGGGCGATTCGCTGGGCGGGGGGGAAGCGGAACCGTTCGGAGCCGGGCGCTGCTGTTTGCCGCCGCGGTCGCCACGGATGCGGACGGTGGCGGCGTGAGCGATGGCCTGGTAGCGGCGCCATTCGGCGCGGAGGCAGCGGGGAGCGCGCTCTTTCCGTAGGTGTGCACGGCACCGAAGGTGGACCCGACCGCAATCACGGCGAGCATCAACTTCGTCCAGGTCGTCAGCTTTTGCATGTTCCTAGTGCTCGAAGATGCCTTCGAGCGCGACGGCTCATTCGTCTCTCGGGGCGTGCGCCCGTCAAGCGCGAAAGCACATGAAGGATTCGCGTGGCGCTATGATTCCGCAGGTCGGGACGCGAGTTTACGTACCGTTCATGTCGCCGCTACCTGCGCGAAATGTGCTCCCGTTCGCGGCGCCGTGTGGCCCCGAGCTGGTCCGACTCCGCGGGTGAGCGTTGCAGTCGCTGGGGCGACGTGTGCTGTGGCGCTGCTTTCAGAATTGGGCTGGATTCGCGGGCCGCCACCCGAGCCGGAGCGAGCCTCGGAAAAAATTGGTCCCGACGTCGATCTCGGGGGCCCTCGTTCGTCGTCTGTTCGAAAGCCGGTTTCGGCTTTCGAACAAGGAAACATTCATCATGGAAGCCACCGCGACCCTCGCCAATTCGACCCCGAACCTTGCCAGCAGCGCCAAATGGCGGCGCCGTGCCGGCCTGCTCCTGAGCGCCTTGCCCGTCCTGTTTCTACTGTTCGACTGTGTGATCAAGCTGATCAAAATCCAGCCGGTGATCGATTCGTTCACGCAACTCGGGTATCCAGACTCGTTGGCGCGTGGAGTTGGACTGCTCGAGTTCGTGTGCCTCGCGCTGTATCTGGTCCCTCGCACGGCGATCTTGGGCGCCATCGTGCTGACTGGTTTTTTGGGTGGTGCAGTTTCGACACACCTGCGCATCGGTGACCCGCTATTTAGCCACGTGCTGTTCCCGGTCTACGTAGGATTGCTGATCTGGAGCGGGCTATTTTTGCGAGATGACACCCTGAGGGCGCTCCTTCCCCTACGCAAATGAGTGCGAGTTCGAGACGCAGCTCTCACGCCTCGAGGCGCTTTTGGATGTCGTCGGCGCGTTGGCTGGCTCGAAATTCGATGATTCGAAATTCGGCCAGCCCGTGCCTGAAAAATGGGTCTTCTGCGATGATCGCTTCGATCTGCGGTTTGTCTTTGCCAACGGCCAAGATGATCCCGCCATCACGCGGGATCTTGCGGCCGGAAACGAGGAAATTCCCGGCAGCGTAGTACTTCTTGAGGAACGCCACGTGCGCCTTCATGTGCGCGTCGATTTCAGAAAGCTCGGCCTTGTACATCAGCTCAATCACGAACATTGCCCGAGTTTGGCACAAGACCTCCGTTTGGTGCGGGCGGCTCGCTGCTAGGCAGCGAGGCCTTCTGCCAACCGATCCAGCACGCCTTTCGCGTCGCGGCTGACAATGTTGCCGTGCGAGACGATGATTCGGTTCAAGCCGGGGAGGCTCGCCCACTGCTCCAATTGGTTGCGCAGCGCGCGCTTGTCCTTGATTTCACGCAGCTCCACAATCGCGGGGATCCTCGGTTCCTTGCCCGTGAAGCCCATCACGTGGAACAGCCAACCGCCCAACCCAGGGCGATCCGCCATGTTCCAAATCAAGTCATTGACGATCAACGTCGTGCCGCTCCAAGTCCGAACCACGAGCGCGGCCTCGCGTTCTTGCGTGCCGGGGACGGTCACGAACTGGACCTGTGGGTCGCCAAAATTTGGCGCCGTGTCGTCAACTGCCACGATCTCCTCCACTTGCTTGCGCACCCCGGCTGGAGCGATCACACGCATCTCCGGATAGCGGTCCTTCCAAATCATCGCGTCCATTCGGTGGATGTCGTTGGGCACCACGAGATAGCTGGGTACACCAAACGCCTCGAGCGCCCGCATCTCGGCCTCGTCGAGCGCGATCGCGCTAAACACGATTAGCCGGCCGTCGTGCAAGCGCACGACCGTCATCCGTCTCGGGAAATCGCCGACTGGCATGTGCAAGTCACCCGTGACTGATAACAAGTTGTCGTCGAGTCGGGTGAGCTTGCCGTGTGGCAGAACGGTCCACTCAGTGAAAGGCTTGGGCATGGGAGCTCCTTTGCGAAAGCTGCGAAGCAAACCGTGTGCCTGTTTTCTTTTGAGCCGATGGTCACGCGACCGATTCCGCGCGTGGTAGCCTCCGGCGTCGCATTGCGGCTGCCGCGCGCAAATGGCGACGAACCGGTGCGCGACCCGCTGCGCGATTTCGCTCAGTCTCTGTTTGCGGCCAGCGCGAAGTGCCAACCGAGCTGGCGTGAGAGCTCGCGTAGAATGAGGTGCCCGCGCACGCTTCCGCCTTTGTCGTTCAAACGCGGGCTCGACACTGCGATTCCGGCAATTCCCGGCACCACGGCGACAATCACGCCGCTGACCCCGCTTTTGGCGGGCATGCCCGTGGCCGACAGATAATTCCCTGACTCGTTGTACATGCCGCACGTGGCCATGATCGAGACCACGATGGCCACGGTTTGCTTGGATATCACGCGCTCTGCGCTGCCCGGCCGAAGCCCACCATGGGCTAGGATTGCCGGTAGATGCGCCGCTTCTTGCACGCCAGCAGTGAGCGAGCAGAGCGCAAAGTAGACGTCGAGGGTTTCGTTCACATCGCCCTTCAACACGCCACTGTGCTTCAAAAAGTAAGCGATCGCGCGGTTGCGATCGGCCGACGCTCGCTCGTTTTCGAGTACCTTCTCGTCGATGGCGATCGGTTTACCGTATAGTCGCTCGGACCAGCGGCGCAGCCACGCGATGCGCCGCTGCACGTTTCCCGGCAGCTGACCGCACAAGGCGATCGCGCCGGAATTGACCAGCGGATTGGCGGGCTTGGGCCCGTGTGTCTCGAGTCGCGCGACGGAACCAAAGCTGTCGCCCGATGGCTCCGAACCCACGACGTCGAACACTTCGACCGGGCCGCGCTCTTCCAGTAAACCGATCAATGTCAGTAATTTGGCCGAGCTCTGAAACGTAAAATCGTGGTTCAGAGCGTCGCCAGCGTGCAGCAGATCGCCACTGGTGAGCGCCACTGCTGCGCTCGTCCGCTCGAGCGGGACCAAGGCCAAGTCGGGGATGTAGCTTGCCGGCTCTCCCTCACGGTTTCGGCGCGACTTTTCGACCGCGAAATCCAGAACTGCCTGAATGGCGGCATGATCGGGGAGTGGCATGAACGGACTCTAGATGAGCCCGGCAGGTCCCGAAAGGTGCAGGAAAGCCTCCGGTTCCCCGGGCCCGTACAACCGGGGACCGACGCGAATTATGCCCGCACCAGTCTCCACGGCGCGCGCGCGGGTACGCTGGCGATGGCGTATCAAAAGAACTTCACGAAACTCCACCTTGCCCGGGGCTTGGCGAAGACTTATGGGAGTGTTCAGACATGAAAAAGGATCGTTTTCTGGAGCTCGCTTCACGCTTTCCCGGGTTTCGGCTGCTGAGTGGCGTGCTGCTCGCGGGAACGCTCGCTGCTTCGACCACCGGCTGCGGCTACAACGAAGTCATCGATCGCGACGAGCAGGTCAAGGCCAGCTGGGCGGAGGTCCAGAATCAATACAAACGTCGTGCCGACTTGGTGCCCAATTTGGTGAGCACCGTCAAAGCGGCCGGTCAGTTCGAACAAGACACGTTGACCAAGGTCGTGGAGGCTCGCTCCAAGGTGGCCGGTCTCAAGGTCGACGCCTCCACCATCGACGATCCGGAAAAGCTCAAGAAGTTCGAAGCTGCACAGAACGAGCTCTCCGGCTCGCTCTCGCGCTTGCTCGTGGTCTCCGAACAATATCCCGCGTTGAAGGCGACGGACTCGTATCGCGATCTGCAATCCCAGCTGGAGGGTACCGAGAATCGCATCACCGTGGCCCGTAAGCGGTACATCGAGGATGTGGCCCAATACAACGCGGTCGTGCAAAAGTTCCCGACCAGTATCGGTGCTTCGATGCGTGGTCGCGCCGTGCGTCCGACCTTCGAGGCCGCACCGGGTGCCGAGAACGCTCCAGAAGTGAAGTTCTGAGCCTGCGTCGTGAGGCGCATGAATCTTTCGGGCCCCTCGCAGCTCGTGGTGCCTCGCGCACTGCTCTGGGTGTTCTGCGTACCGTGGCTGCTGCTCGCGTTGTTCGTCGCTTTGCCGGCAGTGGCGCAAGAGCGTGCCGTTCCGCCGTTGGACGCTCACGTGAACGACACGGCGAACCTGCTGTCACCCTCGGCGCGCGCCGAGCTGGAGCGAAAGCTCACTGACTACGAGCAGAAGAGCGGTCACCAGTTCGCCCTCTTGACCATTGATTCGCTCCAGGGTGACGCGCTGGAGAGCTTCTCGATCCGGGTGGTCGAAGCCTGGAAGTTGGGGAAAAAGGGCAAAGACGACGGCCTCTTGCTGCTCGTGGCCAACAAGGAACACAAGCTGCGGATCGAGGTCGGCTATGGCTTGGAAGGTAGCATCACGGATGCTTTCTCCTCGCGCGTCATTCGCAACGTGCTGGTGCCTGCCATGCGTGCCGGCAATCCGGCTGGCGGTTTCGATCAAGCCTTCTCGCTCTTGATGAAGAAGGCCTCGGGTGATGACGTTGCCGCGCCGGAAGGCGTTGCGGGCGAGCCAGCGCGCGGTCGCAGTTCGAGCCCGTTCGGTTGGCTCGTGCTGTTGTTCTTCATCTCGCCGATCTTGATCCCGTTCGTGCTCGCACGCATCCGCGGAGGAGGTGGAGGTGGCGGCCGTTGGGGCGGCGGTGGTTTTGGCGGTGGCGGCTGGGGCGGCGGCGGGTTTGGTGGCGGTGGGTTCGGTGGGGGAGGGGGCTGGGGTGGCGGCGGCGGTGGTGGTGGCGGCTTTTCTGGTGGCGGTGGTGGCGGTTTCGGAGGCGGCGGAGCGTCCGACTCATGGTGACCTCGTTGCTGTCGGATGCAGACGCGCGTGAGGTCGAAGCTGCGGTCACCCGCGTCGAAAGCGGCACCGCCGCTGAGTTGGTCGTGGCGGTCGTGCCGAGGAGTGAAGAACACTGGCGCGGTCGGCTCCTGGTGTCGATCGGCTGGGCGATGGCGGCGGCGTTTTGCGTCCTGGAGTTCTTCCCCGGACACACCCCCGCGCTCGCCCTGCTCGTCGAACTTTTCGTCGGTGTGTCGAGCTTCTTCGTACTCGGCTCTCAGCCGCTGCTGCGCTGGCTCGTCTCACCGCGAGCCGCCCAAGAAGCGGCACATGCGCGCGCATTTCAGTTGTTCGCTGAACGTGGGCTCTATGGAACGAAGGGCCGTACCGCACTTTTGATTTTCGTCTCCGAGCTCGAGCGCCGAGTCGTGTTGCTCGGTGACGCGACCATTCACGCTCAACTCGGCCAAGCTGGCTGGACGGAAGAAGTGCAGCGCATCATCCGTCGCATCCGGGAAGGTCGCTTGAAAGACGGCTTGCTCGAGGTGCTCGCCGACCTCGAACCACGGCTCGCTGCTGTTGCGCCGCGCCAAGTCGACGACAGCAATGAATTGCCCGACGCCGTGATTCGTCGCTGAGCAATCCATTCAGTGTCGAGTGCGTCCGCCCGCGCGCTCGAGCAGGAGCTCCCACACGGCGCGCACTCGCGGCACCTCGCGCAACGCGCGCAGCGTGACCAAGTAGAGTTCGTCCGTGGGCCATTTGGCCGCGTCGGCGCGCAAGCCGGCCGCCAGCTTCACCGGTACCAAGCCATTGTGCCGGGCGCTCGGTTCGGGCAACAGGACGACGCCGACCCCAGCGCTGGCGGCCGCGATTTGCACCATCATGCTGTCCGAACGAACGACGGGGTCCACCTCCTTCGCGTGCATTTCAGGCCACTTCGCAGCCGCAATCTGCGACAGCCGCGCGCCCCAGCCGATCCACGGCGCGTCATTCCATGCGCGCAGCGTGCCGAGCTCACGCACCAGCTCGGCTGACGCGACGAGCACCCAGCGGACGCTCGTCAGGCGCGTGACGACCAGATCGCCTTGCGCGGGGCGCACGGTGCGTAGCGCCAAATCCGCTTCGCGTCGGGTCAAGTCGATCACGGCTTCACCGGACGCGATCTCCACGCGTAACGCCGGGTGGCGTGCACGCAGCTCTCGCAGGAGCGGCGCGATGACTACGTTGCCTACGTCTGGAGGGCAAGCGATTCGCACCAGACCCGACACTTCACGTTCCAAACCATCCGCCGCTTGGGTGAAGCGCAACATGGCAGCCTCCATCTCTTCCGCGACGGGCAACAGATCGAGAGCGGGCTTCGTTGCCGCAATGCCTTCGTGATTTCGATCGAACAAGGTAGCGGTGAGCGTTTCTTCGAGGGCCGTCAAACGCCGTGACACGGTGGACGAGTCGATGCGCAGCGCGCGGGCGGCCTCACTCACCGTGCGTGCTCGGCACAGCGCCAAAAACAAGCGCACGTCGTCCCAACGCAGCAGCTCGCTGGCAATCCGGGTTTGCATGGTTGCAACGGTAGGCTGATTTTATGCCTGTAGCGATGCGCTACTGCACGACCGACAATCCCGGCCATGACGCCATTCATGACCCTGCTCGCCGCGCTGGGCTGCGCGCTAATCGCCGGTATTTTCTTGGGTTTTTCCAACTTCGTGATGCCTGCCTTGGCGCGCTTACGGCCGGCTCACGCCGTGCGAGCCATGCAGTCGATCAACGTGGTCGTCCTGAACCGGTGGTTCCTCGGGGTCTTGCTCGGCACCGCGCTGGCCTGTGTGGGCCTCGCGTTGAATGCGCTTGGAGCGTGGTCGGAGCCCGGGGCTTGGTTGCGTTTTGCGGGCTCTTGCTCGTACCTCGTGGGCACGGTTTGGGTCACCAAGCGCTACCACGTGCCGCGGAACGAAACGTTGGCTCGTTTGCCAGCGGAAAGCGCCGAAGCAGAGCACTTCTGGCCGAGGTACGTCGCAAGCTGGAGTGCGTGGAATCACGTGCGTGGCGCGGCCGCCTTCGTCGCAGCAGCGCTGTTGATTCTTGCGTTGCTCGGCGTGAGCGGTTGCCACTCTCGCCTGCATCCCATTGCGCCGCCCGGGTCGAACACGCCGGTCGAACGGCTGTCGGAGCTCGGGATCTTCCACGGTGACCTCGCCCGACAGATCCCTCGCACGGGCTTCGTCGAGTACGTCGTCAATGCCCCTCTGTATGCGGATGGCGCGCGCAAACGACGCTTCGTGTACGTGCCGCCCGGCTCACACATCCAAACCAACGGCGACTACTGGCAGTTGCCGGTGGGAAGCTACTTGGTCAAAACCTTCTCCTTTCCTCGCGATTTGCGCAACCCCGCTTTGGGCGAGCAACTGGTCGAGACCCGCTTTTTGGTCCGCACCGAGGACGGTTTTTCGCCCGCGACTTACGTCTGGAACGAAGCTCAAACCGACGCCCGCTCCTCGCGTGGCGGTCTCGATATTCCTGTTTCTTGGTTCGATGAGCGAGGTGTCCGGCGGCAGCAGGCGTTTCACGTGCCGAGCGCCGCGCAGTGCGCCGGTTGTCACGCTGGTCGCGCGCTGGGTTTTCGCACTCGGCAGCTGGATCATGTTGCCGAGTATGCCGACGGTACGCGCGATCAGCTTGCTCACTTCTCGGCGCTTCGCCTGATCGATCGGTTGCCGCCGGCGCACGCCGTGCTCGTCGACCCGAACGGTGACGCTCCAATCGACGTACGGGCGCGCAGCTACTTGGACGCCAACTGTAGCCACTGTCACGGTCGAGGGGGTAGCGCCGAACGGACGGATTTGTTTTGGGACCTCGAGCACACGACGCCGAGTGAAATGCCGAGCTGCCGCCCGACGCGCTCGGTGGACGGCCGAGATCGTGTGCTCGTTCCCGGTCACCCCGAGCAATCGGAATTTCTCGCGCGCATGCTCGCAGAAGACGCGCGAATCCACATGCCGCGCGGCCCGTCTACGCTGGCGGATCAGTCAGGAATTTCCCTGCTCTCTGCCTGGGTGGCCGCGCTGCCCGCGCGATCGTGCGACCCCTGATCGCTGCGCTGGTACCTCAGCTCGGGATGCCGAGCAACGTTGCCAGCAGGAACGCGATTGCGGAGATCGCGCCTGCGCAGGGGATTGTCAGCAACCACGCGACAAGCATGCGATTCGCGACGCCCCAGCGAACCGCGCTCAATTTCGTGACGCTACCGACGCCCATGATCGCTCCGGCGATGGTGTGTGTGGTGGAGACTGGGATTCCGAGCTTGGTGGCGATGAACAGCGTCGCGGCGCCGCTCGTCTCTGCGGCGAAGCCGCCGACCGGCTGGAGTTTGGCAACGCCCATGCCGAGCGTTCGAACGATGCGCCAGCCGCCGGTCATGGTGCCGAGCGCCATGGCGGCATGGCAAGCGAGCACGACCCACAGCGGCACGCTGCGATCGTGAACGTCGCGCGAGAGGTGGCCAGTAGAAATCAAAGCGGCGGTGATGATGCCCATCGTCTTTTGAGCGTCGTTGCCTCCGTGTCCGAGCGAGTAGAGCGCCGCAGAGAGCAGTTGCCCGCGACGGAAGACGTGATCGACGAAATGTGGGGAGCGCTTGCCGAACAAAGCCATCAACAGGCGCATCGTCGCAGCGCCGAGCAACAGGCCGAGCACGGGGGATATCACGATGAAGAGCGCGGTCCTGCCGAGGAACGGTAGGTCCAGTGACCCCAATCCCCCCTTGGCCACGGCCGCACCCGCGAAACCACCCAAAAGCGCGTGAGACGAAGACGACGGCAGAGCGACCCACCAAGTCAAAACGTCCCAAACCAACGCGCCAATCAGGCCCCCGGCGACCACCGTGAGCGAAACGACGCTGCCCTTCACACCATGCGCGATGTTGCTGGCTACCGTCGACTCGAACAGCAAGAACGCGACGAAGTTGAAGAATGCGGCCCAGACGACGGCGACTCGCGGACTGAGCACGCGGGTGGAAACCACCGTGGCGATCGAATTGGCGGAGTCATGCAAGCCATTCACGAAATCGAAGAGCAGGGCGAGCGCGATCACCGCGACTAGGGCAGGCAACATCAAGTGTACTCCAGGACCACACCCTCGAGAGCATTCGCGACGTCCTCGCACAGGTCGGTTGCGTTCTCGAGTTGCTCGTGGATGTCGCGCCACTTCATGACCGTCAAGACTTCGTTGCCGGTCTTGAAGAGCTCCGCGATTGCTCCGCGATAGATCGCATCCCCGTCGCTCTCCAACTTGTTGATCTCGGCGCAGTGAGCGATGATCTCTCGGGCACACTTGCGTGCCGTCGGCAATAGATCGACGGCCTTGGCCATGGCCACCGCGCTGCTTTCGAGCACTCGCACTGCCTCGATCGCGGCGCCGGAGGAAGCGCAAATGTCGAACAATTCGAGTCGCTCGGCGATCGACTCGATGGCGTCCAGCACATCATCCAAACGGGTTGCGAGCGTGTGAATGTCGGGACGATCGAGGGGAGTAATCCATTGGCTGCGCAGGCGTGTGATCGTGGCGCGCGTGAGGTCGTCACCCGCATGTTCGAGGCGCGTGATTTCTCGCTTGAGCTCCACGAGCTGCGTCGGCTGCTCGAGCAGTTGGCGGAGCAAGCCCACCGCCTGCACCGTCAGCTGGGCATGCTCCGAGAATGCCGAGAAAAATGGGTCCTTTTTCTTACTCAGCCGAAACATTGGCGTACCTCGTCTGGGTGAGGCTAACTCGAAACGGCCACGCCACCGAACCGTCAAAACGCCACGCTTCGCTCAATCCCGAAAATCGAAGCCCGCTTGGGGCTGACAATCGAGGACCTCGCACCTATGATCCGGCGGCCATGACCCCGAGGCTCGCGCTGTCGCTGTGACTACCCAAGAATCCCGGATCGATCGCGCGCTCTCGCTGGTGCTTCGCCCTTTTGCTCGAATCGAGCCGGCGGAAGCGCTCAACGCGGTGGTCATGACGCTGACCGTCTTCCTATTGCTGACGGCGTATTACTTGCTGAAGACCGCACGTGAACCGCTGATCCTCCTGCACGGCGGCGCGGAGGTGAAGTCGTACGCCGCTGCCGGGCAAGCCGTGTTGCTGCTGGGCTTCGTTCAGCTTTATGGCTGGGTCGCGCGAAGAGTGGGGAAGATGCGGCTGCTGCTCGGCGTTTACCTGTTCTTCGCGGCCAATTTACTGCTGTTCGCGGCGCTGGCCAGTGGGGGTGTCCCCGTGGCCGTTCCGTTTTACCTCTGGGTCGGCGTGTACAACTACACGTCGATCGCGCAGTTTTGGGGCTATGCATCGGACGTTTACAGCCCCGAGCAAGGCAAGCGGCTGTTCTCCGTGATTGGCGTGGGCAGCTCGCTCGGCGCGGTTGCCGGTGCTCACCTGGCAAAGCTCGTCGTGCCGCTCGGCCCGCAAGCGTTGATGCTGGGCGCCGCTATCTTGCTCGGAGTTTGCTGCGGGCTCTTGGTCTGGGTCAACACTCGAATCGAGGCTCCCTCCGCGGCCCAAATGAAGAAGGAGGATGCCGAGCCACTCTCGCACGAATCGGCATTTTCCCTGCTGTTGCATGACAAGTACCTGATCTTGATCGCGGTACTCACGCTATTGATCAACTGGTGCAATTCGACGGGTGAGTACATCCTCGATCGCACTTTGCTCAGTGCCGTCGCGGCCCAACATCAGCAAGCCGAGGCGATGGTTTTCATCGGTCAATTCAAGGCCGAGTATTTCGAGCTGGTGAACATCATCGGTGTGCTCCTGCAGCTGTTCGCGGTCTCGCGCATCTTGGACAAGTTGGGGGTGCGAGCCGCACTGTTCTTCCTTCCAGCGGTCGCGTTTGCCGGTTACGCGGTGATCTTGGTCGCGCCCGTGTTGTCCCTGATTCGCTTGGCGAAGGTGGCCGAAAATAGCATCGACTACTCCGTCCAGAACACGGCGCGCCAAGCGCTGTACCTGGTTGCGTCGCGCGTCGAGAAGTACGTCGGTAAGATCGCCGTGGACTCCTTCTTCGTGCGCTTCGGTGACGTGCTCGCCGCGATCGCCGTGTACGTGGGCTCGAAGCTCGCGCTACCGACGCAGGTGTTTGCCGCCATCAACATGGTGTTGGTCTTGATTTGGGCCTTCATCGTGGTGCTGGTCGGTCGCGAGCATCGTCGGCGGTCGGAAGAGCTCGAAAGAGAGGCCGCGCCCGAGCGCCCTCGGTTGAGTCCCGCCGCGACATGAACTGCAGAGCCCGGATAGCCACCGGGTGCATCACGCTCGCGCTCGGCGTCGGTTGGGCGACCGATGTTCGCGCGCAGGCGGCTGAATTCGGCTGGGATCCGCGCTGGCCGAAGTTTCGCCCGTCCGAATACGTGCTTACCGGAGTGACGGGGTCTGCCGCATTGGTGCTGTATTTCGGCGTACGCGACGCGCGCACGCCGCGCCTCAACGGCGGGATCCTGTTCGATGACTATTTCCGGGATGGGTTGAGGCTGCGTGGACCCGCAGCGCGCGACCTCGCACGTACGATCAGTGATTGGACCGCGCTGTCGGCAATGACCTGGGTGATCGCAGTGGATTCGTTGACCGTGCCCCTCGCGCGGGGCAGCACCGAGCTGTCCGGGCAAATGTTGCTGATGGACGCCGAAGCGTATTCCATCAGCACGTTGCTCACGACGCTCATCTTCAAGAGTATCGCGCGAGCACGCCCGTCATACGCGGACTGCGAACGCGATCCCAACTACGATCCGCTGTGTAAACTTCACCCGACGGGGTCGTTTCCGAGTGGACATACGAATACTGCGTTTACCGCCGCTGGTTTGTCCTGTGCGCATCACCTGAACGTGCCGCTGTACGGAAACAAGGTCGCTGACGCGCTGGCCTGCGTTGGGACGCTCACGCTCGCGACTGCGACCGGCACGCTGCGCATCGCTGGTGATCGCCACTATGCGACGGACGTCTTGGTGGGCGCGCTGATCGGCTTCGGCGTGGGCTACGGTTTGCCGATGCTGCTCCACTACGGGAGCTCGGCGCAGGCCTCCTCCGCCGCGAATGCCATGCAGCCGCTCGACCGAGTCGTGCCGCTCGGACCGGTGATTTCTGGCTCATTTTAGCCGTCGCGCACGTTCGAGGAGCTCGCGGACGTCGCGAACGGCACGCGCGCCCAAGTTCGAGCTGGAGCTGGACGCGCGTACCGACACTAGCGGCCGAGAGTTGCTCACGGGTCCAGCATGAACGAGCCCACCTTTGGCTTGCCGTCGCGCGCATAGCTAGCGATGAGCGTACCAGTGCGAGTGGCCCGCGTTTGTAGAAGTTTCATTGCCGCCGGTACCGCGCCAGTTCCGAACAGACGCTTGCCCGTGCCGAGCACGACCGGGAAAGTGAGCAAGTGGTACTCGTCGACGAGGTCGTGTTCGATCAAAGTCTGAGCGAGCCCCGCGCTGCCGTGAACCTGCAGCTCCCGTGGATAGCGATTCTTGAGATCAGCCACGGATGCGACGACGTCGCTGACCCGCGAGGAATTGTGCCAATCCAACCGTTCGAGGGTCTTGGATGCCACGTGCTTGGGTAGTGAATTCAGCTTCGTGGCGATCAGATTCGAGGGGTCAGTGATGCGCGGCCAGTGATTGGCAAAGATTTGAAAGGTGGTGCGTCCGAGCAAGAAAGCGTCGGCGCGCTGAAAGACCTCGACCATGAATTTCCCCATGTCTTCGTCGAAGTACGGGACCAGCCAGCCCCCGTGGCCGAAGCCGCCGCTCGGGTCTTCCGGCGGCCCGCCCGGGGCCTGCATCACGCCGTCGAGGGTCAAGAACGTGGTCATGGTGAGTTTAGACATGCGCTTTCCTGTCTTTCCAAGGGGATTACTTGGGATTCCCAACAGGCGACGAACGAAGCGGGCCGCGATCGACGGCGCGTCGCATTTTTTTGCCGAGGTCGGGTGAAGCTCGACTTCATTACCCGAGTCGGCGTTCCGCGACGATTTTGAACAGTCTTTCACGCCTCGCGTGGTTCCAGGTGTAGAGCGCGATTCGGTCCAGACGCGCGTGCACGCTCTGCAATTGCAGGCTGCCTGCCCAGGCCAGACCCGCTTCCCGATCCGCATTGGTCACGCGACTGCTTGGGCGGGCGAGCGAGACGTGCGGTTTGGGCGGGCGCTTTTCCGTACGGTTCGACGCGGTTTGCGTCAGCAGATCTCGCCAAACGGCGATGCACGCGCTGGCTTCTGCGCGTCCTCGATCGAGCAGCGCCGAGAGCGCAGAATAGTTCCGGCGCGAGCCTCCCATCGGGACCACTTCACCCAAGGAAATGGCCATCGAGCCGATGGGTTCGCTCGCCAAGCGCCGATCCAACGCGGAAAGCGCACGCTCCGCGGCTTGCTGTCCGCAACCGCCAAGGAAAGCCAACGTGAGGTGAACGTCTTCCGGATGAAATCGGCGGAAGTTGCTCGGCAACGCGGGCAATTCCAGCACGAACGCGCCGTCGAGCGGAAACGCAAAGAACCAGTTCGGCCTGGGCATGCCCGAGTGACTTTAGCGTACTCGGTCCGCCGCGTGAGCCGAACTCATGCCAAACGACGGACGAAGTTCAGTGTCGGCGGGTGTACACGGGGTCCCAGCCGAGTGCGCTCCCGGCTCGAGACGCGCGATCGATGGCGTTCGATAGGCGGAGCGGGTCACCGTTGTCGATCGCGCGCACGAGTTCGTCGAGAGCCGCCCGCAGCTCTAATTGCGGTCTGCCGTGTTCGGGCATTTCGGAGGACAATTCAGCCGCGTTGCGCGCCGTTCCCCGGCACTCACGCAGCTCCGTCGCCTGCCCGGAGTTCGAGCTCTCGAACCTCGCGAGCGCGCACTGTCGAGCGGCGCGCCAAGCCTGCTCGGCTCGCGCTTGGCGATCTTGCATTGCTCCGCGCACGGCCAATACGGCGGTGCTCAACAAGCCTACGACGACCGTTCCTGCAGCGATACGACTCGCGATGCCCGGCAAGCGTTGCCTTCGTTAGCGCTGCCCGCCGCGCGCCTGATTCGGCGCATCTTCAGCAGCGCGGCTGATCACGTCGATGGCTAAAACGAGGCCGTATGTTTGGCGAGCAGTGAGGTAGTCGAACGAGACACCAAAGCGACCGTCTAGATGCCACATGACCATGCCCGGTATTTCGAATTCCAGGTAACGCCCCGGCAGCGTGATGGCAACGCTCAGGCGAGTGCCCAGCCGCAGCAATTGGGCGCTGGAAAGCAGCAGATCCGACATGCCGAGTTCATGCAAGGTCGCGCTTTGCTCGCGGCTAGAACCGTCGACCTTGAGCCGCACGGTCGTGCCCGGGTGAACGCGTACCCGATCGACTCGTCGATAGGTGCCACTGACAGGACGCGCCATGGTCCTATTAGTAACCGAACTCGACGTAATGGAAAGTCACGATTTCGAGGCGACCACGATCTTTTTTAAAGTGGCTGCTGCTCGGGGCAGGCGGGGAATTTGCGTTAACGCGCCAGAAACATACCAAAGGTCTTTTCGCGGCTCGCCTCGTGGCCGCATTGGCGCCTCAGGGGCGTACGGACGGATGGTGGGCAGCGCTGCGCGGCGGCACACTCAAGCTGCTCCAGGGTTGTGCGGCCGCGCTCCGCTCGCTGGTTTCGCGTGCCCATTTCGCGTCGGGAACCACTAAGACGGGGCAGGCAGCATAACGCACGGTATTTTCGGCCACGGAGCCCATGAGTGAGTGACGCGAGCCGCGATGCCCGTGAGTGCCGAGGACGATCAAGTCGGCCGAGAGCGTGGAGGCGAGTTCGACGATTCCCAGGGCGGGAACGTCCAGGCGAACGTGTGACACCACCTGTTCGGGGACCCGCAGCGGGGGCGCTGTGCGGGCCACGAACGTGTCCAACTCCGCCTGCACGTGAGCGCGGAGGCTCTCGAACGCGCCGTCGCGTACTCCCGCCTCCGCAGTCAACGAATAGCCAGTCAATGCGTGATGTGTACCCAAGCCCGCGCTGGGAATGACACAGAGCACGTGGACTTCGGCCCGGTCGTGTCGCGTCGCGAGTTCGAAAGCGTGCGCAAGCGCGCGATCGGCGAGGCTCGAGAAATCCATACCCACGAGGACGACATACGGTTTGCTCTTCATGACTTTCTTCTTCTCGAGCTCACGTGGAAGGGGGGCTCGAGGGGCTCGGAACTATTTCTGTTGAGCTTTGATGGCCGCCAAAATTTGCTCGAGTAGCACTTCTTGCTTGGGCGGCTCCGCAGGCGGGGCAGCCACCTTTTCGGCACGCCTCAACTTCGCAATCAGCTGGACCATGGCGAAGATGGCCAAGGCGACCAGGAAGAAATCGAACACGGCCTGCAAGAACGAGCCGTAAGCCAGGATCACCGCGGGCGTCTTTCCCTCTGCCGGGCGCAAGGTCACACTGAGCTGCTTGAGATCCACGCCACTCGTGAGCAGGCCGAGCGGCGGCATGATGACGTCCGCGACGAAGGAACTCACGATTTTCCCGAACGCAGCTCCGATGATCACACCGACTGCGAGATCGACGACATTGCCTTTGATGGCAAATTCTTTGAAGTCTTTAGCCAAGCTCATGGGGAGATTCCTTCGTAATTCGAGGTCATAGACTGGGATGAATCGCTGCGCGGAGGAGGATATCAGAACTCGATCGGACGGTTTTCGACTCTTCTCCACACGAGGATTGCCTCAGCTGGTCCCGAAACGAAGTGTTCTTCAGCCTTACAGCAAAGAGTGGACCAGGCGCGCGATGCTTCGCGCCTCACGGATCTGCCGCGAAAGGCAGACATCTTTTTCAGGCAATTTCGCGAGAATGTCGTCTGACGCCCGCGACCTGTCGTCTGCAGACGACAACACGACGCCCTAGCGGGTGCGCACGCCGTGCCGTTGGACGAGCTTGATCAAGTAAGTGCGGTCCATCTGGGCCTGACGAGCGGCCGCAGCGACGTTGCCGTTCGTCGTCGCGAGCAAGCGTGTGACATAGCGTAGTTCGAAAGCCTCGAGCACCGAACGCCGCGCATCCTTGTAGGAGAGGCTATCAAAGGCAGCTTCGTCGGGGCTCGCAGCCGCACCGCCTCCGTCATGGACGGAGAGCGGCGGGCTCTCGCCCATGGCCACGGTGGCCTCGACCCAATTGCGCAACTCACGGACGTTGCCCGGCCAACGGTGCTGCTGCAGCGCGTGAAGCAGCGGCTCTGGGACCAGGGCTTCCGCTGGGCCGTCGTGTCCACATTCGCGTAGAAAATGCGCAACCAACAGCGGGATATCCGCCGCGCGTTCTCGCAGCGCTGGGACGCGCAAGACCACGACTGCAATCCGATAGTAGAGATCGAGCCGGAAGACTCCCGCGTTCACCTCGGCTCGGAGGTCCCGATTGGTGGCACATACGACGCGCAGGTCGATGTCGACGTCGCTGCGTCCACCCACTCGTCGAATGCGCTTTCGTTCCAACGCGCCGAGCAGCTGTGGTTGCAGCTCAGCCGGCAGTTCACCCACTTCATCGAGGAAGAGGGTGCCTCCGTTGGCGCGCTCGAATGCCCCAATATGCTGGCGCTCGGCACCGGTGAACGCGCCGCGCTCGTGCCCGAAGAGCTCGCTCGCGACCAAGTTGGGCGCGAGTGCTCCGCAGTCGAGAGTGACAAAGGGCTGCGCCGCTCGCGGACTGGATTGGTGTAAGGCACGAGCCACCAGCTCTTTGCCGGTGCCGGACTCGCCGATCACGAGTACCGGCACGTTCGACTGGGCCGCGGTCGTGACCTGAGCCATCAGCCGCCGCATGATCTCGGTCTGCCCTTTCAGTTCACCGAGCTCATCGCCGCCGTAGAGCTCGACCACCGAGGCATCGCCATCATGCACACGGAGCTTGGTGTTGCCCAGGCGGAGCTCCGCGCCAGAGTTCACCACGCCGCGTTCGATGCGCACGGAGCCACTTTCGGTCCCGTTGCTCGAGCCCAAATCACTGACGCTGATACCCGCCTCGCCGCCGGACAGCTCGAGGTGAAAGCGCGAGACCGTCTGGTCGTGCAGGCGCAGCGCGTTGCCAGGGGCGCTGCCGATGGTCAACACTTCTTCTTCGGTCTCCAGGGACTTGCCTGCGTCGGGTCCGGACAAAACTTCGACCCGCAAAGTGCGGACCGGAATCATCGGTCCTCGGTGGATGCGGGTGGTCGAGGTCATGGCTGCATTTTGCCATAGAGCAGGCCGAGTGTGATGGCGAGTGCGATCACACTGATGGCGATCAGCAGCAGGGGGCGCAAACTCCGCCGCGCTGCCGGCTCACGCTGTGCTGAAGAACCGGGTGCGGTGGTTGCGGAGCGCGCTTGCGCGCTGCTGGAGCGCGCGGGACCCGCTGCCTGCGGGCTTGCTACGTCGAGCCCTTGCCAGCCGGCCTCGAGCAGCTGCTCGATTTTCTTCAGATACTCGGTGGCTGACGAAAATCGCAACTCCGGCTGCTTCGCGAGCCCGACATCGAGCAACTCTTGCAAGGGCAAGAGCTGCGGTGCGTTCGGTAGGTGCTCGCTCAGCGGTGGAGGAGCCGACGCCAAATGCATGGCGAACAGGCCATTGTGGTTTTTGGCCACGAAGGGCGGTCGCGAAGCGAGCATTTCGTACAGCATGACGCTGACCGAGTACAAGTCAGCGCGCGAGTCGATCGCGTCACCTCGCACTTGTTCGGGCGCCATGTACGCGGGGGTACCGAAGATTTCACCCTTCTTGGTGATCTGGGTCTTTTCCGTACTTTCGGGCTCGGCGAGTCGAGCAATGCCAAAATCCAGAATCTTTGCAAATTCCGGGTCCTGCTCGGCGCGTACGATCACGACGTTGTCGGGCTTCACGTCGCGGTGCACGATCCCGAGCCGATGAGCGTGCTCGAGCCCGGTGAGCACGTGACGCGCGATGTGGAGGGCGCGCTGCGGAACGAGGCGCGATTCGTGCGTGAGTAGCTTGCTCAGCGCGGCGCCATCCAAGAACTCCATCACCACGTACGCGGGCTCGGAAGAGCCGCTGCCGTACTCGAGAAAGCGCACGAAATTCGGGTGCTCGACCTTTTGCAAGAGTTTGGCCTCGCGCTCGAAACGCCGGCGCAGCGCGGGATCTTTGGCGGCCTCGGGCAGCAGCGTCTTGACTGCGACGACTCGACCCGTCTTCAGATCCGTCGCGCGAAATACGGCACCCATGCCGCCTTCACCCAGGCGCTCCTCGATTCGAAATCGTTTGCCGAGCACGCGGCCCGGTTCCAAATCCTGAGCGACTGCCGCAGACGCAGGCGTTTCACCTTCGTCCTCGGCGCGTCGCACCAGCGCATCCACGAACTTGCTGCGTGCCGCCTCGACGAGCTGTTCGGCGTCGGCGGCGGTCGTGCCCAGGGTCGCGGCGATGGCTTGGAACGAGTCACCCTCGAGGTCGGCCAGCACCAATGCCGCCCGCTCATCGTGAGTCAACTCCGACAGGACTCCCTGGACTTGTTGTTTCACGGCGCCGCGCGGATCTGCTGCGGGCGCCATCACGCGCGTCGCTGCTTTGCGCGGTTTCTTACCGCGAGCGGCCTCCGCCTTGCGCACCAAAGCTCGCGCTACGCCCGACAGCCAAGGCTGGAACGCTGCCGGATCTGCCAACTGATCCAACTTGCGCGCGGCCTCGAAGAAAGTCTGTTCGCATAGCTTTTCGGCTTCGTCAGCGTCACCCAGGAGCGTGAGCAGGAGCCGAAAGATGGCTATTTGGTGGCGACGGATCAGCTCGCTGAAAGCGACTTCCGTTCCCGTCTCGCGGTACATCGCGACGAGTTCGGCATCGCTCGGCTCGGTGGTCGAAGTAGAGACCCCGCTGATGTCCGGCGCAGCGCTCATGGCCTCTACTTGCTCGAGCGAACCAAAATCGCGGCTTGCGTGCGTTGTAAGCCGTCGAGCACGTAGTGTGCGGGGATGAAGTGCTCGCAGCCATCAGCGTCCTTCAGCACCAGTCCGAGCGCAGCAAAGCGATCCACCGTCCCCTCGGTGTTCGCGAGCGTTACCTGGTCGCCGATTCGGACCAAACGGCGCAAGTAATAGTTGGCGATGATCTCTTCCGCGGGGCGGCGCATTGCCCAGGCGAAAAGAAACGCTGCGGTCGCCATGAAGAATCCCACGATTACCGCCAAATTGTTGGTGATGAAGGATAGGTCGGCTCCGAGTTGGTTGACGCAGACCGTGATGGTGACCAGCAGGATCAGGCCCTCCGTCAGTGACTCCGCGATGCCGGCAAACGGAGACTTCAACTCCTTCATGACTCCGGCGATCGCGCGGCGCGCGGTGCGCGCCACGTAGCCGCCGACGCCCAAAACCGCGAGCGCAGCGCCGAGCCGCGGCAGATAGGCCAGCACCGCCCAGAGTGCGGCGCGCACGGCCGACAGTCCCAGAATATCGGCCGCGGCCGCGGCCGCGATCACCACGATCGCGAAGTAGAGGATTGTTCCGAGCGCTCGTGCCGGACTCGAGCCTTCACCCAAGCCAGAAAAGATGCGCGCGATCAGCGTCCCGTCGAGCGCGTCATCCAGTTTCACCAACTCGAGCAGACGCACTGCAACGACTCGAGCAATCTTGGCAACCAGCCACAATGCGACGAAGGCTCCGAGCGCGCCGGCCACGGTCGGCGCGCGTGTGGCGATTTCGGTCAAGGCGCGCTCGGCCGGATCGGTCACGAAGCGTGTCAGCGACGGGCCGTGGGCGCCGCTAGCGGCTTCGGCTAGGACCCATTCATTCACTGTTGCCGTTGTCATTCGGGTCTTTCCCTTCCGTGCGGTGCACGAGCCAGTCGAGGGGCGCTGCACCCAACATGCGCGCGAATTCGACGATCGTCGTGAGCGCCGCGACTCGCGCCATCACGCGCTCGGGCAGCCCGGGCGGCGGCTTCTCGTCGAGGGCGATCAGCAGCAGTGCGCGTATGTCGATTCTGGGGGGCATCGTCGCTCGCGACGCTGCACGCTAGACGTTCCCGGCGCAGGAGGCCACGTGCAAGCCGGTTCTCCGCGCGTTGCCGCATGAGCGACCTATTTGGCCGGCTGCGGTCGAGCTTCACTTTCGGGTCACTCGCCGTCTCGCGTCGTTTCTTTCGTGCGTGGGTACGGCGCTCACCTACAAGCCCGATTCCGCTTGCGAACCCGCGGAAGTGGGGCACGAATCGCCGGGAGCTACGCCAGATGGCGGCGCCGGCAGCCAAACCTCACTTGGGCGTTGTCGAGGTCCTAGAGAGCGCCTACCGTTACAGGTCCGCGGGGCGCGGATCACCGAAGAACAGCGATGAAGGCAAACCTGCTCCTGATCGACGATAGCGAGGTGCAGAGCTCGCAAATTACCGAGTCGCTACAGCGCCTGGGCTACGCAGTGCAACGCGCTTCCACGGGCGCCGAAGGTTTGCGTTTGGCGCGGGAGAAGCCGCCCGATCTGGTGTTGCTGGAAGTGGTCATGCCGGATATCGACGGCTTCGCGGTGTGCCGCTGGCCCCAGGTAAACGTGGACACTAGCGACATC
>Ga0164307_10000242_pt1 | contig 25324 bp, 19 predicted proteins | sample Whisoiple_243_MG_FD_110214 | JGI IMG/M metagenome (GOLD analysis project Ga0164307, IMG submission 110214) | Soil microbial communities amended with fresh organic matter from upstate New York, USA - Whitman soil sample_243_MG | ecosystem: Environmental > Terrestrial > Soil > Unclassified >...
AGCCGCGCAAGCCATATTCGAGCCACTGAAGGTCAATTCAGCGGACAACTTGTTCGTCTTCCTGTACGTCACCTTCGGCGCGGGGGCCTCGCTGTTTTGCGCCGCAATCTTTGCGGGATTCAAGAAGTACTATCAGAGCGAGCCAGACACGTTCGTCGTCCTTTTCGCCCTGGCGGCGAGCGTACTGACCTTGGGCATCGCGACGAACGTCATCGAGTCCGTCATCCCAGCGTTGGTGACCGGAATTCTCGTGGGCAAGTCCTTCGGCCATGAGCTGTCTGCAACGAATGAGCGCGATAGCCAGGCCGCACTCCCTCGGGGCCGACGCTCGGGCGGGTGGCTGCACGCCTTTCGCGCGCCGACCTCATTTTGACCAAGAGCCTCGTGCCGAAAGTCACGACGAATGGTAGCCACGAAACATTCGATGAAAACCATGACTAGCGGCATCGACGAGACATTCGCGGAAAAAGTCCGGGCAGACGCGGCCATGTGGGGGCAAGCCTTCAATATCGACATCGATCTGCGCGGATTTCTCCGGCTCCTGTTGCTCGAGCCGGGCTTTCAGCTGGCGTTCTGCGTGAGGTTGACCGAACTCGCCGCTCGCGTTCCCGGCTTGGGCCGGATTCTGCGCCGGTTGATTTGGTACCCGACCACCATGCTGTTTGGTTGTGACTTTGGGGTGGGAGTCACGATCGGCGGCGGTTTGTATTTGCCGCACCCTTCTGGAATCGTGGTGCACGCTCATTGCAAGCTCGGGCGCAACGTCACCCTGTTGCAGGGGGTGACGCTCGGAATCGTCGATCCGTCTTTGCCTGACTGCCCCGTCGTCGAAGACGGAGCTCGCGTGAATACGGGCGCAAAGCTGCTCGGGGGCATCACCGTAGGACGAGCAGCGGTGATCGGAGCGAATGCAGTGGTGCTTCGCGATGTTCCCGAAGGCCGCGTCGCGGTCGGTGTGCCCGCGCGTATCCTTCCTGAAAAAACCGCTCCCGTGGCCCCTCCGGTGACTACTCCGTAGCCACTCTGGCTGTTAGCACTGCTGGTTCGTTTCGATTCGGTGGAAGTGGGCGTTCCGGGAGTGCATCGACAAGCCGGTCCACGATGGGGGTCACGCGACTCGCGGCCGTGGGCGTGGTGGATGAGTCCGCGATCGCCTCTCTGAGCGAAGCTGCGGTTTCCGCGACGTGGCTTTCGAGCAAGTCGTCGTGATCGCAATCGAGCGTGACGACTCGGATCCCGTTGACGAGCGAGCGCCAACCGTTCGATTCGTGTGGTCGATGGCCGGTTCCGACGCCCGGTCGTCGGGCGGGGTTGCTTCGAATCAGCAATACCTGGCCGGTGTAGGGCTCGGGAACGTAGTCAGCGAGGCCGGCCAGGAAGGCAGCTCGGATTCGAGCGTGACGAAGCTCGAAATCCGGCTCACCTGTCCAGCGGAAGCGCAACCGCTGGTCGAGCTCCCGCGCCCAGCCCGCAATGTGAAATCGCACCCGTGCCGAGGCACCGAGAAAGCCACGGTCGAAGAAGCGGCGCGTCTTGAGCTTCCAATGTTCGAGGAATGACCACTTTTCGAGCGTTGGGCTAAAAGCATCGAGCAGCGCCAACAGCGCCACTGATTCACCCTGGCGGGTGAGCATTTGCGCGACTTCATAGGCCGCGATGCCACCCGCAGAGAAACCGCCGAGATAGTACGGACCGTGCGGTTGCTTACGGCGGATGTCTGCCAGGAACTCGGTCGCAAGGGCATGGATACTTCGATGGGGCGCGCGTCGGCCGTCGACCCCTCGATACTGCACCCCGTAGAACGGGCGGTTGGGACCAAGCCCCGCGGCGAGCGGCCGGAGCCCCATGCAATCACCCCCGAGCCCTGCGATGCAAAAGAAGGGAGTCAGGGTTCCTTTGGGCTGTACGGGCACCAGTGTGGTCCACGGCGCGATGGTCTCCACGTCCTTCGAGGTGTCGGTCAGTTCGTCGAGCCGGCCGGCGAGCGAACGGATGGTCGAGCACTCGAACAAAGTGGCGAGCGGAAATTTGGAGCCGCGCCAGCGATTGACCTCGTTGAAGATCTGAACCGCGAGCAAAGAATGACCGCCCAAAGCAAAGAAGTCGTCTTCCACGCCGATAGGCGAGCGCTGCAGAACCTTTTGCCAGATTCCTACGAGGCCGCGCTCCGTGGCGGTCGCGGGTGGAACGAAGCCCGCGCCTTTTTCTTGCCGCAGCGGGAGCTGCAGCGCCGCGCGATCCACCTTCCCGTTGCTCGAAAGCGGCAGCTGCAGAAGCTGCTCGATTCGAGTCGGAACCATGAAGTCCGGAAGCTGCGCCGCGAGAGCACGTCGCAGGACCTCTTCCGTCAGTCGTGATCCTTGGCGGGGGACGACATAGGCAACCAGCGCTTTGTGACCCGAGCCGTCGACATGGGCCGCGCAGGCAGCTTGCTGCACGTCCGCGAGCTTCCCCAATGCTGCTTCCACCTCGGCGAGCTCCACCCGAAAGCCGCGAATCTTGACCTGTGAATCCGCCCGCCCGAGGAGCTCGAGGTTCCCGTCCTCGAAATAGCGGGCCAAATCACCGGTTTTGTAGAGCTTCGCGCTTACGTTGCTCGAGAATGGATCCGGAACGAAACGCTCGCTCGTTTGCCGTGGATCGAGGTAGCCCTCGGCCACGCAGGCGCCGCCGATGTGGATCTCCCCGACCGCACCGATGGGGACCGGTCTGAGATCGGAGTCCAGCAGATAGTAGCGGCAGTTCTGAATCGGACGGCCATAGGGCACGCTCGACCAGGTGGGGTCGACGCTGTCGACCGCGAACCAGTTCGACCAGATGGCAGCTTCGGTCGCCCCGCCGAGGTTCACGATGCGAGCGCTCGGGAAAGCCTGTCGCAACGTGGGTAACATCGAAAGCGGCAGCCAATCACCACTGAGCAGGATCAGTCGCAGCCGTGGCTCGAGGGTAACGGGCAAGGAAGGCAAAATGCGCTCCAAGGCCGCCGGGGCCGAATTCCAAATCGTAATCTTGCGCGTGAAAATGGCTGCCGCGAGCGCCTCGGCGTCGGCCAAGAGTTCGTCGTCGGCGATCACGACCGTGGCACCCGATCCCAACGCTCCAAACACGTCGTACACCGAGAGATCGAAGCTCGGCGAGGTCACGAACAGCAAGCGGTCCCCGAGACCCACGTGGAAAGTGCGCGTCACCCAATCGAGCGTGTTCACGACCGCGCGATGCGACATGACGACACCCTTGGGCTTTCCGGTGCTGCCCGAGGTGAAAATTGCGTATGCGACGTCCGAGGGGGTCGCGCAGCGTTCGGGGCGCGTGACGGGTTGCGCGCTCAGCTCCGCCAGAGCCTGATCGAGCGCTAGCGCGGGGACTGCAAATCGCTCCAGGAAGCGCGCCTCGGTGAGTACGAGCGGCGCCTCGGCTTCACCCACCATGAATCGCAGTCGATCATCGGGATAGCGCTGATCGAGAGGCAAATAGGCGGCACCCGACTTGGAGACCGCCAGCATCGCAATCAACAGATCGATGCTTCGGCTCAGGCAAATGCCGATGTACAGCCCAGGTCGCGCACCTCGCGCGCGGAGCGCGTGGGCGAGGCGGTTCGCCTTCTTTTCGACCTCGCCATACGTCATAGCCCGTTCGCCGAGTTCGATGGCGATCGCGTCCGGCAATGAATCTGCGCGTTGTTCGAAGAGCTCGTGAATCAGCCGATCGCGCGGGAAGGGGCGCTCCGTTCGGTTCCATTCGCGGAGCAGCCGCTCGCATTCCAACGGCGGAATCGCGGTCAGCTCACTCAACGGTCGATGCTCGTCGCGCGCAAGCTCTTCCAAAGTGAAGGCCAGAGCGTGGGCCAGGCGCTCGATGCTCCGGTGCCGAAAGCGGGTTCGGTCGAACATCATCTCGATCGTGAGCGGGTTGCTGCCGCAAACTTTGACGTTGAGCGGCCAAGTCGGCTGCTCGTGCAGTCGTGCGGTTCGATTGAGCCAGGCGGCTCCACCCTCGCGGCGCAGGCGTTGGTTCAACTCTTCACGCTCGAACAAGAGCAGGGTCTGGATCAGGGGGCTGCCCGGCGGCAAGTCGCTTTCGCGCTGCACGTCGACGAGCGGAGCCAGCTCGAACGGGCGCAGTGCGACATTCTGCTGGCTGACGCAAGTGAGCAGCTCACGGACGCTCTGTTGTTCCGAAATCCGGATACGAATCGGGACGACGTTCATCAACATTCCGACCAGGTGCTGAGCAACGCCATCCAGCGCACTGCGGCGGCATTCGCGAACTGCGCCGAAAACCACGTCTCGATCCCCCGTAAATCGCGCAAGGACGATGGCCCAGGCGGCGTGCACGATGTGCCCGAGCGTCACATCGACGCGTTTGGCGAGGTCGCGTAAGCTAGCGAGGACTTCGGGGGCGAGTTCGTGGGTGAGGGTGTCATGGCCCTCGTCAGCGTGCGCGCGTGCAGTCGACTGGCTGCAAGGAAGCGGCGTTGGCGAGCGTTTGTCCCGCAGCAGCTCGCGGAAATGAGCGAGGGCGGCGCTCGAGTCGCGTGCCTCGAGCCACTCGATGTAGTCGCGAAATGGCCGCGGAGCCTCTTGCGCGTCCCCCCTGGCGAGGCTCGGTGCCTCGTACTGCTCGAAGACCTCTCGCAACACAATCGGTATCGAGTACCCATCCAGAATGAGGTGATGGAAGGTCCAAACCAGCGCTGTCTTTCCGCCGCCGAGTCGGAGAACGGTGACGCGCTGAAGTGGGGCGCGTCGCAGATCGAAGCCGCGTGCGCGATCATCCGCCAGGAATGCCTGGCGTTGTTCGAGGCGCTCGACCTCGGTGAGCGCGCTCCAGTCCTGCACCGCCACGGCCACGACTGCGTCGGGATTGCTCCACTGGCGAGCTGACGAGCCTTGGGTCCAGACGAAACTCGAGCTGAGCGCCGTGTGTCGCTGAGTAACCGCGGACCACGCGCGAGCGAGGGCGGGGACGTCGAGTTCTTCATGCAATACGAGCTCGAGTTGTTCGATGTCGTAGCCCGCAGATCTCCCGTCCGCATCATGCAGCAGCGCATGAAAGACCATGCCTGACTGCATCGGAGAGAGGGAATACGACTGGCTAGACCCGTTCTCGATTAGACCCCTCGTCGTCATCTTTGTCCGCGGATTCAATACCGCAGAACGGATCGCGCACCAATCACTACAACGCTCGCCGAGATAGTGAGTCGTCGCGCCTTTCTGTCACACGAGAGGTGTTCGCAATCAGTTGCTGCCTCGCTCGATCGCCTCGCACGCCGCTCGCGAACCATTGCTGCTCGTGTACGTCGTCGCGGGGATCACTGGCACCATCTTCGTCATCCACGACGAACCGCTGCGGGCACGCAACGCCACGCGAGCAGGATCGCCCCACCGAGGAGCCGCGGAAGATTGCCTCGCGTGATTCGCACACTTAAAGGTGTGACGTGAATGACGTCTGGCTAGGCGTGCACAAGTACCGCAGCTCGACTGGGACATTTTTGCTCAAATGGTGCGAGCGCTTACTACACATTCCGGTTAAACTGCAGCGGCCAGCCGCCAAAGTGCCTCGCTCGTCGTATAGTGTGGCCGTGTTGCAGCTGCCCTCTAGATGCGCGGTTGTTGCGGCGGTCTTGTCGATGAGCCTCGGCTTGGCAGGATCCGCCAAGGCTCAGACCGCAATCGCCAGCATCGAAACCGCCACACTCGCACAGTGGAAGTTCTTGGATGTCGTTTCGGACTTTCCAGGGGCGAAGGGCTCGTTGAGTTCGGTCCCCGGTCACACTGGAAGCTGTGCCCGCCTCTCGTATGACTTTAGCGCGGGCGGCAAATACGTTGGAGCAACCTTCGTTTTGCCCTCACCTGTTCAAGCGAGCGCGGTCTCCCTGTGGGTCAGGTCACCGCTCGAGACCGCCGCTCTGCTGCAGCTCGAAGACGCGAGCGGGCAAACGTTGGAGTACCAGTTGAAGCGACCGCTCGAAGCGTCGTTCGACGCGGAAGCTTGGCACCGGGTCGTAGTCGACGTTGCGGCACCATCCCAGTATTTCAACGGCAAAAATGATGGCATTCCGCACCCGCCGTTTTCGAGAATCGCCGTGCTCGCCGTGCCGGAGAGCGGCTCCACCGGCTGGGTCGACTTCGACGATATTACTGGGCTCGACGGCTTCCGCGTGAAGCTCGATCCTGGTGCGTCACCGCTCATGGCGGCGGCGCCTGGATCGGCAGAGCTGGGGAGCCGTCTGGCAATCAATCTGCACGCCATTCTGGATGAGCGCGAACTGGATATCGCTCGTGATGCAGGTTTCTCGACCGTGCGGCTCGACTTGGGTTGGTCGAGCGTCGAGCGCACGCCGGGGGTCTACGACTTTTCTCAGTTCGACGCGCTGATCCCCGCCCTCGCGGCCCGTGGCATGCGGCTTCACTTAATCGTCGACTACGCCAACGATCTCTATCCCGCGTTGGACTCGCAGCAGTTCCGAACGACGACGCTGCCCGCATTTGCGGCGGTGGCTCGCGCCTTCGCCAAACGGTTCGTCGGACACAACATCAGCTACGAGATTTGGAACGAGCCGAATACCGAGCGGTTTTGGCCAGTTTCCGCTGGGCCGAGCGGTTTCGCGGCCCTGTGCACTGCCGCTGCGGTGGCGCTCCACCAGGGCGATCCGAGCGCAAAAGTCTCCCTCGGGGGCTTGGCGGGTTTCGACTACGATTTCCTGTCCGCGATATTGGCTGACGGAGCCGGTCAAGGGGCGGATGCCATCGGAGTTCATCCCTATCGCAAAGAAGGCGGAGAGAGCGTGGGCTACGACCTCTTGCGACTTCGAACCTTCGTGTCCAATCAAGCGTCGCCCGCGCCGGTGATTTGGTCGACCGAGTGGGGCTATTCCTCGACGTGGGAAGGGGACGGACACGGCGCCGCGGAACGCACGCGTCAGGCGCAGCTCGTCGCGCGCGCGACTCTATCGAGTTGGGCCGTCGGTTTGCCGCTCATCGCGGTTTATAGTCTTCGCGACGACGGCAGCGACCCGACGAATGCCGAGCACAACTTCGGGCTGATTCAAAGCGACTACACGGAGAAGCCCGCCTTGGTTGCGGTTCGCACGCTGTCTCGGCTGGCTCGTGGCCGACCATTGGCCGGCTTGCTAGACACCGGTTTCAGCAGGTTGCATGGAATGAAGTTCAATGGCCCGAGCGACACCGTGATTGCGCTCTGGTCGGAGTACGTCGGGCGCCCGATCAGCGTGGAATTGCCTCCGGATGCGACCGCGGTCTCGTTCTTGGGCGAGCCGCGCGCGTTGGCACACACCGCGAGCGGGCAAGAGCTCACGCTGCAGGAATCGGACGGCCCGGTGTACGTCACCTGGACGCCCCCACACATCGACTTGCCCTTCGGTGACGGGGCGGCTGGCGACGCGACCATGGGCGGCGCAAGTAGCGACTCGATGCTCGAGGGAAGCTCGGGCAATTCGGGGGCAGGACCCGTGCACGCCGGCGGGACCACTGCTGGGACCGGGGGCGCCTCGACGCAGAGTCTTGCGGGGGACGGAGGGCTCGACGCCTCTTCCTCGGCCGTGTCTAATCCCGATTCTGGCTGTGCGTGCGCCCTCGGCGCGCCGATGAATTGGGAAATGTCCTCCGCTAGCGGTGTCGCCACCGTTTGCCTTGCGAGCCTGATCTGGATTCGACGTCGCAGGCGAGCCAAGGTCGGAGTCTTTGCCAGCAACGGTGGCGGTCGTTCCTAAAAGATGATTCCCGTGCCGAGCTGGAGTCCGAGATCGACCCAATGTCCCTCGCGATCCATGGCTCGCTTGGTCGCCATATCGAAGCTCAACCGTGCATCGAACACGCGCCAGGTGAGCGCCCGGCTGAGCTCGAGCTCATATCCGCCGCCCGCAAACAAGCCAAAGCGCACGAAGCTGCCGCCGTCGCTCGCGTGCGCGAAGGTCGCCCCGACGGGGCTTCCGCCGAAACGCAAATAGCCGCCTTCGAACAGGCTGTCCTGATTCGCGAGCGGAATCACGAACGAGAGCGGAAAGGTCCAGTCGAAGGCGTTCGTGGTCCCGCCGTACAAGAGTTGCGTCTCCATTTCGAAGGTCAGACTTTCGAAACGAAAAGAAATCGTGAAGCAGCCGCCCGCCTTGAAGCCTGACCACACGCCCACCCGGGCGATCGGGCAAAAGCCCAGCCCGAAACCGTAGCGGCCCTCGTAGCCCCCGTAGCTCGAACCGCCGCCAGAATATTGCGGCGGTGTGGATACGTTCGTTTGCCCGCCGCCGGCACCTTGGCCGTTCGCGTTCGCATTGCCGTTCGCGTTCGCATTGCCATTCGCTTGCCCCTGCGCCGTGGCGCCACTCGGCGAGGCTTGGGCGTTTCCAGTGCCCGTGACCTGCACGCCACCATGACCGTCGGATGAAGCGCACACCGTCGTTCCCGGGACGCAGAGCGAAGGACCGCGAACCTGCGCGCTGCCGAGCGACGTGTACGTCAGCGCACCGAACATCACGCCAACACGCAGGTGCATGCTCACGTCGCGTTTGCGTGAGCACACAGGTCGACCGAGCGCGGCGCGTCCAGGTCCGCTGCGGAAAAATCCCATTGCTACAAAGATTACACAGGTTCAGCTTGCGCGGAAATAGCGAGTCGTGAGTCCCCGAGGCCGCTACGGCAAGGGAAACGGCGGCCGTACGATTCGGTGTTTTCGCGCGGACCCTGGCTCCGGCGAAGCCACTAGGCGTCGATGTAGTTAAAGGCGAGCCAGTCGCGGTTTCACCGAGAACGCACGCTGATGCGCCCGCGACGCACGCGCTCTTCGGGACATGCTCGTACGATCTTCCCGGTCGCCGGATCTCGATAGCGCACCTGGCGCAACAGGTATGGTCCATCGCTGCGGCCTGCCGGCAAAACGAAACGCTGTTCGCGCAACAGACCAGACTGGTCATCGATCGCCGCTGCGCTCCACTGGTTGAGATCGTGCGGCAACGGTTCGTACCGGCCGAACAAGAACTCGGGCAGCGTCGTTTCTTGGGACGTGAAGAAGATTGCGAAGACGCCGGCCCAAAAGACCAATGCGGCAAAGACGACGAGCGCGGCCATCGAGGGAATAGTCCTAACGCTCGCAGCCGCGCGGTGCAAAGCGCAAGGCGATCGCGCTGTCAAGTGGCCTCGGAAATGCCGATTCGGGCGGCGCCGAGCAAGCCGAGCGTCCGTCGAGGTGCTTCAGGTGTCGCAGCGGTTCGCGCGCGGCGATGCTTGACCGGGGCGCGCGCGATCTTTTCATCGCACTCACGAGAAACATTTTTCGTGGAGTAATTGCTCAGCGCCCGCTCGCTGCTCATCGCGCTCACGTGTCGCGATGACACACATCGCCTGAATCCGCGTCAAAGCGAGTTGCTCTACAATGTCACGCTCGTTCCTCGCGCCCGCTGTGGCGATAAAGTTCGTTGCGCGATCTGTTTCGTCTGCATGAATGCAGTGTGAACTCCTGCATTCGAAAGGGAGTTCGCCGGGCATCCCGGTGCTCGTAATCCGCAATCTAACTTGTTCAGGGAGAGTCTTATGAAGCTCAGGAATTTGGCTGTAGTCTTTTGCGCGGCTTCTGCATTGCTCGTAGCTTGTGGTAGCGATGATGATTCGGGGTCGAATGGCGGCGCGGGCGCCGGCGCGGGTGGCAAGAACACCGCGGGCACGTCGGGCAAAGCGGGCAGCGCAGGAACGTCCGGCAAGGGTGGCGGCGCAGGCACGACCTCCGGCACTGGCGGCAATGCGGGCGCCGATACCGCGGGCGCAGCAGGTGAGGGCGGAAACCCCGAGGCTGCTGGCTCAGGTGGTGAGGGCGGAGCCACGAACGTCGAGACGTTCACGGTCACCCTCGAGAACGTCGCCGAGAGCAAGGCAAACACGAGCTCCGGTGGGTTCGATACCCCGGAGGGTGATACCGTTGCAGGCCCGGCGACCCCCGGCAAGTCCTACAAATTCACCGTGGACGCGGGCCGCAAGCAGAAGCTCTTCTTCGCGACCATGCTGGCCGCTACGAACGATTTGTTCTTCGCTCCGAACGGCGACGGTATCCCGCTCTACCTCGACAATGGCTCACCGATCAGCGCGGACGTGACGGCACAGGTTTACCTTTGGGACGCTGGGACGGAGCTCAACGAAGAGCCCTTCGTCGGCGCGAATACCGTCACCAACCAAGGCACGGTCAACACCGGCGCGGTCGACACGAACACCAAGGTACGCAAGATCGGCTCTGTCACCGAGGGTTTCGTGTTCTCGTATCCGGCGGTTTCGAGCCTGATCAAAGTCACCGTCATGCACACCACGGGTACGCTATTCGAGGTAACGATCGCTGACTTGTCCACGGCAGCACTGACGACTGGCGACTTGGTGAGCCACCCTGCGCCGATTTCGCCGGGCGTTTGGGCGGTGAGCAGCTCCGCGAACGCGCTATTCACCGAGCAGTTGCCGGTGCCTGCGCACGGCCTCGAGGCGCTCGCAGAGGATGGGAAGCCGGCGACCTTGGCCACCTACCTCGCTGCCAACACCGGCATCACCTTCCCGGCGTCGCCCGGCGTGTGGCTGCTGCACAAAGCGGGCACCAAGCCGCTGTTCACAGCGGGCGCGGCCGATCTCGGCAAAGGCCTCGAAGCCATCGCCGAAGATGGTAACCCTGCCCCGCTCGACACCAACCGCGCTACCCTCGATGGTTACCTCGCGGGTGGCATCTTCAATGTCCCCGTGGGCGCGACCTCGCCTGGGCCAATCGTGCCGGGCTCGAAGTACCAATTCACCTTCGACGCGAGCCCGGGCGATTCGCTCTCCTTCGCGAGCATGTTGGCCGCGACGAACGATGTGTTCATCGCGCCCAAGGAGACTGGTATTCCGCTGTTCGACGACGAGGGCGCGGCGCTGACTGGTAACGTCAGCGACCAACTGTTCCTGTGGGACGCTGGCACCGAGGGCAACGAAGAACCAGCCATCGGGCTCAACACCGTGACCAATCAGCTCACAGCCAATACGGGCGCTGTGGGCGAAGGCAAAGTCCAGCTCTTGAGCGCGGTCACCACCGATACCTACGTGTACCCGACCGTGCAATCCATCCTCAAGGTGACGATCGCGAAGAAGTAGCTGGGTGATGAAACTGCCGGCTCGTTGACTCGATCGGTCACGAGCATCGGACGACGCATCGCGGCGCAGCCTTCGGCGCCGCGATGCGCTCGCCCGAGCGATGGAGCTCACAAAGGGCGCCCCGAGGTTTCCCATACGAAGTCGCTGCAGTCGAACGCGCTCGGACATGCCGTCATCTTTGGGTCGTTTAGCCCGGCTCGTCAGAATCGTCCGCTCAGATCAAGCGATGCCGACGTTGGGCTGATTGCGGGGCTGACTCCGAGGGCCTTCTTGTCCGGCTCTCGGACGAAGAACGTCAGGGTGATGGTCGTCGCGGCGAGTACTGCAGTGGAAGCCAAAAGAGCGTTCGTCATCTTCTGACGGGCAACCCCGTCGTTCCATCTCTCATCTGTCGGATGCTCGACGTATTCGCCGTGTTGACGTCTGGTATCTAGGGCAGCCCAGAGCGTCGCCGCGCCGCACGCAACCGTGGCGGCACCCGTGATCCACGGGACGACCCTCGGCACACCTCGTGAAGGAGATTGCGCTGCGCGTTCGGGCTCGTGCTGCGAGCGCGCAAGCGCGTTGGGCGCCGTCGGGACAGGAGCGACCGCTGGCGCCGCCGGCTCCTTGAATGCGATTCGCGCGGTCTCGCCCGAACGCGCGGACAGCGAGCGCGAAGCCGCGCGACCGCTCGCGAATTGCGCTTCCAGCGCGATTCGGCCAGGGTTCAGGTACAAGCGATGCCGCCGCGCAGCTTCCAGGAAATAGACCAGGTGGTCTACCAGTAGCGTGCACGCCGGCGCGCAGGACACCTCGTAGCGGACCAATTGCGGAGTGACTTGGTCCAGGATCGACTGCGCCAGTTCTGCCGACTGCGCATCATCCCCGAAGCGATCGAGCAGGGTCTGCGCGTCCGTCGCAGCTCGCGCGAAGTTTTCGGCGCTCATCTGCATTCGCACCGCCGAGCGCAATGCCTCTTTCGAGGGCTGCAACGTGAAAGCCAGCTCGAATCGCTCTGCTGCCAACGCATACTTGCCTTCGAGCTGCGCGGCTTGACCCTCGGCGAAGGCGCGCGCGGCGCCGGTCACGTCCGCGCGGGCAGAGCGCGGTGCGAGCCAAGCGAGGGTCGCGAGGAAACAGAGCCAATAAGTGGCGCAAAAACGCGTTGCTGGAGCCATGTGACGTGCGCGTTTCGAGAGCGAACCGCTCACTCTCGGTGCATGTAAGGATTACGTTCCAGTTCGGGATTCGTGTTGGCCTTCTGCACGACCGTTTGCGTCGGTGCGACCGTGGGGGAGGGAGGTGTTGGTGAGGCAGGAGCCGGGACCTCCGGCGAACGTACGAGTCGCGGCGAGAAGGACGGCTTGCGCACCGGGGGCGATCTCGGGGACACGGGCGCGTTGAGCGACGGAACCGACCCGGGAGTTCCCTCCGACTCGGCCGGAAGGCTCGGGTGCGCAGCGATTTCGAGGCGAGTGGCCTTCGAGTCCGTCAAAGGCGACCCGATCGTCGCGGTCACGGCGCGCTTGGCTGTCTCGGCGTGCTCCGCGCTGTCACGCCGGTTGGCGAGCAAGGCCAAGGCCGTGAGCGCGAGCAGCAGCAAGCCCGCGATCAAGGCTCCGCGGCGATATCGTTGCTTGGCTCGCAACGGCGCGTCTCGGGGTTGCAGCTGCTGGGGAGGTGAGTCTGAAATTCGAGCGGTTAGCGAAGCAAGCCCTGACGATTCCGCGCTGGTCGAGAGCTCGCTTCCGGGGGCAAGCTCGGGAGTCGGCAGGTCAGGTGTGTACGCGGCCACCCAGCTCTGGACTTGCTGCTCCCGCTGTTCGCGCTGCTCGGCGAAATGCTCGGCCATCAGTTGCGCAAGCTCTTTGACGCCGGTTGCCGCACTTTGCCCAAGAAACGCTTCGAGGTCTTCTCGCATTTCGAGCGCGGTCGCGTAGCGCGCTTCCGGATCGCGCTGCAACGCGCGATCCACGATTCGATCCAGCGCGGGGTCGATTTCGGCGCGAACACTCGACACGAGCGGCGTGGTCCCGTGCAGCGTGTGACGAACGACCGAAACCGGGGAGAGGTCTTCGACAATCCGGCGAGCGGCCAAGAGCTCCCAGAGCACGACTCCCATGGCGTAGATGTCCGCGCGCCTGTCGACGACTCCGCTGCTCGTTTGCTCGGGCGCCATGTACGCGAGCTTGCCTTTGACGATCCCCGCTTCCGTCGAGGCACGCGTGGCGATCGCTGTCTTCGCGATTCCGAAATCGACGAGTTTGACCACGCCGTCGTGCGTGACGAAGATGTTGGGCGGGCTGAGATCGCGATGCACGATAGACAGTGGCGTGCCGTCGAGATCACGCAGCTCGTGGACGTAGTGCAGCCCGGCGAGCGCGTCGGCCGCAATCCGCGCCGCGATGCGCGGCGCGAGCGGCTTGGCGGCGCGCTGGACGGCCGAGAGCGCGTGTCCGCGCAGGTACTCCATGACGATATAGACGCCGTCGTCGCCCTGACCGACCTCGTAGGTGTGCACGACATTGGCGTGATCGAGTAGCGCTGCCAGCCGCCCCTCTTCGAGGAACATCCGCGACAGGGTGCTGTCGAGCTCGCTACCTGCGCGCATGCACTTGACGACGACGAGCTTCCGCACGCCGGATGGACCTTGCGCGATGGCCAGGTAAACGTCTGCCATCCCTCCGCGGCCGATGGTGCCGAGGAGAGCGTACTTCCCGAGTCGAACGGGCTTTGCTTCTCCGCCACTAGTTGCACTCGGTGCCGAACGCATCCTGGGGCGATGTTAGCTCGGTAGACGACGCAGGGAAATGCGCTGTCGATAGCGAACGATCCTTCGCTTCGGATCGAAACCCAAGGTTCGCAACCCCGTACGGCATTGCGCATGCTGCAAGGTCTGTCGTGATCTCGTCGCTCGTTCGTTGCACGGAATTGCACGCGCTTCTGGCCGAGTTTTTTCGCCACGTGGATGGATACATGTCATCGATGACCGCTCGCCGACTTGGGTTTCTCGCCTCAGGAGTGGTCGTTTCCGCATGCACGATATTCGACGAGCGCCTGCCCGAGTGCACGACCCACCTGGAATGTACGCAGTGGCTGACCGAGGAAGCCTCGAGCAACACGCCGATCGCCGGACACTGCCTCGAGCCCGAGGGTAAGTGCGTGCCATTGCTCACGAAAGAGTGCGCGCGTGTGACCGGGGACCCACTCGACCCCGATTCGATTCTGATCGGTTCGATTCTAACTGACGAATTCCGCCACTTGGAACCCGCGATCCTCGCCGTCGAAGAACTTGATTCAGCAGTCGCGGGCGGCGGAATTCCGCGCGCGGGCAATCAAGGCAGACCCCGCCCGCTCGCCCTGCTCTCGTGCACCGAGTCCGCGGCAGATCCGCTGCCGGCGGCGCGCCACCTGATCGATACCCTGCGCGTTCCGGCCGTGGTTGGGCCCGATATCGACGAAAACGCGCTCGACATCGTGCGCGAGGTCATTGCCGCGCGCAGCGCGAATACGGTGTTGATGTCGCCGACCTCACTGATCGACGATCTGGGCACTCTCGCCGATGGCCAACGGATGTGGCGAGACGTGCCCTCGGGCTCGCAGCTCGCCCCTCTCGTCTTCATGGCCTACGTCGATCTGGAGCAGACGCTGCGAGCGACCAAGCCCAACCTGAAGCTCGGCATCGTGTATCGAGACGACGCCTTCGGACAAAACGCGATCGCCCAAATCAGCGAGCGCGCGCTGTTCAATGGCAAGCCGCTCGTCGATCCCACGAACGCGGGGTTCGTTCGGATTGGCAAGTACGCACGCGGCGACGAAACGTCGATTCGAGCGCTCCTGTCTCAGTATCAAGGCGATCCACCCGACATGATGCTGCTCCTCGGCGGGGTAGAGTCGATCACCGACTTCATGAAGCCGCTCGAACTCGCGCTTGCTGCCATGATCGAAACGAGCGTCCCGGTGAGCAAGCCGACCTATCTGCTTTTCGAAAGCAACAAAGTCACTGAACTGCTCGAACTCGTGGACCCTAAAAAGACGACGGGGGTCCCCCCTGATCTCCGAAGCCGACTCTGGGGTGTCGGTTTCGCCCCTACGGCGAGCGCGCAGCCTGTCTATGACAGCTTTCGGCTCGCGTTCGCCAATCGCTTCGGACACAACCCGGATGGAACTGGGATGGGACAAGCGTATGACGCGATCTACGCCTTCGCCTCAGCGCTCGCCGCAACTGCGGATGAGCCTGTCAGCGGTGCGAGCGTGGCCGCTGGGCTCACGGCCATGTCGACGGCAGCGCCCGGTGCTGGGGCGCTGCGCGTTGGTCGGCTCGATGCGCTCCAAATCCTCAGCTCCTTCAGCGTCGGCGCGATGCCCGAGGTGCTCGGCACGTTCGACGAACTCAAATGGCTGCCCAACGGCGACTTCATCGGCGGTCGCGGGGAGATTTGGTGCGTGAGCGTCGTCAACGGCTCTCCGTACTTCGCGAGCGGGAGCGTCTCGATGGATCTACGAACGCGAATGGTCAGTGGCGTACGAACGCCTTGTGAGTAGTCCGGTCGTGTATGCCAACACGCGCGGCTTCAACTCGTCACCATGTGACATGGAGTAGTTGCCGGAGAGTCACAGGGTTGCAAGGTTTTCGCCTGTATCCTCCCGCGCCAATCACCCACGGTTTGGTTGGAGGAACCTGTCATGCGAACTCACCTTTTTCGGATCATGCTCACGGTCGCCGCAGTTGGCGCGACTCCGGCTCTCGTCGAGAGCAGCGCATTTGCCAACGAGCTCACCGCCTTCGCGGTTATGCCCGCGAACACCTTCTCGGTCGGCCCCACCTCAGGCCAGTTTGCCGGTCCGGGCGCGGGTGGAAACGCTCTGCCGCTCGTGAACAAGCAGCCCGTGCAAGGGATCTCGGCGGTGCTGGAAGGGCCCACCGACGACACCTTTTACGTGATGCCTGACAATGGCTTCGGTTCGAAGACCAACTCGGCTGACGCGCTCTTGCGCATCTACGCTATCAAACCCGATTTCACGGTCTGGACCAAGCGCGGGCGCCGCGGCAGTGGCACGATATCGCCAGCGAACTTCCGTTCGGGACGCACGCTTTCGAGCTTCGACGCGGACAGCTTCATCGGCCTGCGCGACCCCGATCATCGCCTCGGTTTCAGCCTCGTCGCCGATCAAGCGACTTACCCGAACGGGGACAACACCATTCCCGTCGCTCCATCGATCGTCGCGGGCCGGCTCCTCACCGGGGCCGACTTCGACATCGAGTCGGTCCGGATCGACGGTAGCGGTCACTTCTGGTTCGGTGAAGAGTTCGGCCCGTTCCTCGTCGAGACGGACGAGCGTGGCCGAGTGCTTCGCAGCGAGGTCCACTTGCCGAACGTGGTGCTACCGGGCTCCACCAGCACCGGGGCCGAGGTGATGTCTCCTCAAAACCCCTACCTCGGCAGTCTCACGCCCAACCTCAACGGTTCGAACGGGTTCGAAGGCATGGCGGTCGGCCCGTCGGGCCGCTACCTCTACCCGCTGCTGGAGGGCACTGTGGCTGGCGATGACGCCATCAACGGCACGACGCGCAAGAACCTCCGCATCAGCAAGTTCGACACGAAGACCCAGCGCTACACGGGCGACACCTGGATCTATCAGCTGGAGGCCGACGGCACGAACATCGGCGACATGACCGCCATCAATGACCATCAATTTCTGGTCATCGAGCGCAACGGCGTGACGGCGACCAGCACGTCGGGCACGCCCTTCAAGAAGATCTTCATCGCGGAGTTGACGAGTGTGGGCCACTTCGTGAAGAAGACGGAGTTGGTCGATCTGATGAACATCCGCGATCCGCACGACCTCAACGCCGATGGCCAGACGGTCTTCACTTTCCCCTACGTCACCATCGAGAGCGTCTTGCCTCTCGACGCGTACACCCTGCTGGTAATCAACGACAACAACTATCCCGGCACCGGTGGCCGCGACACCAACTCCGACCACACGGAGTTCTTGAAGATCAGCCTGGACCGCCGCTTGGATTTGGATCGCGATCGCGATTGCGATCGCGGCGACCACGACGGCCGCGGAAATCACGGCAACGGGCACTGAGAGCGCGCCCGACCTGCGGCGAGTGTCCGACTGGACGGCGCTCGCCGCCGCTTCTTTTCGCTAGGCGCCGAGCAAAGCTGGCCAATCCGTCGTCGCCGAACGGCTGCTTCGCGAAGCGTTGCTCATTCCAGCTGCTTCGCGAAGCGTTACTCATTCCAATTCTAGTATCAGGCCGTTGGTGTCGTAGTAGCCCTCGCCATCGGCTTGCAATAGACCTCGGCGGTTGTCTTGTAGCCAACTCCAGAGCGGGTCCAACGCGTCGAGCGTTTCCTCGGGGTCGGCGTTACCGAACGAGACTCGTACGGCCACGATGGTGCGAGCGATGCCGAGCATTTCGAGCACGCTTGCCTTGCCAGGCCCTTTGCCATCGTCGGCCGATTCGAGCAGCTCGGTGCGTTCGTCGTCGAACAGGCCGTCACCAGCAATATTGATCGTCAGCTGAGCGATGATTCGTCCGTCGAGGGTAATGTTGGCTTCGGCGGCTTCACCATCGACGGAGTAGTCTTCCTCTTCCATCGCGAATGCGCGCCGTACGTCATCGACGGTGATCGGACGTTCGTCGACCGCGATATACCTCATGTAGTAGCTCAATCGACCTGCTCCTGGTTGGCCAGAGGATACCCGGCCCCAGGGAGCGCGCGGAAATAACTCAGTCGCAAGAGGCGCCCAGCGCCGCCGGAGGGGCCCTGGCATGCCCTGTTTCTAGCTACTTCCGCCCAGAAATCGTGGGTTCTCGCGGACTGCCTCCCGCCTCGGTCGACTGTTGATTGGGCAGTAGACACGAGTGACTAGTGTCGATGCGCACGGCCGCATCCGAGTCGTGACGCGCTGTTCGCGAATTCGACCGGGGGCGTCGACTGAGGTGCACGCGTTCGAGAGCGCCGGCCGCGGTCGCTCGAATGAATTCGGCGTTCGCGCAATCGAGCAGAAGATGATTCATGGAGTTGCCTCGCGCAACTCGAATCGGTTCGTGGCTCGCTCCGTGCCAGCAAACGACTGTGTCGCTTCTTTTTGGCTCGACGAAGGCCAAGGCTATGTCACCGTACGCGCACAACCTGCCAATCAAAGCTGGCAGTCTTCGCTAGGCGATTTTTCTCAACCCGCTGAAACACGCGTGATGCACGCGAGTGCGATTCCAGCGTTCATTGGCGCGTTGGTCGGAACAGACAACTTTCTTTCTTTTTTTTTCGAGCGCGCTCGTCGGCGAAATCGCGCACGGTTTCGCCGTTGAGCGCGCGCTCGAGATGCTGAGTGGCTATTTTCGCCAGCTAGATTTTTTGTGGGTCGCGCCGCTTATGGCCACAGGAGCTTGCTTATTGAATGCGCACTATTGGAGAATCGAACGCAGCCCGACGAGATTCGTCGACTGACGACGACCTACATAGTTCCCAGACGATGCGCACTGCGCGTCGCACGGCGGTGCTCCACGACGTAGTGATCACCGGAATCGGCGTGATTCTCCCGAACTGCGATGAGGCATCCGTCTTCTGGCAGCAGGTCAAGAGCGGTCAGAGTCAGCTCAGAATCGAGCCCGATCCGGGAGACGCCATTCAGTGCGCCATTGGACGCGTGCGCGATTTTTCAGGCAAGAAATACCTGAGTCAGATCCCGGAGAAGCTTTGGGCGCGCTGCTCGAAAGAGCAGCTCTTCTATCTTTCGTCGGTCGTCCGCGCGTGTCAGGACGCTGGCCTCACGCTCGGCGAGCTCGCCTCCGAACACGTTGGGCTGTTCGACGGCACCTCCCGCGGCAGTCTCGAATTGCTGTGTGAGTTGGTGAAATCCGACGGCAAGAGGCCCTCCTTGCGTGACTTCAATCTGGGAGCGTTGCCTGGGCAATCCGTTGGTATTGCCGCCTCGATCTTCGGCGTACGCGGCCCGACTTACACTTACAATGGCAGCTGCGCTTCCGGCGCCATCGCGATCGGCAACGCATTTCGAGAGATCCAAAGCGGTCGCATCTCGGTCGCCTGCGGCACGGGACACGACGCCGCGTTGGTCGCGCCGCTGTTTCAAGTCTACCGGGATGCCGGCTTGATGAGCGCGGAAGCGGTTGATCCCTCCCGCGCAATTCGCCCGTACTCTGGCAGTTTCGCCAATGCCTTCGGTGAAGGCGCAGTCACGGTCGTGCTCGAGTCGCGCGAGCACGCCGAAACACGGGGCGCCCGTGTATTGGCCGATCTCATCGGTTATCGCTATGGGAACGGTGGCCAGCACCCGACGGACGTCGACTTTACCGGTGAGCGCCCAGCGAGGTTGATTCTCGAATCGCTCACCGAAGCGGACGTGACGCCGGATGACGTGGACTTCGTGATTGGACACGGCAACGGCGTGCTCGCCAGCGACATTTCCGAGCTCAACTACATGAAGCGCGTGTTCGGTGATCGCACCCGGGAGATTCCGCTGATTTCCACCAAGCCCGTCTACGGCCACACGCTCGGTGCCGCGAGCGCGATCAACGTGGCCGTGGGCGCGCTGATGCTCCACCATGCCTTCGTGGCGCCGACCATTGGCGTGGATCGACAGCGGGTCGTGAGCGGATTCAACCACCAGGCCAACGAGGGTTCGTCGCGACTACTGCGCAGTGGTGTGGTCGTCAGTTACGGCGCCGGGGGCCAAAACGCAGCCATCATCATGCAACGGGCAAAGCGATGAAGAATTTCAATCCGATCAACGCGCGCCGCGGCTTGCCTCATTCGAGTGTGATCGCCGCAACCGAATTCGCATATCCAAGCGAGCTCGTGTCGAATGAGGTCTACGCCGATCGCTGCCGCTTCACTCCTACCACGAGCTTCGCCGAGCTCGCCGAGGAGAGCGGCATCAAGACTCGCCGCTGGTGTCTACCCGAAGAAAATACGCGCACGATGACGGATGCCGTCGTGCAGAAGCTCGTGCGCGCTCACCCCGAGCTCGTCGAGCAGATTGACTTGGTCGTCGTTACCTCCGGAACGACCTTGAATGTGGCGCATCCCTCAGATCCCGATAACCGCGTCGTCGCCGACCTCGCGCCGTTCGTGCTCGCGGGTCTTGGGCGTCGACGAGCGCTCGGTCTCGACATCAAGTACTGCTATTGCTCGGGGTTCCTGCGCGGCATGCAGGTCGTGGATGCACTGCTCGCGAACGAAAACTACCGAGCCGCGTTGCTCATCGCGGTGGAGCAGGGGAGTCGCTTCGCCGTAGCGCCGAGCAATCGCTCGTCTTTTTGTTTCATCGTCGCGGATGCGGCAGGTGCCGTGGTCTTCAAGCGGGCCGAGCGACAGGACGGCGCCGGGATCATCGACTACTGCGGGCACAGCGAGGTGGACAAGTGGAGCTGGGTCGGAATTGGTGAGGACGCGGCCTCGATGACGATGCTCGGATCGCGCGCGGCCAGCGCCACGCACGAGCTGCTCGTGGAGTGCGGTCGCACGCTCTTGCAGCGCAATGGTCTCACTCCTCGCGACGTGACTTGGCTCTTGCCGATTCAAACGCACGCGGCGCTGCTCGCGGGTGTCACTCGTGACCTCGAATGGCCGAAGGAAAAGTTGCTCTGGTTCGGGGACGTCAACGGTTTCTCGGGCAGCGCGAGTATTCCGAGCTGCCTCGCCGAGCAAGCGGGACAAGGGAGGGTGCGTCCCGGCGATCTCGTACTCTCGCTGGCAGTGGGCGCGGGTCTCAACTGCGCGGGCGCGCTCTATCGCTTCTAGGGGCGAGCATGGGGACCGACCTGCAGAGCCCGCTGTCCGATGCCATCCGGCGTCACGTCGAGCCCGGCATGCACCTGCACTTTGCGTCGAGTCCGAGCCGCGCCAACGCGGCGTTACGTGAGCTCGCTCGGGTCTTTCTCGATCGCCGACCGGGTTTTCTCCTGAGTTCGACGGGCTTTCATTCGTCTGCGCACACGCTTGCCTTGCTTGGACTCGGTAAGAGCTATCTCGGCTGCTTCTTCGGCGACAACTACCCAGCGCCACGGCCAAACCGGCTGTACCGCGCGCTTGCTCGCGACGGGCGGCTCGAGCATTGGTCGCTCCTCACCTACGCGCTCGCGTTGCGCGCCGGCGGGCTCGGGCACCCTTACGCGGTCACCACTTCGCTCGGCGGGACCGATCTCGGTGCGGACCTGGCAGAGCGCGGGCGCCTGTTCGAAGTTCCAGATCCAAAAGGCGGTGCTGAGCCGGTGCGGTTGCTAGCGCCAATCGTGCCCGACGTGACCTTCGTGCACGCGGCGGTCGGCACACGTTCTGGTCGCGCGCTGTTCCCTTCGCCGATCGGCGAAGGGCTGCACGGCGCGCACGCGGCGAGCCGCGGGGTGATCGTGACGGTCGAGAAGATCGTCGAGGAGCGCGAGCTCGTGTCATATACCCAGCTCGCTTCACTGCCCGTGGGCTGCGTGCTTGCTATTTGCGAGGAGCCATTCGGCGCTCATCCGCAGCCCCTCTATCTCGGCGCGCCCGTTTGCGGCGTGACCGGCTATGGCGACGACTTCGCGGCGTACGAGACGTGGCGAAGTTTCGCCGAGCAACCCGAGCTGTTCGCTGAATATCGTCGGTCGGTCCTGGAGGCGCCCGACGGTCGCCGCGCCTATTTCGAATTCGTGGGCCAAGGGCGACTCGAAGCGCTGCGAGAGCCCGCGCGCCACATCCAACCTGACGACTTCACGCGGGAACCGGTGCCGTGGACTCGAGAATTGGGGGCTGCCGAGCGGCTGGTGTTGCTCGCCGCGCGCACCATCTTGCGGCGCGTGAAGCAGGCGGGGCATCGCGCGATTCTGGCGGGGATTGGGCAATCGTTCTCTGCGTCGAGGATTGCATTGCGGCTCGACCGTTCGCTGGCCGAGCGAGTGGAGTTGCTCGTGGAGACGGGGATCAGCGGTTTCGATGCGCGCGGTGCGCACCCGTTTCTGTTGAGCGCGCACAACATGGCGGCGGCAACTCGGCTCAGCTCGGTGGAAGAGAACCTGGGGGCGGTCGCGTGCGGCCGGCACAACCGTTGTTTGGCCGTGGTCGGCTGCGCCGAGGCCGATGCAGACGGCAACCTGAACTCGAGTTTCGTGGACGGAGAGCTGATCGTCGGTTCTGGAGGCGCGAGCGATTTGACGGCGTGCGCGAGCGAGGCTGTCGTGCTGTGCAAGAGCGACCGCCTCGTGTCGCGCGTCGCGTTCGTGACGAGTCCGGGCAACCGCGTGCGCGCCATCGTCACCGAGGACGGCGTGCTCGAACGAAGCGCTGCGGGCCAAGCATGGACACTCTCGAACTTCGGGCTCGGCGCGCGTTCAGCGGCTGACTTATGCGCTGCGCTGCCGTTCCCTGTGACTGTACGCGAGATCGATGTGTCGCCCGCCGCGACACCATTCGAGCTCGCTGCACTCGACGAAATCTTAGCGGAAGTGACGCGCAAACCGCGCGTCGACGACGGGACGACCCATGCTTAGTTTGAAAATATTGAGTTTAGCAACGTATTTGCCGCGGCGTCGCGTCGACAACGCCGCGATGCTCTCGAGTTTCCCCGAGCTCGACGAGAAGGACCTCGAGCGCATCGGCGTCAGCGGTCGCCACGAAGCTGCTGAAGACGAAGATGTCCCCACCATGGCCGTGAATGCATCGCGGGCGGCCCTCGAGCGCGCGAACCTCTCCGCTGAAGCTCTGGACTTCTTGATCTTGGTCAATTGGAGCGAGCGACGCTACGTGCCTGACATCGCGCCGCGCGTGCAGGCGATGCTCGGTGCGCGCAAGGCATTCGCTTTCGATGTGGGCTGCGCCTGCGCGGGCTTCGTCTATGCGCTGTCCGTCGCGCACGGTTACCTGCAAAATCCCAGGTTTCAGCGCGGTCTGGTGGTTGCTTCCGACCATTCGCGCAGGCGCGTGCGCGCGGGCAGCCGCGCGTCGTTGCTGTTCGGTGACGCGGCGGCAGCGGCCGTGGTGGCCTCGAACGTCAGTGCGGGCTTCAACTTGATCGACTACGAGCTCGGGACGGACGGCAACCGCAGCGAGCTGATGGACGTGGACACGGAAAACTATCTCGTCACCCACGTCCGTCAACGCGAGGTCAACGAGCTCGCCGTCTCGTCGTTGGTGCGCGCCGGCAAGAACCTCCTCGCGCGCCAGGGCCTCACCTTCTCCGACGTGGACTACATCGTGCCGCATTCCGGCACCGCGGGGATCCAAACCATGCTCGCCGAAGCCTTGTCGCTGCCACGACAAAAAATCCTCACGAATCTGCCCAGCGTCGGCAACGTGACTGCTGCTTCGATCCCGACGGCACTCGAACATTTTCTGCAAAACGGAACCCTGCGGACGGGCCAGCTGGTGCTGGTTTTGGCGGTGGGCGTGGGCTGGCACTATGTCGCGGGGTTGATCGAGTTATGACCTCCTTCTCGGGGCGTCATTGCGTCGTGACGGGCGCCACCTCCGGCATCGGGCGTGCCACTGCGCTCGCTCTGCTCGCCGAAGGAGCGAGCGTCACGGGTCTCGGGCGCAGCGAAGAAAAACTGGCCGCGTTGCGCGAACAAGCGGGCCCGCGCTTCGACTTCCTCGTCGCAGATCTCGCCGTTGCGGAAGAGCGCGAGCGAGCGTGCGAGACGTTGCGGAAGAGCGCGCACACCATCGACATATTCGTGAGCAACGCTGGCGAGGCGGCCTATGTCAGTCCGCTCGCGATCGCGTCAGCGCACTTCCGCCAGCTGTTCGAGCTCAATGTGTGCGCGCCGCTCGAACTTTGCCAGGCTCTGCTGCCGCTGATGCCGAGCTCGGGCCACATCGTGCAGCTGTCGTCGGTTGCCGCGCGCTTTTTGCCGAATCCGAAGTTCGCCCCCTATGGGGTGACCAAGGCGGCGGTGACTGGGTTGATCGACGCGCTGCGCCTGGAACTTGCGCCGCGCGGGCTCCGCGTGACGTCGATCGTGCCGGGCCTCGTCGATACGCCAATCTACGATAGAGTCGAAGGCTTCGACGATTTGCGCAAGAAGCTCGACGAGCAAGTCCCGCAATGGCTCGCGCCGGAGGACGTCGCCGAGACGATCATTTGGGCGCTATCACGGCCGGCGAACGTGGTCGTGACCGAACTCACTGTCATGCCGCGCGGCCAAGCGCGTTAGGGGCGAAGATGGAAGACCGAGATCCAATCGAGCAAACCGTCAGCTACGTGGATACCCTGTTTGGTGAAGGCGCCGGCAACAAACACCTGCGTTTTCTCGAGCGGATTCAAAATCCGGCGCTGCGTGAGCAGGTCCTGCGTTACCACGCGCTCGAGGCGAACACGGCCGAGCTTTCGCTCGAGGAGAACTATTTGCTCGGCATGGCGGTGCTGGCCGCCCTCGGTCGCTACGACACCGCGGGCATGTTCGCCAAAACCTTGCTTCACCTCGGTACGCGCAAAGAAAAGTTGCTCGAGGCAGTCGCTCGCCTGTCGATGTGGATCGGCGGTCTACCTGCGGTGGAGGCAGGGTTTCGCGTTCAGCGCGCGATTGCCGAGTACGAGCGGGATGGTCTCGGTTCGCTCGCCGTGTGGTTTCCGGAAGACGGTGAACCATGACTGCTGCGGGGCTGCTCGCGGGCCGTCGTGGCTTGGTGCTCGGTGTGTCGGGCGAAAACGGCATTGGCTACCACGCGGCGCGCGGTTTTCGTGCCGCGGGTGCCGAGGTGATGATCACGCATCGCGAAAACCGCCGCCCAGCGGTGGCGCCTCTCGCTTCAGCGCTCGGCTGTGAGCGCGCCGAGCTCGATTTCGGCGACGAAGGGGCCGTCGAACGCACTTTGGACGAATTCGGCGCACGCCACGGCCGCCTGGATTTTCTGCTGCACACCTTGGTGCACGTTCCAGCCGGCGCGCTCGACCGGCCGATTACCGACCTGTCGGCGGCGGATTTCGCCGAGGTGATGGAAATCGGCGTACGTTCGCTGATCGTCGCCTGTCGCTACGCATTGCCGTGGCTACGTCGGTCGGACGCTCCGCGCGTGATCACGCTGCTCTCGCCGGGCAGCGACCGCGCGGTGCCGCACTACCACGCGGTCGGGATGATGAAGGGCGCGCTCGCAGCGGCCGTGCGTTACCTGGCGCTCGAGTTGGGACCCGAGGGAGTGCTGTGCAATGCGGTGAGCTTTTCGATCGTAGAGACCGACGCTGCACGCCGTGTGATCGGCCAGGAATTGACGCAAAAA
>Ga0164307_10000243_pt1 | contig 25298 bp, 22 predicted proteins | sample Whisoiple_243_MG_FD_110214 | JGI IMG/M metagenome (GOLD analysis project Ga0164307, IMG submission 110214) | Soil microbial communities amended with fresh organic matter from upstate New York, USA - Whitman soil sample_243_MG | ecosystem: Environmental > Terrestrial > Soil > Unclassified >...
GATCCGTTCCCGTACGAGGTCGGCGTGGCCGTTGTGGCGCGCGTACTCCTCGATCATGTGCGTGTAGATCCAGCGGAGCGTGAAAGGCTTGCCCGCCTTTCCCACGCCGGCGGACAGTCCGTCGAGTCCGAGCTTCGCGGCGTTCGCCCGGGCGGCCTCGATCTCCGTCTCCCAGGTGGTCCTGGCCTCCTCCCAGGTGTCCTCCTCGGTCACGTGGAACTCCCCGTCCGGGTCCTCTTCCGTCCCGTAGATCGGTGGCAGTTCCTCGCCGGCCAGCACCTCGCGGAACCAGCCGCGTTCGTTCTCGGCCAGGTGCCTCACGAGCCCGAGCAGGGTGAACTCCGACGGGGGCACGGACGCCTCGCGCAACTGGGAGTCGGTGAGGCCCGCGCACTTCATGGCCAGGGTCGCGCGGTGGTAGTCCAGCCATCCCTCCAGCATCGTGCGTTCGGCGGCGTCGAGGGCGGGCGCGGAGCGTTCGTGTGTCGTCATGGGGGCCATCGTCCCGCATCGGTGATCATCGCGGCCCGGCATTTCCAGCGGCGCCGGTGCCGAGTACGCCCCGCAACAGCCCGGCGCACCCGACGACGGCCCGGGCCTCGTCCTGCGGACCCTCGACGGGATCCGCGACCGGCGGCCCCCGCCGCGCACGTATGCTGCCGGAACCGGGGAAGGGCGGAGTACGCGACCGTGACAGGGCCCTGGTCAAGGAGACAGGGAGAGCTTCGTGAAGGTCGGATGCATCGGACTCGGCGACATCGCGCAGAAGGCGTATCTGCCGGTACTGACGACCCTGCCCGGCGTCGAACTGCATCTGCAGACCCGCACCCCGGCCACCCTCACGGCGGTGGCCGCGGCACACCGGATCCCCGCGGCGCAGTGCCACGAGGACCTCGGCTCGCTCCTGGCCCAGGGGCTCGACGCCGCCTTCGTGCACGCGCCGACCGCCGTGCACGCGGAGATCGTCGGCCGGCTGCTCGAAGCGGGCGTCCCCACCTACGTCGACAAGCCGCTCGCCTACGAACTCGCCGACTCCGAGCGGCTGGTGGACCTCGCCGAGGAACGCGGGGTCTCGCTCGCCGTCGGGTTCAACCGACGGCTCGCCCCGTCGTACGCGCAGTGCGCCGAGCACCCGCGCGAGCTGATCCTCCTGCAGAAGAACCGGGTGGGGCTGCCCGAGGACCCGCGCACCATGGTGCTCGACGACTTCATCCATGTCGTCGACACCCTGCGCTTCCTGGTTCCCGGACCGGTCTCCAACGTCGTGGTGCGGGCGCGGACCGTCGAGGGCCTCATGCACCATGTGGTGCTTCAGCTGTCCGGCGACGGATTCACCGCGATCGGCATGATGAACCGGCTCAACGGATCGACGGAGGAGATCCTCGAGGTCTCCGGGCAGGACTCCAAGCGGCAGGTCCTCAACCTCGCTGACGTCGTCGACCACAAGGGACAGCCCACCCTGCGGCGACGCGGCGACTGGGTGCCCGTGGCCCGCCAGCGCGGGATCGAGCAGAGCGTCGTGTCCTTCCTGGACGCGGTGCGGTCCGGAGAACTCCTCAGTGCCCGGGACGCCCTGGAGACCCACCGGCTGTGCGAGCGGGTCGTCCTGGACGCCTCGGAGCAGGCGTCCTGAGGGACCGCAGACCCAGAGCACCGAAGAAGACGGCCAGCACGGCCAGGGCGCCGTAGACGGGCCAGGCGCCCAGCCGGACGAACAGCGTGGTGCCCCGGGCGAGCGGGACGTCGTACACGGCGGCCTCGCTCGCGCCGGTGCCCAGCACCGGGCCCACCCGTTCGCCCAGCGGGCCGTACACCGCGCTCACGCCGGTGAGCGTCGCGTGCGCCATCGGGCGTCCCGTCTCCGCCGCCCTCAGCGCCCCGAGCGAGGCGTGCTGTGCGGGGGCCCAGCTGTGCTGGAACGTCGAGGTGGAGGACTGGGCGACCAGAAGCTGGGACCCGTCCCTCGCCAGCTGCCGGCTCATGTCGGGGAACGCCGACTCGAAGCACACCAGCGGGCCCACCCTCAGTCCGTCCGGCAGGTCCATCACCACCGGACCGCTGCCCCGCAGCCGGTCCTCGCCCGCCGCCTTGCCCACCGAGGTCGCCCAGCCCAGCAACGCGCGGGCAGGGACGTACTCACCGAACGGCACCAGGCGCATCTTGTCGTAGCGGTCCCCGGTCGGCCCCTGCGGGCCCACCAGCACCGCCGACTTGAAGATCCCCGTCCGGCCGGGGGAGTCCGTGCGCCGGGCGTCCATGTTGACCAGGACATCGGCCCCCACCAGACGCGACAGCGCCGCGACACGGTCCGCTGTCCCGGGGCTCCGGGACAGATCGACGCCCACACTGCTCTCCCCCCACACCACCAGGTCCACGTCCCGGCCAGCGAGCCCCCGGGTGAGTTCCTCGCTGCGGGTGAAGCGGCGCTCGACACTGCCGGGGCCCTCGACCACGCCCGGCTGCACGACGGCGACGCGGACGGAGCCGGACTCCTCCGGCCGTGGCGCCCAGATCACCGTCGCCCCCACACCGACCGCGACGGCCGCCAGGCACGCGGTCGCTGCCCTACGGGCCGCCGGTACTGCCAACAGCAGCGCCAGCGTGGTGTTCACGGCCACGACCCCCAGACTGACCAGCCACACACCCCCCACCGAGGCGACGCGCAGCGCCGGTGCCACCTCCCACTGGCTGGCCCCCAGCAGACCCCAGGGCCCGCCGAGTCCCTCCCAGGAGCGGACCAGTTCGATCATGAGCCACCCGGAGGGCACCACGGCCACGGCGGCCACCGAACGGCGCACCGACGGCGATCCGCCGAGCAGCCGGGCCACCAGCACGCCCCAGGGTGCCCAGAGCAGCCCCAGCAGAGCGGCGAGCACCACGATGAACACATGGAGACTCGGCATGAGCCAGTGGTGCACGGCGAGCATGAAGCCCATGCCGCCGAGCCATCCGTCGGCCGCCGCCCGCCGTGCCGTACCCGCCGAGCGGATCAGCAGCAGCCACGGCACCAGGGCGACATAGGCGAACCACCAGAGCGAGGGCGCGGGAAACGCCAGGGCCGGCAGGGCGCCGGAGCACAGGGCGACGGCGCCGCGGCCGGTACGCGAACGCAGCAGCCGCTCGTACCGCCGTGCGCCGCCCTCGTCCGCTCGCTCGGCCGGAAGCCGCCCGACCCGCATCGGCATGCCTCTCCTCCTCGCAGTTCCGGTGCCTGATCCCAGTGTGGTGCAGAAGATCAGCAGGGCACAGGGGGCGTGCCGCCGCCACCGGGCCGCACCCCCTCCGCCGGACCGGGGTGTACCGGCGTGCGGTGAACGACCTCAGCAGGGAACGACGGCCACCGGCCCGAGTGCGTGCGTCACCGTCGTCTGGGCGACGGGCGAGAGGCCGAGTCCCAGGGACTCACCGCCCCTGCGCCGTCCGACCACGGTCAGTGCCGCGGTGGCCGACGCCGTGACGAGGGTGCGCGACGCGGATCCCCGGACGGGCTCGCGCACGACCTCCACCTCCGGGTACTTCTCGCTCCTGCCCGCGGTGAGTTCGGCGAGCGCCCGCTCCGCCGTCTCCGCCGCCGCCTCGCTGTCGAACACCGGGCCGCCGGACAGCATGGACGAGAACATCGTCCATCCGTGGACGAGCCGCAGCCGTGCCCCCGGTCGGGCGGCGGCGGCCTCGAAGGCGAAGTCCAGGACCGCTCCGCTGCTCTCGTCCGCCGCCACCCCCGCGACGACGTCGGGGAAGGTGCCCGGCTGCTCCGCGCCGTTCTCGTCCGTGCGGCCGGTGTGGACGACGACGACCGGGCACCGCGCCATCGAGGCGGTGGCCAGGCTGTCGGATCCGGTCATCAGGGAGCGGAAGCCGCCCAGACCGCGGGATCCGACGACCACCAGCGAGGCGTCGCGGCTGAGCGAGACCAGCGCCGCCGAGGGGAAGTCCAGCGGGGTCAGCGTCGAGGTGGGCAGCTCGGGGGCGATCCGGGAGACCCGCAGCACGGCCCGCGCGAGCAGCTCCTCGGCCTCCCGTAGTCCCCGTTCCTCCTCCGCGCGCGGGGTGTGCGGCCGGACGTGCACGATCAGCAGCGGCAGACCGCCGCGCTCCGCCTCCTCGACCGCCCAGTCGAGGGCCTCCCAGCTGTGCGCCGAGCCGTCCACGGCTGCGATCACGGGAAGGGCGTCGGTGCTCATGCGGGCCTCCAGGACCGTCGGAGTACTCCCGGGCGCGGCCATGATCGCCCGAACTGCGATTATGACCCGACGGTGCGCCGGTGTGGTCGGCCGGGCCTCACCGGCGTCCGCGGACGCCTGTGCAGGAGACGTAACCACGGCTGTTCGTCCGGTGTGACACCCGGGAAACGGACGTTTCGTACGGTCGCGACATCAGTGTTCCCCAGGAAAGGCCGTTCATGACCGTGGCGCATCCCCAGCCGGACACCCCCGCCCAGGTGCGGACGGTCTGCTCGTACTGCGGGGTCGGCTGCGGGATGGTCCTCGACATCGGCAGGGGTCCCGACGGGCGCCGTACGGTCCTGAAGGCCACGGGTGACAAGGCGCACCCCGCGAACAGCGGACGGCTCTGCACGAAAGGGGCGACGAGCGCCGGCATGCTCGCCGCCCCCGGCCGGCTGACGGCCCCTCTGGTGCGGACGGACCGCAGCCAGGAGCCCGCACCCATGCCCATGGAACGGGCGGTCAAGGAGACCGCGCGCCGGCTCCGCGCGATCGTGGACGAGCACGGGCCCGACGCACTCGCCCTCTACGTCTCCGGCCAGATGACGCTGGAGGCGCAGTACCTCGCCAACAAGCTGGCCAAGGGCTTCGTCCGCACGAGTTGGATCGAGTCCAACTCCCGGCTCTGCATGGCCGGTGCGGGCAGCGGCTACAAACTGTCCCTGGGCGCCGACGGCCCGCCCGGCTCGTACGAGGACTTCGAGCACGCCGACACGTTCCTCGTGACCGGTTCGAACATGGCGGACTGCCACCCCGTCCTCTTCCTCCGCCTCCTGGAGCGGGTGAAGGCCGGCGCGAAACTCATCGTGGTCGACCCGCGCCGCAACGCCACCGCCGACAAGGCCGACCTGTTCCTCCAGATACGCCCGGGCACGGACCTGGCCCTGCTCAACGGCCTCCTGCACCTCCTCGTCGAGAACGGCCACACCGACCCCGGGTTCATCGCCGAGCACACCGAGGGCTGGGAGGCCATGCCCGGCTTCCTCCGGGACTACCCGCCCGCGACCGTCTCGGAGATCACCGGCATCCCCGAGGCGGACATCCGCCTCGCCGCACGCTGGATCGGCGAGGCGGGCGAGTGGATGAGCTGCTGGACCATGGGGCTCAACCAGAGCACCCACGGCACCTGGAACACGAACGCCCTGATCAACCTGCACCTGGCCACCGGAGCCATCTGCCGCCCGGGCAGCGGCCCCTTCTCCCTCACCGGCCAGCCCAACGCCATGGGCGGCCGCGAGATGGGCTACATGGGCCCCGGGCTCCCGGGCCAGCGCGTGCTGCAGTCCGACGACGACCGCGCCCACGCCGAGGAGCTCTGGGACCTCGGGCCGGGGACCCTGCGCACGGACGCGGCGGGCGCGGGAACCGTCGACATGTTCCGGCAGATGTCCGAGGGCAGGATCAAGGCCTGCTGGATCATCTGCACCAACCCCGTGGCATCCGTGGCCAACCGCCGGACCGTCATCGAGGGACTCGAAGCGGCGGAGTTCGTCGTCACCCAGGACGTGTTCGCCGACACCGAGACCAACGCGTACGCCGACGTCGCCCTGCCCGCCGCGCTGTGGGGCGAGGCCGAGGGCGTCATGATCAACTCGGAGCGCAACCTCACCCTGGCCACGCAGGCCGCCGACCCGCCGGGTGAGGCCTGGCCGGACTGGCGGATCATCGCGCGGATCGCCTGTGAGATGGGGTACGAGGACGCCTTCGGCTACGCCGACGCCGAGGAGGTCTTCGAGGAGATCAGGCGGGCCCACAACCCGAGGACCGGATACGACCTGCGCGGAGTCACCTACGAGCGGCTCCGCCGCACCCCCGTCCAGTGGCCCAGCGCCGCTGTGGACGGCCCCGACCGCAACCCGGTCCGCTACCTCAACGACGGCGTCAGCCAGACCCTGACCGTACGCCCCGACGGGAGCGTCCCCCGGCTGGCCTTCCCCACGGCGAGCGGCCGGGCCGTGTTCTTCGGCCGCCCGCACATGCCCCCGGCCGAGATGCCCGACGACGACTTCCCCTTCGTCCTCAACACGGGCCGCCTCCAGCACCAGTGGCACACCCTGACGAAGACGGGGAAGGTCGCCAAGCTCAACAGGCTCGACCCCGGCCCCTTCGTGGAGATCAACCCGCGGGACGCGGCCGCCCTGTCGATCGCGGAGGGCGACCCGGTCGAGGTCGCCTCACGGCGCGGCCGGGCGGTGCTGCCGGCCGTCGTCACCGACCGGGTGCGGCCGGGGGACTGCTTCGCGCCGTTCCACTGGAACGATCTCTTCGGGGAGTACCTCAGCGTCAACGCGGTCACCAACGACGCCGTCGACCCGGTGTCCCTCCAGCCCGAGTTCAAGGTCTGCGCCGTGACGCTCGTGAAGGTCGCGGCCGTCGTACCGGCCGCCGCCCCCGTGCCCGTGGAGACCATGGTCCCCGCCGCCCCGGCCGCGCCCGTCGCCGCCCTCGCCGGGGTGCTGGGGATCGCGGACACGGCACCGCCCGTCCTGGCCGAACACGAGCGGCGCTACCTGTCGGGTTTCCTCGCGGGACTCGGGAGCCGGCCCACCGGCACACCCGTACTGCCGGCCGGTGCGCCGTTCGAACCGGACCACGCCCTGTGGGTCGACGGCGTGCTGGCGGGCATGTTCTCCCGTGCGCCCGGCGACGCGGCCCACGGCCCGGACCCCCTGCCGAGGGCCGCCGGCGCCGACGCCGCGTCCGGCCGCCAGGTGGTGGTGCTCTGGGCGTCGCAGACCGGGAACGCCGAGGAGGTCGCGGCGGCCGCGGCCCGGCGACTGGCCGCCGAAGGGCGGCCGGCCACCCTCCTCGGGATGGACGAAAGCCCGCTGGAGAGCCTCCCGCGCACGGCCGATCTGCTCGTCGTCACCAGCACCTTCGGGGACGGCGACGCCCCTGACAACGGCTCCGGGTTCTGGAAGTCGCTCAACGCCCCCGACACGCCCAGGCTGGACGGTGTGCGCTACGCCGTACTCGCCCTTGGGGACTCCTCGTACGACGACTTCTGCGGGCACGGACGACGGATCGACGAACGCTTCGGCGAACTGGGCGCCGTCCGGCTCGTCCCCCGGACGGACTGCGAACCGGACTACGAGGAGCCGGCCGGGCAGTGGCTCGACGAGGTGTCCGCCGCACTGGGCGCCCCGCCCGGCCCCGGTCCGTCCGTCGCCGCTCCGCCGCCCGCCGTGCCCTCCGGCACGGGACGCTCCCCCCGCTCCGCGACGACCGGGCGGCTCGTCGGCAACAAACTGCTCAGCCTTCCCGGCGCCACCAAGGAGGTGCGCCGGTTCACCTTCGACACGCGGGACAGCGCCGTCCCGCTCGCGTACGAGGCCGGCGACGCGCTCGGCGTGGAAGCGCGCAACTGCCCCGCGCTCGTGGCGGAATGGCTCGCCGTCACCGGCCTGGATCCCGAGGGCCCCGTCGACGTGTCCGGGGCCGGGACCGTCCCCCTCGGTGAGGCACTCCACCGGCACCTGGACATCGCCCGGATCACTCCCGGACTGCTGCGCCTGGTCGCCGAGCGCACCCACGACCGCACCCTCAAGAAGCTGCTCCGCCCCGACAACAAGGGCGAACTCGCCCAGTACACCTGGGGCCGGCAGGCCGTCGACGTCATCGCCGAGCACTCCGCCCGCGCCACCGCGGCCGAGTGGGCCGGGGCGCTGACGCGCCTGCGGCCGAGGCTCTACTCCATATCCTCCAGTCCGCTCACCGACCCGGGCCTGGTGGATCTCACCGTCTCCGTCGTCCGGTACGAGAACCGGCACGGGGCCGTCCGCAAGGGTGTGGCCTCCACCTTCCTCGCCGACGCGGAGGCGGGCAGCCCCGTCCCCGTCTTCGTCCAGCGCGCCCCGCACTTCCGTCCGCCGGCCGACCCGGCCACCCCCATGGTCATGGTCGGCCCGGGCACGGGAGTGGCCCCGTTCGTCGGATTCCTCGACGAACGGCGTGCCCTCGGCCACCGGGCGGCGAACTGGCTGTTCTTCGGCGAGCAGCGCAGCGCCACCGACTTCTACTACCGCGAGGAACTCGACTCCCTGCGCCGCGACGGCACCCTGACCCGGCTGGACACGGCCTTCTCCCGCGACCAGCGCGCCAAGATCTACGTCCAGGACCGGATGCGGGAGCACGGGGCCCAGCTGTGGTCCTGGCTCCAGGAAGGCGCCCACTTCTACGTCTGCGGCGACGCCTCCCGGATGGCCAAGGACGTGGACCGGGCCCTGCGGGACATCGCCGTGGCCCACGGCGGACTCCAGGAGGACGCTGCCACCGCCTATGTCGAGCAGCTCGCGGCGGACAAACGGTACGCCCGTGACGTCTACTGAGCCCGGCCTCCCGCTCCGGCCCCCACGTCACCGGTGAAACGACTGACTCCCGGACCAGGGGGTCCGGGAGTCAGGGGGGCCGGGAGGCGGGGGAGCAGCGTCCTTCTCAGCCTGCGGACTCACCCGCGTGGGGGCTCAGCACACCGGCACCGATCAGGACGAACAGCAGGATGCCCAGGAGCACGCGGTAGATGACGAACGGCATGAAGCTCTTCGTCGTGATGAACTTCATGAACCACGCGATGACCGCGTAGCCGACCGCGAACGCGATGACCGTCGCGAAGATCGTCGGCCCCCAGGAGACGTGTCCCTCGCCCGCGTCCTTCAGCTCGAACACGCCTGACGCGAGTACGGCGGGGATGGCCAGGAGGAAGGAGTAGCGGGCCGCCGCCTCACGGGTGTACCCCATGAGCAGACCACCGCTGATGGTGGCACCGGAGCGCGAGACACCCGGGACCAGCGCCATCGCCTGGCAGAAGCCGAAGATCAGACCGTCCTTGACGCCCAGTTCCTTCAGCGACTTGCGCTCCTTGATCGCCCGGTGCTTCCCGCCGGTCTCGTCGCGGGCCGCGAGCCGGTCCGCGATGCCGAGCACGATGCCCAGCACGATCAGGGTCGTCGCGATCAGGCGCAGGTCGCGGAACGGCCCCTCGATCTGGTCCTTGAAGGCCAGGCCGAGGACCCCGATCGGAAGGGAACCGATGATGACCAGCCAGCCCATCTGGGCGTCGTGGTCGCTGCGCATCGCGGAATTCGTCAGCGACCGGAACCAGGCTGAGACGATCCGGGCGATGTCCTTGCGGAAGTAGATGAGGACCGCGGCCTCGGTGCCGATCTGGGTGATCGCGGTGAAAGCGGCCCCCGGGTCGTGCCAGCCCGCGAAGGCCGCGGTCAGCCGCAGGTGCGCGCTGGAGGAGATCGGCAGGAACTCGGTCAGTCCCTGAACGAGGCCCAGGACGAATGATTCGAACCAGCTCATGGGGCTTAGGCCATCCCGGAGGTACTCAAGCAACGGCCGACGGACGCGAAGGCCGTCGGCAACGTGCGGATGCGGTCAGAAAGGGAGACGGGACGCCATGGCCCCGGACATCCTCTGTCGGTTGCGGGCAGCGTATCGCCTGCGGGTGAACAGACTGCCGCCTGCCCCGGGCTAGGCCGCGCCGCCCGCCTCCGGGCGGGCGGTCTCCGTACCGGCCAGCCGGTGCCTTCGGCGCCAGGCCACCAGGGCGGCGCCCGCGCCGGACAGCACGATGAAGCCCATCGCCGCCAGGAACACCGGCGAGGTCGGCGAGGAGGCCGAGCTCCCCGCGATGACGTAGGCCGCCGTGTTCGGGATGGAGCCGAGCCCGGTGGCCAGCAGGAACGGCGGGTAGCCCATGCGGGAGGTCGCCGCGCAGTAGTTCGCCGCGGCGAAGGGCACCCCGGGGAAGAGCCGCAGCGCCAGCATGGACCGGAACCCGTGCCGGCTCAGCAGTCCGTCCGCGGCCTTCAGGTACTTGCCGCGCAGCAGCGTCCGGAGCGCGTCCTGGCCCAGCACCCTGCCGAGCAGGAAGGACACACCGGCGCCCAGGACGGTGCCGGCCAGCGCCGCCGCGAGTCCGGCCTGGGTACCGAACAGCGCCCCGGCGGCCAGATTGAGCAGCGGACGCGGCACGAAGGCCACGGTGCACACGCCGTACGCGAGACCGAACAGCATCGCCGCTGCTGTTCCCGTGAGTTGAGGTGGCCAGCCGGAGGCCAGCAGCCGCTGTGGTTCGAACAGCAGCATGGTGACGGCGGCGGCCAGCAGGACCGCCACGAGCAGGGAGAACCGGGACCAGGGGGAGAGCAGCGCCCTCGTACAGCGCACTGCGAGGCCACCGGAGGGCCGTGTTGCGGGGACGGGGTCGAACATCTGGGGAGCGTAACCGAAATGAGTGTGTGATCGTCGTAATGCGGGGGCGGGCGGGCGGACGACGGGTCACTTGGCCTCCGACGGTCGGACGCCGGGCAAGTGGTGACGCGGGGCGGCTCACCTTGATGCTCTGATCGGACCGGCTCCCGCGGATCAAGGGGCTCTCAGCAGGTCCCGGAGTCCGCCGACCAGGGCGTGGATGTCACGTTCCACCGGCGCCTCGGCAGGGGCGGCGGCCGAGAACGTGCCCTCCGCCTGCGCGCGGCAGCGACGGCAGAGGCCGTCGGGGAGTGCTTCCGGCTTTCCGGGGGCGCCGCCTTCGGTGCGGGCTCCGAGCTCCGAGGCGACCCACGCATCACGGCGGTACTCAGAACGCCTGCACGTACACCCGGGCCCTGTCCGCGTCCAGTTCAAGCACGTGAATCTCGATCCACTGGACCTCGCTCCGGCGGCTGTCCCCCACGCAGGGCGGGCAGACCCCGGCCCAGCGGACGCCCTTCTCGCTCTGCGGCTCGGCGAGGCCGAGGTGTCCGAAGAGCTCCGTGGGGGACGGGAGATCCTGGTTTCTGGCGCGCAGGGGCTTCTCGGGACGCAGATCCTCCGCCACTCGTACGGCGGTCTTCTCGTCGGTCACGAAGGAGAGCAGGTAGATGTCCTCCTGCGGATTGATCTGCACGGCGCCCTTCACCTCTGTCGCGCTCTCGGGCACCGCCACCTTCATGAACGCCGATGCCTCCGGGGCGCCCATGTCCTCTCCCCAGTGTGAGGCGCGCCCGTCCGTCGTCCGGTGCTCATCCTCACCGGCACTCGAACAGGAGGTGAGCAGCAGGGCGGCCCCGAGGGCCGCGAGCAGCCGTGGCCGCAGGGCAGATCGTTCGTTCACCGGTTCTCCTCGTCGCCGCGCGAGACGTCCCCGCGGGACCCTTCGCGCCCAGGGTCCGCCGGTGTCACCCCGGGGGCTGAGCCACTGTTCAGATCCTGGGTGTAGGTGCTGCTGCTGCCGCGCATGTCGAATTCCTGGGCGAAGCCCACTTTGTGCAGGCGCCCCATGTCGTCGTCGGGAATGGTGACACCACCGGGGAACGTCGTCGATTTTCCGGAGTCCCAGTTGTACCGGTCCCACACGTTGACCTGGTAGTCGAGCGAGACCTGTGGCTTGCCGCCGTCGCCCGGACTGACGGTGACCATGCCCGAGACGTTCTGCTGGTGCGACCCGACCGCGTGGAACCATTCGTCTTCCCCGAAGGTCCGCCCGATCGCCTGGCTCTCCACGGGAACGACGACCGTCCTGTCGCCGCCGGCCTTCTCGAACTCGTCGAGGGCTTTCTGACGCCACGCTTCCTGGTTCTCGGTGATGTGAAGCGTGCCGACGTCGGTCCGGAACCCGGAATCGTCGTGCAGGATGCGGTCGACGTCGAGGTCGAGCGGCTCGCCGGTGCCACTGAGGTAGTGCTGCATGTTGCGGGATGCCGCGACCTCTCCTGTCACATCGCCGCCTGCGGCGATCGACTGAGCCTGCGTCAGGACCCAGAGGTCGTGAGCGGTGGGATCCTCCGTGTCGAATGCTCCCGAGCCGGCGTCGGCCGGTCTCCACTCGTACAGCGGGGCCATGATCCCTGCTGCTTGAAGGTCGTTGCCGCGCTCCCGCAGCAGGATGCCGCGGGTCACCGGATCGAGATCACGCCACCACTCCGCCACGGCGGCCCTCCCCTTCGGCATGTCGGCGGCCTTGCCTGCCTCCTCCAGGGAGGGATAAGGGCTCTTCACAGGGCTTCTGTTGAAGCCGTTCATGGTCCCGTCCATGACGTCGGAGTCGACCACGGCGGCTGCGAGGGCGAGCTTGATGCCGTCGTCGGCGTCAGTGACCGCCTGGACCGCTCGGTCGAGGAGTTCACCCCACCGGGTCACCTGTGCGCGAACGCTTTCCTGGTAGCCGGGGTCATGCACGTACGCACTGCGTGCACTCTGGCTGAGCTGTTCGGTATCGAACGAAACGACGCCTTGGTCGGAGACGCGCATGCCGTGCTTGATCGCGTCGGTGCGCACGGTGCTCACCCTGCCGCGGAGGGCGGCGAGCTGGGTGTGTGAATCCCGCAGGATGGACGCGATCGCCTTGGCCTCCTCCTGAGCCCCCTGTAGCTCCTTGAGTGTCACGGTGAACCTGTAGTTCGCGGCATCGGCGCTCTGGCCGACCCATGACGGTCCGAGTGAGACGCCATGGACATCCCGTTCGTACTGCTCCTCGATCGTCTTGAACTTGCCCGCCATCTCGACCCACTTGTCGGCGGCGTCGGTGAGTTTGGACAGGTCGCTGCTCATCACTTCGTGATAGGTCGGCACGCATCCCCCGGGGCGGTCGGTCGGCTGGTCAGTAGTCGTCGATCGGGGACGGCGGACCCAGTTGCGAGCCGATGCCGATGTCGTAGTTCCGGAAGTCGATGCCCGTCTTGCTCAGGGCGTGCTTTTCCGACGCCAGTCGACCCAGCAGCGCCTTGACCTGCTGCTCCCACGTCCGGTGCGCCTTCTTCAACGCAGCGGACGTGTCCCAGCCGTATCCGTCCCTGGCACCGAGCTCCTTGACCACCGCTTTCACGCTCTCGGCGGCGTGCTTGCCGTCCCTCTCGACGTCGGGTTCCAGATCATCGTTGATGGCCTTTGCCGCCGCCTGCTTCTTCTCAGGGCTCGAGGCGAGATCCGGGGCGCTGCCGCCCCCTGCCGCCGGGGCGAGCTGGTTCAGTCGCATCGAGTCCGTGCGCTGGGCGGCCACATCGTCCTTGATCTGCTTCCACTCGTCCCAGGTCATGGGATCCCCCGTCAGTGTGATCACTTGTGACAAACATACGGAGGTCGGTGCGTCGGCCGACAGCCGGAGCCTGGCCAAAGGTTCGAGATGGGTTGGCTGATGTGTCAAGGAGTTCGTGGCCGCGGCGCCGTTCCCGCGACGGACTCGTCGTGACGGGGAACGGCCGCGCGAGCCGCCTCCTCACGGACGACGCCGACCGCACGGCCTTCAGCGCCACCGAACTGCTCTTCGGTGACGGGCCTCCTTCGGGCTCAGCCGCCGCGTAGCGATTCCGCCACTCGGGCCGGGCAGAACCGCGCGAAAACCATTCGACGCCGCCCCGCCGCTCCGCCATGATCAGGGCATGTTCCGGTACGCCTTCCTCGCAGCGCAGTCCGCAGTCGCGGACGCGCCGAAGGCTGCCGTGAGCCCCGCGACCGCACTCGCGGCAGCAGCACCCGACGCAGCGTTCACCGCTGCCGCGGCGCCCTTCGGCGGCGCCCGAAGCTGACCCTCCCCCGACAGTCCGGCGGACCCCGTAAGGGGAGGGTCGGCGGGGCCCTGGGGTCTTCTCTCTCAGCTTCGAACACCAAGGACGAGCCATGCCCAAGACGGCATACCTGCGCACCAAGCCGCACCTCAACATCGGCACCATGGGCCACGTCGACCACGGCAAGACCACCCTCACCGCCGCCATCACCAAGGTGCTCAGCGACCGCGGAACCGGCACCTTCGTGCCGTTCGACCGGATCGACCGGGCGCCCGAGGAGGCGCAGCGCGGCATCACCATCAACATCGCGCACGTCGAGTACGAGACCGACACCAGGCACTACGCCCACGTCGACATGCCCGGACACGCCGACTACATCAAGAACATGGTCACCGGAGCGGCGCAGCTCGACGGGGCGATCCTCGTCGTCTCGGCACTCGACGGCATCATGCCGCAGACCGCGGAGCACGTCCTGCTGGCCCGTCAGGTCGGCGTCGACCACATCGTCGTCGCCCTGAACAAGGCCGACGCGGGTGACCCCGAGCTCACCGACCTGGTCGAGCTGGAGGTCCGCGAACTGCTCTCCGCGCACGGATACGGCGGGGACACCGTGCCCGTCGTACGGGTGTCGGGGCTCGGCGCGCTCCAGGGCGACCCACGCTGGACCGCGTCCATCGAGGGGCTGCTGGACGCCGTCGACACGTACGTGCCGATGCCGGTGCGCTACACCGACGCGCCGTTCCTCCTGTCCGTGGAGAACGTCCTCACCATCACGGGCCGCGGCACCGTGGTCACCGGAGCCGTGGAGCGTGGGACGGTACGCGTCGGGGACCGTGTCTCGGTGCTCGGCGCGGAGGTGGAGACCGTCGTCACCGGTCTGGAGACCTTCGGCAAGCCGATGGAGTCCGCGGAGGCCGGTGACAACGTCGCCCTGCTGCTGCGCGGGGTCGAGCGTGACCGCGTCCGCCGCGGTCACGTGGTCGCGGCGCCGGGCAGTGTGACCCCCAGCCGGCGTTTCACCGCGCAGGTGTACGTCCTGTCGGCCCGGGAAGGGGGCCGGACCACACCGGTCACCACCGGGTACCGGCCGCAGTTCTACATCCGGACGGCGGACGTCGTCGGGGACGTCGACCTCGGCGAGGCCGCGGTCGCGCGGCCCGGCGACACGGTCACCATGACCGTCGAGCTCGGCCGGGACGTCCCGCTGGAGTCCGGCCTCGGCTTCGCGATCCGCGAGGGCGGCCGCACGGTCGGCGCCGGCACCGTCACCGGTCTGCTCTGACGGACCGGCGCGGCCCGCCTCCCCGACCCCGGGGGAGCGGGCCGCGCCACCTGCGGCAGACTGGGAGCCATGGCAGACACAGCTCTCGTCCTGGGTGCCGGAGGCGTCACCGGCACCGCCTGGGAAAGCGGCATCCTGCACGGCCTCGCCAAGGCGGGTGTCGACCTCTCGACCGCCGATCTGATCGTCGGGAGCTCCGCCGGTGCCGTCGTCGGGGCACAGCTCGCCTTCGGGCCCGCCGGTGTCGACGATCTCTACGAGCGCCAGCTCGCCGCCCCGGAGAGCGCGGACGGGCCGGTGGGACGCCTCGGCCCCGTCACCGTGCTGCGCTACGCGAGAGCGGTGCTCTCCTCCCGCACGCCGGACGACTACGGCCGCAGACTGGGCGCCCTGGCCCGCGACAGCCGGCCCGTGGCGACCGCGGACGAACGGCGGGAGATGATCGCGAGCCTGCTCCCGTCGTCCGAATGGCCCGAGGGGAACCTGCTGGTCACCGCCGTGGACGCCGTCACCGGCGCGCTGCACACCTTCGACCGGACGGGCACGGTCGCGCTCGCCGACGCCGTCACCGCCAGTTGCGCGGTCCCCGTGGTCTGGCCCGTGGTCAGCGCCGGAGGCCGGAACTGGATCGACGGCGGAGTGCATTCGCCCGCCAACGTCCAGCTCGCCTCCGGCTACGGACGTGTCGTCGTGATCGCGCCCACCGCCACCGGGAACAAGGTGATCGCCTCGCCCCGCGCACAGGCCGCCCTGCTGGAGGCCGAGGGCGCCCGGGTCGAGCTCATCACCCCGGACGCGGGCGCACGGAAGGCCATCGGGCGCAATCCCCTGGACCCCGCCCGCCGCGCCGCCGCGGCCAGGGCGGGCCTCGCCCAGTCCGCGGCCCACACCGAGGCGGTCGCGGCGGTGTGGAACGGCTGACCCGGCGGGGAGAGCGCCAGGGGCCCGTCACAATGGGGGAGTGAACGAGCCGATACCCGTCATCCGCGACACCGACCACGGCACCGCCCGACTGCTGCCCGACGTCGACCGGGACCGGGCCTGGCTGCTCACGGTCGACGGCTCACCCCAGTCGTACGTCGACCTCGACGAGCCGGAACATCTCGAATTCGAGTACGTACGACGGCTCGGCCACGTCGTGGACCGGGCCGCGGCACCGGGGGCGCCGCTGGACGCGGTCCACCTCGGCGGCGGCGCACTCACGCTGCCCCGCTACGTCGCCGCGACCCGTCCCGGTTCACGGCAGGACGTGGCCGAGGCGGATCGCGGGCTCGCCGAACTGGTCGGCGAGCACCTGCCGTTGCCCGACGGGGCCGATGTCACCGTGCACGGCGCCGACGCCCGGGCCTGGATCGAGAAGGCGCCGGAAGGATCCGCCGACCTCCTGATCGCCGACGTGTTCGGCGGCTCACGGGTCCCGGCGCACCTCACCTCGGTCGAGTACGCGCGTGCCGCCGGACGGGTCCTGCGCGGTGACGGCGTCTACGCGGCCAACCTGGCCGACGGTGCTCCCTTCGGCTTCCTCCGGTCGCAACTGGCCAACTTCGCAGCGGTGTTCGAGGACATCGCGCTGATCGCCGAACCGGCCGTCCTGCGCGGCCGGCGCTTCGGCAACGCCGTGCTACTCGCCTCGCACGCTCACCTGGACGTCCCGCCGCTCACCAGGCTCTGTGCCGCCGACGTGTTCCCCGCCCGGGTCGAGCACGGTGCGGCGCTTCGCCGGTTCGTCGGCGGAGCGAAGACGGTACGGGACAGCGAGGCCGTGGCCTCACCCGAGCCCCCGGACGGGGCTTTCGGCGTCGGGTGAGGCGCCGCCCTGCTCCGGCACGCTGATCTTCGCCACGGTGCTGCGGCGCGTCAGATTCCGTACGTCGGGAACGAGCAGGACGCCCGCGGTCACCACCACGATCAGGGCGGCACAGCCCCACAGGGCCTCGCTGCGGCCGACGAGCGTCTCCACGGGACCGGCCGCCGCCGTGGCGAGGGGCACCATCGCGACCGAGCCGAACCAGTCGTACGCCGCGACCCGTGACAGCTTCTCCTCCGGGATCTCCTGGTGGAGGGCGGTCATCCAGGAGACCCCGAACACCTCGATGGCGACCCCGGTCACGAACATCACGGCGCAGAGACCGGCGACCGGCAGCGGGATCGCGAGCCCCGCGGACGGCAGGGCCAGAGGGAACACGCAGAGCGTTCCGGCCAGCAGCAGCCGCCGGGGTTTCCACCGCATCATCAGCAGCGCCCCGCCGAGTGTGCCGACGCCGAAGGCGGCGAGGGCGAAGCCCCAGGGGCGGGCACCGCCGAGCTCGTCCCGTGCCACCAGCGGTCCGTACACCGCCTCGGCGGCCCCCACGACGGCCACGACCACGGAGAACTGCAGGACGACGGCCCAGAGCCAGGGGCGCCCGACGACCTCCTGCCAGCCCTCGCGGAGATCCGCGAGCAGACCGCCGCCCGGCAGCCGCGCGGGAATGTGGCTCACGTCGAGGAACGCCCTGAGCACGCCGGCGACGGCGAACGCCGCCGCGTCGATCGCCAGCACCCAGCCGGGGTCCATGGCCGCGATCATGGCCCCGCCCAGCGCGGCGCCGCCGATGGCCGCGCCGTGCATGGACATCCGGAAGAAGGCGAAGGCGCGGGCGGCCTGCTCACCGTCGACGCTGGACATCAGCATGCCCTCGGCGGCCGGACCGAAGAAGGCCTGCCCGGTGCCGCAGAGCGCCGTGAGCAGCATCATCTGCCAGAGTTCGGCGCCGCCGGTCAGCACCAGCCAGGCGAACACGGCCTGGGAGACACAGTTCAGCGTGTTGGCCGCCACCATCACCCGGTGACGTGGCAGCCGGTCCGCGACCGCGCCCCCGATCAGCAGGAAGAGGACCAGCGGTGCCGTACGCGCGGCGGCGACCAGCCCGACGTCGCCGCCGTCGCCGCCCGACTGCAGGACCGCGAACGCCGCCGCGATCAGAGCGCCGTTGGTGCCCAGGCTCGTGATGATCGCGGCGGCGGTCAGCAGACCGAAGTTGCGTCCCGCGGGCAGGGAGCGCGGGACGGGAGAGGGGGCGGCGGAGGCGGAGGTCACCAAGGGACTATCCCCGCACCGGCCCCCTCCCGCCAAATGCGGGGGACCGTCCGCCCCGGCCGACGGCTCAGGACGTGGTTTCCGCGACCTCCACGAGGCGTACCGTGCTGAGGATCTTCTGGATGGTGGCGTCCGGCAGTTCGTCGTCGACGCCGGCGTTCGCGTAGAGGATCCAGGACGAGTAGTCGCCCTTGGCGTTCTTGAAGGAGAACGCGATCGACTTGCCGTCGGTGTCGCACTTGTCCTTGTTGGCCAGCCCGGTGGCGGTGGCCTTGACGACGCTCCCCGACAGACCCGACTTCGTCGTGTACTGCTCGGGCTCGCCGGTCTTCACCTTCTCCTTCGGGTCCTTCTGGGCATAAGCGGCCCAGACCCAGTTGGCCGCCTCGTTCGTGGCCGCCTCGTCGGTGCTCTTCGCACCCTGGGCGCCCTTGGTGCCGACGCCGGCCAGACCGGTGTCCTCCTGCTTGCCGTCCTTGTCCGTGTCGTCGCTGCACCACTTCGTCTTGAGGTACGCGGGAGCGGAGAAGCCGACCGCCGGAGGACCGGTGGGGTCCTTCACGTCCTCGAAGCCGGCGAAGACGCCTGTACCGGAGACCTCCCAGTCGCCGGGCACGTCGAACTGCGTGCCCCACTTGGGGTTGGTCACGACCTTCCAGCCCGGGACCGTGGGCGCGGCGTCCTCGCCGCCCCGCGGGTTCGCCGCCGGTGAGGACGCGGTGTCGGACGGCTTCGCGGTCGGTGACGAGGACTCCTTGCCGTCGGCCACGTCCGAGCCGCCCTTGTCGTCCTTGTTCATGACGACGACGCCGGTGACGACGGCCGTGACGACGACGGCGGTCGCCGCGAGGACGGCGACGATCGTCGTCTTCTTCCTGTCGTCCTTCTGCGGGCCTCCGGGCCCGCCGGGTACGGCGTACTGCGGCATCGTGGGCTGCTGGTACGGGTTGGGCTGCTGGTATCCCGGCTGGCCCTGCTGCTGGTATCCCGGCTGCTGATAGGGATTCGGCTGTTGGTACCCCGGCTGCTGGTACGGGTTCTGGTCCTGCGGGTTCTGCTCGCCCCCGGGCGGCTGCTGTCCTGGCCACATGGCCAGTAACCATAGAGGGGAGGGGCGTCCGCTGCTACGGGCGCCCCTGCGAGGGGATGGCCAAAGCCTGCTACTGACAAGTAACATCGCGCCCATGAGTACTGAAGAGATGACGGTCGGCGAGATCCTTTCCGCGAGCGTCCCGATGGTCCGGACCCTTGGCATCGAATACCTCGAGACGACCGCGGAGCGTGCCGTCCTCACGCTCCCGGACCGCGCCGAGTACCACAACCACCTGGCCGGACCCCATGCCGGCGCGATGTTCACGCTCGCCGAGTCGGCGAGCGGTGCGATCGTCGTCGCCGCGTTCGGCGACCAGATGGCCCGTGCCGTCCCGCTGCCCGTCACCACGGAGATGGCCTTCAAGAAGGTCGCCATGGGCGATCTCACCGCCACCGCGGTCCTGGGCCGCCCTGCGGCGGAGGTCGTCGCGGAACTGGACGAGGGCAAGCGCCCGGAGTTCCCGGTGAGCGTCGAGATCCGTCGCGCCGACGGCGCCGTCACCAGCGAGATGAGCGTGGTCTGGACACTGCGCCCCAACCGCTGAGCACGGGCCGGCCCCGCGGACCCCGGCCCGAGGGCCGCGCCGACTTCCCCGTCCGTCCGGCCCGGTAGGCTGCCCGCCGTGCACCCCTCGTGGTGCGCGGCGGCAGATTTCTCACGGGAGGACCGGCGATGCACGTCCAGGAGTGGCTCGAGACCGTACCCGCGGTCAGCATTTACCTCCTGGTGGGGGTGGTCATCGGACTCGAGAGCCTCGGCATCCCGCTGCCCGGCGAGATCATCCTCGTGAGTTCGGCGCTCCTGGCCTCCCAGCACGGCGACATCGACCCCGTGGTGCTCGGCGCCTGCGCGACTGCCGGAGCGATCATCGGAGACTCGATCGGTTACGCCATCGGCCGCAGGGGAGGGCGCCCGCTGCTCGCCTGGCTCGGCGGCCGGTTCCCCAAGCACTTCGGGGCGCCCCAGATCGCCCTTGCGGAACGGTCGTTCGAGAAGTGGGGCATGTGGGCCGTCTTCTTCGGCCGCTTCGTCGCGCTGCTCCGGATCTTCGCCGGACCGCTGGCCGGCGTGCTGCGCATGCCGTACTGGAAGTTCCTGATCGCCAACGTGCTCGGCGGCATCGTCTGGGCCGGCGGCACCACCGCCGTCATCTACTCGGTGGGCGTCGTCGCCGAGGCGTGGCTCAAGCGCTTCTCGTGGCTGGGGCTCGTGGCTGCCGTGCTGATCGGGGTGATCTCGATGCTGGTGCTCAAGAACCGCGCGAAGAAGGCCGCGGAACAGGCCGACAGCCCGGTGCCGGACGCGGTTCCCGCAGCGGACTGAGCCGGGCGGCGCCGGGCACCGTGCCCGTGCGCCCTCAGCCCTCCTGGCGCGTCTCCTGGTGGGCCGCGCGATGCGCCTTCGCCAGCTCGACGTAACCGGCCGCGTTGAAGGCGATGCCCTCACGCTCCTCCGCCGTCAGCTCCCGCTTGACCTTGGCGGGCACGCCGGCGACGAGGGAGCACGGCGGCACCCGCATCCCCTGCGGGACGAGGGCCTGCGCCGCGATCAGCGAACCCGCACCGATGTGTGCGCCGTTGAGCACGGTGGCCCCCATTCCGACGAGCACGTCGTCCTCGATGACGCAGCCGTGCAGGACGGCGTTGTGGCCGACCGAGACCCGGGCGCCCACCGTCAGCGGGAAGCCGGGGTCGGTGTGCACGCTGCAGTTGTCCTGGATGTTGCTGTCGGGGCCCAGGGAGATCGGGCCGCAGTCGGCACGCAGCACGGCCTGGTACCAGACGCTCGATCCCGCGGCCAGCGACACCTCGCCGATGACGACGGACGTCGGCGCGAGGAACGCGTCCGGGTCGACGTCCGGCTCCTTGCCGCCGATACCGGTGACCAATGCCTGCTCTGCCATCGCCAGCTCCTCGGGTGGGGTGTGGTGCGCACGGCACCCCCTGCTCCGCACGAACCGTAATCGACGGTCCACGCGGCCCGGCCGGGTGGGGTGAACATCACAGCCTGCCGCGCGGATCCGTTCCGGCCCGGCCGACTACCGTGAGCGGGTGCCGAAGAACCGGAACTTGTTCTCCTCCCTGGCCCTGCGGCGGCGTGAGGTCACCTCCCGTGCCGTCCACCGCGTCTGGGCCTGGGTGCAGGAGACCGGGGCGGTCACCGCGCCGCACCCCGGGCGGCTCCGGTTCGGCCGCATCGGCGTGGGTACCCGGCTCGCGTTTCCCCAGGGAACGGTCTTCGGCGAGCGGTGGATCGAACTGGGCGACCACTGCATCATCGGCGAACAGGTCACCCTCACGGCCGGCCTGATGCCCGACCTGGATCTCGGGACCGATCCCATCCTGACCCTGGGCGACGGTGTGGTGCTGGGCCGGGGGAGCCATGTCATCGCCGACACCTCGGTGTCGATCGGGTCGGACACCTACTGCGGCCCGTACGTCTACATCACCTCCACGAACCACAGTTACGACGATCCCGACCAGCCGGTCGGAAGGCAGTGGCCGCGCATGGAGCCGGTCGTGATCGGGCCCGGATGCTGGATCGGCACCGGAGCCGTGATCCTGCCCGGCGCGCGGCTGGGCCGGAACGTCGTGGTCGCGGCGGGAGCCGTCGTGCGCGGTGAGGTCGCCGACCACGCGGTGGTCGCGGGAGCGCCCGCCAGGGTGGTGCGGAGCTGGGACCCCGAGAAGGGCTGGCAGCCGCCGCTGCGCACCCCCGCGCCCGTGCCGATCCCCGACGGGGTCACGCCGGAGCAGCTGGCCGCCGTGGCGCTGCTGCTCGAGGACCCGGCCGGAGACTGACCTCTCCGCCGGTGCTGTGCCCGGCACGAACCGTGCTCGCACCGGACACCGCTCGTACGGGGCGGCGTTCGCGTCGGATGCCTCGCAGTACAGTGCGGTGGTCCGGTGTGTGCGCCACGCGGTAGTGCGATATTTTCGACTTTTTCATCCATCACATTGGACGGAATGTGACCGACCTCGATCAGCTCACCCAGTCGCTCGCCCGGAATCTCAAGCGCTGGCGAGGTGAGCGGGGTTTCACCCTGGACGCCCTCGCCGCCCGAGCGGGGGTCAGCCGCGGCATGATCATCCAGATCGAGCAGGCGCGTACGAACCCGAGCGTCGGCACCACCGTCAAGCTCGCGGACGCGCTGGGGGTCAGCATCACGACCCTGCTCGACTACGAGCAGGGGGCCCAGGTGCGGCTCGTGCCCGCGGACCAGATGGTGCGCCTGTGGTCCACGGAGGCGGGCAGTTCGAACACGCTCCTGGTCGGCACGGAGGCCCGCGGTCCCATCGAGCTCTTGTCCTGGCATCTGATGCCGGGCGACAGCAGCCTCTCCGACCCGCACCCCGAGGGAACGGTGGAACTCCTCCACGTCACCTCGGGGGAGCTGACGCTGGTCGTCGACGGCGTGGCCCATGTGGTGCCCGCCGGCACCTCCGCGACGTTCGAGGCCCACGTGCCGCACGTCTACCGCAACGACGGCTCCGAGCCCGCCGACCTGACGATGGCGGTGTCGATCCCGCCGGTCCGTCGGGAGGGCAGATGAGCGGTGCGCCGGCGGCTGTAGCGTGAGCGGCATGCGCGCACCCCTCGGCGACTTCAGTGACGCCTCTCCCGCAGCGGACCGGCTGGACCTGCTCACCCCGCCCGTCGCGAAGGCGATCGCGGCCGGCTGGGGCGGAACCCCCGCCGAGTCCGTCGTCTTCGTCGACACCGACCCCGAGATCGCCGATACGGCCGCCTTCGTCGAGCACCACGGTCCCGGACTGCTCGACGCCTCCGCCAACTGCGTGGTCGTGGCTGGCAAGCGGGGCGGCGACACCACCCTCGCCGCGTGCGTGGTGCTCTCGCGCACCCGCGTCGACGTGAACGGGGCCGTGCGCAAGCACCTCGGTACCCGCAAGGCGTCCTTCGCCCCCATGGACATCGCGGTCGGCGAGACCGGCATGGAGTACGGCGGGATCACCCCGATCGGACTGCCTGCGGCCTGGCCCCTCCTCGTCGACCCGGCGGTGGCGGACACGGAGTGGGTCCTGATCGGCAGCGGCCGCCGCCGCGGCAAGCTCATCGTCCCGGGCAAGGCGCTGGCGGCACTGCCCGGAGCGGTCCTGCTGGAAGGCCTCGGGGTCTGAGAAGCACTGTCGGACCGTGGGGAGTAGTGCCCTGAGCCGGACCGCGCCGTACGTGCCCGGAACGCGTCAGACGCCGTCGGTCCGGCGCTCCGTGATCCAGCCGACGGCGAAGTCCACGGCCGCGCGCAGAGAGAACAGCCGGCTGGGCGCCGACCCCACCCGGCCCGCGCCGACCGCTCCGGGCCGCGCACGGACGAAGTCGTCGCCGAGGCGTGCGAAGTCGCTGTCGTCCAGAGCGACGTCCTCGTACTCCCACCAACGGCGGCCTCCCTCCGACGCCACCACACAGCGGTAGAGGCGCCGGGGCGGGGCCGGGCGGCGGTACTCCGCGAGGTGGAAGGCGGTGCAGCGGCCGAAGCCCGTGCCCAGGAGCAGGATCTGCGCGTCGGCCTCGTACAGCCGGGCGAGGGGGGAGTCCTCGCCCAGGTGGCAGTCCGGGCGGTGGCCGGCGAGCAGGTGCCCGGCCGCCGGACCGAGCCCGGCGAACGAGGTCTGCGGGTGGCCGCTGCGCCGCGCGCCCGGAGCCAGCCGGACCAGCTCGGCGAGGGCGCCCATCGTGGGAGCGGGAGACACCGCCGGGTCGAAGGCGGGCATCGCCGCGCGCACCGCCGCCCCGGCCTCCTCGCTCAGGCCGCGGACCCTGTCCAGGTAGGCGCGGGACGTGTCGGAATTCTCCGGGGTGAAGGAGGGGACGACCAGCGTCCCCGCCGGTCCCAGGGCCCGGTGCAGCGCGCGAGCCATGTCCTCGGCGCTGCCGCCCGCGGCACGCATCGAGGCATGCGCCAGCAGGACACCACCCCGCCGCACACCGAGCTCGTGCAGCTGGGCGGCGGTGCGCTCACCGCCGAGCAGGAGATGCCGGGTCACGGCGGACATTCTCCCCGCCCGGGTTCGTCCGCGACACCACGCCTCCGCCGGCAGGACTCAGCGCAGGGGGCTCAAGCGGGGTATCTCGATCGCCGGGCACCGGTCCATGACCATGGCCAGGCCTGCCGCACGGGTGCGGTCGTACGCCTGCTCGTCGATCACGCCGAGCTGGAACCAGACGGCCTTCGCCCCGGCCGCCACCGCCTCGTCGGCGACGGCGCCCGCCAGCTCGCTGTTGACGAAGACGTCCACCACGTCGACGGGGAAGGGGATGTCCGCCAGTGAGGCGTACCCCTGTTCGCCGTGGACCGGCTCCGCCTTGGGGTGGACGGGCACCACACGCTTGCCGAAGCGCTTGAGGACCTCCGCCACCCCGTAGGCGGCGCGGGACCTGTTGGTGGACAGGCCGACCACCGCCCAGGTGTCGCCCGTGTCCTGAAGGATTTCGCGAATCGTGTCGTCGTCTGCGTACATGCCCGGACAACGGACGGTCCCGCCCGGTCATTCCCCACGGGAGGGTGAAATCGGGTGGCGGACCGGCGCATAGGGTGGACGGATGCAGGAGGAGTACCGGACAGTCACCGGCGCGGGTGTGCACGAGACCGAGGTCAGCCGGTCGCGTTTCCTCTGCGCGCTCGCCCCCGCCGCCACCGAGCAGGAGGCGCAGGAGTTCATCGCGCGCGTCCGCAAGGAGCACCCCACCGCCAACCACCACTGCTACGCCTACGTCATCGGCGCCGACGCCTCCGTCCAGAAGGCCGGCGACGACGGGGAGCCCGGCGGCACGGCCGGCGTCCCCATGCTGCAGATGCTCATGCGCCGTGAGGTGCGGTACGCCGTCGCCGTCGTCACCCGGTACTTCGGCGGCGTGAAACTCGGGGCGGGCGGACTGATCCGGGCGTACGGAGGGGCGGTCGGCGAGGCGCTCGACGCGTTGGGCACGACCACACGCCGCCGCTTCCGCCTCGCCGAGGTCACGGTGGACCACCAGCGCGCGGGCAAACTGGAGAACGACCTGCGCGCCACCGGCGTGGCGGTCCACGAGGTGACCTACGCGGAGGCGGTGACCATCGCGATCGGGCTGCCGGACGCGGACGTCGAGAGTTTCAGGGCCTGGC
>Ga0164307_10000244_pt1 | contig 25294 bp, 19 predicted proteins | sample Whisoiple_243_MG_FD_110214 | JGI IMG/M metagenome (GOLD analysis project Ga0164307, IMG submission 110214) | Soil microbial communities amended with fresh organic matter from upstate New York, USA - Whitman soil sample_243_MG | ecosystem: Environmental > Terrestrial > Soil > Unclassified >...
ATCGACGTGAAGGACAACACCGGCGGCGACCGCGCCGAGGGAGGAGCCGGCACCGACACCCTGCTCACCGACACCGGTGACACCACCATCCCGTGACCCCTCGAGGTGGCCCGGTGCCGACGGTGTCGGGCCGCCTCAACCCACAAGGAGGACTTCATGAGCACATCCACGACCGTCCAGGTCGTACGTCGCCGATCTCGCTGGTCGACGCTCCTGGCCGTCCCGATCGCCCTGGCCACTGCCGGTGTCCTGCTGGTCGCCGCACCAGCCTCAGCCCACCCCGTCCTGCACATCAGCGCCACCCCGACCACCGTGGTCGCCGGACAGAGCGTGACCCTGACGATCTCGGGCACGTCCAACGGCAACTACACCAACGCCCGCATCGAGGTCTTCTCCTCGACCCCCAGCACCGGCGGCACCACCGGCAACCTCACCGCCTTCTCCTCCAGCCCCACCTGTGGCGGTAGCCCGGGCACGGTCACGTGCACCGAGAACCCGTCGAGCCGCTACCGCATCGGCAACATCAACCTGACCAACAATCAGGCCTTCAGCTACACCGTGACCTTCACCATCGACGCGGGCACAGCCGCCGGGACCTTCACCAGCAAGGCGCAGTTCTACAAGTCCGACAACACCACCGACGGCCCCACCACCGGGCCGCTGATCACCGTCGTGGAGCCCACGGACTTCTCGGTGGCCAACACGTACGCCACCGGCGGCCTGCTGACCAACGAGCTCGACGTCGGCTGGACCGTCACCAACAACGGGCCTGGCTCGGCGACGGCCGCGACCGTCCAGACGACCATCAGCGTGTCCAGCTCGACGATGGTGCTGACCTACTACGACGCCTTCGCCAACTTCGGCTGCGCGATCGGATCGGGCAACGTGGTGGGCAACTGCAGCCTGACCACCGTCCCACTCGGAGCGGGCGGAGCCGGCCTCATCTCCAGCACCTATCAGCTCAACCTGCTCGCCACCGGGTCGGTCACCCTCACCACCACCGTGACCAGCCCGTACGACACCAACCCCGCCAACAACAGCGCGTCGGCGACGTGCACCTTCCTGCTCGGCCTCATCTCCAACTGCACCGAGGGGGGAGGAGCCGCGGACTAGGTAACACCGCCATCTCGTGACCTCTCGAGGTGGCCCGATGCCGATGGCGTCGGGCCACCTCACCCCACTAGGAGGATTCTCGTGAACACATCCACCACCATTCAGATCGCCCGTCGCCGGTCCCGCTGGACCGCGCGGCTGGCCGCCCCGATCGCACTGGTCACCGCCCTTGCCACCGCCGGTGTCCTACTCGTCGCCGCACCAGCCTCAGCCCACCCCGTCCTGCACATCAGCGCCACCCCGACCACCGTGGTCGCCGGACAGAGCGTGACGCTGACCATCTCGGGCACGTCCAACGGCAACTACTCCAACGCCCGCATCGAGGTCTTCTCCTCGACTCCGAGCACCGGCGGCACCACCGGTGACATCACCGCCTTCTCCTCGAGCCCCACCTGCGGCGGCAGCCCGGGCACGGTCACGTGCACCGAGAACCCGTCCAGCCGCTACCGCATCGGCAACATCAACCTGACCAACAACCAGGCGTTCAGCTACACCGTGACCTTCACCATCGACGAGGGCACCGACCCCGGGACCTTCACCACCAAGCCGCAGTTCTACAAGTCCGACAACACCACCGACGGCCCCACCACCGGGCCGCTGATCACCGTCGTGGAACCCACCGACTTCCTTGCGGTCATCGTCAGCGCCCGAGGTGGCCTGCTCACCAACCAGTTCAACGTGACCTGGGGCGTCCTCAATAAGGGACCCGGCTCGGCGACGGCCGCGGACATCCAGACGACCATCAGCGCGACCGGCTCGACGACGGTGCTGGCCTACGACGACACCGTCGCCAACTTCGACTGTGCCTCCGGATCGGGCACCGTCGTCGGCAACTGCACCCTGGCCACCGTCCCACTGGAAGCGAACGACTACGGCCTGATCGCCAGCTCCTACGAGCTCGCTCCGCTGGCCACCGGGTCGGTCACCCTCACCACCACCGTGACCAGCCCGACCGACACCGACCCCAGCAACAACAGCGCGTCGACCACGTGCACCTTCCTGCTCGGCCTCATCTCCAGCTGCACGCCGTCTGGTGGAGGCGCGAGCTAGCCGACACCGTGGGTGGCCGGGAAAAGACCCGGCCACCCACGGGCATCGCTCCTCAGGGCGACGCGCTCACCGAGAACTCCGCCCGCAGCAGTCGTCGTAGCCGGTAGAGCCGCCCCCGCAGCGCCGCCTCGGAGATCTCCAGCATCACTGCGGCCTCCGCCTGCGGGAGGCCCTGCAGCAGGCACAGGTCGGCGACACGTGCGTCGAGCGGCGGCAGCCGGTCGATCACCGTCCAGGTGTTGGAGATGAGCTCGCTGGCGCTGGCGGCATCGGCCGGTTGGTCGGCGGCGCTCCAGGGCTCGGGTTGACACGCGAGGTGGACGCACAGGCGTCGGCGACGCCGCTCCGCGCGGGCGATGTTGTCGCAGCAGTGGGCCGCGGTCGTCAGCAGCCACGGCAGCAGGGAGTCGCCGACCGTGACGGACTCGCGGCGCCGCCAGGCGTGCAGGAAGGTCTCCGCGACGGCGTCATCGCAGCGGGCCGCGACATCGCCGGCTGGTTCTCGCGAGAGCCGCCGGCGGCAGTGGCAGGCGACCACGCGGACGTGCCTGCGGAAGAGCACCTCGAACGCCGACGCATCACCACGCCGGACCTTGTCCCAGAGAGCACGGTCGACCCCGCCCTCACCTTCGACGCCGGTCGGCAGGCAGAGATCTCCTGTGAAGCTCATTCTCGAGCGCCCTTCCCCCGATGGATGGAGCAGTCAAGTTCGAAATTGCCAACGCAAAGTCAAGTACCGGCAAGTGCATGAGTCCAGCAACAAACGACAACGTCCATAAATTTGGTTAAATCGGATCTGACTTCGATTCAGTAATGGCCCAATTAATTGCGCTATTGTTGCTTTTCAATCACTTTCGGCATGGTCGGCGATGGAAATTGACCACCGCTTCAATAACACCGATCCACTCGGGGGACTTCTGCCGGAGAAGGGGATCGAAGCGACCGAGTCTCACGGACGGTGTGCGCGCGCGAAACACTTCGAATTCAGGACGTCGCTCGTCGCAATAGCGGCGCAACATCGCCGCAATCGGCCGTCCCTAGCGTGATCGCGCCGCTCGGGTACGACGTCTCGGGACGCGTCGTCGCCCTTCTACGAGCGCGCTCCCACGAAGAGACAGGACCTTCCGTGAAGCGACCCCGTACGACGCGCTGGCGCTCGCTGGCGCTGCTACCCCTGGTGGCGGCACTGCTCGTGCCCGCCACTGCACCCCTCGTCGCCGCGCCTGCCCAGGCAGCGGCACCGGCGACCACCCCGCTCCCCGATCCGATGACGCGCGGCACCAACACCGTGGAGACCATCCAGGAGACCAAGCTCGGTGTCGCTGCGCTCCAGGAGCCGGACTCCGCCGGTGGCGCCGCGACTGCCGGGACCCCTTCCGCGGCTGAGTCCCTGGAGATCCGGGGCGCCCTCTACTACCCGGGCAACCGGAGCGAACCCTCACCGCTGATCGTGCTGGTGCACGGCAACCACGGCTCGTGCGACGCCGGTCAGGCCTCGGCGACCGCCTCCTGCACCCAGTTCAAGCGCAACGAGGCCGGCTACGCCTACCTCGGGGAAAACCTGGCGAGCTGGGGCTACACGGTCTTCTCCCTGTCGCAGGACCAGCTGATGATGCGCCAGGACAACAGCAAGGGCAAGGGCATGCACCAGCGGCGCAAGCTGATCGCCGCCGCCCTCGACGCCCTGAGCGCCGCCAACCAGCCGGGCGGCTTGCCCGTCGACGCGCACACGACCATCGGGACCACCCTGGTCGGCAAGCTCGACCTGACCCGCATCGGCCTGATGGGCCACTCCCGCGGCGGCGACGCGGTCACCAGCTTCATCGACTACAACCGCATCCGCACCGATGGCCCGCGCTACCCCCTGCGCGGTGTCATCTCGCTGGCGCCGGTGGACTACGAGCGCAAGGCGCCGTACGGCGTGCCCTACATGACGATCCTGCCGATGTGCGACGGCGACGTGTCCAACCTCCAGGGCGCGCGCTTCTTCGAGCGCAGCCAGTACATCAACGGCGACGACCCGTTCCCGCGGATCCAGGTGACCCAGCAGGGCGCGATCCACAACTGGTACAACACCGTCTGGTACGCCGACGGCGACGCCGACGGGCAGGGCAACAACGACGCCGCGTGCGGCAACTCCACGCCGTTCTCCACCCCCGCCGCGACCAACGTGCACCCGCACAACCTGCGGTTGAGCGGTGCGGCCAGCTACACCGACGACTCGAAGAACTACAAGGTCGACAACTCCGCGACGTACGACCCGGACGTCAACACCAAGATCTCCGGCGACGCGGCCCGGATGGGCGACCAGGAGAAGCTCGGCCTGGCGACCATGTCGGCGTTCTTCCGTCGCTACGTCGGTGGTGAGGGTGCGTTCGAGCCCTACCTGACCGGCGAGCTGTCCGACACCACCTCGCACCTCCAGGTCCCGCAGTCCGCGTGCCCGACCAGCGACTCCGGGACCCGGATCGCCTGTAAGGAGTACTCGTCCACGACGTACTTCGCTCCCCCGCAGCAGCGGGTCGACGTGGTCCGTCCCGAGATCGAGAACCCGCTCTCGCTGAACGCCCTCGGCGGCTCGCTCAGCGGCAGCGGCTTCGCCTACCCGTACGTCGACAACGGCGCGGTCGCGCTGCCCAAGAAGACCGCGGGCGGCTACGACTGGTGCAACCCCGAGCCAGACGACTTCGCGCCGGGCCAGCTCGGCAAGGGCACCCAGCCGACCGGGGCCAAGGCCTGTCCGCTCCCGGGCAAGGCGGCCCTCGGCGGCCAGAACGGCATCCGCGAGAGCGCCCCGGTCAACCACTCCTACGGACGCCAGCTGGCGCTCGCGTGGGAGACGGACAAGAAGGCGAAGCTGACCGCCCAGATCCCCGCTGCCGACCAGGATCTCAGCGGTCTGAAGGCACTCGCGGTGGACGCGGACGTCAACTTCTTCGACGACCGCAACCCGGGCGCCAAGAACCGTGGCGACAACACCCGCACGGGCACGTCGCCGGACTGGCTGTGGCCCAACGAGCTCCCGCAGTCCTACGACCCGGCGTCCTCGACGCAGGACTTCGTCATCGCGGTGCGGGACGACGCCGGGCACGAGGGCACCGTCCACGCGGGCGACGAGCGGTGGGGCAACGCCCTGCAGGCGTCGACCGGCACCAACACCCCCAACACGCACATCGTCCTCGAGCAGATCCGGGTGCCGCTGAGCGAGTTCAAGGCCCAGGGCGTCGACATCACCAAGGTCGACGCGGTCGAGCTCCGCTTCGGCGAGGCCGGTACACCGAAGTCCGGCTCGATCCAGCTGGCCGATCTCCGCTTCCAGGAGTCGACCTCGGCTGCCTCGAAGATCCTCTCCGACGGCGACATCGCCACCGGCGCGGGCCACGGGGCTCCGGCCACCGGACCCGACCCGGCCACGCTCCTCTCGTCGTACGACAACAGCGCCGGCAACCTGAAGCTCAACGACCAGGTCGGTGACGAGTACAACGACACCGCCTGGACCGTCGACGACGACAAGCAGCAGTGCCCGAACGCGAACTTCACCTCGATCCAGGACGCGGTCGACTTCGCCGCTCCCTGGGACACGATCGTGGTGTGCGCCGGCACCTACCAGGAGTCGTCGACGCCGGTCTACCACGCCGCCAACCCGGTGGCGGCCGGCGCGACGAACGGCCTGACCATCACCAAGCCCCTCAAGATCAAGGGCGCGGGCGCCGACCAGGTCACCATCGAGCCGGACCAGTCCCTCGAGACGCTGGCCGGGGCCACGCCGTACCTGCGTGACGGCGGCGGCAACGTGATCACCGTGTCGCGGCAATCGCTGGGCTCGACCGACACCAACGAGCTGTTCGTGGACATCTCGGGCGTCACCGTGACGGCGGGCAGCACGTACGCCGAGGCGGGCATCGCGTTCTTCGGCGCGGCCGGTCGGGTCTCCGAGAGCGTCGTCGGGCCGATGAAGGTCGCCACGAGCGCCGGCGAGCTGGCGGAGGACCCGCACGGCTGGGGCATCGTCAAGACCGGCATCATCCGCGGCCAGGGCGCCGGCACGGTCGAGAGCGAGGTGAGCGTGGTCGACAGCGTCGTCTCCGGCTACCAGTCCGGCGGCATCCTCTTCGACGGCGCGCGCGGTAAGGACGGCGCGGCGGACAACACCGTGCGCACCGGCATCAAGCAGCACGGCTACGTCGTCGACACCGTCGTCAAGGGCAAGCCGGGCACGCTGGTCCCGCAGACCGGTGTGAAGTACACGAGCGGCGCGGACGGGTTCGTGAAGGACAGCCGGATCACCGGCAACTACTTCAAGACCGACCCGACCAAGTCGTACGGCGTGCTGCTGACCGACGCCGGCACCGAGACCTCCGGTGCGCTGACGGTGTCGGGCAGCAACATCACCGGCAACGGGTTCGCGGCGTACAACGCGAACGCCGACAACACCGCTGTCCGGGTGGGAGCACCGCTCGTCATCAGCGGCAGCCATGTGGGCACCATTGTTTCGGTCGCGGGCGGCCCTGCCGACCCGAGCACCGGTGTGGAGGCGGTCTCCGGCAACGACAGCAACAGCGCGGCGTCGATCACCCTGACGTCACGCTCGTCGACGCCGGTCGCCGGGGTGCCGACCACGGTCGGTGCCGTCGCCGACGACGCTCCGACCGCCGCCCTGATCGATCCCGGCACCGGGACCGAGATCGGCGTGGGCCAGACCGTCTACCCGCTGGTGCGTGGGACCGACGACTTCGCGGTGATGTCGGCGACCCTGCTGGTCGACGGCTCGGCCGTGGACGTCGCCGCCCGGGCGCCGTACCAGTTCGGCTGGACGCCGAGCTCGGCGTACGCCGGCAAGACGGTGAGCTTCCAGGCCGTCGTCACGGACTCGTCCGGCCAGACGACGACCTCGGCGGCGCTGACGGTGAAGGTGACCGCCACGCCGACGACGCCGCCGGTGGCACCGCCGGTCACGACCCCGACGAGCCTCACGCTCAAGCTCGCTGGGGTGACCAGGCACGCCAAGAAGGGCACCGCGGTCCTGCGGGTCAAGATCAGTGACGGTGGCCTGCTCACCCTCAGCGGCAGCAAGATCCGCACGGCCACCAAGTCTCCCTCCGGGGCGACGACCGTGAGCGTGCTGGTCAAGGCCAAGCCCGGGCAGCTCAAGAAGCTGCGCAAGAAGGGGCACCTGGGGGTCCGGGTCGCGATCAGGTTCGTCAGCAACTCCGGAGCCACGACCTCGACGAACACCACCGTGCGGCTGGTGCGGAAGAGGTAGCGCGACCTGAGTAGCGGAAGGGGCCCCTCAGGGGGCCCCTTCCTGCGGCTCGACGTACGTCGCCAGGATCATCCGGTCGGCCTGCTTGGCCAGGTCGCGGGTGCTGGTGGCGAACTGGTCGCGCAGCACCTCGCCGGGATCGGCTCCCGGCGCGCCGAGCGCGTCGAGCAGCAGCCAGGGCGCCTCGTCGCCGTACGAGTCCGCGACGTACTCGACCGCCCACCACGCCAGCCCGTAGTGGGCCTGGGAGTCGTCGTCGTTGAACGACGCGTCGTCGGGCAGGTCGGCCGCGCCCGCCTCGGCGGCCGCCAGTGCGGCGTCGGGGAGCCGCCGCTCCTCGGGGGCCAGCGGCCGGACCGAGACCCACTCCGCCAGCCCCTCCGAGAGCCACACCGGAGCCGTGTCGTCGTGGCTGCCCACCGCGACGTGGGTGAGCTCGTGGCGGACCAGCCGGTCGCGCTGCGGGCCGGCGTCGGCGACCACCCGCGGGTTGAGCACGAAGCGGGTGCCCTCCCCCGCCGGGAAGGAGACGGCGTCGAGGTCGCCGGGATCGTCGCCGGGCACGTCCTCGAGGCTGTCCAAAAAGGTGGGCTCCGTGAGCGCGTAGACGACCACCGTGCGCGACCAGTCGTAGGGCACCCAGGCCGACACGTCGCTGATGCCCGCCTCGACCGAGGTCAGCAGCGCCCCGGCCGTCGCCACCGACTCGGCGTCGAACACCCCGAGCACCCCGGAGCCGACCCGGACGTCGACCGGCCCCAGGTCCCACGGCTGGGGCTGCACCCGGTGCGCGCTCTCCCAGTCGGCGTCGGTCACCGACGTCAGCCGCATCCGGCCGGACCCGGGTCTGGGCACGAAGCGGAACCGGTCGGGGCTGACGACGGGCGCGGCGTCGTACCCGTCGAGCTGCATCACCTCGTCGACCGTCACCCAGTAGCCGTCGCCGTCGCGGACCAGGCTGCGCGGGTCGAACCGGTAGCGGAAGTGCTCGAGCGGCAGCTGGACGAGGTTCGCGTACCAGGTCTGCTGCTGGTCTCGGAACGCTCGGCGTCCGCCCAGGGAGCGGGCGAACCTATCCGGATCGGCACGGCGTACGGCGGCGGCGCGGGTGTCGAGGGCGTTGCGGATCGCGCCGGCGATGTCCGCGGGCGCGTCCGCCGACGTCTGCCCCGGGTCGTCGTCGCCGGAGCAGGCCACCAGCGCGGGGCCCGTCAGGCAGAGCGCCAGCAGGACCCCCAGGGTCCGTGGGCTACGGCGTCCGCTCGACATCGAGGGCAGGACGACCGTCGGACAGCGAGGTCATGTCTTCCACGATGCCCAGGGAGATCGCCTGCGGGGTGAGGCCGATCCGCTCGAGGATGACGCCGCGCTTGGCGTGGGTCAGGAAGTCCTGCGGGATGCCGTGCAGCCGGAACGGCGTGTGCACGCCGGCCGCGTTGAGCGTCTGCAAGAGCACCGCTCCGCAGCCGCCCGTCTCGCCGTTGTCCTCGATGCTGACGACGAGCCGGTGCTCGCGCGCGAGCTCGATGATCGCGGGGTCGACCGGCTTGACCCAGCGCGGGTCCACGACCGTGACGCCGATGCCCTGCGCGACGAGGCGCTCGGCGACGCCGACCGCGACGGTGGCCATCGAGCCGACGGCGACGACCAGGACGTCCTTGGTGCCGTTACGGACCAGCACGTCGCAGCCGCCGGCCTTGCCGACCGCTTCGATGTCGGCGGGCGGCGGGCCCTTCGGGTAGCGCACCACGGTCGGCGCGTCGTCCACGTCGACCGCCTCGTTGAGCAGCTCGCGCAGGCGGGTGGCGTCGCGGGGAGCGGCCAGCCGCAGGCCGGGGACGACCTGGAGGATCGACATGTCCCACATGCCGTTGTGACTGGCCCCGTCGTCACCGGTGACCCCCGAGCGGTCGAGCATGAAGGTGACACCGCACTTGTGCAGCGCGACGTCCATCAGGACCTGGTCGAAGGCGCGGTTCAGGAAGGTCGCGTAGACCGCGAAGACCGGGTGCAGCCCGCCCAGCGCGAGTCCGGCCGCGGAGGTCGCGGCGTGCTGCTCGGCGATGCCGACGTCGAAGGTGCGCTCCGGGAACCTGGCCTGGAACTTGTCCAGGCCGACCGGGTGCACCATCGCGGCGGTGATGCCGACGATGTCCTCGCGGCGCTGGCCGAGCCGGACGATCTCGTCGGCGAAGACGTCGGTCCAGATCTCGCCCTTGGGATGCTCGACGCCCGTCTCGACATCGAACGGACCGGGTGAGTGGAACTGGTCGGCCTCGTGCCGCTCGGCGGCGTCGTACCCGAAGCCCTTGCGGGTCAGCGCGTGCACGATGACCGGGCCGTTGAACTTCTTGGCCTGCGTGAGCATCTGCTCCATCGCGGCGCGGTCGTGGCCGTCGACGGGACCGACATACTTGAGGCCGAGATCCTCGAAGAGCCCCTGCGGGGCGAGCGCGTCCTTGACGCCCTTCTTCATCGCGTGCAGGGCGTCGTACGCCGCGGGGCCGACGCCGGGGACCGCGTTGAGCCGGCGCTTGACCAGGTCGAGCACCGACTCGTAGCGCGGGTTGGTGCGCAGCCCGGTGAGCGCGGTGGCCAGGCCACCGATCGTGGGCGTGTAGGAGCGGCCGTTGTCGTTGACGACGATGACCAGCTTGCTCTTGCTGGCGATCGCGATGTTGTTGAGCGCCTCCCACGCCATGCCCCCGGTGAGGGCGCCGTCGCCGATCACGGCGACCACGTGCCGGTCCTCGCCACGGATCGTGAAGGCCTTCGCGAGACCGTCGGCGTAGCTGAGGGCGGTCGAGGCGTGCGAGTTCTCGACGATGTCGTGGGGGGACTCCTCCTGGCTGGGGTAGCCGGACAGGCCACCCTCCTTGCGCAGGGTCGAGAACTGGTCGTAGCGACCGGTCAGCAGCTTGTGGACGTAGGACTGGTGGCCGGTGTCGAAGACGACGCGGTCGCGCGGCGAGTCGAAGACCCGGTGGATCGCCATGGTCAGCTCGACGACGCCGAGGTTGGGCCCGAGGTGACCGCTGTTGCGGCTGCAGGTCTCCACCATCACGTCGCGGATCTCAGTGCCGAGCTGGTCCAGCTGGGCGTCGGACAGGCCGCGCAGGTCGCGCGGTGACGTGATGGATTCGAGAATGCCCATAGCGGCCGAGTGTACGTGTCTAGAGGGTGAGAACGGCGATGGCGGGCTCGTGGAGGCTGCCGAGCCAGAGCCGGCCGTCGTGCTCCCGGACGCCGGTGACCATGTGGTACGCCGTGGTCTCCACGTCGAGGTCGTGGACGAGCGTCCCGGCGTCGTCGTACGCCTGGGCGCGCACGGTGTGCTTCGGCGCGGGCTGCAGCCGGTCGGGGATCTTGGTGACCAGCTTGCGCACCGCCAGCGGAGCCCGCTGCAGCCTCTCGACGACGGGGTCCTTGGGGCTGGCGATGGAGACCCAGATCATCCCGTCGCTCCCCCGGGCGATGTTGTCGGGATAGCCGGGCAGGTCGGTGACCAGGAAGTCGCGGGTGCCGGCCTTCGGGCCGGTCAGCCACCACCGCACAACCGTGCGGGCGCCGGTCTCCGCGACCGCGACGTACGACTCGTCGGAGCTCAGTGCGACCCCGTTGGCGAACGCCAGTCCGTCGAGCACGACCTCGACGGAGCCGTCCGTGCCCAGGCGAGCGAGGCGGCCGGTGCGCGTGTCCTGGACGAAGTCGTCCTTCCACTGCTCGATGCCGTACTTCGTCGACGAGTCGCTGAACCAGACCGTGCCGTCGCCGGCGATCGCCGCGTTGTTGCAGAACATCATCGGCGCCCGCTCGATCCGGTCGACGACGGCCTCGATAGCCCCGGACCGAGTGTCGACGCGGAGCACGCCCTGGTGGGCGTCGCACACGAGCAGTCGTCCGTCGAGGTCGATCTCGATGCCGAGCGGGCGGCCACCGGTGTGCGCGACGCGGTCGATGTGCCGGCCGTCGTGGCTGATCCGGAAGATGCTGCCGTCCTCGGTCCCGGTGAAGACGGCACCCTCGTCGGGGCCCGGCCCTCCGACGACGACGTCCTCGGCTCCGGGACCGGGGACCGCGATGACGCTGAGTGCACTCCTGGCTGGCTCGCTCATGCGCCGAGTATGTCGTGATACTCCGCTGAGTCCAGGAAGTCAGGTACGGCGGTGGTCGCCGAAGTGGTGAGGTCGAGGGTGCGCGCGGTCGCCGGCTCGACGAAGACGATCTGCCGGCCCTCACCGACCACGATGTCCGCGTCGGTGAGGTCGACGCCGGCGACGTACACCTGGGTGGTGTCGAGGGTGCCGTAGGCCTCGTGGAACACCTGCAGCTCTCGCCACAGGCGCAGGGTCCCCGACGCGAGGCGGACGCCGGTCTCCTCCTCCAGCTCCCGGTACGCCGCCGGCTCGTAGTCCTCCCCCTCGTCGACGTGGCCACCGGGCAGGCCCCACTTCTCCGGGTCGATCAACGGGTGCTCGTCGCGCTCCTGCAGCAGCAGCCATCCGCGGGGGTCGACGAGGAGGACGGAGGAGAACCGGTGCACGCCGTCACGCTAGCCCTCGAACGGTCCGAGCCGCAGCGTGGTGAACATGCCCACGTCGACGTCGCCCGCGCCGGCTGGCACGTCGGTGATGCGGGCCGGCACCGGCACCGGCACCTGGCCGGAGGCCAGCTGGACCACGAGGAGCGATGCACGCTCGGCGTCGTGACCGGCGAGCTCCCCGGTCCACTCCACCAGCGACCGCGCCTCCCCGCCGGGCGCGAGGCGCACCGGCCCCGCCGAGCCTGACGCAGGCGTGCCTCGCTCGACAGTCAGCGTGAAGCGGTGGCCCAAATCTCCGCGCGCACCAATGCCTGGCACCCCCTCGACGACGCAGGCTCGAGACGACGTGTTCGTCACGACCAGCGACGTGTACCGGTGGCCGAGGGCAGCATCGACGCCCGACAGCCGCGCGGACACGTCTCCGGGACCGCAGCTCTCGTCGCCCTCCGCGGACGAGCCGCGGGTGCGCAGCAGCGCGGTCAGCGCGGCGTCGGGCAGATCGGCGTCCGGAGTCGGCGCCGGGCCGTCCGGGGTCTCGTCCCAGCCCGGCGAGAGCTCGGACTCGCTCGGCGTACCGGCGGTCAACGGCGGCTGGGTCGGTGTCGGCGTTGCCTGCCGCGCCGGCTCCGCGGAGTCGCCGGTCCCACAAGCGCTGAGGGCCAGCAGCGTAGCCGTCAGGACGATGCGCACTCCTCGTCCGAACACGCCCGCGATCGTAGGGCAGTGCTGGTGGTGGCCGACGCCAACGCCGGCGCCGAGGCATGCCGGGCCTGTACGTGGGCCGAGCGCAGCGCCGTGCCTGACGCCACGGCGAGCCGTGTCCGCGTGGATGTCCCACGCATGCAACAGCCCACTTTTCCACCTCGTGAAAGGGGCCACATCATGGCCTTCAAGGACCAGCCCTCATACATCATCAAGATGCGCGCGAAGCCCGGAAAAGGCGACCGCCTATTCGAACTGGCGACCATCGGCATGACGAAGTCGGACTCGTCCGACCGGTTCATCATGCTTCGCGAGGACGCCGACCCCGACGTGCTCTGGAACATCGAGGTATTCCGCTCCGTCGAGGCCAAGGACGCTTACGAGACCAGCGACATGGCCGACGAACTTCGCGACGAGATCATCGACCTGCTCGCCGAGCCGCCGGTCCGGATCGAAGCACACCCATACTCGGCCATCCCGGCCCTGCCGGGCGACACCGAGTAGGCCACCAGTAGGCAAGGACGTCGGGGTAGGCGGACTCGGAGACACTCACCAGACCAGGATGCGCTGCGGTGACGGCGCAGCGCGGACGTCGAGGCGAGGCGAGGCGCAACGACCCCTCTTGCGGCGAAGTGACGCAGGTCCGACGTCTCTTGCGGCAGGCGGTCGGCTACGGGCGAGGCTAGGCTGCCACCATGTCGATGGATCACTCCGACGCAGTGTTCTTCGACGACGACAAGGCGTTCGAGGCATGGCTCGTCGACAACGCGTCGACCGCCTCTCACCTGTGGATGCGGATGGCGAAGAAGGGCTCCGGAGTCACGTCTATCGACTGGACGACGGCCGTGGACGTTGCGCTCTGCTTCGGCTGGATCGACGGCATCGCCCGGCGGCTCGACGACGACTGGTACGTGCAGCGGTTCACCCCGAGGCGCGCCAGGAGCGTCTGGTCGAAGATCAACCGTGAACGCATCGAGCGCCTCACCGCCGAGGGGCGGATGCGCCCCGCCGGCCTAGCCGAGGTGGAAAGGGCGAAGGCGGACGGCCGCTGGGACGCCGCCTACGACAGCCCGGCCACCGCAGTGGTGCCCGACGACCTCGCCGCCGCCCTGGCCGCGCGCGACCTCACCGACGTCTACGCCGCGCTGGACGGCCGGAACCGCTTCACATTCCTGAACCGCGTCCAGACCGCGGTGCGCGCTGAGACCCGCGCCCGCCGCATAGAGCAGCTCACCGATGCCCTTGCCCAGGGCAAGACCCCGTACCCGGCGCCGAAGAAGAAGCCTCACACCTAGAAGGACACGGCCGAGCCCAGCGTTCACATTGACCAAGGGCTGCGTCGCTCGCGGCGGTATGACGCATGTGCCGCCTCGTTCGGCCTGGTGGTGCTCGGCGGGCCGAACCCGAACATCTACCGGGAGACCACGCCTTCGGAGTGAGAGCGCGCTCCACGGCGGGCGCAGTCGACCGAACGTCACCTCCTCCGGACATCGGGGTCGGGGACCGGTGCCAGGATGCGTGGATGAGCTGGGGAGATGTTTGGGTCAACGGGGACAAGGTCCGACCCGGGATGGACGCCACCGGCCCACGGGCGCCGTGGATCCCTGCCGGCGTCATCTCGTCGGAGGAGCGGGCGTTCGTCGAGGCGGTGCAGCTGCTGCGGAGGACCCGTGGTGCGCACGCCCGAGCGGTCGAGTTCGACCTCCAGGTCACCTCGTCCGCCGTGAGCAAGGAGCGCGCCGGCGCCGGGAAGGCTGTCGTCGGCTTCGAGCCGGACGGGTTGTGGCTCGCGGTGGACGTGACCCCGGCGGGGAGCCTCGTGGAGGAGGCTCGCTTCGTGGTGTTCACGCAGCGCGTGCACGTCGTCGCCGGGGGCAGGCGGGCCGCCGAGCTTGGTACGACGGACCGCTCTCGGGCGACCATCCCGCTTCGCGGTCGCGCGCGATCCCGTGAGAGCGCCCTCGAGTGGGGTCACCGGGCGGCTCGGGACTGACCGAGGGAGTAGGCGGCGAGGTGGCCGACTGGATCCGACAGACCCCCCGCGGCGTTCCAGGCCCGGTGGGACCGGCTGGCAGCGACCCGCTTCACGAACGCGGCGAGATCGTCAACTGCGGCGTGGGCGGGCCGAGCGCTGACTGGTTTCGGGTGCGGCGCGGGCATGCGCGGCGGAATGTCCGTAGATCAACTGGCGAGGACCAACTCGAGCAGTCGCCACTCCTGAGCGCTTCTATGGCACAGCGTGGCCGGCTTCGGCGCGGCGGGCGCTGTCGACACGAGGGTGTGGCCGGTAGGCAGGGTGAGCACGACGGTGTGGCGGGAGCTCGGTGGGCCGGTGATCGGTCTGGACCGCCAACCGATGGCCTCCTTGGCGAGGTTGCAGTGCTGACAGAGGCCTTGGCCGTTGAGCTTGGTCGTGGGGCCGCCGGCGGCGTGGGGAACGACGTGGTCGGCCTGGCGGATCGGGGCGTCGCACCAGGGGGTGCGGCAGGTGCGGTCGCGGAGCTCGATGAAGTCCGCGAGCGCGCGTGGGAAGAACCGGGCGGAGGAGTCCATGGACACCAACTCGCCGGTCGCAGGGGCGGCGTAGAGCCGTCGTACCTCGGCGGTCGCCTCGCGTGCGGCACGAAGGGTGAGGTCGCGGGCCGCGTCGGCGGTGAGCGGGCCGTAGCCCTGGAGCCACGCGGGTTCGTGGCCGCCGACGAGCAGGGTGTCGTCGGAGACGACCACGTTGATCATGACCGGGACAGCGGTGGCGGCGCTCTGGCCGGTGATCCGCTCGACCAGGGTGTCGACCATGATCTGCTGCCGGCTCCGGTCGTCGCCGTCGGCGACGGCCTGATCGGCCGCCCGAGCCAGGGTCGCCCAGACAGCGATCCCTGGGGCCGCAGGCAGCAACACCGAGAGCCTCGCCATGGTGTCCGGTGCAGGTCGCAGCGACACACGACGTTCGGACTCGGCCCTCTTGCGCCGGTTGACCAGCGCCGCCGGGTCGAGGCAGGCGACGAGCTTCTGGGTCTCGGCGGTCAACCGTCGATCACCCCAGCCGTCGAACCGATAGCTCCCGTCCGAGGCGGGAGCGCAGAGCTCGGTGTCGATCGTCGCGCGGTCCTCACGAGAGAGACACGCCGTCTCGCGAGCGATCAGCATCGCGCGCCACTCGGGCAGGGGTCCGGCCTCCATCGCAGCCAGCGTGCACGGCAGCTCGTCGGTGAGCACCTTGGCCAGGCCGAGCAGCTGACGCCCGCGAGCCGGTGACTCCCGCCGCGCCAGTGCGACCTGCGACTCCACTCCCCGGCCCTGCTTGGCGGCAGGCAGGCCAAGGTCGCGATGCTCCTGCCGCACCTGGGCGGCCAACCGGGCCGCGAGCCGGGCCTGGGCTGCACACGCCCGCGCCTTCAGGTCCTCGAGCGCCTTGAGCGCATCCACGATCTCCGTCGCCGTACCGGCCGACGCCGCGACGGCGAAGGGACCGGGAATGGGAGGCGTGCGCATACTTCATATTATCGAACGTATATGCGAATTACAACGGAGGAGCAGTGGTGGCACGGTAGCGAGGTGCACCGATCCGTCATCACCACCATCACCACCCTCGTCGGCCTCACCCTGATCACACCGGTGTCGCAGGCAGCAACCGCTCCCGACGGCCTTGCTGTCACCGGGTGGGCGCTCGACAATGCCTCCCCCGCTCTCGTACGCCGCAACGCCGGCGGGATCAGCACCCTCAGTGTCGCCGGGGTGTCGATCAACCCCCGCGGCACGGATGTGAGTCGGCCGCGAGCGAGCGCCGTTCAACTCGCCCGGACCGCCCACGACGAGGGGCTGACGGCGGAACTGCTGGTCGGCAACTACAGCAACCGGCTCGGCGACTTCGACCCGCGAGCGGCGCACCGGCTGCTGTCCAGCCAGGTGCGGATCGACGCGGTGGCGAGCCGGCTGGCGTCGTACGTCGCGACCGGCGGCTGGGACGGCGTCAACGTCGACCTCGAGCGGGTGCGTGCCGCCGACGCGGCAGGGTTGGTGGCCGTGGTGCGCGCCACCCAGGCCGCGATGCCAGCTGACCGCACGGTGACGATCGACGTCAGTGCGTCCACCTCCCTGGCCGGCTACCGCGGCGGTGGCTACGACTTGGTCGGGTTGGCCGACGCCGCGGACGTGATCAAGCTGATGACCTACGACCAGCACGGCCCGACCTGGTCGGGTCCCGGCCCGGTCGGTGGGCTGCCCTGGCAACGCCGGGCGCTGGCGACGATCCTGCGCGTCGTACCCGCCGAGCAGGTCGACCTCGGCGTCGCCGGCTACGGCTACACGTGGCCACGTCGCGGTGTCGGACACACGGTCACGGTCGCCCAAGCCCGACAGCTGATCGCCCGTGACCACGTCCGCGCGCGGTGGCGGGCGAAGGCAGGCGAGTGGACCGCCCGGTTGGATGACGGGACCCGGCTCTGGTGGTCGGACCGGCGCTCCTATCGGCAGCGGGTCGCGTTGGCCGCCGCCCAAGGTCTTCACGGACTTGCGGTATGGCGTCTGGGATCTGCGGACACCCTGCGCTGAGCAGCCCTATCCTGCGCTCATGCGGATCGGTGTCCTGGGCACGACGGTGGCGTCCGAGCCGTCGGGTCCGGTCAACCTCGGCGGCCCGAAGCAGCGGGCCCTGCTCGCCGCGTTGGCGCTGCACCGGGGTCGCGCCGTCGCCGTCGACACCCTCGCCGACCTGGTCTGGGACGGCAGCCCGCCGCCGGGCGTCTCCGGGACCCTGCAGGGGTACGTCGCCGGCCTGCGCCGCGCCCTCGAGCCCGACCGCACCACCCGCGGTGGTGGCACCCTGTTGGTCACCGAGCAACCGGGCTACGCCCTCCGGCTGCCCGACGACGACCTCGACACGGTGGCGTTCGAGCACACCGTGGCCTCGGCGCACACCCTGGTCGCACCGCTGGCCGACGCCCTCTGTCGCGGCCGCGCCCTCCCGGCCGGCTCGGCCGATGCCGGTGAGCTGTCGACGCTGCACGACTCGCTGGTGGAGGCGCTGGCGCTGTGGCGCGGGGTCCCCTTCGCCGAGCTCGGCGACGTCCCGGCGGCGGCGGCCGAGCGGGCTCGGCTGGAGGAGCTGCGGGTGCTGGCGACGGAGGATCGAGCGGCGCTCGGGATCCTGCTCGGCCAGCACGCCACGGTCGCGGCCGAGCTCGACGCCCTGACCCGGGCGCACCCGTTGCGCGAACGCGCCTGGGCGCTCCGCGCCCTCGCCCTCGCGGGCTCCGGGCGGCAGGCCGACGCGCTGGCCGTGCTCCGCGAGGTGCGTGATGTCCTCGACGAGGAGCTCGGCCTCGAGCCGGGTGCCGAGCTGCGTGCGGTGCAGAGCGCCGTCCTGCGGCAGGACGCGATCGCCGTCGCCGAGCCGGCCGCAGCACCGGGCCGTGGACGGGATGAGGGGGTCTCGACAAGCTCGACCACCGGAGACACCTCGACCACCGGAGACACCTCGACCACCGGAGACACCTCGACCACCGGAGACACTTCAACCACCGGGGGCGAGGGGCTCGAGACGCACGCGCCGCTGCCCTTCCCCACGCTCTGGCCCTGGTCACTCGCCGGCCGCGACGAGGAGCTGGCCGCCCTCACCGGCCTGGTCGACCAGGTCGTCGCCGGGACCGGCTCGCTCGCATTCGTGGCGCTGACCGGCGAGCCCGGGATCGGCAAGAGCCGGCTGGCGATCGAGCTGGCGACGTACGCCGACGAGCAGGGCGTCACCATCGCCTGGGGCCGGTGCTCGCAGGACGACGGGGCGCCCGCCCTGTGGCCGTGGGCGACCGTGCTGGAGCGGCTCGGATCCGCCCTGCCCTCGACCGACGACGGCGACGACGGCGCGGCGGCGTTCCGAGCGTGGGAGACGGTCGTGCAGACCGTGATCTCCGCGGCCGAGAAGGGTCCCCTGCTGCTGGTCCTCGACGACCTGCACTGGGCGGACACGTCGAGCCTGCGGGTGCTGCGGCTGCTCACCGAGGCGGTGGCCGCGGAGAGCCCGGCCCGGCTGCTGGTGCTGGCCACCTGGCGGGAGTACCCGGTCCCGACCGGTGCGCTGGCCGAGGTCGCCGAGGCGCTGGCCCGCAAGCACGCGCTGCGCTTCCAGCTCCGGGGCATCTCGGCCGAGGCCACCGCCCAGGTCTTCGCCCAGGTCTCCGAGGCCGCACCGAACGACGCCGACGCCGACGCCCTGCGGGAGCGCACGGAGGGCAACCCGTTCTTCCTCGTGGAGTACGCACGGCTCGCCCGCGACGGTGACCTGGCAGCCCTGGTCGCCGAGGGCCGGCCGCCGGCCGCGGTCCACGAGGTGCTCTCCCGGCGGCTCGCCCACCTCGACCCGGCGACCCAGGACCTGCTCCAGACCGCCAGCGTCGTGGGTCGCATCTTCGACCTCTCGACCCTCTCGCTGGTCGCGGACACCGACGAGGACACCGCGCTGGACCGGCTCGATCCCGCCATCGAGGCCGGGTTGGTTGCCGAGGACGGCGTCGACCGGTTCCGCTTCAACCACGCGCTGGTCCGCGACACCGTCCTCGCCGGGCTCCCCCAGTCGCGCCGCGCCCGCGTCCACGCCCGGGCCGCCGAGGCCCTGAGCGGGCGGCCCAAGCGCGAGACCGAGATCGCCCGGCACTGGCTGGCCGCCGGACCGCGACACCTCGCCCGCGCCTGGCCGGCCGCCCAGGCAGCGGCGCGCTCCGCGATGACGGTCTATGCGTACGTCGAGGCGCTGGAGATGCTCGAGTACGCGCTCGGCGCGCAGGACGACGACCCGGCGTCCACTCCCGTGGACCGGTTCGAGGTGCTCGCCGACCTTGCCGACGTACTCCGCCGGGCCGGCCGCTGGCTGGAGCTGCGGGAGGTCGCCCACGAGGCCATCGAGGTCGCGGGTGAGGCTGGTGACGGTGCCGGTGACCTGGACCTGCTGATCCGGGCCGGCGTGATGACCAGCACCGGTGCGCTCTGGACGCCCGGCGGCGGGGACGTCGACGAGATCGTGGTCGGCGCGCTGCGCGACGCCCTCGACCGGCTGCCGACGGGCGACGACCCGCGACGGTGCCGGGTGATGCTGGCGCTCGCCGGAGAGATCTACTACGGCTCGACGCCCCAGGAGAGAGAGGCGCTCGTCGACGAGGCGATCGCGATGGCCCGCCGGCTCGAGGACCGGTCGCTCCTCCTGATCGCGCTGGTGAAGTCAGCCATCGCGATCTGGCGCGGCGCCAACGCCGCCCGGCGCCTGGAGATGACGACCGAGGCGGCGCAGATCGCCCGCGAGCTCCGCGACAGCGTGGGGCTCGTCTCGGCGCTCGCGCTGCGCGCCGAGGCGGCCGGCGAGATCGGCGACGTCGCGGCCCTCGACGAGTCGCTCGTCGAGGGGAGGGCCGAGGCCGACCGGATCCGACACGTCTACGCGTTGCTGGTGCTCGACTCGATCGAGATCTCGTGGTCGGCGATGCGCGGCCAGTTCGAGGTGGTCGACAAGCTGGTCGCCGACATGGCCGCGATCGGCGAGGTCGTCACGATCCCCGGCTCCGAGGAGTCGATCGCCGGGGCGATGATGATGCAGGTGCTGTGGCGCGACGGCGGCGAGGAGCTGATCCTCGGCGCCCTCCGGACGATGCCGGTCGACGGGTTCGTCGCGGTCGCCCCGCCGCTGCTCACGATGCTGTGCCGCACCGGACGCCTCGACGAGGCCCGCGACTACCTCGCCAGCCACCGCGAGCACCTCGACCGCGCGATCGACGTCGACACCTGGTACTCACCCATGGCCTGGAGCATGGCCGCCGAGAGTGCCTGTCATCTCGACGAGCGCGAGCTCGCCGCCACGGCGTACGAGAAGCTCGTCGGGCTCGCCGGACAGTCCGCCTGCGCCGGGTCCGGGAGCACGATCGGGCCGGTCGACGCGTTCCTGGCCATGGCCGCCCACACGGTCGGCGACGACGACCTGGCCACGCGGCACGCCGAGCGCGCGGTCGCGCTCTGCGAGGAGTGGGACGTCCCGCTCGCGGCGGCGTGGGTGGCCGCCCAGCGGGAGCACTTCGGGTTCTGAGTCAGTCGACCTCGGACGTGATCTCGATGCCCAGGGCCGCGCACGTGTGCCGCAGCACGACGACGGCCCGCGCCTGCGTCATCGGCTCGATCCGAGCGCACATCGCGGTCCACACCCCGATGACGAGGGCCTGCATGGCGTCGAGGGTGACGTTGTCGCCAGGCGCCAGACGGCATGCCCACTGCACGAGGTCGCGCTGACCCTGCTCGAGGTACGCGACCGACTCGGCAAGCGCAGCGTCACCTCGGGCGAGCTCGCACATGGCCAACCAGGCGCGCACGAGCTCCTGTGCCTCATCGTCCGGCACGAGCCCCAGGGGCCCGTCGTACCGGACCCGCGAGCCGAGCTGTTGGTCCAGTCGGTCCGCGATGCGCTTGGTGACCAGATCGGTCACCCGCTGCTTGTTCTCGAGATGGGAGATGACCGAGGACGGGCTGAGGTGGGCGACGGCGGCGATCTTGCGGATCGTCAGTGACCCGATCCCCTCCGTGTTGATCAGGTAGACGGCTGCGTCCGTCAGCTCGTCGACACGGTCTCTGGCGTCCATCAGGTACGGCATCACCCGACTCCATCACAGCCAGCTCGTTGGCGGCGTACGTCCTCCACAGGCTCGTCGGCGGCACCTCTTCTCGGTTGTTCACACGTTCGTGCGGGAATCTCGGACGAACGTGTGAACAACGCGGAAGCACACCCTCCAGGAGCGCCGCGCTCGCGGCGGTTCGGGCAGGATGGGGTCATGACCGCCTACTGGATCAGCATCTACCGGGAGATCAGCGACGAGGCCAAGCTGCGGGCGTACGCCGAGCTGGCGGGCCCTGCGCTGGAGGGAGCCGGCGGCACGTTCGTGGCGCGCGGGTTCCCCGAGCAGACCTACGAAGCAGGCGAGCAGACCCGGACCGTCGTCATCGAGTTCGAGTCGGTCGATGCGGCTCGGGCCGCGCACGACAGCCCGGCCTACCAGGAGGCACTTGCTGCCCTGGGTGACGGTGCCGTCCGCGACATCCGGCTCGTGCCCGGCGTCTCCTGACCGAACCGCGACCTAGGCAAACCCCGGACCTAGGCAAACCCCGGACCTAGGCAAACCCCGGACCTAGGCAAACCGAAATGCCAAGGCGTGCCGCCGGGCGAACCGGCGCCGGGTCAGCCGCCAGATCATCCGGAAGCCACGCCCGCCTGGCTCGCTGAAGACCCGGTCGAGCACCTCGCGCGGGACGCCGTACGCCGCCCACGGCACCAGCCGCACCGCCTGCCCGAGCCGCACCGGAGGAGCGTGCTCCTCCTCGATGCGGGCCCAGTCCTCGGCGGTGAGCAGCCGCTGGATGATCGCGATCGCCTCGGTCTCCTCGTGCGCGAGGTGGCGCCGCAGCGACTCGCGGGCCGCGCACACCCGGACGGCGAGCGCGGCCCGGGCGTCCTCGTCGGCATGCCCGGCCAGGCGACGGAGCCCGGCCGCGCAGCCTGCGAGCAGCGGGTCGATCTCGCCGTGCTCGGCCTCCATCGCGGCGAGGGTGGCGACGTCCTCGGCTGTGCCGAGGTGCTCCAGCGCGGGCCAGACCCCGTCGTCCTCGATCGTGTGGTGCTCGTGCAGCGCCTCGGCGAACAGCTCCCACCGCTCGCCCAGCAGCACCCAGGTCGCCCGCTCGGTGACGGGGGTGTTGCGCACCGCCGCCGAGAACAGGTCCAGGTCACGCCGGAAGGCGTGGTGCATGACGTACATCATCCGCATGTCGATCGGCCCGTCCGGGGCCGCCACCTGGCCGGGCAGCCGCAGCTGCCGCGGCCAGGTGTGGTCGACTCCGGCGCTCGAGGAGGAGGACATCTCAGGCACCGACCTTGGCGTCGTCGGACTCGAGCTCGGCCCACAGCTCGGTCTCGCCGTGGTCGAAGTTCTCGGCATCGATCGTCGGGAGCAGGCGGTCCAGCCAGGCCGGCAGCCACCAGTTCCACTTGCCGAGCATCGTCATGGTCGCGGGGACCAGGACCATCCGGACGACGGTGGCGTCGAGCACGATCGCGACCGCCATGCCGAACCCGAGCTGCTTGACCACAGTGTCCGCCTCCGTCGAGAACCCGAGGAAGACGACGACCATGATCGCCGCGGCCGAGGAGATGACCCGGCCGGTGGAGGCGAGGCCGCGCTCCACGCTGCCCGTGGCGTCACCCGTGCGCAGCCAGTCCTCCCGGATCCGCGACAGCAGGAACACCTCGTAGTCCATCGAGAGCCCGAAGAGGATCGCGAAGGTGAGGATCGGGATCCAGCTCGAGACGGCGACCGCGTGGTCGATCCCGAGCAGGCTCCCGCCCCAGCCCCACTGGAAGACGACGGTGAGGACGCCGTACGACGCCGCGATCGACAACAGGTTCATGACCGCTGCCTTCACCGGTACGACGACCGAGCGGAACATCATCGCCAGCAGCAGCACCGACACGGCGACCACGAACCCGACGACGACCCAGAGGCGCTCGGAGAGCATCCCGGACAGGTCGGCGAACATGGGGGTGGTGCCGGTGACCTCGACGCCGGCAGGGAGCTCCTCGCGGAGTGCCGTCACCAGCTCCGAGGTGCGCTCGTCGGCCGGACCGTACGCCGGCTCGGCGTCGAACACCGTGATCGCACCGTCGGGCGTGGTGAAGGGCGTGGTGACCCCGGCGATGCCCGGGCGTGCGGCGACCTGGGTGGCGATCGCCTCCGGGTCGGCCTGGGTGGTGTCGACGACGATCGTGAATGGGCCGTTGGCGCCGGCGCCGTACTCGGCGTCGATCAGGTCGTAGGCCTGGCGTACCGAGGTCTCCTTGCTGTTGCTGCTGCCGTCCTGCGGCCACGTGCGCATGCCGAGCACCGGGGCGGCGAGGAAGAGCAGGAACACCAGCGCGGCGAGGGCCGCGGCGACCGGACGCTTGACGACCTGCGCCGCCCACCGGGCGGTGAGGGGCGCCTTGCGGGACCGGGCAGGCAGGCCCTTGCGGACCCGGCGCGGCATCAGCCGGCGCCCGGCCAGCCCGCACAGGGCCGGCACGAGGGTGAGTGCGGCGGCGAGCACGGAGACGACGGCGATCGCGGTGGCGTAGCCGAACGTCGAGTAGACCGGGAGCCCGCCGAGACGCAGCCCCATCAGGGAGATCAGGACGGTGAGGGAGGCGAAGACGACCGAGCGGCCCGCGGTGGCCATCGCCCGGCCGGCGGCCTCGCGCTTGTCGAGACCCTGCCCGAGGAACTCCACGTGCCTGGTCACCAGCAGCAGCGCGTAGTCGATGCCGACGCCCAGCCCGACCATGGTCGCCACGGTCGGAGCGGCGGTGGACACGTCCATCGTGGCCGACAGCAGCGTGATGCCCGCGGAGCCGACCGCGAGCCCGGTCAGGGCGATGGCGATCGGCAGCCCGGCGGCCACCACGGAGCCGAACGCGATGACCAGGAGTGCGAGCGCGGCGATCACGCCGGCGAGCTCGCCGGTGCCCTTCATCGTCGACTCGGCGCCGCCGGGCAGCTCGCCGCCCAGCTCGGCCTGCAGACCCGCGTCGCGCAGCGGCTCGATCGCGCCCTCAAGCGGGTCGTAGCCGTTCGCACCGACGAGGTCCGGGTCGGTGACGGGGGCGTCGTACCCGATGGTGACCAGCGCGGTGTCCGCGTCCGCGGAGAGCCGCGGCTCGCTGACCGAGCTGACGTGGTCGAGGGCGCCCAGCCGCTGGACCAGGCCGTCGAGGTCAGCGGCCGCCAGGGGGTCGCCGTCGCGGTCGTGTACGACGACCTGCGCGGTGGCGCCGCCGCCGTCCGGGACGTGGGCGCGGAGCTGGTCGACGCCGGCCTGCGCCCGGGCTTCGGGGACGTTGTAGTCGTCGTGGGTGGTGCCCCCGAAGGAGCCCGCGAGCGCGAAGGCCGCGACGACGACCACGAGCCAGGCGGAGATCGTCCGCCAGGGGTGCGCCGCGGTGCTGTAGCCGAGACGGTGGAGGATGCGAGACACGGTGATGCTCCCATTCGAGAAGTGGCACTCAGAGGTGGTCTGGTGGGACGACTCTGAGCCCGACCTCTTGAGGCCGACTGGGAGCTGACTTGGAGCGGGTCGCTGTGTCCTATCAGGGGGTGAGCGGGCGCACCCAGGTGGCGACGCCCTCGTCGAGGTGCAGCTCGCCGTCGGTCTGCTCGGCGGCCTCGGGGTCGTGGGTCGCCATCACCACGATCGCGCCGCGCAGCGCCTCACCACGCAGGGCGGCGACCATCCGCTCCCGGTTGGTGGCGTCGAGGTCGCTGGTCGGCTCGTCGGCGAGCAGGAGGCGTGCCTGGGCCCCGAACGCCCGCGCCAGGGCCACCCGCTGCTGCTGGCCGCCGGAGAGCTCCTCGATCAGGTGGTTGCCGCTCTCCTCGAGGCCGACCAGGGTCAGCGCCTCCTCTGTACGGCGGGCGGCCTCCTCGGCCGCGACACCGCCGGCGAGCAGCGGGACGAGCACGTTCTCGGCGGCCGTGAGCGAGGACGCGAGCCCGTTGACCTGCGGCACGACGACCACTCCCTGGGCGGCCGCCTGCTCGCGGTCGGTGAGCTCGGTGCCCGCGAGCACG
>Ga0164307_10000246_pt1 | contig 24925 bp, 23 predicted proteins | sample Whisoiple_243_MG_FD_110214 | JGI IMG/M metagenome (GOLD analysis project Ga0164307, IMG submission 110214) | Soil microbial communities amended with fresh organic matter from upstate New York, USA - Whitman soil sample_243_MG | ecosystem: Environmental > Terrestrial > Soil > Unclassified >...
TCGGCCGCCGGGGCGGGAGCCGCTCCGACACGGCGCAGCGCCTGCGCGGCGACCGCGTCGGCGGAACCGTGCAGGACGAGCGGCGCCCGGCCCGGCCGGTCCCGCTCGACCGCGGCGCGGATGCGTTCGGCGACGAGTTCGTAGTGGGTGCAGCCGAGGACGACGTCCGTGACGTCCGGCGGCGTGAGGGCGGCGGCGGCCGCCACCGCACGGTCGATCGCCTGCTCGTCGGCGTGCTCGACGGCGTCGGCGAGACCCGGGCAGGGCACTTCGGTCACGTCCACGGCCCGGGCGAAGTCGTTGATCAGCCCGCGCTGGTAGGGGCTTCCCGTGGTCGCCGGCGTCGCCCAGATCGCGAAGGGGCCGCCGCCCGCGGCGGCAGGCTTGATCGCCGGCACCGTGCCGATGACGGGGAGGCCGGGCTCCAGTTCGGCCCGCAGGGTGGGCAGCGCGTGGACGGAGGCGGTGTTGCACGCGACGATCAGGGCGTCCGGGCGGTGGGCGGCGGCCGCCTGTGCCACGGCGAGGGCACGCCGGGTCACGTCCTCGGGGGTACGCGGCCCCCAGGGCATCGAGCCGGGGTCCGAGGACAGCACCAGATCGGCGTCCGGCCGCAGTCGGCGTACCGCGGCCGCTGCCGCGAGCAGGCCGATTCCCGAGTCCATGAGTGCGATCTTCACCCGGTCACCATAGTCGACAGCCCTTGCGGGGCCGCCGGTGTGGGGCACACTTCGACGGATGAGCGCCGTTGCCTGGATCGCCGTGGGTTCGCTGGTCGTGTGGGTGTGGCTGTTGCTGGGCCAGGGGTTCTTCTGGCGGACGGACCAGCGGCTCCCACGGCGCGGGGACCCGGAGCGCTGGCCCTCGGTGACCGTGGTCGTCCCCGCGCGGGACGAGGCGGAGGTGCTGCCGGTGAGCCTGCCGTCGCTGCTCGCCCAGGACTATCCCGGGCACGCGGAGATCATCCTGGTCGACGACTGCAGCGGCGACGGCACGGGTGAGCTCGCACGTGCGCTGTCCGCGCGGTGCGGGGGGCTGCCGCTGACGGTGGTGGCACCCGGTGAGCCGGAGCCCGGGTGGACGGGGAAGCTCTGGGCGCTGCGGCACGGGATGGCGCTGGCCCGGCAGGGGGAACCCGAGTTCCTGCTGCTGACGGACGCCGACATCGCCCACGAGCCGGACAGCCTGCGGGAACTCGTCGCCGCGGCCGGGACCGAGGGTGAGGACGGCTTCGACCTGGTCTCGCAGATGGCGAGGCTGCGGGTGACGAGCGCCTGGGAGCGGCTGGTGGTTCCCGCCTTCGTCTACTTCTTCGCCCAGCTCTACCCGTTCCGGCGGGTGAACGGGAAGAGGTCGCGGACCGCGGCGGCGGCGGGCGGCTGCGTCCTGCTGCGTACACGGGCCGCCGAGCGGGCGCGTGTCCCGGAGTCCATCCGTCAGGCGGTGATCGACGACGTCTCGCTGGCGCGCGCGGTCCGGCGCAGCGGCGGCCGGATCTGGCTGGGGCTCGCCGACCGGGTCGACAGTGTGCGGCCCTCTCCGCGACTGGCCGACCTGTGGCGCATGGTCGCGCGGAGTGCGTACGCGCAGCTGCGGCACAGCCCGTGGTTGCTGGCCGGCACGGTCCTGGGGCTGGGTCTGGTCTACGTCGCGCCGCCCGTCACGCTGGTCGCCGGGCTGCTGACGGGCGAGCCGGTGGCGGCGACGGCGGGCGGGGCGGCGTGGGCGGTGATGGCGGGCACCTACCTGCCCATGCTCGGGTACTACCGGCAGTCGTCGTGGCTGGCACCGCTGCTGCCCTTCACCGCCGTCCTCTACCTCCTGATGACGGTGGATTCCGCGGTGCGGCACCACCGGGGGCGGGGCGCGGCCTGGAAGGGGCGTACGTACGCCCGTCCCGAGGCCGCGCCGGAGTCCTGAGCCCGGCCGCCGGCGGGGTGGCCGGGCTCGGCGGTCATTTGCGCCCGGGGGTCCAGTTCATGCCCCAGCCGTAGGCCGCGTCGATGGTCCGCTGGGGGCTCACCCCTCGCTGGGGGACGAGGTAGCGGGCCTCGCGCTGCACGGTGAGGTCCCGCCCGTCACTGGTGATCAGCGCGAGCGCGCACACGGTGGACGGGACGGTGCATTCGTCGAGGGAGAAGTCGATCGCCGCGCCGTTCTGCGGCTGCAGGGTGACCGTGGCGTGGAGATCGGCGAAGCTCCGGGCGCCCTCGTAGATGGTGACGAAGATCAGGACCCGGCGGAGCTGGTCCTTGTGGTCGAGGTTGACCGTGAGGTTCTCGCCGGTGGAGACCGCACCGGTGCGGTCGTCGCCGTCGAGGTGGATGTAGGGAGGCTGCCGGAGGGACCCGAAGGCGTTTCCGAGCGCCTGGACGACGCCCTTGCGTCCGTCGGTGAGTTCGTACAGTGCGCAGAGGTCGAGATCCAGGTCCGCGTGCACGGCGACCGCCCTGCCGAGCTTCGCGCCCCAGCCCTTGAACTGCTTGCGCACCTCCCAGTTGAGGTTGACGCGCAGCGCTCCCGACGTGCCGCCCTGTTTCGACAGCGACACCGAGGGGGCGTCCTTCGTCAGCGTGACCTTGGTCAGTCTCACGGCCTGCACGACCGGGGGCGCGGGCGGAGGTGCGGGGGCGGTCCGCGCCGCGGCCGGGGGCGCGGGCGGCTGGGGAGCCCTCCGGGGCGGAGGCGACTGCTGGGGCTCGTCGACGGAGATCCCGAAGTCCGTCGCGAGACCTTCGAGTCCGGTGTCGTACCCCTGCCCCACGGCCCTGAACTTCCAGGCTCCCTGGCGCAGGTAGAGCTCGCCGAGGATGAAGGCGGTCTCGACGGTGGCGTCGGCGGTGTCGAAGCGTGCGATCTCCGAGCCGTTCACCTGGTCCACGATCCTCACGTGGAGCCCGGTCACGCGCCCGAAGGTGCCGCCGTCCGCCGAGGCCGCGATCACGACGCGGTCGATCGCCGGCTCGATCCGGGCGAAGTCGACCGTGAGGCTGTCCGTGACGGCTCCCCCGGCCGTCCGTTTGCCCTCGTGTCGCACCGCGCCGGATCCGTGGACCGGCTGGTTGTAGAAGACGAAGTCCGCGTCGCTGCGCACCTTTCCCGACACCAGGAGGAGCGCCGAGGCGTCCACGTCGGGTGTTCCGGGTGAGGTGTGCCAGCCCAGCTCGACCCGCACGGCCCGAGCCGGCACCCCGACATTGGTTCCCTTTTGCATGGTCATGCTCGCCCCCATCACGAGTCCGGCTGCCCGGAGAGTCTTCCGCCAACCTAGTGCCCGGCCCACCGGTGAGCCCACAGTCCGGCCGTCGGGGCCCCGGCGCGGAAACACCTGCCGTCCGCAGAAGCGCTGACGATGTTTTGGCTGGTCAGATGATCAGAACCAGCATAAATCGGATGAGCCCAAGATTGGGACTCCCCAACCGGCACATCGTGGGCTTAACTTAGGTGTCATGACCTCCCCCCGCTCCACCTACGGCAGCGGCTACTACGCCACGCCGTCGTTCCCCGACACCCCGATCTACGACTCCCTGGTAGCCGAGCGGGGGACCCCTCAGATCGCACCGATCCGGGTCCCGGCCGCCTACGACACCGGGAACAGCTACCTGCCGGCCCTGCCGTCGTCACTCCCCGCCCTGCCCGCGGCACCTTCGCAGCAGACCGGGTCCTACGGCTATCCGCAGCAGTCGGCGCAGCCGCAGTACCAGAGCGCCGGGATGCAGCAGTCGCCGATGATGCAGCCCGCGCAGCTGCAGCACGCCCCGGCGCCGTACATCCCGCAGCAGCCCTCGGCGGTCCGCGGTTATCCGCAGCAGCCCCAGCCGCCGCGCCCCGCGCCCGCCACCGGGTACGAGTCGATGCGCCCGGCCTCGCCCCGGCCCGCGCCGGCGCAGTCGCCGTACGAGGACCCGTACAACCGGCCGTACCAGAGCCGGGGGTACTGACGGGCCACGCCCGGCACGTCCGGTGACGGCTGGCAGGATGGAGGCATGGTCTCCCCCGCACTCGGCGCCGTGTTCGTTCATCCGGTCAAGTCGCTGGCCGCGGTTGCGGCGGACGAGGCCGCGGTCGAGCCGTGGGGACTCGACGGCGACCGCCGCTGGATGCTGATCGACGCCGAGAACAGGGTGGTCACCCAGCGTCAGCAGCCCCGCATGGCACAGCTGTCCGCCGAGGTGCTGCCCGGTGGCGGAGTGGCTCTGTCCGCGCCCGGGAGCCCGTCACTGGTGGTGGAGGTGCCCGGCTCCGACCGCTCCGTCGTCGCGGAGCTGCACCGGAGCAAGGTCGAGGTGACCGTGGCCGCGGAGGCCGCACACGCCTGGTTCGGCGCGCGCCTCGGTGCGGAGGTCCGGCTCGTCCATCTCGACGCGCCGTCGCACCGCAGGCCCGTCGATCCGGAGTTCGGCCGGCCCGGCGAGACGGTCTCGCTCGCCGACGGCTATCCGCTGCTCCTCACCACGAGTGCCTCGCTGGACGCGTTGAACGCATGGGTGGCCCTGGGGGATCTTCCCGGGGAGGGACCGCTGCCGATGGACCGGTTCCGGCCGAACGTGGTCGTGGACGGCACGGCACCCTGGGCCGAGGACGGCTGGAAGCGGATCGCGATCGGGGAGGTCGTCTTCCGGGTCGTGAAGCCGTGCGGTCGGTGCGTCGTCACGACCACCGACCAGCGGACGGCCGCGCGGGGCCGGGAACCGCTGCGCACACTCGCCCGCCACCGCAGGGACGGCAAGCACCTCCTCTTCGGCCAGAACATGATCCCGGAGAGCACGGGGGCGGTCCGGGTCGGGGACCCGGTGCGCGTGCTCGGCTGACCGCCGGGACCGCCCGACGGGAGAACTCGGGCGGATGCGGGGGGTGTTACGGCGTGAGGTTGCTCTCTCTTCGCCGTCCGAGAAGGCATTCGCGGCCCTGTCGGGTTATCACGGAGGGAAAGGGGGTGCAGGACGGTGCGAGCGGTTCTGGGAATCCGGCGGTGGCGGCGCAATCCTGTGTGCCGGCCCACCGACCGTCACGAGGCCTGGGTGGCGCTGACCGCGCTGCTGCTGATGCTGATCGCGGCACCGGTGCTCGGCTGGAAGGCCGGTGCGCTCACGGACGACTCCCTCCGGCGGACCGTGCGGGCGCAGCACGAGCAACGCCGTCTCACCCCGGCCGTCGTGGTCCGCGCGGCCTCCGGCACGTCCCGCTTCGCCCAGGACCCCGAGGCCGCCGTCACCGAGGACTCCATGCGGCGGTCGGTGGTCGCCGACTGGGTCGCCCCGGACGGTACGGCACGCAGGGGCACCGTGTCGACGGCGTCCACGAAGACGGCTCCCGGCACCCCGATCGACGTCTGGACGGACGACCGGGGAGACCTGGTGATGCGCCCCATGGACATCTCCGCCGCCCACACCCACGCGGTGCTCGCGGGCATCGGCGCGGCACTGCTGGCGGGCGGTCTGACGGAATCGGTCCGCAGGCTCGTCGTATGGCGGATGAGACAACGGCGGTACGCCCGGCTCGACCGCGCATGGGCCGAAGTCGGCCCCGACTGGGGCAGAACGGGTACGGGCAGCTGACATCCGGGGCGCAGGTTCCCTCTCGCACGGCTGAGTAGGGCTTTTCGGCGGCCGACCCGTCAACCCGGACCCGTCACGCGCGCTACGGTGGACCGGCCCGCCCGACTCCTCGGCAGGCGGGCGGGAGGGCTGCCGGTGGACCGGCGGCTCACGCGGACAGGTTCGAGGCAGCGCACACGGCACGAGGTGGGGGCACAGCAGCACCATGGCACAGGGCACGGTCCAGGTGACGCACACCGGCACATCGCGATGGCGGCGCCGCACGGGCGAATACGCTTCCCTCACCGCCGCCCTGGAGGCCGCAGCGGACGGTGACGTCCTCACCGTCGCCCCCGGCACCTACAGGGAGAATCTCGTCGTCCACCGCGCGGTGACGCTGCGCGGACCGGAGGGGTCGGCCGGGTCCGTACGGATCGCCCCGGCCGACGGCGTCCCGCTGACCGTCCGCGCCTCCGCCGTGATCCAGGACCTGCACGTGGAGGGCCAGGACTCCGCCGCTCCCGCGCTGCTCGTCGAGGAGGGCGCTCCCGAGCTGTCGGACCTGCGCATCGTGACGAGGTCGGCCGCCGGCATGGAGGTGCGGGGTGCGGCGCGGCCGACCGTCCGCCGTTGCACGGTGGACAACCCGGCGGGTGTGGGCATCGCCGTACTCGACGGCGCCGGCGGCGTGTTCGAGGAGTGCGAGATCGTCTCCGCCGGACAGTCCGGCGTCGCGGTGCGCGACGGCGCCCACCCGAGGCTCGAACGCTGCCGCGTGCACCACGCCTCGGGGGCGGGACTGAGCGTGACCGGGGAGGGCAGCGGCCTGGAGGCCGTGGGCTGCGAGGTGTACGAGATCAAGGGCAGCGGTGTACAGGTCACCTCCCGCGGCACCGCGCACCTCACGGACTGCAGCGTGCACCGCACGTCCGCCGACGGGGTCACCCTGGACACCGACGCGGTCCTCACCCTGGCGGACTGCGACATCCACGACATTCCGGAGAACGCGGTCGACCTGCGCTCCCGTTCGGTCCTCACCCTGACCCGATCCACCGTCCGCAGATTCGGTCGCAACGGCCTCTCGGTCTGGGACCCGGGCACCCGTGTCGACGCCAACCAGTGCGAGATCCACGACAGCACGGGCGACTATCCGGCGGTGTGGGTCAGCGACGGGGCCACGGTGATACTGGACTCGTGCCGTGTCCACGACGTGCCCGACGCCCTCTTCGTCCTCGACCGGGGTTCCCGTGCGGATGTCGTGGACAGCGACCTGTCCCAGATCCGCAACACCGCGGTCTCGGTCAGCGACGGGGCCACCGCCCAGCTCGACGACTGCCGGATCCGGGAGGCGTCCACGGGTGCCTGGTTCCGTGACCACGGCAGCGGCGGCACGCTGAACAACTGCACCATCGACGCGGCGCAGACCGGGGTCATCGTGACCAAGGGCGCGGACCCGACCATCGAGCGATGCACGGTCACCTCGCCCGCGGAGGCCGGGTTCTACGTCTCCGCCGAGGGCCGGGGAACCTTCGACAGCTGCCGGGTCACGGGAAGCGAGGGCTACGGCTTCCATGTGATGGACGGCTGCCGGTCCACGCTGACCCGCTGCCGGACGGAACGCTGCGCACGCGGCGGTTACGAGTTCCCGGACACCTCGGGCGGCGACGGACACGCGGTGGGCCCCGTGGCACAGGACTGCACCAGCGACGAGAGCGGGCTGCGCGGCGCCACTCCCCCGGCCCCGGCGGTCCTCACCGCGACCCAGACCACACCCGGGCTGCTGGGCACGATGCCCGGCCAACGGGCCGCCGAGCCCGCCGACGTCGCCCCCTCGCCCACCGCCGAACCCGCGCGCGACGCCGCGGCCGTGCTGGGTGAACTGGACGCGCTGGTGGGCCTGGACAGCGTCAAGCGCGAGGTGCGGGCACTGACCGACATGATCGAGGTGGGCCGTCGCCGCCGACTGGCCGGCCTGAAGGCGGCATCGGTGCGCCGGCACCTGGTCTTCACCGGCTCCCCCGGCACGGGCAAGACCACGGTGGCCCGGCTCTACGGCGAGATCCTGGCCTCGCTCGGTGTCCTGGAGCACGGCCATCTCGTGGAGGTGTCGCGTGTCGATCTGGTCGGCGAGCACATCGGCTCCACGGCCATCCGGACCCAGGAGGCGTTCGACCGGGCGCGCGGCGGGGTCCTGTTCGTCGACGAGGCGTACGCCCTGTCCCCCGAGGACTCCGGCCGCGACTTCGGCCGGGAGGCCATCGACACGCTGGTGAAGCTGATGGAGGACCACCGCGACGCCGTCGTGGTGATCGTCGCCGGGTACACGCACGAGATGGAGCGCTTCCTCACCGTCAACCCTGGTGTGGCGTCGCGTTTCTCGCGGACCATCACCTTCAGCGACTACGAGCCCGAGGAGCTGCTGCGCATCGTCGGGCAGCAGAGCGACGAGCACGAGTACAGCCTGGCGGAGGGGACGGGTGAAGCGTTGCTGAAGTACTTCACGGCGCTGCCCAAGGGCCCCGCCTTCGGTAACGGCAGAACGGCGCGTCAGACGTTCGAGTCGATGGTGGAGCGGCACGCGGGACGGGTCGCCCAGCTCAGCGAGCCGAGCACGGACGACCTGACCATGCTCTACCCGGAGGACCTCCCGGCGCTGCCCTGAGCGACGCCGCCCCGGCCCTCGGCGTCCCCGCCCGCCTGCTGGGGCACGACGGGCCCGAGCCGTTCCAGGAGCGCGGCGCGCTCGACGGCGAAGACCGGGTCGGCCTGGTAGTCCGAATGCCCGAGGACCGGCTCCGGCAGCGGGTGTTCGACCGTACGTCCGTAGACCAGCGGGTCCTTGAGCGGGCCGCGGTCCACCTCGTGGCCGCCGGGCCCCTCGTCGATCAGGACGGGGCCGCCGATCGGGTCGGTCGCGCGCCAGAGGTTGCGCCAGCAGTGCACGGACCTCTGGAGTCCTTCGAGGGGGACCCGGCCGAAGTAGGCCGGGAACCATCGCCCGTAGAGCCGCTCGATCGGGGAACCGTAGGTGAGCAGCGCGACCCGGCGCCGCGCCGGGTCGGGGAGCTGCCACACCGCCGCCGCGGCGAGCACGCTGCCCTGGGAGTGTCCGGAGATGACCAGCCTGCCGCGGGTGCTGCCCGTCCACGCGCACATGCGGGAGGAGAGGTCCGGGACGGCCCGCTCGGCGTAGCAGGGCGGCGCGAAGGGGTGTGCGGCGCGCGGCCAGAACGTCCCCACGTCCCAGAGGATGCCGATGGTGCGGCGTGCGGAGACGTCACGGTAGGCACGGCGGCCCCAGGTGACGAACAGTATGACCCCGAATCCGGTCAGCCAGGATCCGGTCGACTGAGCGGTCTCGGCGAGCGATTCGACGACGGGCGCGGTGCCGTCCGCGGCGAGACCGGGGACCTCGCCGGTGAGCCAGGAGCCGGCCACCGCCCCGATGCCGAGCAGCAGGGTGGCGGCGGAGAGCAGTCCGAGGATCCCGGGGGCGGCGTCGGTGAGTGCGGCGGTGGCACGGGTGCGGGCGATCTGCCGGGTGCGTCCGGGCTGCGGGTGCTCCTCACCGTACTCCGCCTCGATCGCGGGTCCCGTCCGGCGGGCCCGGCGCACGGTGCGGACCGCCAGCCAGAGGACCGGCGGGACCAGGAGCAGCAGGAGGACCGGGATGACGGAGGCCTGCCAGCTGAGGAGGACGGGCGGTCCCTCTATGTCGGCTCCCGCACCCATGCCGGGGGTTCCGGGGCCGTCGAGCCAGTCGGCCACCCGCTGGGCGATCCCGCCGGTCATCACGCCCCCGAGGGCGCAGGCCAGCATGGCAACCGCGGGGCCGCCGAGGCCGCCCAGGGTGGTGCGTGCCTCCGGGGCGCGCCGGTACAGGCTCAGGGCCACCGCGGCGAGCACGACGACGAGCAGACCCTGGCCGAGGGCGAGTGCCCGGAAAGCGGTCTCGCCGGGAAGGGCGCCCGTGGACACCCAGTCGGGACGTGACCAGCCCGCGTGGACGACCGCGCAGAGCAGCAGGGCGAGTGCGGCGCCGGGCAGGAAGGTGGTGACGGCCCGGTCGACCCGGTTGTCCAGCCGTCGCTCGCTGCGGCCGCGGTGGCAGACGACGGTGACGGTGACGAGTCCGCACAGGACCAGGCCCCCCTCGACCAGGTGTCCGGCCACCGCCGGTACGGGGCTCCCGGCGGCCCTGTCGTGCCGGGCCGCCGTGGTGCCGACCGCCGCCGCGACCGTGAGGAATCCGGCCGCGGTGTGCGCGGCGCGCAGCCGGGCCACGAGCCTGCGTCCGTACCAGAACCCGGGCCTGCCGAGAGCCGGTCGGACCAGGGGGGCACCGGTCGGGGCGGCCGCCTCGGTGTCCTCGTCCGCGCCGGCTTCCGCGTCCGTCTCCGTGCCGGCCGGTTCCTCCCAGGTGAGGGGGCGCTGGGACTCGTAGGCGCTCCAGGTGCGGTTGGACAGGTACCAGAGCAGGCCCACCAGCGCGGTGGGCACGAGCGCGGCGACGGCCAGGCGGCGTCCGGGCTGGGCGAACCAGCCGTCCTGCCGGGCGGACAGGAAGCCGAGCCAGGAACGCTGCGTCGAGCACGCGGGCGTCCCGGCGCACTGCCAGGCCACCAGGTCGAGGGCGACCTCGCAGGCGGCCGCCGTCAGCAGCACGGTGAGGCTGAGGGCGACGAGCCGTACCAGGACCCCGTAGAGCCGGACCGTCCGGACGTGCCCCCGGGTGGAGGGCCTCATCCAGTGCGCGAGGTTGACCACCATGAAGGGGAGCAGGAGCAGCCACAGGGCCCGCGAGCCGTTGCCCGAGGTGAGGTTGGACCAGCAGTAGGCCTCGGCGACGGGCCCGTCCCGGTGGCGTCCGGGGTGCTGTTCGGCTCCGACGTCCTCGGTGCGGCGGTACACGGCGGCCGTGGCGTCACCGGTGATCCTGGTGGTACGCGGGTCGCCGAGCATCTCCTGCGGGGTGGTTCCGCCGACACCGTGGACGAGCAGTTCCAGTGTGGGGCCGCTGCTCTGGGCGGCCTCGGCCCGGGATGCGGGAGGCAATGTGGGTGACTCGCTCTCTGCTCCGTCCGGCTCTCGGCCGGTGGGAAGGGCGGACGGGGTCTGAACTGATGCGCAGTCACCACCATCGCGGACGGGAGGGGCCCGCCGCACCGGCTCTCACCGAATCTCCCCAGTGGGACGGTGCGCGGGCGTGCGTGGGAGGATGAGGGCGTCCCGCAGGACCGCTGCCGGACCGTGCGGACAGAGGGAAGGGCCGGGGCCGGCGTTGAGCGACAATCAGAACCTGCTCGCGGAGCAGCGGCGCGCGCTCATCCTCGACGAGGTGCGCAGGCGCGGCGGGGTCAGGGTCAACGAGCTGACCCGCAGGCTGAGCGTCTCCGACATGACCATCCGCCGGGATCTGGACGCGCTCGCCCGTCAGGGCGTCGTCGAGAAGGTGCACGGCGGAGCTGTTCCGGTCGTCGAGGCGAGCACGCACGAGCCCGGTTTCGAGGCCAAGTCGACACTGGAGCTCAGCGCCAAGGAGGACATCGCGCGGGCCGCGGCCTCGATGGCGGTGCCCGGCAGCGCGATCGCGCTCTCCGGCGGTACGACGACGTTCGCGCTGGCCCGTCACCTCCTGGACGTACCGGGGCTGACGGTGGTGACGAATTCGGTGCGGGTGGCCGAGGTGTTCCACAGTGCCCAGCGTCCGACGTCGGCCGGCGGGGCGCGGGCCGGCGCGGCCGCGGTGGTCCTGACCGGCGGGGTCCGGACGCCTTCGGACTCGCTCGTGGGACCGGTGGCGGACCGCGCGATCGACTCGCTCCACTTCGACGTCCTGTTCCTCGGTGTGCACGGGATCTCGGTCGAGGCCGGTCTCTCCACGCCGAATCTCGCCGAGGCCGAGACGAACCGGCGCTTCGTGCGCGCGGCCAGGCGGGTCGTCGTGGTGGCCGACCACACCAAGTGGGGCACGGTGGGGCTGAGTTCGTTCGCGGGACTCGACGAGGTCGACGCGTTCGTCACGGACGCGGGGGTGCCCGACGCCGCGCGGCAGGAGATCGAGGAGCACCTCCCCGGCCTCGTGGTGGCGGGTGGGTCGCCGGACGAGTAGTCCGCCGCCGCGCCGCACCCGGGTCCCGCGCTCCGCGCCCGGCGGGTGCCGTACGTCCTAGGATCGGGCTGTGGCCCTCTTCCGTATCGAACGATTCACTCCCCTTCCCGCCGCCGAGGCGTGGCGACGGGTGACCGACTGGGAGCGGCACGGCGGGACCGTTCCGCTCACCTCCGTCACCGTCCCGGCGGGCGGATCCACCGGGCCGGGGACGGTCTTCGTGGCCCGTACCGGTGTGGGGCCGCTGGGTTTCGACGACCCGATGGAAGTGGTGCGCTGGACCCCGCCAGCTGCCGGCCGGGCGGGGGTCTGCCGGCTGGAGAAGCGGGGTTCCGTGGTGCGTGGGCAGGCCTCGATCGACGTCTGCCCGACCGGCTCCGGCTCCCACGTGATCTGGGTCGAGGAGCTGCGTGTGCGCCTGCTTCCCCGCTGGGCCGACCCGTTGCTGGCGGCGGCGGGCCGGCGGGTCTTCTCCCGGGAGCTCGGCGTCCTCCTGGAGGACTGAGCGCCCCCGCAGGGGAGTTCCGGCCGGGTCAGGAAGGCCAGGTGCCGGTGGCCAGGAAGTGCTCGATCGTCCCGGTGTACGGCAGGATGTCCAGGCCCTGCTCACGCAGCCAGTCGTCCGAGTAGTACTTGTCGAGGTAGCGGTCGCCCGGGTCGCAGAAGAGCGTGACGACGCTTCCCGTGCTTCCCCTCTCCACCATCTCGGCCACGAGTCTGAACGCGCTCCACAGGCCGGTGCCGGTCGAGCCGCCCGCCTTGCGGCCGATGGCTCGTTCGAGCACCCGGACCGCGGCGACGCTGGCGGCGTCGGGCACCTTCATCATCCGGTCGATGGCCCCCGGCACGAAGCTCGGCTCCATCCGCGGCCTGCCGATGCCTTCGATGCGTGAGCCGCAGTCGGCGGTCGCCAGCTGGTCGTCGCGGGTCCATCCGTCGAAGAAGCAGGAGTTCTCCGGGTCGGGTACGCAGATCCGGGTGTCGTGCTGCATGTAGCGGACGTAACGCCCGATGGTCGCGGAGGTTCCGCCGGTTCCGGCGGTGGCCACGATCCAGGCCGGCTCGGGGTAGCGCTCCAGGCGCAGCTGCTGGTAGATGGATTCGGCGATGTTGTTGTTGCCCCGCCAGTCGGTGGCGCGTTCCGCGTAGGTGAACTGATCCATGTAGTGCCCGCCGGTCTCGGCTGCGAGGGCCGCCGACTCCTCGTACAGCCGGCGGGAGTCGTCGACGAAGTGGCACTGGCCGCCGTGGAATTCGATCAGGCGGCACTTCTCGGGGCTGGTGGTCCGGGGCATCACCGCGACGAACGGCACACCGATCAGCTTCGCGAAGTACGCCTCCGAGACGGCGGTCGAGCCGCTGGACGCCTCGATGACCGGCTTGCCGCGCCGGATCCAGCCGTTGCAGAGCCCGTAGAGGAACAACGAGCGGGCCAGCCGGTGTTTGAGACTGCCCGTCGGGTGCGTCGACTCGTCCTTCAGGTAGAGGTCGATGCCCCAGTGTTCCGGCAGCGGGAAGCGCAGGAGATGGGTGTCGGCCGAACGGTTGGCGTCCGCCTGGACCTTGCGCACGGCCTCCTTGAGCCAGGCCCGGTAGTCCGGGTCGCTCCGGTCGACGTCCACGGTGTCCATGACGTCGCCGCCGGGTGCGTGCTCACCGGTGTCCATCAGGGGTCTCCTTCGGGTGACGGCGTTCCTGCGTGAGGCACCCACGATATTCCCCCCACCTGCACAAACAATTGCTTTGGCGGTCCATAGCCCTTCCTTGGCCCAGGTGTTCGAGCTTCCCGCCCCCGGGGGCGGGAACGGATCCCGGTCCCCGCCGAAATCGGTGAGGGGGCCTGGTGCGGGGCCCTGTCCGCGGGCAGACTTGCAGAAGCCGGTACAAGGGGGGCGAAGTGGCCGAGACAGAGTTCAGTGCTGCGGATTTCGGGGCGCCGGAGTACGGGGGGCCGGAGTTCGGCGCGGCGGAGTTCCGCGCGAGCGACGTGAGGATCCAGCGGTGGGCGCGGTCGCTGACCCGAGCCGGCCAAGTGATCGTCAAGGACGGCAGGATCGTGCTGCTGACGAGCAACGGGCGGGAGATCGCCAGTGCCCCGGTGACGACCGTGAGTGCCGGGAAGCCGTGGTTCCTCGCGGCCGACTCGGCGATAGCCCGCATCAACGGGGTGCGGTACCGGCTGACCATGGGCCAGCGCAACCGCAGGCCCGGCGGGGCCGCACCGGTCCGCAGGTTCCTGGACGCACTGCGGAGTGCCGCGGTGCGGCGCATCTGACGCTGCGGTCCGTCACGGGCACCGCGAGTTGCGGAGCCCAACCCCCTGAGTCACGCTGGTCACACGTCACTGAAGGTGCACCGGCGGTGACAGCGGAAGCCGCCCCCGCCGGGAGCCACGCAGGGCGGACCACGCATGACCAGAAACAGCAGTCAGCCATCTGCTGGATCCGTTCCTTCGTCTTCTTCCGGACCTCTTTCGGGGAGTCGCAGCCGTGATCAGCGAGCCAAGCAGGCACTGCGCGGTGGAGCTCCAGGCCCTGCCGTCGCGGATCGGTCAGGTCCGCAGAATAATCTCGGCGCAACTGCGCTACTGGCATCTCGATCCTCTGATCGACCATGCAGCGCTCGGCGTCACGGAACTGCTGACCAATGTTCACCGGCACGCACAGCCGGACAAATCATGCACCGTCGAGGTGGAGCTGCTGCTCGACCGGCTGACGGTCTCCGTCCACGACCACGACCCCCGGCTGCCGACCATGGGCTTCGCCGATTCGTCCGCCACCTCCGGGCGCGGGCTGGCGATGATCGCCGCGGTCAGCGAGAGCTGGGGCGTACGACCGAGTGACGACGCGGGGAAGGTCATCTGGTTCACCCTGTCCGCGCCCTCCTCCACCACCGCCGCACTGCACCCTCTCCCGGTGTACGGGTCGACGACCGACGGCCCGTTCGGGCCGGATGCCGCCGGGCCGCTGGAGGCGTCGGCGGCCCGGACCCGGACCAGGTCGGCCGTCGTCGGCTGACGGTGCCGTGCACCGCACACGGCGCACCCGGAGCGCGTCGGTCCACCCGTGACCGGCGCGCTCCGGCCCGTCCACTCCCGGTCCGGGCGCTCCTTCGTGACTGCCGCTCCGCCCGGAGGTGCCGCTCGGTACGTCAAATCCGGGACTTCTGTACCTACTGGTATGTACAGTGCTGTCATGAGCACTCTGGAGCGGTTGATCGAGGCCACCCAGGAACTCCTGTGGGAGCGCGGCTACGTGGGTACCAGCCCCAAGGCGATCCAACAGCGGGCGGGCGCGGGCCAGGGCAGCATGTACCACCACTTCGCGGGCAAGCCCGATCTGGCGCTCGCCGCCGTCACCCGTACCGCCGCGGAGATGAGGGGGACCGCCGGGCAGCTGCTGGACGGCCCCGGATCCGCGTACGAGCGGATCGAGGCCTATCTGCTGCGCGAGCGCGACGTCATGAAGGGCTGCCCGGTGGGCCGGCTGACGATGGACCCCGAGGTGATCGCCAGCGACGCGCTCCGGGCCCCGGTGGACGAGACGATCGGCTGGCTGCGGGGAAGGCTGGCCGAGATCCTCCAGGAGGGCCTGGACCGGGGCGATCTCACCCCCGGCCTGGTGCCCGGGGAGGTGGCGGCCGCCGTCGTGGCGACGGTCCAGGGTGGTTACGTCCTGGCCCGCGCGTCCGGATCGACGGCCGCCTTCGACTCCGCGGTCCGGGGACTGCTCTCCCTGCTCGCCCCCGCCGCACCGGCCGTCAAGGCCTGAGACCGGCCGGCACACAGCCCGAGGAGACGCGATGCACGCCATGCAGTACGAGATCACCCTGCCCGCCGACTACGACATGGAGATCATCCGCGAGAGGGTCGCGACCAGGGGCCACCTCCTCGACGACTTCCCCGGCCTCGGCCTGAAGGCGTACCTCGTCCGGGAACGCGGTGGGACCTCACCGGTCAACCAGTACGCCCCGCTGTACCTGTGGTCGGCCCCCGAGGGCATGACCTCCTTCCTCCGGGGCCCGGGATTCCAGGGCGTCGTCGACGACTTCGGCCGCCCCGAGGTGCAGCACTGGACCGGGCTCTCCTACCGGGAGGGGGCCTCCCCGCAGGCACCACCGCGCACGGCGGTCCGCCGGCGCGAGCGGATCGCGCACGGCGTGCGGCCGGCTGCCGCGATGGAGGCGGCGCTGGAGGAGAGCCACCGGCTGGCGGGGACCCCCGGGGCCGTCGCCACGGCGCTGGCCGTCGATCCCCGCCACTGGGAGCTGCTCCACTTCAGCCTCTGGGAGCACGAGCCGTCGCCGGTACCGGGAGACCGCTACGAGGTGCTGCACCTGTCCGCGCCGGAACGCGGCCGGCTGGGGCGGGGGCAGCGGCGGTGACCCGGGTCCGTACGGTGCTGGGGGACGTCCCGGCCGGGGAGCTGGGGGTCTGCGACGCGCACGACCACCTCTTCATCCGCACCCCGGCGCTGCCCGGACAGGAGCTGGACGACCCGGCCGACGCGCGCGACCGGCTGCGTGAGTTCCACGAGCTGGGCGGCCGCACGGTCGTCCAGTGGACCCCGTACGGGATGGGCAGGCGGCCGGAGGACCTGGCCGCCCTGTCCCGGCAGGGCGGGACGCGGATCGTCGCCGCGACCGGGCTGCACCGCGCGGCCCACTACGCGCCGGAACTGCTCGGCCGGATCATGCCGGGGCTGGAGGATCTGTTCGTCTCGGAGATCACGGACGGGATCGGCGGCTCCGGGGTGCGAGCGGGCCTGATCAAGGTGGCCGGCGCGTTCCACGGCGTCGACGCCCACGCGCTGCGCACGATGGTGGCGGCCGCCGGAGCCCATCACCGGACGGGGGCTCCGATCGCCGTCCATCTGGAGCTGGGAACCGCCGCGACGGACGTGCTGGATCTGCTGTGCGGAGAGCTGGGGGTGGAACCGAGGCGGGTGGTCCTCGGCCATCTGGGACGGTTCCCCGACGCCGTCGCGCAGCTCGACGTCGCGCGGGCGGGTGCCTTCCTCGCGTTCGACGGGCCTTCCCGGGCCCACCACGCCACGGACTGGCGGCTGCCCGAGCAGCTGGCCTCGCTCGCGGAGGCCGGGTTCGGCGGGCAGGTGCTGCTCGGCGGCGACACCACGGTGCCGGAGACGCCGGGGATGCCGTACCTGCTGCGGCGTCTGCGCCCGCGTCTGCTGCGGTCCCTCGGTGACGACGCGCTGGAGGCGGTGCTCGTCGCCAATCCGGCACGGGCGTTCGCCCTGGCCGCCCCCTGAACGGGGTCGCTCGCCGACCTGCGGACCCCTCCCCCGGCCCGCCGGTCAGGCCAGCGCGGCCAGCGGGTCGTCGAGCACGGGCTGCCAGGCCATCTCGGCTGCGCCCACCAGGCTGTTGTGGTCCAGCGTGCACGAGAGGATGGGCACGCTGCCGCTGCGGCCCCACAGACTGCGGTCGGCGACGACGGCCCGCAGCCGTTCGGGGTCGGCCTGCAGCAGATCGCGGTGCAGGCCGCCCAGGATGATGCGGTCCGGGTTGAGGATGTTGACCAGCCCGGCGAGTCCGAGGCCGAGACGGTCGATCAGTTCCTCCGCGGCGGCACGCACGTCGGAGTCCCCGTACTCCGAGCGCAGCAGGTCGCCCGACTGCTTGAGCAGGGACTCCTCGGGGCCGGGCTCCCTGCGGGCCGCGGTGAGGAAGGCGAGGGGGTCGGTCTCGACGTCGAGGCAGCCTCGTCCGCCGCAGTGGCAGGGGCGGCCCTCGGGGTTCACCGTGAGGTGCCCGACCTCCAGGGCGAGCCCCGAACTCCCGCTGTGGAGGCGGCCGTCCAGAACGAGTGCGCCGCCCACCCCCCGGTGGCCGGTGGCGACACAGAGCAGGTGCTGTGCGCCGCGCCCCGCGCCGTGGCGGTGCTCGGCCAGGGCGGCGAGGTTGACGTCGTTGGCGGTGAACGCGGGGCCGGGGATGCCCGCCGCGCGTACACAGGCGGAGAAGATCTCGCGGACCGGTGCGCCGGCAGGCCAGGCGATGTGCAGCGGATTGAGCGCCGTGCCCTCGGGTTCGGCGACGGCGGAGGGCACCGCGAGACCGGCGCCGACACAGCGGAGCCCGCTCTCGCGCAGGAGTTGGGCCCCGGCCTCGACGACCTCGCCGAGGACCTGGGCGGGATCGGCCATGACGGCGACGCAGCCGGGCGCGGTGGCCACGATCCGGCCCCCCAGCCCCACCAGCGCGGCACGGAAGCCGTCGGAGTGGACCTGGGCGGCGAGAGCCACGGGCCCGCTGTCCCGGACGGACAGCCGGTGGGACGGCCGGCCCTGCGAACCGGCCGCGGAGCCCGGGCTGGAGTCGACCTTGATAAGCCCGAGGGCCTCCAGCTCCGCGGCCACCGCACCCGCCGTGGCGCGGGTGACACCGAGTTCGGAGGTCAGTACGGCACGGGTGGGGGCGCGGCCCGTGTGCACGAGCTCCAGGGCGGGCCCGAGCGCGCTGCGGCCCCTCTCCAACTTCGTCCGCGTACTGGTCGACTTGCCGTTCATGGGGGCGAGTCTCCCACGATCCGAGGGTGTCGCCGACGCTTGTGCACCCCGCACCGTTCACCTGCTCGTCACCGGGACGGCGGCCTTGCGCGCACTGTCGGAGCCATCCTATGCTCACTTTGTGCCGCGCGTAAACAAACTGCGGACGGCCCCGTCGGGGGAACCGGGCGAGGACGCCGCCCCGCTTCCGCCGGCCCGCCTCCGTACCGCCCTGACCGTCTTCTTCGCCCTGGACGGCTTCCTCTTCGCCGGCTGGGTGGTCCGCATCCCGGCCATCAAGCACCATACGGGGGCCACGGCCTCCACCCTCGGGCTCGCCCTGCTCGGCGTCTCCGCGGGCGCGGTGATCACGATGATGCTCACCGGGAGGCTCTGCCGGCGCTACGGAAGCCACCCGGTCACCGTGGTCTGCGGGGTGCTGCTGTCGCTGAGCATCGCCCTTCCCGCGCAGACGGGTTCGGCCCTCACGCTCGGTCTCGTACTCCTGCTCTTCGGTGCCGCGTACGGCGGTATGAACGTGTCGATGAACAGCGCGGCCGTCGATCTGGTGATTGCTCTGCGGCGCCCGGTGATGCCGGGCTTCCACGCCGCGTTCAGCTTCGGCGGCATGGCGGGCGCGGGTCTCGGCGGTCTGGTCGCGGGCGGCCTCCCGCCCGCGACGCACCTCGCCGCCCTGACCGGCATCGGGCTCGTCGTCACCGCGGTGACCGGCCCCGTACTCCTGCGCGGTGGCCCCGCGGCGCCTCCGTCGGAGCAGCGTGCGGCGAACGGCTCCGAGCCGTCGAAGGGGATGAGCACCCGGGCACGCCGGATCGTGGTCCTGTTCGGTGTGATCGCCCTGTGCACGGCCTACGGCGAGGGGGCACTGGCCGAGTGGGGCGCACTGCACCTCGGTCAGGACCTGGACGCCTCCCCCGGCCTCGCGGCCGCCGGATACTCGCTGTTCGCGCTGACGATGGCCGTCGGCAGGCTCAGCGGCACCACACTCCTGGAACGCTTCGGTCAGACCCGCACGCTGGTGACGGGCGGGGCGACGGCGGCGGCGGGGATGCTGCTCGGCGCCCTGGCTCCGGTCCTCTGGCTCGCGCTGCTCGGCTTCGCGGTGGCCGGTCTGGGCCTGGCCAACATATTTCCCGTCGCGGTCGGCCGGGCGGGCGCGCTGGCCGGGCCCAGCGGGGTGGCCGCCGCCTCGACCCTGGGCTACGGCGGAATGCTCCTGGGGCCGCCGGTGATCGGCTTCCTGGCCGACTGGACGTCCCTCCCGGTCGCCCTCACCACGGTGACCGCGCTCGCCGCCACTGCGGCCGTACTGGGTTACTCGGCCCGCAACGCGACGAACAACTGAGCGATTGAGTAGGCGTACCCAGGCGCCGCCGGACGCTCCGGAGCACCATGGAAGCACCAGCCATCGACGGGGAGCGGACATGAGCCACCGGGATGCGATCGCGCGGCACCTGCGCGCGTCGGCACGACTGACCTTCGGCAACACGGCCTCACGGATCTACCTCGGCCTCGTCGTCGCGGTCGCGGTGTTCGTCGCGGTGGACACGCTGTTCGTGTCCCACGACGACGCCTCGTTCGCCGGCGTCTGGCTGTTCTTCCTCGCCGCGCCGACCGTGTTCGCCTTCCTCCTCGGCAGCTCGATGGCCGGTGCGGACGCCGGAGGCCCCGCCTGGTTCGTCCATCTCGCGCTCGTGGTGTCGGTACTCGTACAGGCCTGCGCGCTCGGCTGGTTCTCCCGGCTGGTGCGGGGCCCCCACCGGGGCCGCTCGGCACATCCGCAGGGCGTCTGAAGCGGCTCCGGCACAATCGAGGCGTGGAGGTCTCCAAGCACCTGGACGCCTTCGGCGCGGAAGGCCTCGCACTCGCCTCCGCCGCCCGCGATGCGGGGCCCGAGGCCCTGGTGCCGACCTGCCCGGGCTGGCGGGTACGCGACCTGATCCGGCACACCGGCATGGTGCACCGCTGGGCGACGGGAATGGTCGTGGACGAGAGCCGCACCTGCCGCGAGGCGGCCGACGAGCCGGCGCTGGACGCGACCGGGAAGCGGTCGGGCAGCGGCGCCCGGCACGGACACCCGGCGGGCCTCGCCGCACCTCGCCCGGCGCACCGGGCCGCCCCTCTCCGGCTCACGCGTAGGTGACGGATGCGCGCGCACGAGTGCGTGGAGCACACGGATCCGGGTCGGCGAGCGGGAAGGGGTGCTTGCCGCGGAGCCGTCCCCCTGTGACACTCCGGACATGTCACGACGCACTCAGGCGGAGCGGGACGCGATGACCGTCGAGATCGGCTACGCGCTCGTCAGCGGAGCCGTGGTGGCGGTGGTGACGTTCGCCGGGATCTTCCTCCCCGCCCTGCTCATCGACCTGCCGAATGTCGCCGAACGAGTGCTGTCGCGCACCGGGGCCGCACTCGGGGCAGCGGCGTTCGTCGTCCGGGTCGTCCATGTGCTGTGGCGGTTTCCCCGAACGGCCGGGGAGCGACGTCCGCCGCCCGTCCGGCCGAGCCGCCCGGGGCGCACGAACCTCGACTCGTGAGCCGGTAGGACGCGTTGCGCCCTGGTGCGGCCACCCGGCTCGACCGGGGCGCGGCAGGACGGCGGGCAGGGTCCCGGCCGCCCCCTGTCAGCCGCTCGTGCGGCCGGCGCCTGCGGGCCGGCCGTCGAGCAGGCCCACCGAGCGCCCGAGTTCGTGAACGGAGTGCCGGAAGAACTGCTCACGGTCCTCGACGACCCGGTCGAACTGGCCGAAGAGTTCGAAGGAGATCAGCCCGGACAGCTGCGCCCACGCGGAGACGAGGGCCACCACGACAGCCGGTGGAAGGTCGGCGGCCAGGTCGGCCGCCATACGTGCGGCCTCGGGGCGCAGTCCGTCGGTCAGCGGAGGGACGGCGACACCCTCGGCGAGGTGGGCGGCGCGTACGACACCGATGAGGACCTGCCCCACACGGGAGGCGGGACCGACGGTGTCCGGCGGAGCGGTGTAGCCGGGGACGGGCGAGCCGTAGATCAGCGCGTACTCGTGGGGGTGGGCGAGTGCCCGGTCCCGTACCGCGCAGGCGACCGCCACCCAGCGGGCGGGGTGGGTCGCCGCCGCGTCACGGGCACCCGCCCAGGCCGTTTCCGCGGCCTCGCCCACGGCGTCGTAGGCGTCGACGATGAGAGCCGTCAGCAGGTCGTCCCGGCTGGGGAAGTAGCGGTAGAGCGCGGAGGAGGCCATGCCGAGCTCCCGGGCCACGGCGCGCAGGGAGAGCTTCGCGGCGCCTTCGGCCGCGAGCTGGTTCCTCGCCTCGTCCTTGATCGCCGCGGTGACTTCGACGCGGGCACGTTCCCTGGCTCCTCGCACGGTGCTCATGGTGCTCAGTCTGCCACGCACTCAGAGCACCGCACACGGAAGAGAGCAGTGCTCTTGCTTTGGCGCACCGCACTCGTGCACACTGCTCTCAAGCGAGAGCACTGCTCTCCGAACGGCGGGAGCCACCATGTCGCAGCAGCCGTACTACCTCCAGGCAGGCACCTTCGCGCAGCGGATGAACGGGGTCGTCGGATGGCTCGCCCGCCACGGCGTCAGCCTCCTCGGCTCCGCGGAGATGTCCGTCCGGGGCCGCACCAGCGGCCGGATGCAGCGCATCCCCGTGAACCCCCATCACCACGGCGGCGAACGGTACCTGGTGTCCGCCCGCGGCCACTCCCAGTGGGTCCGCAACATGCGCGTGGCCGGAGGCGGGGAGCTCAAGGTGGGCCGGAAGGTCCACACCTTCACCGCCGCGGAGATCGCGGACGACGCACAGAAGGTGCGGATCCTGCGTGCCTATCTGAAGCGCTGGGGCTGGGAGGTCAACCAGTACTTCCAGGGTGTCACGGTGAAGTCGACCGACGCCGAACTCCTGGCCGCCTGCCCCGACCACCCCGTCTTCCGGATCACGGTCGAGGGCTGACCCGCTCCGCCCCCTGACGGTCCATCGCGTGCAGCGCGCGCTGGGCCAGCGGATGCGAGCGGACCAGTTCCGCGAGCGACGTCGTGCCCCGGGTGATGCCCGCGAAGGCGTTCCAGGCGGGGCGGAAGCCCGTCAGCACCGCGTGCAGGAGCCCGGGGCGCCGCTCGAAGAGCCTGAGCATGCGCCGTCCGACGCTCATCTCCACGCCCAGCCCCGCCTTGATCGCGAACGCGTAGTTGAGTGCCTGCCGCCGTGCGTCGACGGCGTCGTGCGACTCCGCGATGCGTACCGCCCACTCACCAGCGAGCCGCCCGGACCGCAGGGCGAAGGAGATGCCCTCCCTGGTCCAGGGCTCCAGCAGCCCGGCGGCGTCGCCGCAGACCACGACCCGTCCGCGGGAGAGCGGCGAGTCCTCGCTCCGGCAACGGGTCAGATGACCGGAGGAGATCGTCGGCTCGAACCCGGCGAGGCCCAGCCGGCCCACGAAGTCCTCCAGGTACCGCTTGGTCCCGGCCCCGTCACCACGCGCCGAGATCACTCCGACGGTCAGGGTGTCGCCCTTGGGGAAGACCCATCCGTAACTCCCGGGCATCGGGCCCCAGTCGATGAGCACCCGGCCCGCCCAGTCCTCGGCAACCGTCTCCGGGACGGGGATCTCCGCCTCGAGTCCAAGGTCCACCTGGTCGAGCTTCACACCGACGTGAGCCCCTATCCGGCCCGCGCTCCCGTCCGCGCCGACGACGGCGCGTGCGAGCACCGTCTCACCGCCGGACAGCACCACGGCGACCGTGCGCCGGTCCGGCACGGCGGTGCCGTGCTGCTCGACCCGCGTCACCGTCACGCCCGTGCGCAGCTCGGCGCCCGCCTTCTGGGCCTCCTCGACCAGACCGGCGTCGAACTCCGGCCGGTTGATCAGCCCGAAGAGCATCCGCTTGGACTTGCGGGTCCGCGCCAGCTTCCCGTTGAGCGAGAAGGTGACCGCGTGGATCCGGTCCTTCAGAGGCAGTTCGAACCCGGGGGGCAGGGAATCCCGTGAGAACCCGATGATTCCGCCGCCGCATGTCTTGTAGCGGGGGATCTCCGCCTTCTCCAGCAACAGCACCCGACGGCCTGCGACGGCCGCCGCGTACGCCGCGGAAGCTCCGGCCGGGCCCGCGCCGACCACGACGACGTCCCAGACCGAGGACTCCTGCGGTACCGACGACGACTCATCCGGCTCACGTCCGGCGTCTGCGTTCTCGCTGCTCACGATGTGCTTCTGCTCCCGATCCGACCAGTGGCCCCAACTGCTCACGGCATCCTACGGCGCGCCACGGCCGAACTCCGCTGTGGGAGGATCAGCCATGAATTCGCCGGACACACGACACCGTCACCACGGCGTCGCCACCGGCCGCGTGAACAGCGCGCCACAGTCCTAACGTCGCACCCACGAGGAGCGTGCCCATGACCGCCCGTCCGATTTCCGAGACCGTCGCCTCGCTGATGCCCCGCGCGAAGACGGAGCTCGCCGAGCTGGTGGCCTTCCGGTCGGTGGCGGACCCCGCGCAGTTCCCCCGGAGCGAGTGCGAGGCCGCGGCCCGCTGGGTCGCCGACGCGCTGCGTGCCGAGGACTTCCAGGACGTCGCCCTGCTCGACACCCCCGACGGAACCCAGTCGGTGTACGGCTTCCTCCCCGGCCCCGCCGGGGCTCCCACGGTGCTGCTCTACGCGCACTACGACGTGCAGCCTCCGCTGGACGAGTCCGCCTGGCTCTCCCCGCCGTTCGAGCTCACCGAGCGCGACGGGCGCTGGTTCGGCCGGGGTGCCGCGGACTGCAAGGGCGGGTTCATCATGCACCTGCTCGCGCTGCGCGCCCTCAAGGCGAACGGCGGCGTCCCGGTCTCCGTCAAGGTGATCGCGGAAGGCTCCGAGGAGCAGGGCACGGGCGGTCTCGAACGCTACGCCGAGGCCCACCCGGATCTGCTGGCCGCCGACACGATCGTCATCGGCGACACCGGCAACTTCCGTGTCGGACTCCCCACCGTCACCGCCACGCTGCGGGGCATGACCATGCTGCGGGTGCAACTGGACACCCTCGAGGGGAACCTGCACTCGGGGCAGTTCGGCGGCGCCGCCCCGGACGCCCTGGCCGCGATGATCCAGCTGCTGGCGTCCCTGCGCGCGGAGGACGGCACGACGACGGTCGACGGTCTCGCGACCGACGCGGAGTGGGACGGACTGCAGTACCCGGAGGGCGAGTTCCGCACGGACGCCAAGGTGCTCGACGGTGTCGGGCTGATCGGCACGGGGACGGTCGCCGACCGCATCTGGGCGCGCCCCGCGGTCACGGTCATCGGCATCGACTGCCCGCCGGTCGTCGGCGCCACCCCGTCGCTGCAGGCGAGTGCCCGGGCCCAGATCAGCCTGCGTGTTCCGCCGGGCCAGGACGCCGCGGAAGCCACGAAGCTGCTGACCGCCCACCTGGAGTCCCACGCACCCTGGGGAGCGCGGGTCTCCGTCGAACAGGTCGGCCAGGGGCAGCCCTTCCGCGCCGACGTCACCAGCCCCGCCTACACGTCGATGGCCGAGGCCATGCGGCTCGCCTACCCGGGCGAGGAGATGCAGGCCTCCGGCATGGGCGGCTCCATCCCCCTGTGCAACACCCTGGCGGCCCTGTACCCGCAGGCGGAGATCCTGCTCATCGGGCTGAGCGAGCCCGAGGCGCAGATCCACGCCGTGAACGAGAGCGTCTCCCCCGAGGAGCTCGAACGCCTCTCGGTGACCGAGGCACTGTTCCTGCGGAACTACGCGGAGTCCAAGAAGGGCTGAGA
>Ga0164307_10000247_pt1 | contig 24867 bp, 18 predicted proteins | sample Whisoiple_243_MG_FD_110214 | JGI IMG/M metagenome (GOLD analysis project Ga0164307, IMG submission 110214) | Soil microbial communities amended with fresh organic matter from upstate New York, USA - Whitman soil sample_243_MG | ecosystem: Environmental > Terrestrial > Soil > Unclassified >...
CGGGAAGGGCGGCGGCACCGGGGGCGCAGCCGGCCGTCCCGCCATTCCGCCTCCCCCCACGCTGCAAAGCTGCTCTGCACTAGCGTTTACCTATGCGGGGGCGGGGTGCGCCAAAGCCTGCTCGAGCATCCGTTGTGAGTGCGATCCCTTCCCGAAGACCTTCGCCGGCTGCCACCCTGAACTCGGTTGTGTGACGGGCGTCGACTGCGAGGTCGCATGCCAGCGGGAGCTCAAGAACGTCGTGGAGTGCATCAGTGGCTTCGCTCCGTGTACCTCTGATGCAGATTGCGCAGGAGGGGCGTGCCTGCAGCAAGCGGACGAGCCCGGTGACTGCGTAACCGGCGACGTCGGCTCGAACTGCCTCGATGACGGAGACTGCGGCTCGGGCAATCGATGTGTCGCTGTCTCACTCGACGGCACGCGCCAGTGTCACAGCGGCGTGGCGGGCTCCACTTGCAACGCGAGCTCCGAGTGTAAGACGGGGCTGTCGTGCGTGCTGCCTGCCACGTCCTTCGTGGGCCGCTGTAGTGATGGCGACAAAGATGCCGCGTGCAACGTGGCCAAAGACTGCCACAGCAACGTCTGCGTCGGCGCATCCAGCAGTCAGCTCGGAACGTGCGGGGATGGTTCGCTCGGGTCGACGTGCAGCAATGCGAGCGAGTGTCAGAGTGGGTTCTGTGGGAAATCGTACGCGGGCTCCAGCTCCGGCAGCTGTACCAACGGCCAAAGCGGAAGCGCCTGCTCGGCAGCCGAGCAATGCGAAAGCGGCCTGAGCTGTGCCATTGAGTCGTCCGCCGGCAAGTGTACCTCCGGCGCGGTGGGTGAACCCTGCGTTGATGACTCGACGTGCAAAACCGGTGTCTGCGCAAAAGGCTCGTTCGGTAGTTTTTGCAGCGAAGGCGCGCTCGGACAGCCCTGCGCGGAGAACTCCCAGTGCAGCGATGGTCACTGCGTAGACACCTACACCAGCGACGCCTTTCGCAAGATCTGCACCGACGGTGCCGTGGGCAAGCCGTGCGACAATCGCGATGACGGCGACTGCGCCGGCGGACGCTGCGCACAAGACTCCGCTGGAGCGGGCTGGACGTGCAGCGCCGGAAAGGTCGGAGACCGCTGTAGCACGCCCGAGCACTGCGTCGTGGGAACGTGCGCCCTGACCGCCAACGGCGGCGAGTGCACCGACGGAGCCATTGGTTCGAGCTGCGTGAGCGACGAGCAATGTCAGGACGAACGTTGCGTGATCAAGGCCGGCTACAGCGCTGGGACTTGCAGTGACGGAGCGAACGGTTCCGTGTGCGCGATCGACACGGACTGTGTCTCGGCTCGCTGCGCGTTCAGTTCGGGCAACGGCTACGGCGAATGCACGAGCGGAGACGTGGCTGCACGCTGCACCGCCGATGACGATTGCGCCTCGACGCGTTGTGCCTTCAGCACCGGCAGCGGTTACGGTCAGTGCACGGACGGGGCTCTCAAGTCGCTGTGCACCGAAGACGCCGATTGTGTATCGACGCTCTGCGCCTTCATCCCCGGAAATAGCTACGGCGCCTGCACGGACGGCCATTTGAAGAGCGCTTGCTACGACTCGAAAGACTGCATCGAGGGCACTTGTGCCTACTCCAATGGCCTCGGTCGCGGCGAATGCACCGATGGAGCGATCGGTTCGTTCTGTGTCGCGCCGAGTCACTGCACCAGCACCCATTGTTACACCGGCGGCAATAGCGCGGGCCTTTGTACCACCGGCGCCGCGGGTCAACCATGCAGCCGAACGACGGACTGCGCATCGATGGTGTGCACCCAGAGCGTTTGCCAATAGTCGAGAAAGCTAGGGAACATGTCTAGTGATGGCAAGTGCCCCCCTGGCTCGCACAGCGGCTGCACCTCGAACCTGGCGACGTGCACGTCGCCGGCCAGTTGCTGTCAGTATGATCCCTGTACGCCCCCACCACCCTTCTGTGCCGACGCGAAACCGGCGATCTGTTTTCCCAGCTCCGGCTCGCCAGGCCAAGGCCGAACCTGCCAAATGCTTTGCGCATGAACCAGCGGCGCTAGAAAAGTAGCCCTCACTCACTCCGCTCCGAAACACTCTTTCAACACCCCCGCTAAGCGCTGCCGTCGCGCATTTGCGGCGGAGCGGCGGGTTTCTGCGTGATTCCGCTCTACAAACAACCACACATGAATTGCCTCGGCGGCGGGTCGCACCAGTTGCGGCCGCATCCGACCGCGGGCGCAGTGACCGTCATGGTCGTCGCGCTCTGATTGAAGAGCCGGGAGCACAGCTTGGTGCCCACTTCGTCGCCGCGGTTGGCGGGCGGATCCTCGACACAGGCGCACTGAATTTGTGCTCGGCCGTTCCACGCCTGCTGGGAGGTCTGGGTGCCGTCGAGGCAATAGATGCTTTCGTCCGCGCCGCAATCCTTGATCGTGAGTGGACGAGAGCGGTTGCAGAAGCAGCCGAGGCCCGCACCCTGTGAGACATCGCGAGCACACGCCGGTGCCAGCTGCGTGCAATCCCACTGCGCGAAAGGGCAGCTCCCGTCTGCTGGCACCACCTCGGTTGCGGCCTGCTCGTAGCGGCCGAGGTCGATGCGCCACTGTGCACCCGAGTCGGGCTCTGCGCTCGTTTCATAGGCATCGCAGCCGAGGGCGAGCGCTGCTGTCAGAACGAACCAAGCACCCTGGACTCGCTGTTTGAATCGTGAACCCGCGTGATTCTTGCTGCTCATGCGCCCTCATCGACTAACGACCTGGCTCGGCTGCGCACCCTCAGTCTGACGCTCGAACGAACTACAAGATTGCAACACGGGCACGGTCGCTCAAGATTGGTGAGTGGGTGGCACCCGTCGCTGCGATCACTTTTTTTTCAGAAGTCTTGGTCGGCGGTCGAGCGCCCTCAAGTTTAACGGACGTTCGTCCGGAACAGTCGGAAAGCCATGCCCAGGCGCGTGGAAAGCCCGACGGTCGAAGTGAGAATGCTGCCGTCGCCATTGACGTAGTAGTTGGTCGGGAATGAGCTGACTCGATAGGCAGCCAGCGTCTCACGGGTTCCGAGCAGAATCGGATACGACAGCTCGTGTTCGCGCGCGAAACGCCGGATCGCATCCACGTCGTCGGAATCTTCGACAATGGCCAGGAGCACCTCGTCCGGGCCAAGGTTTCTAGCCAGACCTCGCACCGACGGAAGCTCAGCTCGACAGACGCCGCACCAGGTCGCAAAAAAGTGGATCAGCACCTTCTTGCCTCTGTGCTGAGAGAGCGATATCGAGTTTCCGGCAAGATCTCGGAGCGTGAAATTGGGCGCGGGCTCGCGCGCGAGGTGATGGCGGGTCTGGTAGGCCGAGACGGCAACGAACAAGCCCGCGAAGAGCGCAAGCTGCCAGGCCCACGAGGCCGCGTATCTCCAGGCTTGGCGCAGCGCGGTCACCCGCTAGGTCTACCACAAGCCCGGCCTTGCGCTGGCGCTTCGCGTCATGCTGGCGAGGGCCGAGAAAGCATGCTGAGCTGGCCCAGATGTCGTTTCTCTACCGGGGGCTGATCGCGATTGCAGCTGCGCTCGTGGGCTGTGGTGGGGTTGCGAGCCCCGCTGCCGACCTGAACCATGCCGGTGCGGGCGGCCTATCGGACGCGAGCGGGGCGGGCAAGGGCAACGCGGGCCAGAGCGGCTTCGGCGAATCGGGTGGCGGCCTATCGAGCGCGGGAAGTGACGGGCAATCGGCTTCGGTCGGCATCCCTGCAGAGGCGTCAGAGTGCCAGGCGTTCGGGATTTCCTACCTCGAAGGTTGCGCGCAGTGCCCCGTGGATCCCATCGATTGCCCATGCTTCAAGGTCACCGACCAGGGCGCGCCGTTGGTCTTGCAGCAACCCCTTGCGCGTTGTGCAAGCGGTCACTGCGTCCTGGGCGCGGATTGCGCGGCGATTTGCAAGGACGTGCCGGATCCGTCGTCGCCCGAGTTCTCGAGGGATGTGCCCTATTTCATCAACCTCTTCAGTTGCGTAGGCGCAGGGGTTTGCCTATCGGACGGTTGGTGCCCCGAGCACGGCAAGTGCGTCGCGGAATTCCCGCCCATGTTCGGTTTCTGTGCCAGTGGCCTGAACCAAGCCTTCTGCCAGCACGCGGACGACTGCGAGTCGGGCAACTGCATTCCAGACGCCTCGGGCGACTGGCGCTGTAGCGACGGCAAATCGTTTTCGAATTGCCGCGACGGTGGCGATTGTGCGAGCGGGCTATGCGTCATGTACGGGGCTCCGGTCGGCCAGTGCAGCAGTGGTGAGCTCGATGAGCCGTGTCAGGATGGCGATTGCAAGCCGGGCAGCTTCTGCGCGCCCGATGCGATCGTTCGCAACCTCGGAAAATGCGTCGCTGGAGTGTCCGGTGACCTGTGCGCAAGCGATGCGGGGTGCCAGAGCGGACGGTGCGTTTTGCACGATCCAGGCCGACGCGGCCTGTGCAGCACGGGTGCTGAAAATGAACCCTGCAGTTCGAACGAGGAGTGTCTGAGTCAGCAGTGCGCAAGTCCGAAGCCCGCCGAGGAGGGCCTATGCAGCGGCAAGATATTTCCGGGATCCGCTTGTGGCGACAACGGCGTGTGCAACGGTCAGGGTCTTTGCGAGTACGGTAAATGCGCTGCGGCACCGTGACATCGACGCTGCCGATCGGGGGTTCCCGTCGCTACAACAACCCATAAACACTGATCTCGCCGGTACTGTACGGGGACACGCTGAGCGCTCCGTCGGCATTCGTCCAACCGAGAAACACGCGCTGGTTGAACACCGCGGCGGCGGGGGCGCTCGAGGTCGTGTCTGGGAACGTGAACTTGTAGCGGAACGCGTCGACAGTCGCGTCATCCGAAGTCTTCACGTTGAGGGAACGGTTGGATTGCGTCCAAAACAGGAACAGATCGGGGTCGGTCCCACCCGCTCCCAGGCTGACAATGCGCGGGCCGCTGTTGCTCTTGTCGTCGAAGGGCTGTTTTTTCGTGAAGGTGTGGCCGTCGTCGACCGAATACGCGACGTTGATGCGCGCATCGGGATCGAGCCAAGCGATATAGACGCGCCCACTTTCGTAAGCGAGTGAGGGCGCGGCGGTGCTTCGTTCGGAAACGATGACTTTGCTGCTGGGGTCGAAGCTTAGCCCCGTGCTCGCGCCCGAGATCAACGTCAATTCCCCGTCCTCCGCGGTCCACGCGAGGAAAACGCGATCGCCGCTCGCGGTGAGCGCGGGGGCGAGTCCGCTCTTCTCGGGCGCGCCTGCATTTGACGCGGGCGCATCAGACGCGATCGTCGCTGGTCCCGTGCCGTCGAGACCGTCCATGGGCGCGGTCGTCATGAATCCGTCCGTGGAGCGGAGCACCTTGACGTGGTTGTCTGCAGTGACGAACCCGAGGTAGAGCGCGCTGCCGCTCGCGGCGAGTGTCGGGCCGGTGCTGCTGGTCTGGGAAAGGGGAGTCTTTGCCGAAAACTCGAGGCCGTCGCTCGTGCTTTCGATGCTCAAGTGCCCGTCGGCTTCGGTCCAGCCTAGATACAAGCTCGATTTCCGATCGCTCGATCCTTGGCGCGCGACGAGGGCTGGACTGAACTTGCTCTTCTCCGTGAGCGTCTTCGTGTGTGTCGGGCCGGTGAAGCTCGGCACGAACACACTGCCGTTGGCAACGGTCGGCGCCGCGGTTTTTGCGTACCGACCCACGTCGTCGCGCGCCGGCTCCTGCTTCGAGTTCCAGAGTTCGATTTCGAGATCGCTCGCGTCGTACGCTCGCAAGATCCCCTCCCGTACGTCCTGGTTGGCGTTGCCCTGATAGGGATGTAAGCCCCAGAGGATGCCAGTGCCTTCAGTCTTGCCGTTCGCCGAGAGCGAAAGGAAGCCGCCCGGCATACTCCGCCTCGTGCCGCCGGGCGCGTCCTCGGGGTCCCTGGTCTTGCTCACCGAAATCGCCGCGCACAGGGGATCGCCCTCGGCGCCGCAATCGACTCGCCCCGTGGACGCATCGAATTGAAACGCTTTTGCGTAGTCGTTCTCGGGCCAGACGTAGATCCGCGGGCCTTTCGGGCCGTCCCAGTACACCGGCGAGCCATGCACGTGGTGGCAATCAGGCGTCGAGAGATTCGCTTGGCAGGGCTGTGCGGCGAAGAAGCGCTGCAGCACGCCCGCTTGTTGGTCATCCTGGGTCGAATCGAAGTAGCCCAGGCCACTGCGCTCGAGGAGATAGAACTTTCCCTCTTTGCCCGCTCCGAGCACGATGTTCGTGTTCGGCAGGAGCATGGCTCCCGAGGCCCCGAGATCGCCGTCTTCGTCGTTCAGGTAGGCATTGTTTGCGGGAGAAAACCAACTCTGGAGAGTGAGTTGGTCACTCAGCTTGATGAAGCTCTCGGACAGATCACGGGCACTTAGGAATTCCGGCGCGTTGTCGTTGAACGGACCATTGCCGGTGATGGCATACACATTTCCGTCCGCGTCGGCGGCCGGACCTTGCCCTGCCATCCAGATCCCGCCTCCGCTCCCGCTCTCGGTCGTGCGGAACACCGAGGGTTGCGAGCGGTCACTCAAGGTTTCGGTATCGTAGCCGAACATGAAACCACGATACGCGCCTTGGTCGCCGTAGGCTGCGAAGGCAACGTAGAGCGTGTGATTCGACAACAGCAGCGAGCTGCGTTGGTTTTCGAGCTCACTCACGAAGCCGGTCGCTTGGATCTCGACCTGACTCCCTTTCTCACCCGTGGTCAGCTCCAGTCGCTGCAGCCGATGATAGAACCGCCCCTCTTCCTTGCAGGTGGCGACCACGAACAGCGCGTTCAAGTCAGGGGAAATCACAGGCGTGCTGACAATGCCGATCTCACCGCTCGTGTCGCGGTAGCCTTCGCCACCACCGATCGCAGGGTCCGGCAAGGAAATCGGCGGACAGAGTGAAACCGGGCCCCAGAGTGGCGCGGTCGAGGAGCCATCGGCGGGGAACGCGTACACGAAGTTGTGCATGGTCGCGATGTAAACGACGTCGTGCGTCGCGCCGGCGATGTTCAGCTTCGGCACGTAGAGTGGCTGCGCAGTCACCGAGCCTCGAACGTGAAGCGATGCCTTCTTGCCGAACTGCTGCTTGTTCACGTTCTTGGTATTGAGCACGGTTTCGCTCAAAATCGCGCCGGTTCGTGCGTTGTCGTTGTGCTGCGTCAGGACTGCGCCCGGCGCCGGCTCTGCGGCCCCGATCTTTTCCTCCCCTCCCGACGGGGCGGCGCTAGGCGACTTACTCGAGCAAGCCAGCGCGCCCAACGCGACGGCGAGCAGAACCCGGGTTGGCAACCCTGACATTGCTTGCTCCAGCGCGATCATCGCGTTTCTCCTGACATCGCGAACCGGGATACAGCCGCCGTCGTCGTGTTCATCAAACAGGCCTGTGTGCGTCGGCGCGAAATCGGGTGACGCCCGACCCGCTCGCCGCCGCACAGTGTGACCCCCGCACACATCGTCTCACGAATCCGTTCGCGTCGCGTCTGTGTGTTTGCGAGAAGTGGTCGAAAGCGCCTAGGCTCGGTTGCCAACTGGGAGGACGAATGAAGTTCTTGCGAAATCTGGCGGGTACGAGTTTGTTGATGGCGGTGGTGCTCGGCGTCGTAGGCTGTGGGGATGATGGCGGCGGGGATAGTTCTGCAAAGCTCGCTTCGTGCAAGCAGGTTTGTGAAAAGCAGTCGACCGTGACTTGCCCGATCAGCTTCCCGCTCGAAACCTGCAAGCAACTTTGCGACGCCCATGCGCAGGCGCCCGCAGCCTGCCAAGATGCACTCAAGGCGCTCTCCGACTGTCAGCTGATGCAGGCTGACATCTGTTCGGACAGCGGGTGTGAAACTCAAAGCAACGCGTACGATGCGGCCTGCAGCTAGTCGCCGGGCGCGACCGCCCAGCCCATCGATACCCGCGGCTGCGTGAAACATGCTGTTTCCCGGGCCAGTCGTACGATAAACTTTGGCTATCGATGTCCGAGACCCTGCTCGTCGGCGGTTTCGGACATTCGGTGTTCCGCCCGACTGGCAATCACGGTCGGCCGTCCTGTGCGCGCAGACCCAGAAAATGTCACCGGGTTTCCCTCATGCGGTAGTACCGTGCCTGCCGCCGTGCACGAGCTCGGCGGATCCCTTGTGGGAGGAGACTAGAATATGGTGTCGAGAACAGGTGTGTTCGGAGTGTGGTTGTCTCGGGGTGGATCGCGGATCGGGTTTCCGCGTACCGGCAAGCTGGTTGCGTTGCAGGCCTTTTCGTTGCTCGCGCTCGGCGCATGCAGCGGGCCCTCCGACGGACCGCGAGGCAACGAGTCGGGTGCAGAGTCGGTCGCCTCGGCGGTCTCCGCGAATCAGGCTGCCCGGCAGGGCGAGCCGCTGTTCGAGACCGCGTTTCCTGGTACGAACGGGCGCTCGTGCGCGAGCTGCCACGTCCGCGCAGATCACGCGGTGTTGAACCCGGCGCACGTGGCCGCGACGCTGGCGTCGAACCCGGCCGATCCGCTGTTCAACCGGCTTGACGCGGACGATCCGACCGCCGCGGTGCCAACGTACGAGCACCTGAAGAAGGGGCTCGTACGGGTCGTGCTGACCCTGCCCGACAATATGGACACCATCGATCCCCTCGGGAACGTGAACACGCCGCCCGATCGCAAGATCGCGGTCTGGCGTGGCGTGCCGACGGTGGAGAACACCGCCATCACTGCGCCGTATCAGTTCGACGGCCGCAAGGGGACACTGCAGGAACAAGCCCAGGGCGCGATCACGGCGCACAGCGAGGGCGGCACGGTGGCGCAAGCGGAGCTGGACGCGATCGCCGCGTTTCAAAAGGGGGAATTTAGCTCGAACCGCGCGAAATACGTCGCGACGAAACTCGCCCATGGCGTTCCGGTCGAGCAGATCGACCGGCCGGAGCTGAAGATGGACGAGCTCACTCCCGCGCAACAACGTGGGTTGGGCCTCTACAATGCATCTTGCGAGCCGTGCCACGGCGGGGCGACCACCAATCGCATCGTCAATCGCAATGTTCACGACTTCGCCATCCCTGAGCTCAAGCCTGACGGAAGCGGGAACGTGCTGTTCGACACCTCGGTCACGCCACCGGTGCCCGTGCGCGCGAATCGCCCGAACGACGAATTCCTGAACATCGGGATCGCGAACCTGACTGCCTTTGGACAGTTCGGCTTCCCGGGGATTTTCACGAGCAACGTCCCGATGCCGCAATATCGTTTCCGGTTCTATGCCGATGGTACGCGGGCGGTCGCGACCGCCGATCTACCGCCCGTTCCGGTCTTCGATCCGCTCACGTTCCAACCGCTGCTCGACGAGAACGGCGCGCCGATCGTGGGCCCGAACTTCCTGCCGCAGTTCTTCTCGACCGACCCTGGGCGTGCGGTCATCACCGGCGATCCGCACGATTTCGAGGCGTTCGACATGCCTTCGCTGCGTGGCATTGGCAACACCGCTCCGTACTTCCACGACAACGCCGCCGAAACGTTGCGTGACCTCGTCAACATCTATAGCCGGTTCATCATCCAGTTCTTCCCGATGCTGAACCGTCCGCTCGTGAACCCGCCCGAGCCCGGCAGCGCCTTCCCCGAGTCGTTCACACCCCAGGAGAAGGACGACCTAATCGCGTTCCTGCAGATCCTCTAGTCGCCTAGTCGCCGCTTCTGGAACATGACGCCGCCCTCGCGGGAGATCTTCGGATCCCGCGAGGGCTTTTCGTTGTGAGGGTGCGAGTGCTGCGATCGGCGGGGTCAGCGCTGGAAATGACTTGTGCCCGGCGAAGCCGAGAGCCGGCGGGATGAACACGAGCGGAGCGCCGACTCCTTCGACCTCGTAATACATGTTTGGCCCTTGACGGGCGCCTAACCCCGACTGCCTCTCATGTTCGATCGGGATGGGTTCCACTCGCTCGTGTCGGGTATTCGTCGTGTCGCTTCCACCACGCGCCTTGCTGGTTGCGGCCGCTCGGCGCGCGGTCGAGCCAATGGTTTGCGCCCCACAGCGCGTCGAGGCCGCGCGAGTAGGTCGAGTAGGTATGATGGACCGCGCCCTCGTCCAGCACGAACGCGCTCATTCCCGGTCGTTCGCGCAAGTACGTCGGCGTGTCGACGCCGCACATCGCGGCGTGACTGCCGGGGACTGCGCTCGGCGCGGATGGATCGCGCTTTGGCTCGTGACGATAGTTGTAGTCAATCCCCTTCTCGAATTGCTCCTCTGCCGTGAAGCCCACGCTGAAGTCCGCGTTGAAGTCTCCGCCGAAGGACGATGCCCACGGGAACGTCCAGCCCATGCGTTGCTTGTACGCGGCGAGCTTCGGCAGCGGTGCGCGCGACACCGCCCACAGCATCACGTCGTGGTTGGCGAGATGAACCGAGAAGCCGTTGAAGCCGTCCGCGATGAACGAGCAAGACGGGCAACCCGCCGCGTAATCTGGGCCGAACATGAAGTGGTAGACGAGCAACTGTGAGCGCCCTCTGAAGAGCTCCTTCAACGTCGAGGGGCCTTCATCCGTCTCGAAGCGGTAGCTCTTTTCCACGCGGACCCAAGGCAGCTTTTGCCGTTGTTCGGTCAGCGCGTCTCCTTGTCGCGTGAGCTCTTTCTCTGCCTTCAAGAGCTCGAGCCGCGCTGCAAGCCATTCTTCGCGAGATCCCGTGCGGTGTTTCATGGTCTGTGCCTCCTGGTCACTTTGGTGTACCGCCTGATGGCGGGGACGCGGGAGTAACAAGTGCGACGCGATTTGAGCGGACCTCCTCACTTCCGCCGCCGAAGCACACGAGCGGCGCGGCGGGTGTTTGGTATCGCCCGCTGCTCGCGCGCGAGCCTGAAGCTCGTTCGGCCTAGCCCTTGATCAACGCAATATCGTCGATCTCCATCTCGTAAGTTACCCCCGCGGAGAGCCTGAACAGCACCGACATCAAGCCGCTCGGCTTGAACGCAGGGACGGGTGCCGGGGCACCGCCAGGCTCGAGCGACAGATCGGAGAACTTGACGGTGAAACGCTGCCACTCCGTGCTCGCGGTGAATGTCTTGTAGTAATCATGCGCGCAAATCGTGCAGATGCCGCCGGCCGCGTCCGTGTCGGTGTCGGGGAACGCGACGGTGAACGCGGTCGAACTCGCGGCGCGGGCCCAAAACGTGATACCCGAGAAAGCGGACGCATCGTAGGCAGCCTTGCTACCCGTGTTGTTGAGGTCCACTCCCACGCCGGAGCCCCAGTTGTTGAAGTCTTTGCCCGTCGTGCGCAGCCCCTTCACGCTGCTGGCTCCGCGTTCGATTGCAACCACGGCCATGCTGACGATCCCGGTCCCATCACCGTAGGTGTACCAGTTTCCGACTCGACCTCCGCGCGCAGGCTTCGGCAGCAAACTGTCGCCGTCCTCGAAGTCGTCGATCACGTCGCCGGCCGCTGGAACTACGATGTCGGCCAAACATTTGGCGGTCGTCGCAGAGCAAATATAGCTGTCACAATCAGCCGCGGAGTTGCAGCGGGCGCCGACGGGACACCCTTGGGCGTCGCTGCACACGCCGCCGCAGTCGATGTCGCTTTCGTCTTGGTTCTGGATCTTGTCGTGGCAAGTCGCGGCCGCACATCGACCCTTGCTGCACACCGAGCTCGTGCAGTCAGAGGCGTCTCGACAACGCTGGTTTTCGGTGCACGGTTCGCACGTGGCGCCGCCACAATCGGTATCCGTCTCGTCGGCCTCTCGCTTTCCGCTCGTGCAGTGATCGCCACAGAGCGTTTTCGGGGTGCAGTATTGACCCTCACAGTCGGCGTCGCTCGCGCAAAGAAGGCCAGTGTTGCAGGGGAGGCAACTGCCCCCGCAATCGACGTCGGTCTCGTCCTGGTTCCGGATCCCGTCGTCACAACGCGGTTCGGCACAGCGTTTGTTGCTACAGAGGTCGGTCTCGCAATCACTGTTCGTCGAACACCTAGCATTCAGGGAACAGCGCGCGCACTTACCGGGACCGCCACAATCCACGTCGGATTCGTCGGGGTCCTTTTGCGAATTCACGCACGTTCCGGGAGCAGCAGCGGTCCCCGCTTCGCCCGCGATGGCAGCACTCCCGCCTTGCCCCTTGTCGCCGGACGATCCACCCATGCCGCTGCAGCTCGAATTACTCCCACAATCCGCGGGCCGCTCCACTTTGCCTGAACAAGCCTGCAAGCTCAGAGCCGAACCCAGGGTTGCGATCACCGCCAGGGGCCACATGGAACGTCGCGCGCGCCAACCAATCATCGAGCCACCCTTTCGTCCGATGGCGCGCACTCGCGGGCGCGCGTTCAAGCAAAGAAGAACTATATCGCATCGTGCAGTGACACGCTCGCGAAGGCGCGTGTACGCGTGTCGGCGCGGACGTGCGAGAGTGTAAGGTGAGAGACTGAGCGAACGAGTGTGGATGGCCGAAGTCAGGGGATGAACGAGAACGCCACGAACGCGCACAGTAGCACGAGGTGAGTCAAGCCCTGCAGGGCCGTGGTGCTGCCGCGGCCGAGGGTGAGCCCGCTGGTGACGAATGTGAGCACGAGGAAGACGATGTGCTTGGCATCGATGCCGAGAATGAGCGTGCGGCCGGTCGCGATGGCGAAGGCGCTGACTACTGGGATGGTGAGCGCGATGCTGGCAGCACCAGAACCGAGCGCGAGGTTCAGGCTGGTTTGTAGGCGATTGTGCCGAGCGGCAGCGAGGGCTGCGAACATTTCCGGTGCGAGCACGAGCAGGGCAATCACGATACCGACCGTCGCGCGCGGCGCAGCCACCGCCGCGATCCCGGCTTCGATCGCCGGACTCAAGGCTTTAGCCAAGCCAATCACCGAAACCAAGCTCAACATTAGGCACGCAAAGCTGAGCCACGCCATGCCGCGTGTCGGCGGAGGACCGCCGTGTCCGCCGTGTCCACCCGAGTCTTCGACGCCTGGCGTCTCGAAGTAGTCTTTGTGAGTCTTGGTTTGCGCGAACAGCAGGCAGCCATAGAGCACGAGTGATGCTGCCGACGCGAACACGAGTTGGGCCGAGTTGTACATCGGGCCGGGCGTGGACGTAGTGTAGTTCGGCAGCACGAGCGTGAGGCCGGACAGCACGGCGAGCACCGCGAGCAGCGAGTTCGTGCCGCCGGCGTGGAAGCCCAGCTCTTTGAAGCGCATGCCGCCGACGAGCAAGCACACGCCCAAGATGCCATTGGTGACGATGATCACGGCCGCGTACACGGTGTCGCGCGCGACTACGGCGGAGTCGGGCGTGTCGTTGGTCATCATCGAGACGATCAAGCCGACTTCGATCACGGTGACGGCGAGCGCGAGGACGAGCGCTCCGAGGGTCGGTCCGACACGTGCGGCGATCACTTCGGCATGGTGCACGGCAGTCGTCACCGACACGCACAGCGCAACGATGGCGAACAATGTCCAACCCAGGGAGTGACTACCGAGGGCCGCGACGAGCCCGAGCGCAACCAGCGCAAGGAGTGACGAAGCGTGACTTGCGCCGATGGCGCGACTGGGTTTTGCCTCCGCGCTGCTCATGCGACCGCTCATACCGGAAACGGCGCGGCCGGGCGAGCATCACCGCTGTGGGTCGAGTCGCGACGTTTCCGGAACCCTAAATTGCTGCCTGCCGTGGCCGTCTTGACTCGACGATCCCAACGCGGTTTTTGAAATTGAACTCCTCACCATCATCATCATCTCGGTGCACGCGCCTCATCGCGAGACGCTTTTCTAGTCTTGCTCTGCTCGCCTTCTGCGCGAGTTGCATGGACACGCCAAAGACGCTTCCGCGGGATACCTCGAGCGGCAATGGTGGCAGCTCTGGCACGATGGAAGAAGAGCAGCGTGGAGGCGCTGGTTCGGCCGTCGATGTAGGCGGATCGCCGAGCCATGGCGATGCGGGCGCGGCGAGCGCCCCCGACGAAGCAAGCGCCGCGGGCGAGGCAGGCGAGGGGAACGAGCTGGTCGATGTCGGCAACGGCGGAGCGAGCTCAGCTGGCGCGGATACGGCCGGCGGCGCGAGCGCAGGCGGCGCCGAGCCAACCGGCGCGGGCGCAGGCGGCGCGGGCGGCGCAGCCGGCGGTCCGGCGGCAAACGTCGTGAAAGTGAGCTACGGCGTCACGCGGCAGCGCATCGATGGTTTCGGAGTCGCTACATCCTGGGGCGCAGTCCCGCCCACGGCGCAACTGGATGCGTTTTTCAGCGTCAGCAAGGGCGCGGGTTTGTCGATTCTCCGCAACCGAATCCCGTTCCGCGAAAACCCGGTCAACAATGACAACTTCATGGGCAGCGGGAACTACAACTTCACGACCACCGGCACCGGAACCGACGCCTACAAGACCTTTACCCTGAACTGGAACAATTGGGACTTGTCGGCAACGCGCAAGTTGATTGCGGTGCTGAACGGGAACTCTGATTACCAAGTCCCCACTTACTTCAGCACGCCCTGGACGCCTCCCAACAACAATACCTCGCGTTGGAAGCTCGGCGTCGCCGACTACGTGAACTCCCCCGAAGTGGGCGGCTATCTCGACCCCGCGCATTACCAAGACTACGCGGACGTTCTGGCGGACTACGTGCTTGGTTTTGCGAGCAAGATGGGCGCGCCGCTTGCGGCGCTTTCCCTGCAAAATGAGCCCAACTACAAGGTCACCTACGAGTCTGCGGATTGGTCCGACCAGCAGATCCACAGCTTTCTGACCGTGCTGCGCAGCGAGTTCGAGAAGAAGGGCGTCTTCAGCGCGCTGCCGGGGTTCACGATCCTGGCGCCGGAAATGGAGAACTTCAGTGAAAGTCTGATCTTGCCGAGCCTGGCCGATAGCAACACTGCCTCGCTACTCGGGATCGTCGGCGCGCATCAATACGAGTTCGGTCCGTGGAACGTCGCGAGCTATGCGCCCGCGCCGTTCAGCCAGTCGATCGCGGGTGGCAAAAAGATCTGGGTCACCGAGTGGAGTACGAATGCGTTCAAGGCCGAGACACCGCTCTCGAGCGCACTCATTTTTGCGCGTCTGCTTCAAGCCGATCTCACGAGCGCGAACATCAGCGCGTACGTCCACTGGTGGTACAAGGATTTGGTCGACAGCAGCGGTGTACCGAACAAGAACCTATGCGCCCTCGGCCACTTCAGTCGCTTCGTTCGCCCGGGCTCTTTCCGGCTAGAAGCGACGACTCGAATCGGCAATGATCTGTTGCTGGCCGCGTTCAAAGACGCAGCCGGCACAGGCCTCACGCTCGTCGCCATCAATCGCGGTGCGGCGGACACCAGCTTCGCGATCCAGCTCGATTCTGGCACTTTGGGAAGTGTCGCGAGCTACCGCACCTCCGCGAGCGAGGACTTGCAGAGCCTCGGCAGCACAGCGAGTGGTGGGTCGTTCGTGAACGTCACCGCTCCCGCGCAAAGCATCAGCACCTTCGTCACGACGGTGCAGCGCTGACACAGTAGCGGTCACGCACTCGGGGCTTTGCGCCGCGAACGGACGTGCCGCGCCCGCTTGCCAACCCATCACAGCTCTCGCCCAGCCTTGGGTTTGGGGGGTAGCGGGCGCTAGCCTCGTGTTGCGTCGCGTAGCTCGCCTTGAGTCAGATCCACCGGGCCCGCGATTGGGAACGAGTCATCGCGAGGGGTCCGAGCCACCGTGATAGCGCGTCGAATCGTACGTCCACGCCAGCGTGATCTGAATGACTGCGCGGAGCGTATCCAGGTAGCGCTGCAGCTGCTCATCCTCGGCTTTGCCGAAGCTCGGTAGTCGCTTCACGCTCGAGCTGAAGTCCAAAATGGTGGAGTTGATCAGCGCGATCGCCTGCTGAGCCGCGATGCTCGGCGGCAACCCCCGGTGATGCTCGTACACCATCACCAGGTTGTGGAAGTCGCCATGCGCGCGCTCCTTTTCGTAGGAGAGCACATCGTTCATCCAGCAGATGATGTCGCCGCTGAGCCTTGCGAGGCGTTCGACCTCGGGGTGCTTCCGAACGCGCGGAGTGAGCTCGATGCCTTCGAGCGGTTCGATTAGGCTAAAAAATGAAGGCACCGCTCCGGCTGCCGGTCGAAAAGTCAAATAGGCGGCCTCGTCTGGCACTTGAGAGTGGGCACGGTTGTTGGCTTCCCAAAGCATGCCGCCGAAGTACGCGCGATTGCCGTCGACGAATTCCGCCAGCTGGGTCGCGTTCGTGAACTTCGAAACGCGCTGCATGACATCGTCGAGGCCGCGATCGAGCGCGCTCGCGGGGGTGCCCAGTGTCCGACCGCACAAAATTTGCTCGAAGCGCTCGAACAGCTCCATCAGCCGCGCGGGGCGTTCGCCCACGTCGGTTTCATCGCCGATATCGTCGAGCGCAAATGCCCAACACACATAGTCAGAGGCCAACTCCAGCTCTGGCAATGCGGCGTTGGGGTAGAAGCCAGCAACTAGGGTACTGAGGTGTGCCTTACTGAGGCGCGCTTGCTCCTTCAACGTGGGTGTGAGTCCCAGCTGGTGTAGCCATGCCAATGATGAGCGCTCCGCGGCCTCTCGGTGAGGATTGATGCGTAGCGGAAATGGACAGGTGATCGCCGCGAGTAGCTGATTTCGGCTAGGAATCTGACCATCGCGCCAGCGATTGGCCTTCCGCAGTGCGCTTGGATGTCGAGTCGCCATGGGGTGCCTCCAGCACTGGACAAGCGTATGCTGAACGCTTGTATCATGGACGATTCAACTGTGTAGCAAGTTTAGGACGTGTCGCTTTCTTTCGGTCCTACACCGAAGGGTGATACTTTGCGTCTAATGCGTTCATCCGTTCCCGCCGCGTCGGTACGTAGCGAGATCCGAAGCGATGCGCTTGCGCCGAATCTGGTAGTGACGTGGTTCACTGGGTACATCACCAAAGCCCTGGCGGAGACTCAGCTCTTGCGCTTCCGTGGCTTGCTCTGCGATTGCGTCAATCCGATCTGGATCATGGAGCTTACCCAGATGACCGGCTTCGATCCCGCGGCGATCAGCGCCGGCGCGGAGTGGTGGACGTACTTCAAGAGCAAGCACGAGGGCCGCGGGGAGATTTTGTTGATCTCTTCGTCACAGGCCGCGCGCATGGCCGGCGCTAGCTTGAGCTTCAGCATCGGCGTCGGCGTTCGATCGTTCGCGAGCTTGCCCGAGTGCTTCGACACCCTCGGCGTGGTCCTGCCGATGGCTCGTTTGAACGCCGGCTGAGTGCCGGGCGTGTCTCACGCGCTGCTCGCTTTTCTTCACCGAATTTGGCAACGCCATCGTTGGAGCGTGCCGTTGTCGTTGGCGTCCGCGGTTTTCTTTGCGCGCCTCGGCTGGGAGGTGCACGAAAATAGGTTGGACGCGTTCGATGCCAGCGCGCAGAAGCTCGTGGACAGTTGGCGCGGCGCGTACGACGGCTCGATGGTATTTCTGACGACAGCAGGCGATTTCCTGCCCATGACGCTGTTGGTCGGTGCGGTGCTGTTCTTGCTCGTGGCGGCGGCCAAGCCGCGCGAGGTCCGTTTCTTACTTTGGTGCAGCGTCGGTTGTTTGCTGCTCAATGTGGCTTTGAAATTGCTCTTTCACCGCGCGCGTCCGCACGCGGCCCCCGCCTACCTGTTACCGCGTCCGAGCTCGCTGTCGTTCCCCAGTGGTCACACCATGGGCTCTGCGGGCGTGCTCGGTAGCCTGGCCGTGATTGTGCGCGTCCTTCGTCCGAGACGCTTCGTGTGGCTGTCGATTGCCGTACTCTGCGCGTTTTCGATCCTCGGAGTGGCGCTGTCCAGAGTGTACTTGGGTGCTCACTACCCGTCGGACGTACTCGGCGGTTTGTTCGCCGCGGCCTCTTGGATCAGTGCCGTCACGGGCTGGGTATATCCTCGGCTTCTCCCGCACGAACGCTCGACCCCCAAGCTGCGCGACTAGCTAGCGCTGCCTGCGGCGTCGACCGAGACGTTTGGTTCGTCGGGCGGCGAACCAAGCGACGAGCGAAAGCAAAAGCGGCGCGGCCGTGCGCGACGTTGGGCTTGGAGGCGCAATCGAGCAGCCGCCGGCGTCTTTCGGGCGTTTTGACCCATTCGCGACCGGGCCCAACGAGAGCGTGAACGGCGCGTCTTTCTTGCTGGTGGTGATCCCGCTCACGACCACGATGCCTTCGCCCTGGAGTTCGGCAGGCAGCGACTCCACTCGATCGACGCGAGCCTGGCCGTTCTCGAACGGCACGAGCAGACCGCGATTGCGCGTACCGTCGGTGTCGAGCAGCACTCGCATGGGGGCGTCGCTGCTCGCATGGTAGTAAAAGGACGAGAGTCCGGAAGTGATCGCCATCGAACCGGCGCTGGCCAATTCAGTGACCTCGACCTCCGGATAGTCTTTGGCGTTCTCGTAACCGCCGCTGCCAGTGCGGGTTCCGGTTGCGGCATTCCAAGCGCCGAACAATGGGAACTCGTCGGCGATTGACGATTGCAGCGTGTGCAACACGGCATCGGTGGCCACGATCGCCGAGTCACCCTGCTGAGCTTCTTGTTCGAGAATGGAGCGCACGATGTCTTCGTCGTAGCGCTGACTCAAGAACACGGGCCAGATCGCCGAGCCGTACAGGAACGCCGAGGTCACGCCACTCGGTGGGGCATCGAGCGAACGCGCGCTTTGGCTGAAAAATGCGGGCAAATTGCGCTCGAGATCGGTGAGGGTGGGGTCGAGCACTTTGGCCGCCCATTGCGCGCTGCCCTCCGCCCAAAATCGATCCAAATCCGCGTCGTACGCATTTTGCACAGCGTGAAAGGTTTCGTGCGGCAATACGGTTAAAATCCCCTGCTCGGCGCTGTCGTAGTACTCGGCGTAGTTCGCCTTGGCGACCAAGTAGCTCGCACATTGCTTGGGCTTTTCACTCGTACATCGACCAGCTTCGGGAACGGCCATGCCGTCGGCACCGCGCATGTTCATCAGGTACACGTCGAAACGCGCATCGCCGCCGTTCGAGCCACAGGAGGGCGAGAGGGCATCCGAAATCGGCGCGCGGAACCCCATCGCCGCGTAGCGTGTCAGGGCGTCGCTCGTGACCTCGGCGACCATGGCCACGTCATCGGGGACCTGGTCGACGCGCGAGCTCTCGCGGTTCACGGCGTGTGCGCCTTCGGTCGTGTACCAAACCAAGACTAGGTCGTTGCCGAACGAGCTCGGCTCGACGTCACCGTAGTCGTAACCACTGGCACCGCCCGGATCGGTGGGTCGCGTGCACGGAGCGGCGTAGCCCGCGGCAACCCGAGTCACGAGCAACACACCGAGCGCTGCACCGACCACGCGCTGCTGGCCGCGAGCGGGGGCTCGGGTGCGCACGTTAGAGGGCCCCAACTTCGAGCAAATACGCGCCGCCTACGCTGCCCCTGCCGCCACTGGGCGTGGCGTAATAGTCCTGGAAGCGGAGCTTGTAGAGCTTTCCCGTTGCGCCGCGCACGAGCCAAGTGCCACTCACGGGGCTCAAGACGTGAGTGGCTTCATCGTAGTTGTACCAAGCCGACAGCGAAGTCGACGTCGCGCCGGTGATATCGACGATGGGATTGCACTCGTCGTCGAAGAACTTTTCGCTGATGAATTCGGCCGTGGCGGCGTCCGCGCGCGTGACGCTCGCAAAGTCTTTGTCGAGGAACGCGGAAGCACCGACACCTGGCCCGCCTTCGCCGCCATTGCTGTAGACCAGGGCGCGCTTGAAGGCGAGATCCCAGGCCAGGGATTGGAGCGAGCTCACGTCATTGACGGAGACCTTCGCGGCGCTCTCGAGCGCCACGAAGAGCCAGGGATGCGTCGTGACACCATTCTGCCCGCCCGCGGTCGCATCGATGTACAGCGTCTTGATCCCGCCCTGGTCGCTGAGCACCTGCACAGCGCCGGTCGAGACGCTTTCGATCGCTCCGATCTGCTGCGCCCGCGCGGCGGAGCAACTGTCCATGAATCCCGTTCCGCTGCCGGCCGTTCCCGCGTTGGCACCACCACCGCTGCTCGCACCTCCCGTCGAGTTCGAATCGAGCGGGCTGCTGCTGCAAGCCGACACCAGGCAAGCCAGGACCAAGAGCGTCTTCACGCCGTCAAGATTGACTCAGCTATGCGCGCGCCGCTACGGGCAAGCCCGCGAGCGCGACTTTACTGGGCCGAGACGACGAGGCCGAACGAACCGCCCGCGCGCTGAGCCGCTTCGATGACGATCGTGTAGTCGCCCGCCGGAACGTCGTTCAACGTGAAGCTAGAGGCGTAGCCGCCGTCCATCCCGTCGTCGTTGCACGCGAGGGAAGTGCTGGTGTCGCTGGCGCAGGCGGGCATCATGTACAGCACGGTGTCGACGTTCGTTTCGGGACGCTGCGTGCTCACGCTCAGGGTGCTCACCGGATTTTCCAAATGCAGGCTCACGCTCGCTTCTGGGAAGTCGACGTTCTCGGGGTTGCTGCACTGGGGAGGCGGATCCCAGAGGCTCACGCCATCGATGCGGCCCGCCGCTACGGTGATGCCTTTTTCGAGGTCGAGCTTTGCGTCCGAGCCGCACTCGGTCGTGCGTGCCGTCTTCAGCTTGATGCACTTGCCGGCGGTCGGGGACGTGCCAGGCCCGCACACGTCGTCTTGAATACAAGCGATGAAGCCGCGCGGATCGCAAGTGATGCCATCACCCGCTCGGGTGACGTTGCTCAGATTCGCGGTCGTCGGCGTGCTCTCGTGCCCGAGCGAGTCGACCGCGGTCACGCGCACGCGGCTGACGGCTTTTTCGACCGGAGCGGCGGGTAATTCCTGCTCCCAGAACTCTCCTGCGACGGGGCGATTGCGCGCAGGATAGTCGAACGAGCTGATCTGCAAATCCGTGTCGATGATGACGGGCTTGTTGTTCGCGTCCAAGAACTCCACGTGCACGATGGACACGTCATCGTCCGGGTCGGTGCCCCGGGTCAGAATGACAGGACCGTGGATGTATTTGACCTCCACGATCGAGGGTGCCACTCCTGCCGTGCACACGCTGGGCTTGCCGCTGCAGGAGAGCCCAACCTCGCAGCGGTCCTCGACGTTGGCCGGATCACAAGCGTCACCCAGCGCGACTTCGTTTTGTGCGACGATTTCGGCCTCCAACTCGTCGCTCATTTGGTCTCGACCGTCGATCAGGCGCACCTTGGCCTTGGCAAGCTTCTCGATATTCTCGATTGGCTCCATGGTGGCGGTCGCGCTGAACGAGACGTCTTTGACCGGTGCGTCGAACGCGATTCGACCGTCCGCTGAGCTCGCTGCGCCGTCCCAGGCGGCGTCGAATACCTTGACCGGCGCGTCGCTCGAGTCTTCGAAGCTGACAGCGATGCTGTGGACACCGGCATCCGGCTGGGTGCCGGTCACCGTGAAGCGTACAGTGTCGCCGAGTCGTCCGATGACGTGCGCTTCGACCTTCGTCAACGAGAGGACGCCGGTGCCTTGGAATCCGGCAGTGCCACCGCTGCCATTGCCGCCGCTGCCGTTGGCTTTTCCGCCCGACGCTCCGCTGCCATCATCCCCCGCTTCGCCGTTGCCGTTTCCGGTACCCGCGCGCGAAGTGCGTCCCGCGTGGTTCTGGTTTCCAGGTGCGTTCGGGTCGACCGCATCGCCCACGTTCGAGCACGCGGCTGCGTAACCAATCAACGATGCGAGAAGCAGACCGCGGGTTCTTGTCATGGCTGGCGGCTCCCAAAGCAAACTGCGTGCCTCGACGTCTCAACGCGAGAAATGCAGGCGATCTGCGGATTCGTTGTCGATGCGCAGCGTGATCGCTCGGTCGGTGTCATCTTCTTGGCTCTCGTCACTCGGTTGACGCCAACAAAAGGCGAAACGCCACGCGGGAGCCGCGTGGCGTTTTCCATCGTCAGTGCCGAGTCAGAATCAGAATTCGCAAGCCGTGCGCGAGGCGCCCGTGCCAGTACCTTCGCCGAAACCGATGTCGCCGTCGCCAGCGCCGCAATCGAGCTTGTTCACTTCCGCAGCGCCGCCGCCTTCGAGCACGTCATCACCGGCGAGACCGTTGAGGGTGTCGTCGCCCAGGCCGCCCACGAGTTCGTTCGCACCGGCGTTGCCAGTGATCACGTCGTTGTAGTCGGTGCCGATGACGTTCTCCATATCGGTCGCGAGCAAGTCGGCTTCTGCGCCTTGACCAGAACTGGTCGCGCCGTCCAAGACGACCGTGACGAGCGCCGTGCGGCTCGAGTAGTCGATGGTATCGACGCCCGTGCCACCGGAGATCGTGTCATTGCCGTCGATGGCAGCGCCCGCCAAGAACACGTCATCACCCGCGCCGCCGACCAAGATGTCGTCTTGCAAATCACCGGTGATCGTGTTGTTCAGCGCGTTGCCCGTGATCTTGTCCACTTGAGCCGTGCCGAGAATGTTCTCGACGTCGGCCTTGCAATTGTCACCTTCACTGACGTTGCTCGCGAAATTGCCGTCGTTGGCAGCCGTGCCGTCCATGGTGACGACCACGCCGACGCCGCGCTGCGAATAGTCGAGCGTGTCGATGCCGTTGCCGCCGTTGAAGACGTCGGCGCCGTTCGTGGCGGTTTCTTCGTCGAAAGTGTCGTCGCCGTCGCCGCCGTTCAGGGTGTCGGCACCGCCGGCGCCACGCAGAGTGTCGTTTCCGGCTTCACCGTTCAAGGTGTCCGCCGCGGAGTCACCGATCAAGGTGTCGTTGCCGGCACCGCCGTTGAAGGTAATGGCGACGGTCGACGCGGCGGTCATCGTGTCGGCGCCCGAGCCACCGGTCACGATTTCGACGTCACTGTTGATGTCGTCGGCTTCGCTCGTGACGCCGTCGCCCGTGCCGGTCACGCCGACGGTCACGGTCACCGCAGCGCTACGCTGCGCGTAAGAAACGGTGTCGGTGTCCGCGCCACCGAAGATTGTCTCGCCAGTCGTGCTCGCCGCGCTTTGGTTGAACAAATCCGCGCCCGCGCCGCCGTAAACCGTGAGCGCAGTGCCAAACGCCGCACCGACTGCCGTGCCGCCACCAGCGGTGAAGGTGTCAGCGCCGTCGCCCAGGTAGACGACGTGGGTTTCCACGCCGGTGAGCGTGATGTCCTTGAAGGCGTCGTTGTTCAGGTTCACGCCGCTCGCGCCGTACGCGATATTGTCGGCGGCGGCCGTACCGCGGATGCCGAGAGTGTCACCGCTGGCGGAAGAGCTGAGGTCAACCGTGATGCCGGTCGTCGCGGTAGAGCTCGTTCCGACGCCGAACAGACCGTTCGTAAAGTCCAGCACGACCGTCTTCGAGCTGGTGCCGGTGCCGGTGACGACGAGCTTCTTCAAGGTGCTGCTGGTCGCCAGGTTGTCGCAGGACTGGCCGTTCTGCAGAATCGCGGAGTCGGCGGCGCGGCGAGAGATGATGGCAGTCTCACCACCGGCGACGCTCACGGTCATCAACCCGCTGGCGACGACGAAGGTGCACTGGGTCGCGAGAGGAGTCAGCTTCTCTTCCGCCTGTTGGAACGGATCATCCGAAGAAGCGACGGGGGTGGTGTTGGTGGAAACGCTGCAGCCAGCCAGAGCGAAAAGCATCAAACAACTGAGGGGAACGAACGACAGACGGTTGCGCATGAAAATTGGACCTCCTCGTGCGGGCTGGTCGCAACCCTGCGACGCTAACTCCCGATCGACTGGCCTTGATGAACGGGAGGGCGTCAGCAGCCTTGAGTGAAATATTCCGCTGTTGCGTCGGAATTTATCGTCATTTCTGCGCTTAATTTCGCATTTTTCGCGGCCGTTGGTAGCAGGTTGCAAGGAGCGTCGTCTGCGCAATCACCAGTCGCGCAAGTCTGCGGCGCCGCGTGATCCGGCCGGGGCGCAGCCAAAAGCGCGCTCACCAACGCAGATACTCTCGAAACGCCAGACGGCTGTGCCGCCATGTGCGCTGCGTTCATACCCAGTACTCGTGTCGTACGTTGAGGGCCATCTGGGGCCGGGGCAGCGTGCGCCTCGAGGCGTGAGTCTTCGCCTGGCACGCTGCCCGAACGATACGAGTCGGGAAGTTTCAGCTCATCCGCGTCCAAAAGCTCGTCCAATCCCCACCAGTTTTGCTGGTGGGGACTAGACGATTGGCTGTCGGATCAGGTCGCGGGCACGCAAGCGTGCGAGTTGACGTCGGTGCTCGTTTGCCCGGTGGGACAAGCGACACACGTTGGCGCAGTCGTCGCCGTGCCATCGACCGTGATGTAGCTCCCAATGGGGCAGTCCATATAGGGCGTGCACGAGGCCACGTTGGTGGTGGTCGAGTAGGTGCCTGAAGCGCAAGCGGAGCAAATACGATTGACCGTCGCCGAACCGGGGGTGCTGGCGAACGTTCCGGCTGCGCACGTCGGCCACGCGGTGCACGAGACGGCATTGGTCGCGCTGCTGAAGCTGCCGCTCGCGCACGCCGTACACGTGCGATCGAATTGGGCCGTTCCTTGGACGGCGACGTAGGTGCCGGCTGCGCAGGTCTTGTACGCCGTGCAAGTCGTCGCCCCGGCTGTTGCCGTGAACGTGCCGTTGGCGCAATTGACGCAGGTCGCGTTCGACGTCGGAGTACCGGCTACGCCAGTCGTCGTGCCCAGCGGGCAAGTCGCCCAGGCACTGCAGCTCAACGCATTCTCCGTCGAGGAGAACGTCCCGGTCGCGCAGTCTCCGCAGACCCGATTGGTCGTGGTCGTGCCGGCGGTGGTGATGAACTTACCCGGCACGCAGGTCGTGTAGCTCACGCACGGAGTGGCGGCCGAACCGTCGTCGTCCCAAGTCCCGGCGATACAAGCGACGGGCGCATTCGTGCCGCCCTTGCAGAAGGTACCTGCGGCGCACGGTGTGCAGCCTGGTGGCGTGTTCACCGTACCCGGGGTCGTTTCATAGCTGCCTGGGGCACACGCGGTGGGGGAGACGCATTCGGCAAGGTTTGGCGCCACCGCGACTAGGCCTGAG
>Ga0164307_10000248_pt1 | contig 24710 bp, 28 predicted proteins | sample Whisoiple_243_MG_FD_110214 | JGI IMG/M metagenome (GOLD analysis project Ga0164307, IMG submission 110214) | Soil microbial communities amended with fresh organic matter from upstate New York, USA - Whitman soil sample_243_MG | ecosystem: Environmental > Terrestrial > Soil > Unclassified >...
GCCCGGCGGGTGGTGAGGAACTCGCGGACCTCGGCTCGGTTGTCCATGAGAAACCACGGTATGCCGTGGGCCGCCGGTGTGGGATGCCCTGTTGGTACACGTCACCGCAGAGACTTCTCCAGCCACCGCGGACACGGTGACATGGAAGGCAACACACCAAACCCCCCGAGGCCACCAGACCTATTCATGTGGGCCGTGAACGGAGATTCCACCAGCGATGCTTGCGCCCACCCCGGTCCGGTTGACCAAGACCGTCCTGGCCACCGTTATTTTGGTCAGCACGATCGCTCCGCTGGCCACCGACATGTACGTGCCGGCCTTCCCGCAGGTCGGCGCCGACCTCGCCGGCACCCCCACGCAGGTGCAGCTGACCCTGACCACGTTTTTCGTCGGGATGGCGTTGGGACAGCTGATCGGCGGCCCGGTCTCGGACGCCCGGGGCCGCCGCGGCCCGCTGCTGTTGGCATTGATCGTGCTGACCCTGGCGTCGATCGCCTGCGCGTACAGCCCCTCGATCACGGTGATGATGATCGCGCGTTTCGTGCAGGGCCTGTCCGGCGGCTGGGCCATGGTCACCGCCAGGGCGGTCATCGTGGACCTCACCCGCGGCCCGCAACTGGTCCGCAGCCTGAACCTGGTGGCCGGTGTCGGCGGTATCGCCCCGATCGTCGGGCCGCTGCTCGGCGCGATCATTCTGCAGTTCTCGCACTGGCGGGTGTCATTCTGGGTGGTCGCCGCCCTCGGCGCGGCGATGATCGTGGCTGTCGCCGTGGGGATTCCGGAGTCGCTCCCGGCGGATCGGCGACACCGGGGCGGGTTGGTCCAGCTCGGCCGCGCCGCCCGGCAGGTCGTCGGGCACCGCGGCTTCGTCGGCTACCTGGTCGTGATGGCCTTCTCCATGGGTGTGACGTTCGCCTATGTGGCCACGTCGGCGTTCATCCTGCAGTCGATGAACGGGCTGTCGCCGATCATGTATTCGGTGGATTTCGCCGCTAATGCGGTCGGTCTGGCGCTTGCCACATTGCTGGCGGCGCGGTTGGCCGGCCGGGTCCCGACCCGCACCGTCATCACCGTCGGGCTGGCAGTGACCGGCGCGGCCGGAGTCCTGCTACTGATCGGGGCCCTTTGGTGGGGCACCCCGCTGATCGTCGCCCTGGTGGCGTTTTTCCTGCTGATGAGCGCGCAGGGCCTGATTGGGCCGAACGCCGGCGCATTGGCCTCGGCTCAGGTCCCCCAGCACCCCGGAACCGGTTCAGCCGTGCTGGGGTTCTCCCAGTGGTGCATGGCCGGAGTCGTGGCACCCATCGCCGGTCTGGGCGGCGAACACACCGCCGCCCCGATGGCGCTCATCATCCTTGTTCTGGTCGGCGCCTCGGTGGCCGCTCTGTTCGGCCTCACCCGAGGAGAACCTCGGCTGACCCACGACCATGTCCTCGCCAGCCGCTGACGGTCCCGCACCCTCCATTGCACCATCGAAAGGAAACTTCTCACCATGCGCGCAGTCATCATGTACGGACCCCGCGACGTCCGTGTCGAGGACCGGCCTGATCCCGTTCTGCTCAAAGGCACCGACGCGATTATCAAGGTGTCGGCCGCCTGCGTCTGCGGATCCGATCTGTGGCCCTACCGCGGCACCGACCCCATCGGTGCACCGACCCCGATGGGCCACGAATACGTCGGCGTCGTCCAGCAAATCGGCGACCAGGTCAAGAACATTCAGGTCGGTGATTTCGTCGTCGGATCATTCTTCGCTTCCGACAACACCTGCGAGATCTGCGCGGCCGGCTACCAATCCCGATGTGTCCACGCCGAACCGATCGGCGCCATCGGTACCCAGGCCGAACTCGCCCGGATCCCGCTGGCCGACGGCACCCTGGTGGCCACCCCCGGCCAGCCCGACGACGACTTGGTCCCGTCACTGCTGGCCGCGTCCGACGTCCTCGGAACCGGGTGGTTCGCTGCCGTCGCCGCCGAAGCAGGCCCCGGCAAAACCGTCGCTGTGGTCGGCGACGGCGCGGTCGGCCTGCTCGCCGTGCTCGCCGCGAAACAACTGGGGGCGCAGCGGATCATCGCCATCAGTCGCCACCCGGATCGGCAGGCCCTCGCCCGGGAGTTCGGGGCCACCGACATCATCGAGGAACGCGGCGACCAGGGTGTCACCGCGGTCAAGGCACTCACCGGTGGGCTCGGGGCGCACAGCGTCATCGAAGCGGTTGGCACTCAGGAATCGATGATGCAGGCCATCCGCTCTACCCGACCCGGCGGCCACGTCGGTTACGTCGGCGTCGCCCACGACGTGCAACTACCGGGTGATGAACTGTTCTTCAGTGGTGTGCACCTGCATGGCGGACCCGCACCTGTTCGCAGATTCCTGCCCGAGTTGATCAAGCTGATCTGGGATCGAAAGATCAACCCCGGCCGCGTCTTCGACCTCACCGTTCCCCTGGAGGAGGCCGCCGAGGGTTACCGGGCCATGGACGAGCGGCGCGCTACCAAAGTTCTGCTGACTACCTGACCCGGCACCGAGTAATGCTTCACCCTTTTGAATCAGGGACGGTGGGAGTGAGTCGCCCATCGCTGCAGCAGGTTTCGGAGCTCAATGAGCGCAAACGAGTACAAGGAAAAGAGATCAAATGAAGCGAAGGCAGGTCTCGATCGTGCTGGCAGGCATCTCTACTGCCGCAATTCTCACCGCCTGTGGTGCCAGCGGATCGCGCTCACCTGTCACGAGCCCTGTGGCGGACTCTCTGCCGACGGTGTCACCCCGGTCGACCGACGCGATGACACCCTCGTCCCCACCGAGCGGGGTCGTTCCCGCAGGCGAAGGGGCAGCCGAGAGCACTGCCCCGCAGGGCGCTATGACCGTGAACATCGGCACCGCCGAGTTCTCTGCAACGCTGGCAGACACGGACACAGCGCGAGCATTCGCCGATCGTCTACCTCTGACATTGGACATGTCAGACGTCAACAGCAACGAAAAAGCGTTCGAGCTGGCTGAGTCGCTACCTGATGAACCAGAAAGACCGGGAAAAGTCAGCAGCGGTGATCTCATGCTCTATGGCCCCAACACGATCGTGCTGTTCTACGAGTCCTTCGACACCACCTACGCCTACACCCGAATCGGTCGCCTAAACGCACCGGACGGGGTGGCCGAGGCGCTCGGCGCCGGTGATGTCACGGTGACATTCGCCTCTCCCTAGCAGATCCGGCAGGGGCCGCCGTTACCGGAGACGAACTCCTTCAGATTCGACGACCGGTACCCAAGGTTCTCGGGGTGTCCCCGAACGTCGTCGCCTTAGGGATGATGGCGGGTCTCGCGACGCCGCAATCAAATCAATTCCCGTGAAAGCCGCAGGCTAGCGATCTGGATGCGGGCTGGGTCGATTTCAGGAAACGTCACCGGCATATCATTGCTACCAATTCCGCTGACCGCAATTCCGACTCCGGTAGCTTCGCCGCCGACGACTCCATCGAGTTTGGACAACGCGCTGTCTCGCAATGCGAGTGCATCGAAAGTGGGGAGCATCCCGGCTACAGGTCGCTGGGGGTCCCCTGGTGAAAGAGCACCTGCCAATTGCCTTCGTTTTGCCGCCACAATGAACTGCGTCGTGCCCGTCGTCCGTCGCGTTTGGTGACGTAGGTCAGCAGGATGATGTCACGGGTCAATTCGTAGGCTTCCATGTCGCTCGCCTCGATGACGGTGTCGTCAGCGGAAGATTCCTCTGCGAGGGCTGCAATGATCGAAGCCCGGGTCCATAAGCGGCCGGAAGCGCCAATTTCTCGATAGCGATCATCAAGCAACGCGTCGACCTCCGACGGGCTTGACCGCACTGTCGAAGTCAGCAGAGACAGCTCCTTGTTGATCACTTCCTGTACATCGGCCGTCGTCATGGGATGATTGTCCCCGACCGGACCAGCCCGCTACGGTCCTGTCATCTGAACAGCGCGCCGAACTCCCAACGGCACGGACGGGTCCCGCACTATCCGCGGTCAAGGCTCGTGTGGGTGCTCCAGCGGGTCGTCCTGGGCCAGCTCATCGTCGTTGACCAATCTGGGCCCACCGTCATCCAGGGTCGTACCGGCAGGAGGTCCGTTTTCCACGGACAAGCGACCGTTCAGATGCTGGATGATGTTGGTGATGAACCTGGCCCGGAGTAGTGGGATCGCAGCTTTAATGGCGGCCGCGGCAGGTAATTCGAGCATCGCCTGCCTCTTCGGTAACCGCGCCTCGAACCGCCAGGTCACTGTCGTTTTTACTGGGTCGTGCCGGTTGGGGTCGTCGGCGTTGTCGGCGAACCGCACCAGCATGGTCGCGGATATGCCGCCTTGGCTGCCGGTTGCCTCGATGCAGGCTCCCGGCTCGAATCCGGTTACCTTTCCCGAGACTGTCAGCGGGAGCCCAAGCAGGTGCAACTCCGCCAAGACCCGACCGCCGGCGACCAGCAAGTCCTCTTCTGGACCGATCCGAACCCCCGCGGCCGTGGGCCAGTTCGCCTTCGCCGCTACGGCGTCAAAGACGGCCTCCCTGTGATGACCGCGAAGTGTTTCCACCCCTTGATCTCGGATCATGACATCAACCGTATCGAACTGGATGGTCGATGCCTGCGGGTGCGGTCGGTGGACTCGTGCGGGGTCCTGGCCACGGATCCCGGAACCGGCTCGATTGATGCTGTGGCTGTCGGTGAGTTGGATCAGGCCAGCAGTAGCCGGGTCCAGGCGTCGGCGAGCCAGGTTGCGAACTGCTCTGGGCTCCATTGCCTTTCGCGGACCAGGAGGACCCAGTACTCGGCGGCATTCATGCTCCAGATGATGTCGGCGACCTGGTCGTTGCTCAGGTCGACGCGCACGTCGCCGGTGGTGCGCAGGTCGGCCGCCAGACGCCGCATGTTGGTAGCGCGGCGCTGCGAGATCTCAGCCCAGAGCGCGGCGCAATCGGGGTCGGTGACAGCGGCGTCTCGCAGTGCGATGAAGACAGGTGCCAGCCGCTGTTGGATACCGGTGACCGCATCGGCGTAGATGATCAACTTCTCCCTGGCCGTGCTCACGGCTCGCATCCGGTCGACGTAATCGCGCTGTTCCCCCGGGATGGCTTGGTCGGAACCAGAGATCGAGGTCTCCACCAACTCCCTGAGCAAAGCCGGTTTGCGACCGACGGCGGCATAAACGGTGTCGACGGAAACTCTTGCCTGCGTGGCGATCTGAGCGATCGTGGTGGCGCCGTACCCGGCGTTCACGAACAGCTCGCGGGCGGCCCCGAGGATGGCCCGCCGGGTCGCCGCGGCCTGCTCGACACGGCGCGGCGAGTGGTAGTCCCGTTTACCCGGCGAATTGCTCTTGACGTCCCGAACCATCGGTCGTAGCGTCTCCTTATTCATCCGATACTCATTCGGATCTAATCTACAGGAGGGTGGCGTCATGGTCTACGCCTACATCCAGGATGTCCCCATCGGTGAGGATCTCTATCGGCGCATCGTCGACCAGCTCGGACCGGAGCCCGTCGCCGGACAGCTCCTGCACCTGTGTATCCGGGAACCAGAGGGCCGTCTTCGGTATATCGAGGTCTGGGAATCGAAAGACGCCTGTACCCAGGCCTTTCAGGATCGAATCCATCCCGCTGTGGACGCCGCTTTCGGCGGGAATCGACCCGGCACCGAACCAACGGTCAACCGCCTGGACGTCTTGCACGCCACCGGAGCCCTGGTGGAATCGGCCTGGTCATGACCCGCACCGCCGACGGTCGGCCCGTTGATGCCGTTGGATCCCACAACGCCGCCGCAGACGACTCTGCAGGATCATTCACCGACGCCGGCCAACGGCACGGCAGTGAACACCGTGGAGCTCGGGTCCTGTGGATACCACCGCCGGCGTACTACGCGGCCGGATTCGTCGCCGGTACGCTACTCGATTCTGCGGCGGTGTCATTTCCCATTGGTGGCCGACCGGCCGTTGCGCTGATCGGGGTCGTCATCGCCGCTGCCGGGGCTGCCCTGGCCCTGTCCGGTGTGGTCGGCGTCGTCCGGCACCAGACCACGATCGTCCCGCATCATCCGGTATCCAGCCTGGTGACCACCGGCGTCTACCGGATATCCCGGAACCCGATGTACGCGGGACTGGCGATCGTTTACCTCGGCGGCGCTCTGATCGCCGGATCCTGGTGGCCCCTTGTGCTGCTTCCTCTCGTGCTCTTTGCCGTGCAGCGACTCGTGATCAGACCGGAAGAGCGTTATCTCACCGAACATTTCGGGCGCACATACCGTGACTACCGGGCACGGGTGCGGCGCTGGTTATAGGCGGGATTCAGATCGATGAGGCAACCGGGCACCGCGGTACGGCCCGCTCGGGCCCGCCGCGAAACGGTACATCCATGCCCTGGTGAGTGACCCAAAACATTTCTGGCGAGCCGAATGCGCAGTAGGACGCAGACGCCGATGACCCGAGGATCGCCACCTGATGGGGGGACAACCGCGAGCCCAAGCACCCCAGGCACCACGAGCAACTCATCGATCGGGAGTCCTGGAATGAGCACGCCCGCCGCACCACCGTCGACTGCCGCGGACGCGTCAGTTTGGCGCCAGGAAGCGCTGCTGCCAACGCATCACCAGACACGGCAGCGTCCGGACCCGGAATCGTCACGGCCTGTGGATTGATCAGCGAGAAGGAAGCCGCTGCCGCACTCGGCACCGATCCGGGACCAGGGCAGGAAACTCCGCTCGGCGAATCCGCGTCGGCATGCACCTACGTGTCAGTGTCGTCGTCTCTGCAGCTCTCGATGACACCTACCGGAGGAAAAGCCACCTACCACCGTGAGCAGGCCGGCATACCCCCCGGCGCACCAGGGATCACCGAAGTGTCCGGAGTGGGAGACCGCGCCTTCAGCCAAGTCAGCGGCACCAGGGCCGCGATCAACTTCAACAAAGGCGACGCTCTTGTCGTCATCGGCCTCACCACCGGCGGCGCAGCCGCCACTCAGAACCAACTCGCCATTCTGGCCACCGCCGCCGCCGGACGAATTTGACCATCATGAGCTGCGGCGGGATCACGTGCGGCAGATCCTTGCCTGGACGAATTGCTTGCAATTGGGGAAAATAAGCTGCGGATTGCCTATATGTGACTACCCTTAAAACATGGCACTGCGCGTGACGAGTAAGCCCTGGTTCGGGCCCAAGCGGTACTTCGGCTGGGGCTGGACACCTGTCAGTTGGGAGGGCTGGGCAGTCATCGGCGTGTTTATCATCCTCATCCTGCCCTCCGTCATCGTGCTGCAAGGTGGCGAGAAGACGACTGCGGTGATCGTGCTCATAGGCGCCTTGCTGACGGTCTGCATGCTGACCGGAGATCCACCGGGCTGACGTTCATCCATCGCTTTTTCATGAGATGGGACGTCAGGAATACCCGCCCCGAGAACAATTCGACGTCTGCGCCAGCAGGCGTGCCGGGGCCGACAACATCATCCCGCTATTCCCACGATGTCAGCCGTCCATCCGCTCGTGGTGCATTGCTGGGGCCGAAAAGACCCACCCGGCCGGCATAGGCGACCATCGGGGCCGGCCTTTCGAGTCCCTCTGTGTGACAACATGTCTGGATCGCAGAATCAAACGATGGAGCGTTCCTTCACACGTGCGCCGGACGCGCTGGTGTCAGGTGCACGGCATAGCCGGTTCGCAGGCCGATCGCAGGACAGGTTGGCCCCGCCTCGCTCTCACTGAGCAGATGCGAGTGGTGGTGAGAGTCAGTGGTGCGGTCGGGTGGTTTAGCTATGAATGTCGGGTTTGGGGGAGTAGCTTCGAGGCGGCAGCGATGCCGCGGTTCGGGCCTCTCCAAGGTCAACGATGCGCAGACTCGTCGCGCGCCGCTGGTCGCGGTCTGTGGGTCTGCGTGCAGTGAGACCCGCCGTGCTTGGACCCGGAACCCCAGAGAAGGGCAGGCAGTCATGGGACAGCCGACAGCGACCTCGAGCATCGAACAGATCGCGTCAGACTTCGTGAAGTTGTGGGATGCGAGTTCGCCCCCCGGTCTGGCCGAGCGGGCGTACGCGCCGGAGTACATCGAGCACAATCCACTGCCGGGGCAGGGACCGGGCATTGTCGGACTGAATCAGTTGACTGGCCTGTACTTCGCGGCATTTCCGGATCTGACCACGAGGGTGGAGACGGTCCTCAGTGACGGTGCGCTGACTGCGGTGCGGTGGAGCGGTGAGGGCACCCAGGAGGGTGATCTGATGGGGATAGCACCCACGCATCACCGGGTGCACTTCAGCGGGATCGACATCATGCGGATCGCGAACGGCAAGATCGTTGAGCATTGGGGCGAGTCGAACGGGCTGGAAGTCATGCAGCAACTACAAGGACCCGGTCCGAAGCCGACCACCTGAACGGCGGCACCGAGGGATCCGAGAGTAGCGACGGCCTGCCATGTGAGCCGCCGCCGAACCGTTCCTCCACCAACTCCACTTCTCCAACCTTTGCAGTAACAGGCCGTTGAAATCATCGATCTGGGTGAGGATGTCGGCGCAGTGCCCCGCCCAGTTCGACCGTCGTCAGCTTGATGGCGAACGGCGCGGTTGCCCATCTACCGGAAGGCCGGGTCTTCCAGGTCGGGCGGTTTCCAGGCGGTGGCCGCATGGAGGAGGGCTTGCGCGGTCCAGGACATGAGGGCGACGGACTCCTCGCGGGTGAGGTGCGCGACGTCGATCTGCCAGGTGAGGGCCTCGATGCCGATGGCGCTGCGGATGGCAAGGGCGAGTTGGTGGATCTGCTCGCCGGTGAGTTGACCGTGGAGCGGAGCCAGGGCTTCGCCGATCCAGGCGATCGCGCGGCCCTGCCTCAGAGGCAACGCCGCTCGAGAGTCGTTGTCAGCATTGAGCGAAAGCCGCAGCATGGTGCGTTGTTGCGCTTCGGTGCGAGTGATGAGGCTGGTGAATTCTCGGACGACGTGGGCCAACCGTTCGGCCGGATCGACCGGCGGGTTGGGGGGTAGCAGGGACGTGGCGGCGGTCTCCGGGTGCGCCGCGGCGAGCAGTGCGTGTTGATTCGGGAAGTACCGGTACCCCACGGCGCGGGAGACCCCCGCCGCGGTGGCCGTCTGCTCCACGGTGGGGGTGGTGCCGGCGGCGACGAGGTCCTGGGCCGCCCGAATCAACGCGGCGCGGGTTCGTTGCTTCTGTTTGACGCGCCCGTTGGCTTCGTAGGGGATTGACACCCACGTGATGATACGGGACTCTCATCATGAGATGTCGGTCTCATAAGGAGCGTGTTGCGATGACGATCACCACGACCAGCACCCCAGTCCCGATCATCCGTGGCGCCGCCGACGGTGAAAGGCGTTGGTTCTACGGCGGCGGTGTGCACACCTGGAAGGCGACCGCGGAGGAAACGAACGGTGCGTTCCTGTTGTTCGAGGACAGCATGGACCGCGGGAAGGCGACGCCGCTGCACACCCACCCGGATTCCGATGAGACGATGGTCGTCCTCGACGGTGAGATCGTCATGCACATGGACGGCGCCGATCACCGGATCGCTGCTGGTGGGGTGGCCGTGGCGCCGCGGGGTGTTCCGCACGCGTTTCTCGTGGTTTCGGCGACGGCGCGGCTGTTGTGCCTGCACACGCCGGGCTGTTGCCAGTCGTTCTATTGGGACGCCAGCGAGCCAATCACTGCCGACCCGCCGACCCCCGGAACGGTCGATTTCGCCGTCGTGCAGGCATCGGCCCAAACCAACGGCGGCATCGAGATCTTGGGACCACCACCGTTTCAGATTTGAGGCATCAACCCGCGCAGTTCGGGGTGCTGGCGCCGGGACGACGATGATCACTGCCTGCCGGGGTTCCCGTCAGCAGTGATCGACGCCATTGGGTGCCGCAGTTGGCGCGTCCAGCTCGCCGGCGGTCAATGATCTCGTCAACGCTGATCCCGTGCTGGGATCGTTCGGTGGGGCGGGTCGTCGTCGAGAAGTTCGGCGACGAGTCCGCGGTAGATGAAGTCGGCGTAGTGGTCGATCGGCCATCGTTGGTGGGTGACCAGGATTTCGTAGAGTTCTGGCGCGGTGTAGGCGAACATGACGTCGCGGGCTTGTTCGGTGCTCATCTTGTTGCGGAGGGGCCCGTGGTTGGCCAGCTGGGATGCGTTGTGGTGCATGCGTTGTAGGCGTTCGTCGTTGATCTCGGTGAGCAGCCGGCCCATGTCGGGGTCGGTGGCGGCGGCCGCCCGCACGAGCAGAATGATCGGCGCGACCCGAGGCATGACCTCGGTGGTCAGGGTTGCCCAGTGCCGCAGGATCACGCGCGGCGGAAGGTCCTTGGCCGACATCTGGTCAGAGCGGTCCGGGGCCGGGACCGGCCCCGTGCCCGCCAGTCCGGACCGTTGGATCGCCCGGATCAGACCAGGTTTGCCGCGAAAAGTCTTGTAGATCGTTTCGACCGAAACACCGGCCGCCGCGGCGACTCCGGCGACAGTCGTGGCTGCATACCCGTCACGCAAGAACAGCTCGCGGGCGACCATGAGGACGTGCGCTTGGGTGCGGTGGGCGCGGTCGCGCCGTCCCGTGATGTCGTACCGACGGACGGTCTTGACGGGGTGGGGTTCCTGGGTCATGCTGCTCCTATTCCGATACAACCAACTGTAGCGGAATAAGGATCGGAGGGCGGCATGGACCCCGCCACCATGAATGACTCACCGGCGGCCATGGTCGACCGGCTCGCCCGCACCACCAACGCCCACGACCTGGACGGGCTGGTGGACTGCTTCGCCGTGGATTACCGGAACGAGACCCCAGCGCACCCGGCCCGGGGTTTCACCGGCCGGGAGCAGGTCCGCCGCAACTGGCAGCAGATCTTCGCGGCCGTGCCGGATCTACAGGCGATAGTCCTGCGGTCGGCCGTCACCGATGACACCGTATGGAGCGAGTGGGAGATGGCCGGGACCAAGCCGGACGGAACCGCGCACCTGATGAGGGGGGTGATCCTGTTCGGGGTGACGGCAGGTCGGGCATCCTGGGCGCGGTTCTACCTCGAACCCGTCCAGCACGGCGGCGGTTCGATCGATTCCGCGGTCGCAGCGCAGCTCCGGGGCCAGCGGTGATTCTCGTAGCCGGAGGGACGGGCCGACTCGGCGCCCTGGTGGTCGCGGGGCTCACGGCCCGCGGCGAACGGGTCCGGGTGCTGACCAGGGACCCCACCCGCGCGGCGTCCCTGGAGGGGCCGCTGGTCGAGGTGGCCCTCGGTGATGTTCGTGAGCCCTCCTCACTCGGCCCGGCAGTGGCGGGTGCCCGGACCGTGGTGTCGGCGGTCCACGGGTTCGCCGGTCCCGGGCGGGTGAACCCGGAATCGGTGGACCGGGACGGCAACGCCAATCTGGTCGCCTCGGCGAGGGCAGCGACCGCAGATATGGTGCTGGTATCCGTCTTTGGGGCCACGACCCGACATCCGATGGAGCTGTTCCGGATGAAGGCCGCCGCCGAGGACAACCTCCGCGCCAGCGGTGTGCCATGGACCATCATTCGGGCCACCGCGTTCCTCGAGTTGTACCTCGACCTGATGCGTCGAACGGCCGGCGGGTCCGGGCGACCGCTGGTCTTCGGGCGCGGCCAGAACCCCATCAACTTCGTGGCGGTGACCGATGTCGCTCACACCGTGGTGGATGCCGCGCTCGACCCGTCCCAACGTGGGCGCATCAGCACCGTCACCGGCCCGCGGAACCTGACCATGAACGAATTGGCCGCGATGGCACAACAAGATCTGAGCACCGCCAGGACACCCAAGCACGTCCCCCGCGCCGCTCTGCACGTCCTGGCCGCCAGCCACCTCGTCGGCAATTCCGCCATATCTCGGCAGGCCAACGCCGCCCTGATCATGGATACCATCGACATGACGGTGGACCGTGATCACGGGCCCGACATTTGACACGGTCCTTGACGATTACTCATCCCGACCGTGGCGACCGAGCGGATGACAAACCCGGCCCGCCTGCAAAGCCGCTTCCGCGGGTTCCCGGCGAATGTGGTTGATCCGTCATGAGTGATCAACCTCTCCAGGCCGAGGGCCGCTCGTGTACAGGTCTCTCAGGATCGGAAGAGGGGCGGGTTGGGCAGGATGGGTCGGCCGAAGGTGGACGCGCCGACGGCGGCCAGGCAGAGGTACCAGGCGAGACCGGCAGCGACCAAACCGAGGATGCCGCCCATGGTGGTCAACGACGAGCCCATCCCGAATGCTCCCAGTGCGAGCAACACGAAGACGACCGCGACGACAGCGAACAGCGTGGCGAGTACCGCCGTGGTACGCAGGGCGGCGACCAGCATGAGCGTGGTGAAGATGGCCCAGGCGATCAGGTACCAGCCGGCGGCGACGCCGTGGTGCTCTGCTGGGATGCCGTCCGCGTAGAACGTGAGGTAGGCCCAGAACGAAAGCCAGAAGGCCCCGTAGGAGCTGAAAACGGTGGCACCGAAGACGTTGCCCTTACGGAATTCCCACATTCCGGCGAGCAACTGGGCGAGACCGCCGAAGGCCAGCGCGACGCCCAGCATGACAGGTTCGGCGTCCTTGGGCATGACCCCCGCGTTGACCAGGCTCAGCAGGAATGTGGTCAGGGCGAACGCGGCGAGGCCGAGCGGCGCCGGGTCGGCGATCATGGCGGTGTTGGCGGAGGCCATCTCTCGGGCCTGGGCGACCCGACCCGCTGTCGGATCATTCACGTCGGGGAAGAAGTCCTTGTCGTGGACGTCGTAGTCGCGGGTGGGGAGAACTGGTTCGATCACTGGCACGGTCATCTCGGTGCTCCTTTGATCCTGCTGGACGGATGGTGTGATGCCGGCTCAACGGAAGGCGTTGATCCCGGTGATGGCGCGGCCGACGATCAACGATTGGATCGAGTCGGTGCCCTCATAGGTGTAGACCGCCTCGATGTCGGCGTGATGCCTGGCGACGTGGTGGTCGAGCAGAATTCCGTTGCCGCCCAGGATGTCCCGGGCCATGGCGCAGACCCGTCGCGCCGCGTCACCGGTGTTGAGTTTGGCCAATGCGGCGTGTTCGATCGAGACTCGTCCTTCGGCCTGTAGCTGCGACATCCGCGTGCACATCAGCTGCATCCCGGTGATGTCGCTGAGCATGTGGGAGAGCTTGTCCTGGATCAGCTGGAACCGGGCGAGTGGACGTCCGAACTGTTCGCGCCGCAGGGAGTAGGTCAGCGCCGCCTCGTATGCGGCGATGGCGTGTCCGAGTGCTTCCCAGGCGACGGTCTGCCGTGACTTTGCCAGCACGAAGTTGGTGTCGTCCCAGGTGCGGGCCTTGGCCAGCCTGGCGCTCGCCGGAATGCGGACCCCGTCGAGCCGGATCTGTGCCTGCCACACCCCGCGGTTGGCTGCCTTGCCAGTGATCTTTCTGGCCCGGTACCCGGGGACCGGATTGTCGGCGCCGTTGGGGTGTTCGACGATGAAGGCGCCGACCTGGCCGTCGTCGTCGCGCGCCCAGACGATCACGATGCCGGCGACGGTGCCGTTGCCGATCCAGCGTTTCTGCCCCGTCAGCACCCATTCGTCGCCGTCCCGCTGCGCCCTGGTCTCCAGGGCGACGACGTCCGAGCCGTGGTTGGGTTCGGTGAGTGCGAACGCGCCGAGCACCTCACAGGTTGCCATCCGGGGGAGGTATTGGGCGCGTTGTTCCGCGGAGCCCAGCATCGCGATGGTGGTCATCGCGAGTCCGGAGTGCACGGCGTTGAGGGTGGCGATACTGCCGTCCCCGCGGGCCAATTCGGCGGCGATCATGCCTTCGGCGAGATAGGACAGGCCAGGACAGCCATCGCCGACGATGGAGGCGCCGGCGATCCCGAGACGCCCATAGCCCTTTGCCAGTTCGACGGGGAACTCGGCGCGTTCCCAGTAGCCGGCGGCGGACGGTGCGACTTCGGTGTCGCACCAGACCCGGACCCGGTCGCGGACTTCCCGCTCCTTCTCGGTGAGCAGTTCATCGAGGCTGTAGAAATCGGTTCCCCGAGAAATCGCCAGATCGTCGCCCGACGGCAATTCTGGGCCCGTTTCGTACTCGTCGAATTCGGTCAAAGCCTCGGCGTATCGCATCGTGTCGGTCATTACTGGATCCCGCTTTCGTGTCCGGCCCACTCGGGCTTTCGCAACAGGTCCTTGCGGATCTTCCCGGTCGAGGTCCTGGGCAGTTCGAGCACGAAGTCGACCACCTTGGGTGCCTTGAACTTCGCGATATGGGCCTTGACGTGGTCGATCAGTTCGGCTTGTCCTGCTTCACGGCCCGCGGCGAGCACGACGAACGCCTTGGGGCGTTCCCCCCAACGCTCATCGGGGACGGCGATGACGGCGACGTCGGCGACCGCGGCATGGGACAGGAACGCGTGCTCCACCTCGACAGTTGAAATGTTCTCGCCACCGGAAATGACAATGTCCTTGGCCCGGTCCATCAGCTGGATGTAGCCGTCGGGATAGCGCACACCGAGGTCACCGGAATGGAACCATCCGCCGCGGAAAGCCTCAGCGGTCGCGTCCGGGTCGTTGAAATACTCCCGCATCACGGTGTTGCCGCGCATCACGATCTCGCCCATGGTCACACCGTCCGTCGGGACATCCACCAAGGTGTCCGACGTTCCGTAAGTGGAAACAACTCTCGCCTCGTCCGCGGTGATCATGCCCACTCCCTGACGCGCCATCAGCCTCGAGCGTTCCGCGACCGGCAGGTCCCGCCAGGTGTCCTGCGGTTCGCAGACCGTGTACGGACCGTAGGTTTCGGTGAGCCCGTAGACGTGCACCACCCGGACGTTCAAGTCGGCGAACGCCGCGATGATCGACGGGCTGGGTGGGGCACCCGCGGTGGTGACGGTGAGCGCCTGCCGCAGCGGGTGCGCCAGCGGCGATTCCTTCATCATCGACAGCACCGTCGGCGCACCGGCCATGTGGGAGACACCGGCGTGGTCGATCAGCCTCCAGATGTCATCCGCGCGGGTGGCGCGCAGGCAGACATGCGTGCCCGCCACGGCGGTCAGCGCCCAGGTCGTGCACCAGCCGTTGCAGTGGAACATCGGCAGGGTCCACAGGTAGCTGGAGCCGTCGACGAGGCCTTGATGGATCACCTCGCCCAGCGAATTGAGGTATGCCCCGCGGTGCGTGTAGACGACCCCCTTGGGTTTGCCGGTGGTGCCCGAGGTGTAGTTCACGCTGATCGCGTCGTTCTCATCGACGACCTGATACGACATCGGTGCGTCACTGCCGGCAGCCAGTAGGTCGCCGTACCCGGTCGTGAAGGGCACCTCAACCGGGTCCCCGTTCTCCGCGGGGAGCGTCACGATCTCCCGCAGGCTGGTGACCGCGGCGAGTTTGCCGAGAGCGGGCTCCAGCAAGGAAGCATCGGCCATCAGGAACACCGCGCCGGAGTGCTCCACGATGCCCGCGATCTCCTCAGCGGACAGCCGGGTGTTGATCGGGACGAGCAGGCCACCGGCGAGCGGGACCGCGAAATGAGCAACCAGCATCTCCGCGCAGTTAGGTGCCAGGTACGCCACCCGGTCACCGCCCTGCAGACCCCTCGCCTGCAGGGCATGGGCGAGCCGGTTCACCTGGGCGGACATCGCCGCATAGGTGAACGTTCTCACGCCGTCGATGATCGCTGTCCGGTTCGGGTGCACTGATGACGCCCGCTCGAGGAAACGCAGTGGGGTGAGGGAAGTGTGCATGGTGCTACCACCTGTTCTGTGACGCCGTTGTCGCGAAAATGCCGAAATGTCATTCTGACCGGGGCTGGAAGTTCTTGAGCTCCGCCAACTGTCGACCGCGAATTCGCCGCAGAGATCAATCATGTCGGCCCGGGTATCGGGAAGGACAGGGCCATAGGTCCCGACCTGCGGTCTGCTCTGAAGGTGAGTCCCGCTGAGGTCAGGGTTTTTCGTCGAGTTGCGGGCCGGTCAAACCTGAGCTGATCAGGGACATCACCGCTGAGTCCTGCAGCGTGGAGACATCACCCACCGTGCGGTTCTCGGCGATATCGCGCAGCAACCGCCGCATGATCTTGCCGGAGCGTGTTTTCGGAAGCTCCTGGACCACCAGGATGCGTTGGGGTTTGGCGATGGGGCCGATCTCGACAGCGACGTGGTCGCGCAGGTCTGCGATCAACGCGTCACCCGTGTCGACCGCTGAATCACGCAGGATGACGAAGGCAACGATGCCCTGGCCGGTCATGTCGTCGGCGGCTCCGACCACTGCGGCCTCGGCAACACTGGAGTGGGAGACAAGAGCGGATTCGACTTCGGTGGTGGAGATCCGATGGCCGGAAACGTTCATCACGTCGTCGACCCGGCCGAGGAGCCACAACGCGCCGTCGGCATCATACTTTGCGCCGTCGCCCGCGAAGTAGTAGCCCTGGGCGGCGAATCGCGACCAGTACGTGTCCCGGTACCGGTCGTCGTCGCCGAAGATCGTGCGCAGCATCGCCGGCCATGGTTTGTCGATGACCAGGTAGCCGCTTTCCCCGTTGGCGACGGATTGTCCTTCGTCATTGACAACAATTGCGCTGATGCCGGGCACTGGCGTCATCGCCGATCCGGGTTTGGTCGTGGTCACGCCGGGCAGCGGGGAGATCATGATGCCGCCGGTCTCGGTCTGCCACCAGGTGTCCACGATCGGGCAGTTGTTGTGCCCGATGGTTTCTCGGTACCACATCCAGGCCTCTGGGTTGATGGGTTCGCCGACGCTGCCGAGCACCCGCAGTGAGCCGAGGTCGTACTTGGCGGGGATGTCGGCACCCCATTTCATGAAGGTGCGGATCAGTGTCGGCGCGGTGTAGTAGATCGAGACTTTGTATTTGTCGATGATCTCCCAGTGCCGACCCTCGTGGGGGGTGTTCGGGGTGCCCTCGTAGATGACCTGGGTTGCTCCGTTGGCGAGTGGTCCGTAAACGATGTAGGAGTGCCCGGTGATCCAGCCAATGTCTGCCGTGCACCAGTACACGTCGGCCCCGGGTTTGTGATCGAAGACGGCATGGTGGGTGTAGGCGGTTTGGGTGAGGTACCCGCCGGAGGTGTGCACGATTCCTTTGGGCTTCCCGGTGGTTCCGGAGGTGTAGAGCACGAAAAGCGGTTGTTCGGCGGGGAATGCCTCGGGGGTGTGCTGATCTGATTGGTCGTCGATGAGCTCGTTCCACCAGAGATCCTTGTCGGTCCAGGTGATGTCGATGCCGGTGCGCCGGACCACGAGCACGTGTTCGACTGGGGATTCGTCTGCGGCGACGGCCTCGTCGACGGCGGCCTTGAGCGGCACGGCCGATCCGCGGCGGTACTGACCGTCGGCGGTGATGACGACTCTGGCCTCGGCATCGGCGATCCGGGAGGCAAGAGCATGCGAGGAGAAGCCGGCGAAGACCACGCCGTGGGCCAGCCCCAGGCGCGCGCACGCCAGCATCGCGTACACGGCCTCGGGGATCATCGGGAGGTAGATCACCACCCGATCGCCGGCCTTGAGTCCGAGTGAGAGCAGAGCGTTTGCTGTCTTGCAGACCTCGGTTTGCAGTTGTGCGTAGGTGATGGTCCGGGTGTCGCCGGGTTCGCCCTCCCAGTGAATGGCGACGGTGGCACCACGGCCCTGCGCGACGTGCCGGTCGACGCAGTTCTCGGCGACGTTGAGGGTGCCGTCGGCGAACCAACGCGCATGGGGAGCGTCGGACCAGTCCAGCACCCGGCCGAACGGGGTCGCCCAGGTGAGCCGGTTGGCTTGTTCCGCCCAGAACGCCTCCGGGTCGGCCGCGGCCCGCTGGTAGGCCTCGGCGGTGAGATTGGCATTCGCGGCGAACTCGGCGGACGGTGGGTAGGTCTGGGCCGCCGATGGCGAAGGGGGGGCCGTGTCGGTGTCGATAACCGTTGTGCGGCTGTCGGTGTCGGTCATGATGCCTCTTTCGCGATCGGTGGTCGCCAGCCCCTATTGGGTCACCGGGTTTGGCCGTTGGGTCAGCGGAGGTCGAATACGATGCGAGCCTTGACGTGACCTTTTTCGACCTCTTCGAAGCACTCGTTGACATCGTCGAGCTTGCGGGTCTCGTGGATGACTCGGGTGCGGCCCTGTCCGTGAATGGCGTACACCTCGGCAAGGTCCTTGCGGGTGCCGACGATCGACCCACGGACAGTGATGCCCTTGAGGACTGTCTCGAAGATCGGCAGGCTGACCTGGTTGTCCGCGGGCAGCGCGACGAAGATCAGCGTGCCACCTCGGCGGAGGGAGTTGAAGGCCTGCTCGAAGGCCTTCGGTGCCACGGCAACGGAGATTGCCGCATGTGCGCCGCCGAGGGCCTGGATCGCCTCGATCGGGTCCTCGGTCAGCGCATTCACCACGTAGTCGGCACCGAGATCTCTGGCCAGCTGGAGCTTTTCGTCGGTAATGTCGACCGCGACGACGCTGGCGCCGCTGATTTTTGCGTACTGCAACGCGAGGTGGCCAAGCCCGCCGATGCCGAAGATCGCGACCAGCGAGCCTGGGCGGGCACCGGACAGCTTGACCGCCTTGTAGGTCGTGACCCCGGCGCAGGTCAGCACTGACGCATCAAGCGGATCCACCGCGTCGGGGACCTGAGCGACGTAGGCGGCGTTCGCGGTGGCGTATTCGGCATAGGCGCCGTCCCTGCCGTAGCCGGTGTTGACCTGCTTCTCGCACAATGTCTCCCACCCGTCGATGCAGTAGTCACAGACTCCACATGCGGAACCCAGCCAAGGCATCGCGACCCGGTCACCGACCTTCGGTGTCTCGACGCCGGGGCCGACCTGCTCGACGATCCCGACCCCTTCATGTCCCGGGATGAATGGCGGGGTGGGCTTGACCGGCCAGTCACCGTGCGCGGCGTGGATATCGGTGTGGCACAGACCGGAGGTCTCGACCTTGACAAGGACCTCTCCTGGGCCGGGGACCGGCTTCGGCACGTCCTGAACGCTGAGTGTCTTGGTGAAATCGTGCACTACTGCTGCCTTCATGGGGTTCTCCAAAGTTGTTGTTGACGTTTCGAATTGCGGGACAGGACAGCCGGCGGCGTGCGACCGGCCGACCCGGGAGGGACTGTCAGAACACGGAATCTCGGCCCTGGTCAGGACAAGTTCATGCACACGGATTTGACCTGGGTGTAGGCGTTGAGCACTTCGTGACCCATTTCGCGGCCCCACCCGGATTGCTTGTACCCGCCGAAGGGTAGGGCGGCGTCGAAGATGTTGTAGCAGTTCACCCATACGGTTCCGGCGTGCATCTGAGCTGCCATACGGTGCGCCTTGCTCAGGTCCTTGGTCCAGATCCCTGACCCAAGGCCGTAGATGGATGCGTTCGCCGCCGGCATCACGTCGCTGTCCTTGCTGAACGGGTGCACCGTGACAACGGGACCGAATATCTCCTCGCGGACCACCTTCATGTCAGGTGTGGTGTCCACCAGCACGGTCGGCTCGATGAAATGCCCTGGACCGTCGATCTTGTGCCCGCCGGTCAGCGCGCGGGCGCCCTGCGCGTACCCGGATTCCAGGTACCCCCAGACCCGGTCCAGTTGTTCCTTCGCGACCAGCGGCCCCATCTCCGTGGCCGGGTCGATCCCCGGTCCGACCTTCATCGTCCGGGCCCTTTCCGCGATGGCTTGGGTGACCTCGTCGAACACCGGCGCTTCCACGTAGAGCCGCGACCCGGCCGAGCAGACCTGACCCTGGTTGAAGAAGATCGCGCTCGCGGCGCCCGGGATCGCGAGATCCAGGTCGGCGTCGGCGAAGACCACGTTGGGCGACTTGCCGCCCAGTTCCAGAGTGACCTTCTTCAAGTTGCCGGTCGCGGCCGCGATGATGCGCTTGCCGACCGGAGTGGAACCGGTGAAGGCGATCTTGTCCACGTCTGGGTGGGCGGCCAATGCCTCCCCGGCGATCGCCCCGGGTCCGGGCACGACGTTGACGACGCCGGCGGGGAAGCCGGCCTCCATGATCAACTCGCCCAGTCGTAGTGCGGTCAGTGGGGTGTGTTCGGCCGGTTTGAACACCACCGTGTTTCCAGCGGCCAAGGCCGGGCCCAGCTTCCAGGCAGCCATCAACAGCGGGAAATTCCACGGCACGATCTGTCCGACCACCCCGACGGGTTCGCGCAGCGTGTACGCATGGTAGATAGCACCCGGGGTATAGGGCACTGAGAGCGGGATAGTGTTGCCCTCCAGCTTGTTCGCCCAGCCGGCCATGTAGTGGAACAGTTCTGCAGCCAGTGGCACGTCCACCGCCCGGGTCACGCTGATCGGTTTGCCGTTGTCCAGGGTTTCCAGCTCGGCGAACTCCTCCAAGTTTTCGAACAGCAGGTCACCCAGCTTCCAAATCAGCCTGCCCCGCTCGGTAGCCGTCAACCGCGACCACGGGCCACTCTCAAACGCCCTGCGTGCGGCCCGGACCGCGATGTCGATGTCCACCTCATCGCCCTGTGCGCATTCGGCCAGCAGGTCACCGGTGGCCGGGTCATAGGTCTGGAAGGTCTGCTCCGACTGTGCCTTCACCCACTCACCGTCGATGAGTAGATCCAGTTGGCGGGGTGCTTTTCGACCGACCCACGGGTCGACCGGAGCATCAAGAATTGCGGTCACAACGTTTGCACCATCCTTTGTCAATCTTTCGTGTCGACGCGATGACCACGCGCCGAATGGAGTCCGAACCCATCACCCGACCCCGACACTCGCCCTCGCCAGTACGGCGCCATTGTCGTTGCGCACACTCGGGTGGCGTGGCGATCCGGGAGCGGATCTCCGTGTTCGACGGGCCGACGTTCAGGACGCGGCGGACGTGAATGAACGCTCACCAATTGCGTGCCCGATACCAACTCGTATCCGAAGGGTTCCTTCAGACAACCGTGTTATCTGGCCGGGGGAAAGGTTCGAATCACGCACGGCTTATTAGGGCGGTTGATAACCACGCGCGGACTAGCGCTGAACCTGTGCCGCCGGTTCCAGCCAGCCACGTCGGCGGGAGAGCTCTCGGGCACAGTCCACCAGGGCCCGGACGTACTCCGAGGACTCACCGGCGCGCCACAACAGTGACCATGGATACCGTGACGGCGGATCCACCAACGGTCGCCAAACAATCCCTGCCACCGTCGGTACACACGATGACGGTGCGCAGAGCACGCATTCCCCCTGCTTCACCAAGTCGACCGAGGCCAGGATGCTCCCGACGCTGCCCCGGTACAGGGACGGAGTGAAGCCCACAGAGCGACACAGCTCGATCACGAACTGGTTGAACTCCGGCGCCCGTTCCTCCTCCGCAAACAGCAGCGGTTCCGTGGCCAACCTGGAGACCGGCACTGCGGAAACCGCTGCGAACCGGTGCTCGTCGGCGACCAGGACCCCAAGAGGATCCAGCCGGAACAACTCGGCCGCCACCGCCGTCGGGGCCAGCGACGCCCGCCCGATCCCCACATCGAGTCGCCCGTCCAACAGCCGCTCGAATTGCTCCGGGACCCCGGCCTCGACCTGGTGAATTTCCAACTCGGGATACAGCTGCTGAACCTCGTGCAAAATCAACGGCATCGAGTCATAGCTGGCATCCACGACGCCCACCCGCAGACTCGGCGCCGAATTTGCTGCGCGCTGCGCGGATATCGCCGCCCGGTCCACGTGTGCCAAGATCTGTCGCGCGTCAATCAACAACACCGCGCCGGCCGGGCTCAACCGCACGTGATGAGTGGTCCGTTCCAGCAGGACTACATCCAGTTCACGTTCCAGCCGTTGCAGCTGTTGACTCAGCGACGATTGGCCGACATGTTCGCGGACCGCGGCACGACCGAAATGCAGTTCCTCGGCCAGAGCAACGAAGTAACGCAGCTGCCGAAGCTCCAACTCCGGGTACCTCCCGTCGGCAGGTCGTGGAATCAGTCGGAGTGGTCAGTGTAGGTGTCACCGATCCACAAAGCTCGTCATCGGCGGCCCCGTTCATCGGCACAGGAGACAGACGCGAACGCACAACATCACTTGCCTCACACCGCCCGTCGATGGATATAACACCACCACCGCATCGATCCGGGGCCCAATGCGGCGGCGATCGGGTGGTCCGTCTCAGCGTAATGGTCGAAGGCGTGCCCGCCCGCGGAATCACCGAAACAGGCCACCCATCCACATGACAGACACAGCGACAGGTCGGTCCAGACATCGCCGGCGGCCAAACACTCGAGACATCCGGCCGAGTGCGCCTCCACCTGGTGGGCGGCGGCCACATGTTCACAATGCCCCCGATCAGCATGTCCTTCGGCACTGTCGCGTGATGGCGGCATCGTTGCCCCTTCCCGGCACCCCCATCAGGTGGTCACCTACACCATGAGTCAAGCGCGGAGAGCGGTCCGGGGAAACGACCGAAACCCGCAAGGTTCATCATCACGGCCGATAGTCACGCTCATCCGCGCGGCGCTGCGGCCCGCCCAGCAGCGTTGTTTCCTGCCTCATCCAATTCCGAGTTGCCGTCAAGCATGATCTTGAAAGGCCGTGTCGCGGATGAGAATTCTGATCGTTGGCCCACAGGGCGCAGGCAAAGGCAACCAGGCAGCGTTGCTCGCCAACAACTTGCACATCCCACACATCTCCACGGGAGACGTCTGTCGTGCGAACGTGAGTCGGGGTTGTCGACCAACCGATCTGGACCGTCAGGAGCCACTCTCACGGCCGCGAATTTCGGTGGCCAGCACCGCAACCTGCGTGCGCCGGGCCAGGCCCAGTTTGGCGAGCACCCCTGAAACGTAGTTCTTCACGGTCTTTTCGGCCAGGAACATGCGACCCGCGATCTGTCGATTGGTGAGACCTTCGCCAATCAGCTTCAGCACCACGCGCTCCTGTGAGGTCAGTGTTCCCAACGGGCCGATCTTCTCCGCCCGCCCCAGCCGATCCCGGACAGCTCGAGCTGCGCTGGAGGTCAGCAGTGAACCGCCGGACCCGACGGTCCGGACGGCAGAGACCAAGTCCATGCCCTTGATGTCCTTGATGACGTAGCCACCGGCGCCTGCCAAGATCGCATCCACCATTGCCTGCTCGTCAGAAAAAGACGTCAGCATCAAGCAATTCAGAGTGGGCATCATCGACCGCAGTTCGCGACACAATTCGACCCCGTTACCGTCCGGCAACCGCATGTCCAGCACCGCGATATCTGGGCGGGCCGCCGGTAGCCGGATCAGCGCCTCGGCCACCGTGCCGGCCTCCCCGACCACGGTCAGGTCATCCTCCTGCTCGAGCAGGTCCGCCACGCCTCGACGAACTACCTCATGGTCGTCAACCAGGAACACCTTCACCATGAATCGCCTTCCTCGGCAGCATCCGGCCCGGGTGCGGCAGAGACTCGCCACCAGCGTAGGCCGAGGGAGCAAGTGGACCTGCGTTATTCCGCCGGAGTCCTGATGTTTCGCAGGTAGGCGAACATGGGCACCGAAACAATGACCGCGATCGCGGCAAAAACCGGTGTCATGGTCAGCGACGAGATGGGGGAGTTCGGGTCGGCGACCGCCCCGAACCACTGGTCCGTTGCAATACCGATGCCTTCCATCACGGTCATCACCAACATGACGCCGATAACCAGCAAACCCCACGACTGACGCCGCCAGCCGGCGATGGCTCCAGCGGCGAACAGGGGCAGCCATATCGCCAGGTCCTGCACGTAGACCGGATTGGTCAGCAGGCCGCTGCCCGCCAGCAGCATCTGCGGGTCGGGCCCCAAAACTGCGCGGACGATGGGCATCAACCAGGCCGCAGCATTCAGGACCGCGATGACCAGTACAACGGCAGACAACGGTCTGGCCGGCATCCGCGGACCGATTCGGCGTTCGAAAGCGGGAAGATCAAGGAATCGCACGAGAGTCACCGCGCTCCAGACGGCCAGTCCGAGGGCTGCGACATAGACCAGGAAGAGGCTGTTCAGCGGGGTTGCGAAGCACAACAGCACGGCCTGATACCCCAGGTATCCCACTGTTCCCATCCACACCACGAGCCCCCGGGCTGAACCCCGAGCAGTCCACCCCATTGCAGTGACCAATAACGGAACGGCGACAACCAGCATGACAACAGCTGTGCCACGAAGGTTGCCGTTGGCGGCGGGCACCCCGGTGAGGACCTCCGGGTACAGCACGGTGAGCAGGGCGGCCGCTGCTGACACCGCTGCGAATAGGCTTGAACAGGCGTACGGCAGCCGTCCGGCCCCGACCACCGCCGTCCGCGTCGCCCCCAGCGATGGAGTTGCATGCTCCGCAACCGCACCGCTACTGCGGACCAATGGGCTTCTCATTCTGCACAACCTCTTCTGGGCCTTGGGTGATGCACCTGGAGTCTCCTTCACCGTGCATCCGGCAACGGATGCACGGTCAGAGGCAGAGGTCCTGACCCGACGCCTTTTCGGTCCGGGTCGGGACTTTCGGCACTGGGCCGCCGCAGCGCCGAGCCATAGCGTGGATTCAGAGGCTGCCCGCGGTGCCGGGGAACCAAATCCCAGATCAGGAGTCCCGCCATGGCTGACCCACCGTCGCAGAAGATCGTCGTAGGCCTGGACGGTTCGCAACAAAGTCTGACGGCCCTGCGCTGGGCCATCAGACGAGCCGCGTCCTCGGATAGCGTGCTCGACGTCGTTCACTGCTGGCAGTCACACCCGGCGGTCGAGGTGCTTTTCGGATCCCGCGACGAACTATCCCGGGGATCGGTCTGCATGCTGCAGAACGAGGTGGTGGCGGCATTGGCGGCCCTACCCGATCTCCCGA
>Ga0164307_10000249_pt1 | contig 24705 bp, 20 predicted proteins | sample Whisoiple_243_MG_FD_110214 | JGI IMG/M metagenome (GOLD analysis project Ga0164307, IMG submission 110214) | Soil microbial communities amended with fresh organic matter from upstate New York, USA - Whitman soil sample_243_MG | ecosystem: Environmental > Terrestrial > Soil > Unclassified >...
CGGCAGGCGGCGGAAGTGAACACCTTCGTCACCTCGCTGCTGAAGGCGGACAAGTCGGCCCGGGTCGTCACGCTCGGCGACCTGAACGACTTCGCCTTCTCCCCCACCGTGAAGACGCTGACCGCGGGCAAGGTCCTCCGGCCGCTGATCACCACGCTGCCCGCGGGTGAGCAGTACAGCTACGTCTACGACGGCAACTCGCAGACGCTGGACCACATCCTGACCAGCCCCGCCGTCAGCCGCTTCGACTACGACGTGGTGCACATCAACGCCGAGTTCGCCGACCAGGCGAGCGACCACGACCCGCAGATCGTGCGCATCGACGTGAAGGGCAAGGGCCACCGGCACTGACCCGCCCGGGTGGCGGCCCCGGCCGGGGCCGCCACCCGGACCCCCGTCCGTTCGACCGGCCGTATCGCTCCCCTCCCCCGCGTGACTGCCGAGGCCGCTCCACCCGCCGGAACCTCCGGATCAGCGGGTGCGGCCCCGGCTCACCCGGCCCGACCCCGCGCCGGTGCCGTACGCGGTGTGGGCGAACCGGGGGGCGGGGGCGATGCGGGTGTGGATTCCTCTGGAGTGACCTCCGCGCCCCGCGAGAGCTGCGGCCCGGGAACGCGGCGCACGCCCGGCGCGGACCGGGAGGGCTGCTCGGCCCGGGTGCCCTGCGTCTGGTGCGGCAGCCGGGTGACGGGGTCCGGGCCGAGCGGCTGGTCCGTGAAGAAGCGGGTCACCAGGTCGGCGACCTCGTCGGACCGCTCCAGCACGACCCAGTGGTCCGACTCCGGAAGCGTGAGGAAGCGGCTTCCCTCGATCGTCCCGGCGAACTCCCGCTGCAGCTCGGGCGGTGTCACCGTGTCGTGCTCCCCGGCGAACACCAGCGCCGGTACGCCCGAGAGCCCGCCGGAGAAGTCCGGCCGGTCGCCGAGCGCGCGCCGCAGGGACGCGGCTGCGTGCTCCGAGTGGGCGAGCGCGTGCAGGAAGGAGCGCCGCACGTAGCGCCGCGCCAGTTCCCTGCGGTGCACGTGCCGTTCCGGGTCCAGGCACATCAGCCCGTCGGCCGCCTGCGACGCGAAGCCTTCGGCGTCGCCCTGCTCCAGGGCCTGGGTCGCCCGGAGCCAGTAGGCGCGCTGGTCCTCACCGATGTGGGTGGGGACGCCCCCGAGGACGAGCCGGGCGACGCGCCGCGGGTCGTGGCGCGCGCAGCCGAAGGCGATGGCCGCGCCGTAGGAGAAGCCGAAGAGATTGATCCGGGAGGCACCGAGGTCGTCGATGATCCCGGTGACCGCCGCGCGCAGGACCGGGGCGCTGGGGCCGGGCGGCAGGGGGTCCGCCGAGCCCATGCCGGGAAGATCGGCGGTCACCACGTCGGCCACCGGGCCCAGGTGGTCGTCCATCTGGGGCCAGCCGAACATGCCTTGCAGTGCGCCGCCGATGACGAGTACCGGTTCGGTGGTGCGGGTCCCGCCGGCGGCCGGGTCGCGGGGCAGCAGGCGGTAGCCGTACCGCAGTCCGTCCACGGTCAGCGAGCGGATGATCTCCTCGGGCACGGTGCTCCTCGCTTCCCGTCAGGCCCTGGTGAGCACGAGCGCCGCGTTGTGCCCGCCGAAGCCGAGCGAGGTCTTGACGGCGCAGTCGAACACCGCGCGCCGGGCCTCCTTGCTCACCACGTCGACGGGGATCGCCGGGTCGGGGGCGTCGAGGTTGCCGGTCGGCGGGACCAGCTGGTGCTGGAGTGCCAGGACGGTCAGGGCGGCCTCGATCCCGCCCGCGGCGCCCAGGGTGTGTCCGGTCATGGCCTTCGTCGAGGTGACGAGGGGGTGTTCGCCGAGGACGCGGCGCAGCATCGTCGCCTCGATGAGGTCGTTGGCGACGGTCGACGTGCCGTGGGCGTTGACATGGCCGATGTCGGTGGGGTCGACGTCCGCGTCGGCCAGGGCGGTGCGCAGCGCGCGCTCGATGCCGAGGCCGTCGGGGTCGGGGGCGACGGCGGAGTGGGCGTCGCTGGAGGCCCCGTAGCCGGCGACCCGGGCGCGGACGGTGGCACCGCGGGCGCGGGCGTGCTCGGGCCGCTCCATGACGAGGAGGCCGGCACCCTCGCCGACCACGAACCCGTCGCGGTGCGTGTCGAAGGGGCGGCAGGCGGCCAGGGGGTCGTCACGGCGGGTGGAGACGGCCCGCATCTGACAGGCGCTGGCGATCAGCAGCCGGGAGCGAACCGATTCGGCTCCGCCCGCCACGACGATGTCGCAGGCTCCGGCGCGGAGCATCTGGTGGGCCGTGCCGATGGCCACGGTCCCCGACGAGCAGGCGGTGGACACGGCTTGGCTCGGCCCGTGCACGCCGAGGTCCATGGCGACGCTGCTGGCGGCCCCGTTGACGACGCTCAGCGGGGCGAGTTTCGGGGAGACGCGCCGTGCGCCGCGCTCGGTGAGGGTGGTGTGCTGCTCGTCGTAGAAGGGCAGTCCGCCGTGGGCCGAGCCGATGACGACGGCGACGCGTCCGCTGTCCCAGACCGAGGGGTCGAGTCCGGCGTCCGCGACCGCTTCACGGGCCGCGATCACGGCCAGTTGCGAGAAGCGGTCCATCAGGCGCTGCGCGGCGATGCCGAGGGCGGCCTTCGTGTCCAGGCCGTCGACGGTGTACATGAAGTCGCAGGGCAGACCGTCGAGTTCCGGCAGATGCGGTACGGAGGGGGCTACCCCCGTGTCGCACACCCCCCGCCAGGCGTCGTCGGTCCCGACACCGGCGGCGGTGACCAGGCCGACGCCGGTGACCGCGGCGCTGAACGGCTCGATGCCCGGCCGCACGGACCTGCGGGCGAACGGCCCCGGGGCCGTCACGCTCCGGCCTTGCTGTGCACGGCCGCGACCAGATGGGCGACCGTGTCGCGCGACGACAGGACGACGTCCTCCAGATCGATGTCCATCCGGTCCTCGATGAGGAGCCGGAGCTCCTCCAGGGCGAGCGAGTCCAGCCGCAGCTGTCGGAGCGGCACCTCGGGCCGGATGGCCGCCGGGTCGGTTCCGAACCTGGTGACGAGCAAGGCGCTGATCTCTTCCGAGGTGCTCATGGGGACGCTCCTCCGCTCTCGGTACGCGGTGACGCCGGCCGCGTGGGGGGTGAGATGGCCATCGGGGACGCCGGCTGCTCGGGAGGGACCCTTTATACGCCTTCCGGGCCGCTGTTCCCGACCCCGTTCCCCCGTGAGGAGGGGGGACGGCCAGGTGTGCGAATCCGGCGCGCCGCGACGGCGGGTGACACCATGGGCGCGGACGTACAGGCGTACGGGCACCGGGGTCTGACGGAGGACGGGGAGATCATGGCGACGGAGCAGCAGGACGGGGCGGTGCGGAACAGCCCGGCCACCTGGGTGGCGGCGCAGGCCGAGTTGTACGAGTCGTCGGGCGGGACGAAGGGCACCACCCAGCTCGGTGTCCCCTGTCTGCTGCTGGACTACGTGGGCCGCCGCAGCGGGATCCGGCGGCGGACCGTGCTGATGTACGGGCGGGACGGCGACGACTACCTGATCGTGGGGTCGAACGGCGGCTCGGACAGCCATCCCCTCTGGTACCTGAACCTCCTGGACGGTCCCGAGGTGGACGTCCGGGTCGGCACGGAGCGTTTCCCCGCGCTCGCCGAGACGCTCCCGCCCGAGGAGAGGGAGCGGGTGTGGCCGCACCTGGTGGAGGTCTTCCCCCGGTACGCGGCGTACCGGGCGAAGACCGGCCGCGACATTCCGGTGGTCCGGCTCCGGCGGCGCTGACCTGAGGGGAGGGGGCTCCGACGAGGGCTCCCCTCCCCGCTCGCGGTCCGGGAGGGCGGGGCCGCCCGGCTCCTCGCAGCCGGTGCGGAGCGGAGCGTCAACAGGGGTCCCCGTGACGGTGCTTGAGACGTAAACTCCGCGATCATGACCTTCGAAACGGTGTACTCCGACGCGCCCGCCCTTGACGGGCCCGCCCTCTTCCCGACCATGGCCACCATGCGCGCGATGCGCCGCCTCAGGCCGGACGCCGTCCCGGACGAGACGATCGACCGGCTCGTGCAGGCCGCGGTCTGGGGGCCGAGCGGCGGCAACATGCAGGCGTACGAGTACGTCGTCGTCACCGACCGCGCGGTGATGGCGGACCTCGCTCCCCTCTGGAAGCGCTGCGTGGACGCCTATCTCGCGACGACCGGCAAGCACGCGCCGAAGGGCATGGACGACGCCGCGTACGGGCGGATGGTGGCGGCGATCGAGTACCAGCGCGACCACTTCGCGGACACCCCGGCACTGATCATCCCCTGTTACAAGTTCCCGGAGGCGCAGTTCGACGAGGAGGGCCTGGGCGTCTACGCCGCGTCGCTCGGCCCCGCCGGCCTCGAGCACATGTCGAGCACCCAGACGCGGTTCCAGGCCCTCGCGGAGGGCTCCTGCGTCTACCCGGGCGTGCAGAACCTGCTGCTCGCCGCACGGGCGCTGGGGCTGGCGGCCAACCTGACCATCTGGCACCTGATGCTGGAGCAGGAGTGGAAGAAGGCACTCGGCATCCCCTCGGACACGCACACCTTCGCCGCCATTCCGGTGGGGTGGCCCCAGGGCAACTTCGGCCCCGTCCGGCGCCGTCCGGTGGCCGACGTGATCCACCGGAACCGCTGGTAGCGGCAGCGGCGGGCCGTTACGTCCGCACGGGGTGCGGCCCGCCCGCACGGCTCATGCGGGACTGCCAACTCCATTGGAGTGAAGGCGAGTTGGACACGGGCAGACGTCGTTGTCAGGTCCGGGGCGGCTGGATAGCCTGTGCGGGCTCGGACGCCCTCGGCCCACCCCACCGGGTCCGGAGGGCCTCTCCCTCCCCCACAGACCTGGAGCAGGTATGCCCCGACGTCCCGCCGGCCACACCCGAGGCCGCGCCGCCGTTCTGGCCTCGCTGACCGTCACCGCCCTCGTCGCCGGCCGTCCGGCCGGAGCCGCCCCCGCCGACGCGGATTCCATGAACCAGGCCTTCGACCGGGCCGCCGAGGAGTACGGCGTACCGCGCGACCTGCTCGCCGCCGTCGGCTACGGGGAGACCCATCTGAACGGCCACGCCGGGCTTCCCAGCCAGGACAACGGCTACGGCGTGATGCACCTGGTCAGCAACCCCGCCAACCACTCGCTCGAGAAGGCCTCGGCGCTGACGGGCGAGTCCACGGCCGATCTCCGCAAGGACACCGGGACGAACATCCTGGGCGGCGCGGCCGTCCTGCGGGACCACGCCGACACACTGGGCCTGGACACGGCCGACCGGGCGGACATCGACGCCTGGTACCCGGTCGTCGCCCGCTACAGCGGAGCCGAGGGCGCGGTCGCCGCACTCTACGCGGACACGGTCTACACCTTCCTCGCGGAGGGGCTGCGGGCCACCGTGGCGGGGGGCGAACAGGTCTCGGTCACCTCCCGGCCGGTCTCCCCCGAGAAGGGCCCCTTCGCGAAGGCCGACATCACCGCCCAGAGTCCGGACTACCCGCCGGCCCTCTGGGTGGCCGCCAACTCCGCCAACTTCGCGACGGGCCGCACGGCGACGGTGGACAAGGTGGTCATCCACGTCACCCAGGGCTCGTACGCCGGGACCATCAGCTGGTTCCAGAACGCCACCTCGAAGGTCAGCTCCCACTACGTGGTCCGTTCCTCGGACGGCCAGGTCACCCAGATGGTGCGGGACAAGGACACCGCGTACCACGCCAAGAGCGCCAACGCCTCGTCGCTCGGTATCGAGCACGAGGGCTTCATCGACGACCCGACGTGGTTCACCGACCCGATGTACCGCTCGTCGGCGGCACTGACGAAGTACCTGTGCGACCGGTACGGCATCCCCAAGGACCGCTCGCACGTCATCGGGCACAGCGAGGCACCCGGCAACGACCACACCGACCCGGGTGCCAACTGGAACTGGACCTACTACATGCAGCTCGTCAAAGGCGCCACCGGTTCCGCCGACGGACTGAGCTTCGCGTCGTACACGACCCGGAAGAGCGGCTCGACGGGATCCCAGGTGAAGGCCGTCCAGACGCTGCTCAACCAGCAGGGCTACCGAGCGGGCGCCGAGGACGGCGTGTTCGGCACCGCCACCGGGAACGCCGTACGCGCCTTCCAGACCGCGCGTGGTCTCGACGCCGACGGCACGGTCGGCCCGAAGACCTGGACCGCCCTGCTCTCGGCCGGCACCACTCCGGCGCTGGACACCGGCGCCTCGGGCGACGCGGTGAAGCGGCTGCAACGGGCACTGACCGCGGCGCTGGGCAGGACCGTCGCCGCCGACGGGGCCTTCGGCACGAACACGGACAAGGCGGTCCGCGACTACCAGAGCTCGCGGAACCTCGCGGTCGACGGCAGCGTCGGCGCCGGTACCTGGGCCGCCCTGCAGTCCGGGCGCTGAGCTCCTCCCCCGCGCACGGCCGGCCGGCCGCCCCGGAGCCGGAGACACGGCGCTCCGAGCGGTGCCGGCCGCCCGTGTGCTCCGGAGCGCACCCGGAAGGGGCCGGTGCGCCTTCCCCGGCACCACCCCCACGGGCGAGTCTGAGTCCCGTCGGCACCCCGCCGACGGGACTCGGAGGGCGGTCGGAACATGGCTCGTACGCAGTCGAGGTGCGGAGCACCCACCCTGAAGGGCACGCGCTGCCGACGGCTGGCGATGAAGGACGCCTCCCGGTGCGACCGGCACCGGGGCGACTGGTCGACGTACACCGTCGCACGGCGCAAGGCACAGGAGAAGGCCGCCCGCCGCGGGTGAGGAACGGAGCCCGGCGGGGACGTGTCCTCGCACGACGCGGTGGTCCCGCACCCCACGCGCGGATGCGGGACCACTGCGACCGGGCCGTTCAGCGGGTCACTTCAGGCCGAAGGCCTTGATGATCTCCTGGTCGACGGCCAGTCCGCCCGGGCCCTCGGTGTGCGCCCTGAGGGAGACCGAGGACGCGCCCTTCGCGGGTGTCCGCAGCTTCGCGGTCCACCGCCCCGCCGACCCCTTGCGCAGTTCCGCCGCACTCCAGGACGCGCCCTCGTCGTAGCTGACGGACAGCGAGGCCCGCGTGGCCTTCACCGCGCCGTCGAGCCATGCCTGGGTGCCGGACGCCAGGCCGACCTCGATCGTCCGGCCGGCCCTGACGTCACCCGCCAGGTCGGTGTCCACCTCGTAGTCCAGCTGGAGCAGCGGGATGTCGGCCCGCTCCGTGCCGTCCGGCAGAGCGCCCGAGAGGAAGTTCCACTCGGTGTGCGTCCGTGTGGAGGTCTTCCAGGTGGCCGCGTCCCGCTCCGAGTCGATGACCAGGCGGTACGGGAGCTTCCCGGCCGGCAGGTCCCAGACGTAACCGGCCCGGCCCCCACCATTCTTGAACAGGGTGTCGCCCTGGTGGACGGCGAAGGACGTAGTGTCGTACTCGTCCGCGGGCATCGAGCCGGAGTGGCCCTCGCCCGAGTCCGTCCACGGCGTGATGTTGAACTGCACGTCGTTGTCGGCGGTACGGAACGGTCCCCAGTAGGCCGTTCCCAGCCGAGGGCCGGTCACCGGGGCGAACCAGTCGGCGCGGTAGGTGCGGCCGGCCGTGTGGTCGAGCTCGGCGCTGCGCATCTCGTGCGCCGTGTCGGAGGCGTCGGCGTTCAGCACGGAGTGGTTCTCGTACCAGAAGGAGTCGCCCGGCAGCGGGGTGACCCACTCGGTGCGGGTGCCCGGGAACTTCTCGTACTCCTCGAAGCCGATGCCGGGGCCGTAGTCCGGGATGTCGTAGCGGTAGCCGCCGCCCAGGGTCGCCTTGTGGCCGTAGAAGGTGTTCTCCACCTTCGCCAGCTGACGGGCCGACGGGGCGAAGGCCAGGGAGCGGTCGGGGACGGTGCCGTCGTGACGGTCCACCAGGTCGTAGACGTACGACGCGAACTTCCGCTGGTCGACGGAGAGTTTCCTGCCGTGTCGCGCCGCCTCGATCAGCGTCCCGCCGGCGCCCTTGCGCACCGAGGCGACCGGGATGGTGGTCTCCTCGCCGTACGGCGCGTAGCTCTCCATCGCGACTCCGCGGGCGTCGTTGACGACGAAGAGCGCCTTGGCGCCCGCCGCGAGGGCGTTGGCCAGCCGCTCGGCGGGCGGGACGGTGTCGCTGCGGGTGACGACGACGGCCTTGCCCTTGACGGCGCGGCCCTGGTAGTCGGCGGCCGCGCCGTTGCCGGCGAAGACCCCGGTGAGCTTCTGCTCGCTGTCCTCGGCGACGGACGAGCCGCTCTGCACCGTGACCGGGACGTCGTGGCCGTCGGCGGTGAGGTCGATCAGTTCCTCGCCCTGGCGCCAGCGGGTCAGGAAGCTGAAGTCGCCCTGGGTGACCTTCTTCGTGGGGCTCGCCCACAACTGGTCGTAGGTCAGCGGGATCTGGTAGGCGTCCCGCTGGACCACGCCCTCGGGGGAGGTGCGGGCCATGTCGTAGCGCAGCTGGCGGGTCTCGGTCTCCTGCGGGGTGCGCACGCTCACCCTGCGGGCCTTCGAGGCGTCGAGGGTGACGGTGGTGGCCTTGTCCAGGATCGTCTCGGGGGCCGAGAGGAACGCGACGGCCTTCGAGTCGGAGCGGTCGCCGTCGACGTCGGCCGAGGTCCAGGCGGTGTAGTTGCCCGGGGGCAGCCGCAGGGTGGTCTCACCGGAGACCTGGACCAGGCCGAGTTCGGTGTCCCCGAGCGCGGCGAGCACCACGGTTCCGTCCATCGGCTCGCCGTCCCGGTCCCGCAGACGGAGCGTCAGGTTGTGGAGCTCCCGCTCCTTGTTCACGGCGAAGCCGGTGTGCGCCACCGTGGCGCCTGACGGGTCGGTGGCGAGCACCTGGCCGGAGAAGCGGGTGTCGTTCGCGATCCTCGACGGGTCGATCGAGAGGACGGCCGCCGCGGTGGAACCGGCCGGGACGGTCAGCTCGGGCGTGGACAGCGTGTACGCGGCGGCGTCCGTGTCGGTCGCCAGCTTCAGCGTGACGTCCTCGTCGCCCGTGTTGCGGTAGGTGAGGGTGCGCTCGGCGACCGCGTCCTGGGCGCTGTGCGGCCAGTCGTACGACGCGACCTCGACGGAGCCGGTGGCCTCGATCGTCGTGTCGACGGCGGCCTTCACGTCGAGGCGGCCGGTGCCCTGCTCGTACGGCGTGTGGTCGGGCAGCAGCTTCGACGAGCTCATCAGCGCGTCCTTGATGCGCTGACCGGACCACTCGGGGTGACGCTGCTTCAGGACGGCGGCGGCTCCGGCGACGTGCGGGGTGGCCATCGAGGTGCCCGACATCGACTGGTACATGCCGTCGATGCCGGGGACCGACCGGGAGGCGGCGGCGTTGATGTCGACGCCGGGGGCGGACAGGTCGGGCTTCAGGCCGTAGGAGCGCACGAGCGGGCCCATGGAGGAGAAGTCGGCCCGCCTGTCCTGCTTGTCGACGGCGGCGACGGTGAGCGCGCTCGCGGCGGAGCCGGGCGAGCCGATGGTGCCCGCGCCGTAGGCGTTGCCCGCGGCGATCACGAAGAGCGGGCCTCCGTCGGCGGACAGGGCGTCGACGGCCTGCGCCATCGGGTCGCCGCCGTCGTCCGGGATGCTGGATCCGAGGCTCATGGAGACGACGTCGGCGCCTTCGGCCTTCGCCCACTCCATGGCCTCGATGATGCCCGAGTCGGCGCCGGACCCCTCGTTGCTCAGGACCTTCCCGACGATCAGGTCGGCGGCGGGGGCCACGCCCTTGTTGGCGCCGTCCGACGCCGCGCCCGAGCCCGCGATGGTGGAGGCGACGTGCGTGCCGTGGCCGTTCCCGTCGACGACCTCCTCACCGGGGACGAAGCTCCTGGACTGCTTGACGCGGTCCTTGACGTCCGGGTGCGTCGCGTCGATGCCGGTGTCCAGGACGGCGACCGTGGTGCCCTTGCCGTCGAAGCCCTCCGCCCAGGCCTGCGGTGCGTTCACCTGCGGGACGGAGTCCTTGAGCGCCGCCTCGACCTTTCCGTCGAGCCAGAGCTTCGCGATGCCGCCGTCCAGCGAACGGCTCTTCCGCGTACGGGTGATGTCGTTCCAGAAGGCGCGGGCGTCGTCCTTGCCCGCCTTGAGCGCCACGCCGTGGACCGACTCCAGGGTGCGGGCCTTCGTGCTGCCGCGTGGGGCGGTGGGCAGCGAACGCCCCGTGCCCGCCGCGTAGGTGGCGATCAGGGGGATGCCGCCGGAGCGACGGTCGTCGTAGCCCATCTCGACGAGTGTCGAGATGTTGAACAGCCGGCGGTCCAGCTTCTCCGCGGCCAGGAGGGCGCTCGCCTCGTCGGGGATGACGTAGAGGTCCTCCCCCGCCTGTCGCACGTGCACGCCGCCGGTGGCGCCCTCGGGGCGGTCGACGGTGACGGTGTCCTGTCCGCCCACGCCGTCCGTCCAGTGGACGACGTCGCCGGTGACCAGCGTGATGGCGTGGTCGCGGACCTCGGGTACGGGGCGGTCCCGGGTGGCCGACGGCTCGGGGGCGGCGGTGGCGGGGCCCGCCGCGGGGAGCATGACGCCGCTCACGAGGGCGACGGAGGTCGCTATGAGCAGAGCCCTGCGTCCCGCGCGAGCGGGTCTCGCCCGGCCGGAAACGGAGGAGAGGGAAAATGTCATGCAGCTGATCTACCGGTAAATCCGGGGCCGCGGACGGCTTCACCCCTGGCGTGAAACCGCCGTGGCGGCAATCCGCCCGGGGTGGACGGCCGACGACCGCGCGGTTCAGGCCACCGGGACCAGCGCGGGTCCGCTCTCGTGATGGATCGGGGTGTGCGCGCCCTTCAGCGGCAGTCCGGTGCCGCCGCGCCGGTCGGCGACGATCTCCGCCGCGATGGAGAGAGCCGTCTCCTCGGGCGTACGCGCGCCGAGGTCGAGCCCGATCGGCGAGTGCAGCGCGGCCCGTTGGCGGTCGGTGACACCCGCCTCGCGAAGCCGCTCGTCGCGCTCCAGATGGGTACGGCGGGAGCCCATCGCTCCGACGTAGGCGACCGGAAGCCGCAACGCCAGTTCCAGCAGGGGGACATCGAACTTGGGGTCGTGCGTGAGGACGCAGAGCACCGTGCGCGCGTCCACCTCGGTGCCGGCGAGGTAGCGGTGCGGCCAGTCGACGACGATCTCGTCGGCCTCGGGGAACCGGGCCGCGGTGGCGAAGACGGGGCGGGCGTCGCAGACGGTGACGCGGTAGCCGAGGAAGCGGCCGGCCCGCACCAGTGCGGCGGCGAAGTCGATGGCCCCGAAGACGATCATCCGGGGCGGCGGGACGCTCGACTCGACGAGCAGGGTCAGCGGGCTGCCGCAGCGGGAGCCCTCGGCGCCGATGACGAGTTCCCCGGTGCGTCCGGTGTCGAGCATCGCGCGGGCCTCGGCGGCAGCCGTGCGGTCGAGCTCGGCGGATCCGCCGAGCCCGCCGGCGTACGCGCCGTCGGGGTGGACGAGCAGGGGCCGGCCGAGCAGTTCGGCGGGCCCTTCGGTGACGCGGGCGACCGCCGCCGCGCGCCCTTCGGCGGCGGCGGCGAACGCGGCGGCGAACACCGGGCGCGCGGGGTCGTCCGCGCGCACCGGGGTCACCAGGATGTCGATGACGCCTCCGCAGGTCAGGCCGACGGCGAAGGCGTCGTCGTCGCTGTAGCCGAAGCGTTCGCGGACGGTCGTGCCGTCCTCGATCGCCTGCCGGCACAGCTCGTACACCGCGCCCTCCACGCATCCGCCGGAGACCGAGCCGACGGCCGTGCCGTCACTGTCCACGGCGAGGGCGGCGCCGGGCTGCCGGGGCGCGCTGCCGCCGACGGCCACCACGGTGGCCACGGCGAACGAGCGTCCCTGCCCGGCCCACCGGTGGAGCTCCTCGGCGATGTCCAGCATGGCGTGTCTCCGTTCTGACCGATGTGCGGGGGCGTGGCGGGCGTCAGCTGACGCCCAGCCAGCTCTCGATGGGATGGAGGGCGAAGTACACGACGAAGACCAGCGTCAGGACCCACATGAAGACGCCGACCTCACGGGCCCTGCCCTGGGCGAGCTTGATGGCCGCGTACGAGATGACGCCCGCGGCCACCCCGGTGGTGATGGTGTAGGTGAACGGCATCAGGACGACGGTGAGGAAGACCGGGACGGCGACCGAGCGGTCCGCCCAGTCCACGTGCCGGGCGTTCTGCATCATCATGGCGCCGATGACGACCAGGGCGGCGGAGGCGACCTCGGCCGGCACGATCGCGGTGAGCGGGGTGAAGAAGAGGCAGGCGGCGAAGAAGAGCCCGGTGACGACCGAGGCGAGCCCGGTACGGGCGCCCTCTCCGACGCCGGTCGCCGACTCGACGAACACGGTCTGGCCGGAGCCTCCGGCGACGCCGCCGATCGCCCCGCCCGCGCCGTCGATGAACAGGGCCTTCGACAGGCCGGGCATGCGGCCCTTGTCGTCCGCGAGCTTCGCCTCCGTACCGACTCCGATGATGGTGGCCATCGCGTCGAAGAAGCCGGCCAGGACGAGTGTGAAGACGATCAGGCCGACGGTCATCACGCCGACGTCGCCCCAGCCGCCGAACTCGACGTTCCCGAAGAGCGAGAAGTCGGGCGAGGAGACCGCGCCGCCGCTCAGTTCGGGCGGGCCGCTGCTCCACGCCTTCGGGTCGATGTCGCAGACGGCGTTGACGACGAGCGCGCCCAGGGTGCCGACGACGATGCCGATCAGGATGGCGCCGGGGACGTCGCGCGCCTGCAGCACGAAGATCAGCAGCAGGGTGACGGCGAAGACGAGGACGGGCCAGCCGGCGAGTTCACCGGCGGGGCCGAGGGACAGCGGGGTCGCGGTGCCCTGGTGGACGAAGCCGGCCTTGAAGAGGCCGATGAGGGCGATGAAGAGGCCGATCCCGATGGTGATGCCGTGTTTCAGGGCGAGCGGGATGGCGTTCATGATCATTTCACGGAGGCCGGTGACGACGAGCAGGCAGATCACCAGCCCGTAGATCACGCACATGCCCATGGCCTGCGGCCAGGTCATGACCGGCGCCACCTGCGACGCGAGCACGCCGGACACGCTCAGCCCGGCGGCGAGCGCCAGCGGCACCTTGCCGACGAAGCCCATCAGCAGGGTGGTGGCCGCCGCCGCGAGGGCGGTGGCGGTGATCAGCCCCGACCGGCCGAGCACCTGGCCGTCGACGTCCTCGCCGCCGAGGATGAGCGGGTTGAGCAGAAGGATGTACGCCATGGCCATGAAGGTCGTGACGCCGCCGCGCACTTCGCGTGCGACGGTCGATCCGCGTTCGGATATGTGGAAGTACCGGTCGAGCCAGGACCGTCCGGCGGGGACGCGCGAGCCGGGGCCCGCGTCCTCCGCGCCTGTCCTGGGTTCCACGGACTGCTGGGTCATGTTGCCTGACTCCCAAGGTTCACAGGGGCACCCGCGTGGAGCTGTGTTGACTGCGGGATTTGGGATGAGTGCGAGGCGCACGACCCGGGGGACGGCCCGAGACGAACTCTTCGTACGGATGGTGCGGTCGGTGCGGTTGGTGCGGTGACTCCGGACGGCGCGCGGCGCGGGGAAGTGTGACGTTCACGGCAGGTGCGCACCGCCCGGAGGGTCTTCGGCGGAGCCGTCAGGTCCCGGTGATGTGCTCGGGGCGCACCGGGGTCCTGTTGAGCTCGAGGCCCGTCGCGTTCCTGATCGCCGCGAGGACGGCCGGGGTGGACGACAGGGTCGGGGCCTCGCCGATGCCGCGCAGCCCGTAGGGGGCGTGGTCGTCGGCGAGTTCGAGCACGTCGACCGGGATGGTCGGGGTGTCGAGGATGGTGGGGATCAGGTAGTCGGTGAAGGAGGGGTTGCGCACCTTCGCCGTCTTCGGGTCGACGATGATCTCCTCCATGACGGCGACCCCCAGCCCCTGGGTGGTGCCGCCCTGGATCTGGCCCTCGACCGACAGCGGGTTGAGCGCCTTGCCGACGTCCTGGGCGCAGGCGAGCTCGATGACCTTGACCAGGCCGAGTTCGGTGTCGACCTCCACGACCGCGCGGTGTGCGGCGAAGGAGTACTGGACGTGGCCGTTGCCCTGCCCGGTGCGCAGGTCGAAGGGTTCGGTGGGCCGGTGGCGCCACTCCAGCTCGACGTCGACCGCCTCGTCCTCCAGCACGTCGGCCAGCGAGGCGAGCGCCTCACCCCCGTCGGTGACGACCTTGCCGCCCTCCAGGAGGAGTTCGGCGGTGGCCCAGGCGGGGTGGTACGTGCCGAACTTGCGGCGGCCGATCTCCAGGACCCGTTCCCGGACGGCTTCGCAGGAGTGCTTCACGGCGCCCCCGGTGACGTACGTCTGCCGGGAGGCGGAGGTGGAGCCGGCCGAGCCGACCCGGGTGTCCGCCGGGTGGATGGTCACCTGGTTGACGCCCAGTTCGGTGCGGGCGATCTGGGCGTGGACGGTGACGCCGCCCTGGCCGACCTCGGCCATCGCGGTGTGCACGGTCGCGACCGGTTCCCCGTTGATGACCTCCATCCGCACCCGGGCGGTGGAGTAGTCGTCGAAGCCCTCGGAGAAGCCGACGTTCTTCAGCCCGACGGCGTAGCCCACACCCCGCACGACACCTTCGCCGTGGGTCGTGTTGGACAGGCCTCCGGGAAGGGCGCGTACGTCGACGGAGCTGCCGTCGGCGTCGGCCGCGAGCCACTGCCGCTCGGGCGGGAGGGGCCTCGCCTTGACGCGGCGCAGCAGCTCGGCGACCGGGGCCGGCGAGTCGACGGCCTGTCCGGTGGGGAGCAGGGTGCCCTGCTCCATGGCGTTCAGCTGCCGGAGTTCGACCGGGTCCATGTCCAGGGCGGCGGCGAGCTTGTCCATCTGGGCCTCGTAGGCGAAGCAGGCCTGGACCGCTCCGAAGCCGCGCATGGCGCCGCAGGGCGGGTTGTTGGAGTAGAGGGCGATCGCCTCGATGTCGACGTGCTCGACCGCGTACGGTCCGACCGCGAGCGAGGAGGCGTTGCCGACGACGGCCGGGGAGGCGGAGGCGTAGGCACCGCCGTCCAGCACGATCCGGCACTTCATGTGGGTGAGCTTGCCGTCCTTGGTGGCACCGTGCTCGTAGTGGAGCTTCGCGGGGTGGCGGTGGACGTGTCCGAAGAAGGACTCGAAGCGGTTGTAGACCATCTTGACCGGCTTGCCGGTGCGCAGCGCGAGCAGGCAGGCGTGGATCTGCATCGACAGGTCCTCGCGTCCCCCGAAGGCGCCGCCGACGCCGGAGAGCGTCATGCGGACCTTGTCCTCGGGCAGGCCGAGGACGGGGGCGATCTGGCGGAGGTCCGAGTGCAGCCACTGGGTGGCGACGTACAGCTCCACACCGCCGTCCTCGGACGGTACGGCGAGGCCGGACTCCGGGCCGAGGAAGGCCTGGTCCTGCATGCCGAAGACGTAGTCGCCGGTGATGATCACGTCGGCCCGCGCGGCGGCCGCGTCGGCGTCGCCCCGGACGATGGGCTGGCGGTGGACGATGTTGGGGTGCGGCACGTGCCCGATGTGGTGGTCGGTGCGGCCCTCGTGGACGAGCACCGCGCCGGGCGCCGTCGCGGACGCCTCGTCCGTGACGACCGGCAGTTCCGCGTAGTCGATACGGATCCTGGCGGCGGCGCGGCGCGCGGTCTCGGGGTGGTCGGCGGCGACCAGTGCCACGGGTTCACCGTGGTGGCGGACCTTGCCGTGGGCGAGGACGGGGGTGTCCTGGATCTCCAACCCGTAGTTCTTCATCTCGGCGGGCAGGTCGTCGTAGGTGAGGACGGCGTACACACCGGGGGTGGCGAGGGCCTCGCCGATGTCGACGGAGCGGATCTCGGCGTGGGCGACGGTGGAGCGGAGCGTGTGGCCCCACAGCATGTCCTCGTGCCACATGTCCGAGGAGTACGCGAACTCGCCGGTGACCTTGAGGGTGCCGTCGGGGCGCAGGGTGGACTCGCCGATGCCACCCCGGGTCTGCGACCCCTGGGTGATCCTGGTGGGGGTGCCGGCCGGTACGGACGCGGCTCGTGGGTGCAGCGCCATGGCTATCGGACCGCCTCTTCCTGACGGGCGGCCGCGAGGCGGACCGCGTCGAGGATCTTCTCGTAACCGGTGCAGCGGCAGAGGTTGCCGGAGAGTGCCTCGCGGATGTCCTGGTCGGAGGGCGAGGGACGCGTCTCCAGCAGCTCGTCCGCCGCGACCAGCAGGCCGGGGGTGCAGAAGCCGCACTGGACCGCGCCTGCGTCGATGAACGCCTGCTGGATCGGGGAGAGTTGAGCGGCTTCGGCGCTCTGCGCGTCGGCGGGCCCGGCCTGCCACCGCCGGGCGGCGTCGAGCGAGGTGCCGCAGGTGCCGGCGGCGCAGCCCGCGCCGGGGTGGGCGTCGTCGCGGTGCCGGGCGTAGTCCGCCAGCCCCTCGACGGTGACGATCTCGCGTCCTTCCGCCTGGCCTGCCGCGACGAGACAGGAACAGACCGGCACACCGTCGAGGCGGACCGTACAGGAGCCGCATTCGCCCTGTTCGCAGGCGTTCTTGGAACCGGGCAGGCCCATGCGCTCGCGCAGGACGTACAGCAGGGACTCGCCCTCCCACACGTCGTCCGCCTCCTGCTTACGGCCGTTGACCGTGAAGTTCACTCGCATGATCAAGCAGCTCCTTCGAGGGTGCGTCCCGCTCCGCGGTACTGCTCCCAGGTCCAGCCCAGCGTGCGGCGGGCCATGATGCCGACGGCGTGCCGGCGGTAGGCGGCGGTTCCCCGTACGTCGTCGATGGGGTTGCAGGCCCCGGCCGCGAGCTGGGCGAACTGCTTGGCCACGGACGGGGTGATGATCTTGCCGCTCTCCCAGAACCCGCCCTCCTCCAGCGCGGCGTTCAGGAAGTCCTCGGCCTCCTTCGCCCGGACCGGGGTCGGGGCGGCGGAGCCGATGCCGGTGCGCACGGTGCGGCTTCCGGGGTGGAGCGCGAGGCCGAAGGCGCAGACGGCGATGACCATCGCGTTGCGGGTGCCCACCTTGGAGTACTGCTGGGGGCCGTCGGCCTTCCTGATGTGCACGGCCCGGATGAGCTCGTCCGGGGCGAGGGCGTTGCGCTTGACGCCGGTGTAGAAGTCGTCGATCGGGATCATCCGCGTCCCCCGTACGGACGCGGCCTCGACCTCGGCGCCCGCGGCGAGCAGCGCCGGGTGGGCGTCCCCGGCGGGTGATGCGGTGCCCAGGTTTCCGCCGACGCCGCCGCGGTTGCGGATCTGCGGCGAGGCGACGGTGTGCGAGGCGAGGGCGAGCCCGGGCAGCTCGGTCCGCAGGTTCTCCATGACGGCGCTGTAGGGCACGGAGGCCCCGAGACGCACGCTGTCCGGGCCGACCTGCCACTCGGACAGCTCACCGATGCGGTTCAGGTCCATGAGGTGTCCGGGCCGCCGGTGGTCGAAGTTGATCTCGACCATCACGTCGGTGCCACCCGCGATGGGCACAGCCGTCGGGTGCTCGGCCTTGGCGGCGAGCGCCTCCTCCCAGCTGGCGGGGCGAAGGAAGTCCATGAGTGGCTCTCTTCTTCTTCTCGGTCGGGTCGTTCGGCTGGGGCTGGGGACGGCCGGCCCGTCGGCCCGCCGTGCTGCGACGGAGGCCGTTCCTGTGTTGTTGACGCGGTGTGTGGCCCAGTACACAAGCCTTGCTCCACTCGGTGCAGTCACCGAAACCATGAAGGAATTGGCTGGTCCCCGTTCCCGTCTTGTAGATTCGAACGAATGGCGGGTCGCGGTAACCTCACCGCAATTCACAGGAGACTCCGCCGTCCCACCGCACCCACGAAGAGATCGGCGGCAATCGACGATGCGGCTGCGCGCACTGCTGGACACCGAGGCGCTGGGCCTGCGGCTGCTCGGCGGCGAGGACGAGCTGGACCGTTCGGTCCGGGGCGTCATGACCACCGACCTGCGCGATCCCAGCCGCTATCTCTCCGGCGGTGAGCTGGTCCTCACGGGACTGGCCTGGCGCCGGGACGCGTCGGACTCCGAGCCGTTCGTACGGCTCCTGACGAACGCCGGGGTGGCGGGTCTGGCCGCGGGTGAGGCGGAGCTCGGGGCCGTCCCCGACGACCTGGTCGAGGCGTGCCTGCGGAACCGGCTGCCGCTCTTCGCGGTCAACGAGACGGTGGCATTCGCGACGATCACCGAACACGTGGTGCGCCAGGTCTCCGGCGAGCGGGCCGGGGACCTCGCCGCGGTCGTCGACCGCCACCGCAGGCTGATGACCTCGGGCCCGGCGGGCGGCGGCCCCGAGGTGGTCCTCGACCTGCTCACCTCCGACCTGGACCTGCGTGCCTGGGTCCTGTCCCCCACCGGCCGGCAGATCGCCGGAGCGGGCGAGGCGCTGCCACCGCGGGTGGGCGCGCGGCTGGCCGGTCTGCACCTCGCGGCGACCCGCACCGGCCGTCCCGGGCCGCACCCCGCGGAGGTGGACGGCACCGCATATTCGCTGTTCCCGATCCGGAACACCGGCCGCGCGGCGCTGCCCGTCCCGTCCCCCGATGTGCGCGAGTCGGTGCTCTCGGACTGGCTGCTGGCCGTGGCGGCGGACGCCGGGGACTGGCCGGCCGCCCGGCTGGACCTGCTCCAGGGCGTCACCCAGCTCATCGCGGTCGAGCGGGACCGCCGCGACGCCGCACGCGCGGTACGCCGCAGACTCGCCCAGGAGGTCCTGGAGCTGGTCCAGACGGGCGCCGCCCCCGCCGAGATCGCCGCCCGGCTGCGGGTGGCCGCCCCGGTCCTGCTGCCGGGGCTGGGCACCGCGCCGCACTGGCAGGTGGTGGTGGCCCGCGTCGAGTGGACGCGGGAGGACACGGCGCAGCCGGCCGGCCGGGCCGCGCAGGCCGTGCTGGAGGAGATCCTCGTCGACCCGGCGGTGACGGGCCCCGACTCCGCGGACCGGATCGCCGTGGCGTACGCCGGTGAGGAGGCCGTCGCACTCGTCCCGCTGACGGCGCTCGCCTCCCGGCCCCCGGAGGAGGCCGGCGCGTCGGCGGAGTCCGCCGATCAGGATCAGCCGGAGGCCGCGCTGCACGCCGACGCGCTCCTCGACGCCGTCCGGGAGCCTCTCTCCGCCGGACTCGGCGACGACGGGCGGCTGACACTGGGTGTCAGCGCGGCCGTGCACTCCGCCGAGGGGCTGCGCGGCGCGCTGGAGGAGGCCCGGCACGCCCGCCGGGTCGCCGCGGCCCGGCCGGGCGCGGTCTGCGCGGCCGGCCACCACGAGCTCGCCTCGCACGTCCTGCTGCTGCCCTTCGTCCCGGACGACGTCCGCCGCGCCTTCACGGCGCGGCTGCTGGACCCGCTGCGCGACTACGACCGTCGGCACCGCGCGGAGCTGATCGAGACGCTGGAGGCCTTCCTGGACTGCGACGGCTCCTGGACCCGCTGCGCGGCCCGGCTGCACCTCCACGTCAACACACTGCGCTACCGCGTCGGACGTATCGAGCAGTTGACGGGACGTGACCTCTCGCGCCTCGAGGACAAGCTCGACTTCTTCCTCGCCCTGCGTATGAGCTGACGTCCCGGGCGTATCACGGCCCTGCGGGGCTCCGGGCGATTGTGAAATCTTTCACCTGACATTGATCCCACCCCTTGGCCCGGCGTGCCATTCCGTGCTGAGATGCGCGCAGACCCTGGCCGACCGGCTTTCGCCGGCAGGCCTCCACAGCTCGATGGCGCGCTCGGGGAGGGCAATGTGGCGCATACCGCCATGTCTGGTTCCGGAACGACAGCAGATGACGATCCGCCGCTCCAGACCGCGGTATGGCGGCTGCGCTCGCGGGCCTGCTGGACGGACGCGGCCGCGCTCCTCGGACCGCAGGCGGCCACCGACGCCGCGGCCGCCCTCCAGCGGACCTCGCTCCTCACCGAGCGGTGCCTCTACACGGGTACCGGCTGGACCGACGCCGAGGACGCGCTGCGCACCGCCGAGGCCCTCGCCCAGGACGACTCCGAGCGCGGGGCGGCGGCGTGCGAGCGCGGCTACCTCGCCTACGCGTCCACCCTGCTCGGTGCGCGCGACCGGGCCGACGAGGCCAGCGTGGCTCTCAGCAGGGCCGCCGCCCTGCTGCCGCCCTCCGCATCCGGCCGTCCGCTGCTGGACTTCCGCCGGGGCCTGATCGCGCAGAACATCGCCGACTCGCCCCAGGCCGCCCGCGCCGCCTACCGCCGGGCGCACGCCGGCGCCACCGACCGGGGCGACGAACTGCTGCTCTCCTTCACCTGGCGGCACCTGGCCTCGCTCGCGCTGCGCGAGGGGGAACGCGCGGAGGCGCGGCACGGCTTCGCCGAGTCGCTGCGGATAAGGGAGGAGCTGGGCTATCTCGTGGGTACGGCTCCGGCGCTCATCTCGCTGGCGGACGCCGAGCCGGAACCCGAGGCGGCCGCCCGGCTGCGCGCGGAGGCCGGCCGGCTGTTCAGGCTGCTGGGCGGTGTGCCCACCTGGCTCGCCCCCCGGCTGGATCCACCGCCCCCCGGGACCGCCGGGGCGAACTGACGTACCGGGCCGCCCGGCCCGCGTCAGAGGTCAGCGCCGTTGAAGTGCTCACGCACGAGGGACCGCACCACGGTGAGGTCCTGGGCGATGAGCGCGTCGAGCAGGGCCGTGTGCTCCGAGGCGTCCGCGAGCAGTTCGGCCCCGCGGCCGGCGGGGCCGTCGACCAGCGGCCACTGGGAGCGGCGGTGGAGGTCGTCGGCGACCGACACGAGCTGCTGGTTGCCGGACAGCGCGAGCACGGCGCGGTGGAAGGCGCGGTCGCTCTCGGCGTACGCCGCCCGGTCGCCCACGGCCGCCGCCGCGACCGTGGCGTCGGCGAGCGGGCGCAGCGCGCACCAGCCGGCGGCCGGGACGGTGCGGGCGAGCCGCAGCATGACGGGGACCTCGATCAGCGCGCGCACCTCGGCGAGCTCCGCCAGCTCCCGGGGGCCTCTCGTGCTGACGCGGAAGCCGCGGTTCGGCACGACCTCGACGGCGCCCTCGACGGCCAGCTGCTGCATCGCCTCGCGGACCGGGGTGGCCGACACGCCGAAGCGGGTTCCGAGCGCGGGGGCGGAGTAGACCTCGCCCGGAGCGAGCTCTCCGCCGACCAGCGCGGCACGCAGGGCGTCCAGGATCTGGCCCCGCACGGAGTGCCGCTGGACCGTGCGGGGGGCGGACGGCTCGCCGTGGGTGTGTTCGCCGCGTGCCTGTTCGGGCACGCGGATGTCCTGCGGGGTGCCCGAGGGCGCGTACGGCCGCGCGTCCTCACGCGCTCTGCCCTGCTCCACGGGTACCTCCTCCAACCGGTGGCCCGGCTCGCGCGCGCGGGGCCACCTGTGCACGATAGGCGGAGCGGGCGGCAGTTCAAACACCGATCTCTTCGGGTAAGGTAAGGCTTACCTGCAAAAAGATCGTGATTCGGTGGTCCCTGAATGACCGTGCCCGCCCTGCTCACCGCCACCGCCCCGTCCCCGCTGACGGCGCCTTACGAACGTCTGGCCGAGGTCTTCCCCGGGCTGCGGGCCGAGGTGCTCGCCGACGACGTCGCGGCGCCCTCCGGCGACGGCTGGGTCGGTGCCGCCGCGCTGGCGGCGGGCGGAGCCGAGCTGGACGACTTCCTGGCCTGGGACGAGGCGCAGGTGCTGCGGGACTACGGCACCCGGGCCCGCCCGGACGTGGTGGCGAGCTTCGGGCTGCACCGTTACGCGTGGCCCGCCTGCCTCCTGGTGACCCTGCCGTGGTTCACGCACCGCCGGGTGCCGCGGATCCCCGTCGCGGATGTCAGCTTCCACCGCGGCCTGGGCCATCTGACCCTCCGCGTCGGCGAGTTCGCCTGCCTGCCCGACGACCCGGCGGCAGAGACGCCCGGCGCGCGGGTCGTGCCCGACGAGGCGGCCCTGCGGGCCGAGGTCCTCGACGCGGTCGCGCAGCACATCGGCCCGGTGCTGGACGGCTTCCGTCCGCGCATGAGGCGCGGGAAGCGGGCCCTGTGGGGCATGGCCACCGACGAGATCGTCGAGGGCCTCTGGTACGTCGCCCATCTGCTCGGCGAGGAGGGCCGGGCGATGAGGGAGCTGGAACTCCTGCTGCCGGGCACCACCAAGCCCTACGTGGGCACGGCCGGCTTCCGCGAACTCACCGGCCCGAACGGCGAATCGCTCCCCACCCGCGACCGCGCGAGCTGCTGCCTCTTCTACACCCTGCGGCCCGAGGACACCTGCGTCACCTGCCCGCGCACCTGCGACGCGGACCGCGTCCGGAAACTGACGCCCGCCACCTGAGGCGTTCGACGACTCACACCCCCCGGTCGGGTGACCCTGATTCGAACGCAACTCGGCCTCCCAGGGCGGGCATTCGAAAAGATTCCGCCCAACGATGAGGCCCGCCGACCCAATGGCGTTCACTTGTCCCGAAACCCCCCTGAGCGCGGCGATGTTTCCGTCACGATGGCGCACGAAACGCCCTACGTGACGCAAGGGACCGCGCATGAGACTGACCGACATATCGCTTGACTGGCTGCTTCCGGGCGCCGTACTGCTCGTGGGGGTCATGGCGGCGGTGACGGTGGTCGCGCGCGGCAAGCGCGCCGCTGAGAAGGCCGCGGCCGACGACAGCTGGGAACGCAGCGAGGAGCGCCGCAGGCGCAAGGAGGCGCTCTACGCCACCGCCTCCTACGTCCTGCTGTTCTGCTGTGCCGCGGTCGCCGCCGCCCTGTCCTTCCACGGCCTCGTCGGCTTCGGCCGGCAGAACCTCAGCCTCAGCGGGGGCTGGGAGTACCTCGTACCCTTCGGCCTCGACGGGGCCGCGATGTTCTGTTCGGTCCTCGCCGTCCGCGAGGCCAGCCACGGTGACGCGGCTCTGGGCTCGCGGCTCCTGGTGTGGACGTTCGCCGGGGCGGCCGCCTGGTTCAACTGGGTGCACGCCCCGCGCGGCATGGACCACGCGGGCGCCCCGCACTTCTTCGCGGGCATGTCCCTCTCGGCGGCGGTGCTGTTCGACCGCGCCCTGAAGCAGACCCGCCGTGCGGCGCTGCGCGAGCAGGGCCTCGTGCCCCGCCCGCTGCCGCAGATCCGGATCGTGCGGTGGCTGCGCGCCCCCAGGGAGACCTTCGGCGCCTGGTCGCTGATGCTCCTCGAGGGCGTACGCACCCTGGACGAGGCGGTGGACGAGGTACGCGAGGACCGCCGGGAGAGGGAACAGGACCGGCACCGCCGGAGGGACCAGGCGAAGCTGGACCGGGCGCGCATCAAGGCCCTGAACCGGCAGAACCGGGTCTGGGGGCGCGGCGGCCGGACCGGTCGCCAGGTGGACGTCCAGGCCATCGCCCCGGCACCGGGCGGCGGCCCACCGGCCGTCGCGGAGCCCGCCATAACGGAGCAGGGGCAACTGCCGCTGCGCCCCCGGCCGTCCCTGCAAGCCGTGAACGGCCCGAACTCCAGGAGTACGTCGGCACAGAACACGAGCGGTGACCCCGCGACCGTCGACCTCACCGCCGAGGACGACACCCAGGCCCTGCCCCGGCTCGATTCGCTGGAGCAGAAACTGAAGGACCTGGAGCAGCAGTTCGGCTGAGCGTCAGGGTGTGACGACGTTCAGTTCGAACCAGACCACCTTGCCCAGCGCCTTGGCCGTGACTCCCCAGGAGTCCGCCAGGCTCTGGACGAGCAGAAGTCCCCTGCCGTGCGTACCGTCGTCGGCGTTCGGTACGTACGGCGCGGGCTCCTGCCCGGCCGTGAAGTCACGCACCTCCACCCGCAGTCGCGCGGCCATGGACGTCACCGTGACCACGGCGCCGTTCCTCGTGTGGATGAGCGCGTTCGTCACCAGCTCACTGAGCAGGAGCTCGGCCACATCGGTCTCCTCCGGCCGGCGCCTGCAGCGGAGGAAGTCCCGCAGCGCCGCCCGTATCTCCCCGACGGCCGAGAGGTCGGCGTGGCCGACTCTGCGGTACAGCCGCACCGGCGGGCTCTCCTGTCGCATCGCCATGTCCCCCGCACGCACGCTGAATCGGCCTCCCCTGATTCCGTTTCATGACGTCATGTCTCGAACGCCTTCACGGGATGCATGCCCCCACAGCGGAGCCGCCACTCATCATCGGGCGTCAACACATGAACGCGCCCCCCGCACGCCCGGGGCGGTCGAAGGGGCTCGTCACATTTTCGTACTCACGGTTAACTTACTGAAAATTCACATGTGTTGGCGTTGACGGATGGGGATCTACGCGCGTCATCATGGTGAGCATGCGAATCCCCCCACGGATCACCACGCTCGGCGGCGCGGCCGCCCTCCTGTCCGTCCTCCTCGTCGGCGGCCCGGTCACCGCGTCGGCCGCGACGGCTCCCTCGACCACCGCGGTCGGCAGCGTCTGCTACTCCGCGCTGCCGTCCCAGGCACACGACACGCTCGACCTGATCGAGGCGGGCGGCCCGTTCCCGTACTCCCAGGACGGCACCGTCTTCCAGAACCGGGAAGGCGTCCTGCCCGGCCAGAGCACCGGCTACTACCACGAGTACACGGTCATCACTCCCAACTCCCCGACCCGTGGCGCACGTCGGATCGTGACCGGCGAGCGGTCGCAGGAGGACTACTACACCAGTGACCACTACGCCACCTTCGACCTGATCGACCAGGGCTGCTGAAGCCCGGCCCCTCCGGACCGATCCGCGCCGTAGCCCCCCACCTGCGGCGCGGATCAACGGCCCCGGAGAAGCAGACGGACTTGTACCCTCCACCCATGACCGTGACCTATGTGATCGA
>Ga0164307_10000251_pt1 | contig 24674 bp, 21 predicted proteins | sample Whisoiple_243_MG_FD_110214 | JGI IMG/M metagenome (GOLD analysis project Ga0164307, IMG submission 110214) | Soil microbial communities amended with fresh organic matter from upstate New York, USA - Whitman soil sample_243_MG | ecosystem: Environmental > Terrestrial > Soil > Unclassified >...
GTCGCCGGACCCGCCGACGCCCCGACCGTCGTCCTGCGCGATCCCGCGGCGCTGCGCCGCCTCGTGCGCCACCCCGGCGAGCTCGGTCTCGCCCAGGCGTACGTCACGGGCGAGCTCGACGTCGAGGGTGACCTGCTCGACGGCTTCCGTCGCGTGTGGTCGACGGCCCGTACGCTCGCGGGCGGCCGTCCCTCGGCCGGCACCGTGGCTTCCGTCGCCACGAACGGCATCAGGACGGCGTTCGACCTCGGCGTCGTGGGGCTGCCGCCCGAGCCGCCCGCCTCGCAGGCCCGGCTCCGCGGGCGCCTGCACACCCAGACCCGCGACCGCAGCGCCATCGAGCACCACTACAACCTCTCCAACGAGTTCTACTCGCTCATCCTCGACCCGCACATGGCCTACTCGTGCGGCTACTGGACGAGCACCGAGCCCGGCTACACCGTCGAGGACTCGCAGCGCGACAAGCTCGACCTCGTGTGCCGCAAGCTCGGCATCGAGCCCGGCAGCCGGCACCTCGACATCGGCTGCGGCTGGGGCTCCCTCTCGCTGCACGCCGCCGAGACGTTCGGCGCCCACGTCGTCGGCGTGACGATCTCGAGCGAGCAGAAGGCCTTCATCGACGAGCGGATCCGCGAGCGCGGCCTGCAGGATCGCGTCGAGATCCGGCTCCAGGACTACCGCGAGGTGCCGGACGGCCCCTTCGACACCATCTCCTCGATCGAGATGGGCGAGCACGTCGGGCAGAAGAACTACCCGGCGTTCACGGGGCAGATCCACCGCCTGCTGCGGCCGGGCGGTCGCGCGCTGATCCAGCAGATGTCGCGCACGACGCGCCCCGGCGGCGGTCCCTTCATCGAGGCCTTCATCGCGCCCGACATGCACATGCGTCCGGTCGGCGAGACGGTCGACCTCATCGAGCAGGCCGGTCTCGAGGTCCGCGACGTGCACGCCTTGCGCGAGCACTACGTGTGGACCGTCAAGGCCTGGTACGACACGTTCGAGGCCAACTGGGACCAGGTCGTGGCCATGGTCGGCGAGGAGGTCGGCCGTGTCTGGCGTCTCTACCTCGTCGGCGGCGCGCTCGCCTTCGAGGAGGGCCGCATGGGCGTCGACCAGATCCTCGCCGTGAAGCCGACGGCCGACGGCCGCAGCGGTATGCCGCCCGTCCGGGCCTGGTGACCACCGTGACGTCAGTCTGGACGTCCGTCGCTCCCGTCGTGGCTCCGGCGGCCGACGCCGCCGGCTTCGACGGCGGCGCCTTCGGGCGCACGCTGCTGTTCACGGCGCTCGCCGTCGTGGTCGTTCTCGGCATCACGTTCGCCGTGGCGCTGCGCGTCGGCAAGCAGGCCGTCATCGACGTGACCTGGGGGCTCGGGTTCGCGGCCATCGCCCTCACGGCGTTCGTGACGAGCGGCGGCCACGGTGACGCGCTGCGGCGCTGGCTGGCGCTGGTGCTCACGGTCGTGTGGGGGCTTCGCCTGGCCGCGCACATCTTCAGCCGGTCACGGGGCAAGGGTGAGGACCCGCGCTACGAGGCGATGCTCAAGCGTGCCGACGGCAACCCGAACGCCTACGCGCTGCTGCACATCTACCTCCCGCAGGGCGTCATCATGTGGTTCGTCTCGCTGCCGGTCCAGATCGCGATGTTCGTCCAGGGTGGCATCGGCTGGGTGCTGTGGCTGGGCGTCGTCGTCTGGGCCATCGGCTTCTTCTTCGAGTCGGTCGGCGACCTGCAGCTGACACGCTTCCGCAACGACCCCGCCAACAAGGGCACGGTGCTCGACACCGGCCTCTGGCGCTACACGCGGCACCCGAACTACTTCGGCGACGCGAGCGTCTGGACCGGGCTGTTCCTCGTCGCGGCAAGCGCCTGGCCCGGCGTGCTGACGATCCTGTCGCCGGCCGTCATGGTGTGGAACCTCTACGGCGGCACCGGCAAGAAGCTGCTCGAGAAGGACATCGGCGACCGCCGCCCCGACTACGCCGACTACGTGCGCCGGACGAGCGGCTTCTTCCCGTGGCCGCCGAAGCCCGCAGACCCGTCGGTGAAGCACGGCTGAGCAGGCACCATGACCATCGGTGCTAGGGGCGGGATGATGGACGGCATGCGCCCGCCCCTCGCCGACGTCCTCGACCTCGAGCCGCACCCGGAGGGCGGGTGGTTCCGGCAGACGTGGGTCTCCCCCGACACCGTGACGCTTCCGGACGGTCGCGTGCGAGCGACCGCCACCCTCATCCACTTCCTCCTGCCCGCCGGCGAGTCCTCGGCCTGGCACCGGGTCGCCTCCGACGAGGTGTGGCTCGCCCACACCGGCTCGGTCGTGCTCGAGCTGGGCGGCACCGGAGCACAGCCGCCCTCCGAGGGTGGCGCCGACCCGGTCGTGCTCGGTCTCGACCTCATGGCGGGTCAGGTGGCTCAGGTGGTCGTCCCCGCGAACGTCTGGCAGCGCACCGTGCCGGGTGATGACGACGCGCTCGTCAGCTGCCTCGTGTCGCCCGGCTTCGACTTCGCCGACTTCGAGCTCGCGCCGGGGGCCGCGCACGACTGACGGGCCCTCACCCGGAAACCGCGCGGACCTCGTCCCCGTCTGTGACGACTGCGACGTCACCCTCGAGGTCGGTGCGGTGCACGTGGAAACCCCTGTCCTGCAAGGCTTCCATCGTGGCGGGCGCAGGGTGGCCGTAGTCGTTGCCGGCGCCGACGCTGATGAGCGCGAGCCGTCCGTCGACGTGGTCGAGGATGCGGTCGTCGCGGTTGCTCGACCCGTGGTGGGCCACCTTGAGCACGTCGACGCGGCCCCAGCGCTGCGGGTCGAGCTGTGACTCGTGGAGCACCTGCCCGGCGGCCTCGCGCTCGATGTCACCTGCCAGCAGCACGGTGACGCCGTGGACGTGCATCGTCATCACGACCGAGCCGTTGTTGGGCACGGAGCCCGCGTCGATGCGGCGCGCGGGCCACCAGACGTCGGCAGTCACCGCCCCGACGGCAAGGCGCTCTCCGGCCCGCAGCTCGCCCAGAGGTATGCGTCGGGCGGCGGCGAGCCGGGCGACGCGGGCTGCCTCGGCGGGCGGGTCGAGCACGGGCGAGGCCCGGATCTCGGCGACCGGCCTCTCGAGCACCGCGGCCAGTCCGCCGACGTGGTCGGCGTGGTAGTGGGTCAGCACGACGAGGTCGACGGCCGTCGCGCCGATGCGGTCGAGGCAGGCCCGCATCGGCTCCGGGTCGGGACCGGTGTCCACGACGACGACGTGTCCGCCGCCGTTGTCGACGACGAGCCCGTCGCCCTGACCGACGTCGCAGGCGATGAGGGCCCATCCGGGTGGGGGCCAGGCGATCGGCGCGGTCGGCGCCGCGAAGCCCGTCGCGAGCACGACGACGGCGAAGGCCACCGTGGGGCGGTGTCTCGTGCGGAACCACGCCCACGGCGCCCCGGCGACGACGCCGACGGTGAGGACGGCGAGCAGGATCGCCGCGCCGGCCGAGTCGCCCCAGGCGATGCTGCCGAAGGGCAGGTCGGCGCACCACCGCGCCACGGCAGCGATGGCCTGGGCCGGTAGCGCCGCGACCCACGCGAGCCCCGCCGCACCCGCGACCCAGACGACCGAGACGAGCGCGACGACGACGCCGACGACGGTCGTCGGCGCGACGAAGGGCGCAGCGAGGAGGTTGGCGAGCACGGCGACGACCGAGACACTCCCCTGCAGAGGCACGACGACCGGCGCACAGACGGCTTGCGCCGCGACCGGGATCGCGAGGACGGGACCCAGGGGCTTGAGGAGTCTCGGGAGCCCCCGGGAGATGACGCGCCCCCACGGCCGGGCGAGGACCAGCAGCCCGAGGGTGGCGATGCTCGACAGGGCGAAACCGTAGGAGCGGGACAGCCACGGGTCCCACACGAGCAGCACGACGATCGCACCGGCGAGCGCCGGGATGCCCGCCCGGCGCCGCGACGTCGAGAGTGCGAGCAGCCCGACGAGCCCCATGACGGCGGCGCGCACGACGCTGGGCTCGGGGCGGGCGAGGACGACGAAGCCGAGCAGGCCCAGCGCAGCCGCCGCCGGGCGCCAACGTCGCCGGACTCCGACCAGCCCGCAGAGCCACACCACCGCGGCGAGCACGAACGTGACGTTGCTGCCGGACACCGCGCTGAGGTGGCTGAGACCCGTCTCGAGCATCGCCGCGGTGAGGTCGGGGGGCGTCTGTGAGGTGTCGCCGACGACGAGCGCCGGGACGAGCCCGCGCGCGTCGGGCCAGAGGTCGGCGGTGGCGGCTCGGAAACGCCCACGCACCGCATCGGCCGCCGCGAAGACCCCACCGGCGGACCCGACGACCTCGACGGCGCCCTTGGGGGTCGCCACCGCGACGACGTCGTCGCCGGGCTCGGCCGGTCCGAGCCGCAGGACGGCCTCGACCTCGTCGTGCCACCGCAGTGTCGACCACTGCGTGCCTCGTCCGATGACGAGCACGGGAGCGGTCACCGTCGTGGTGCGACCTCGCCCCGCGACCTGGGTCACGTCGAGGCGCACGACGCTGACGACGGCGGCATCGGGACGGTCCGCCGCCCCGGCGCCGGTCCCGCCACCGACCGCTCGTGGCTCGGCGGCCACCGTGGCCCTCACCGTGACCACGGCTCGCTCGGCGGCCAGTCCCTCGACCGGACCTGCGGTCCGCACGGCCCGGTGGCCGACGCCGGCGCCGAGCAGGAGGGAGAGGACGGCGCAGACGGCTGCCACGCCGCGCAGAGCAGGCGGCCCGAACTCCATGGCACTCGCGCGCACGCCCCCACCGCGACGCGGCAGCCGCACGAGCCGCGGTAGGCACGCGGTGACCCCGCGCCCAGCCGCGGTGGCAGCAAGGACACCTCCCGCGATGGCGGCCAGGGCCACCGCGGCGACGAGCCAGATCGGGGCGAGGAGTCCCCAGAAAGCCAGGGCAGGCCACACCACCACCACGGGCACCAGGAGCCGCAGGTCGAGGCGCCGCGACGTGCGGGGCCGGACTCGCCGCACCGTCTCGCGCCCGGTCAGCACGACGAGCGATGGGCCCCGCGGCGCCTGCTCGCGCTCCCTCGGGGGGTCCGACGCCCGCGGCGTCACAGCGTCACCTTGGGGCGCAGCTGGGCCATGAGCTTGTCGCCGATGCCGCTCACCTCGCCGAGCTCGTCGACCGAGGTGAAGCGACCGTGCTCGGTGCGCCAGTCGATGATCCGCTGGGCGAGCACCGGCCCGACGCCGGGCAGCGTGTCGAGTGCTGCCGCGTCGGCCGCGTTGAGGCTCACCGGGCCGTTCGAGCCACCGGACGAGCCCGACGTGCCTGCGCCACCGGCGCCACCGGCGCCGCTGCTTCCCGCGCCCCCAGCCCCTCCGGCTCCCGGACCTACGGCCGGCGACTCCCCCGGCCTCGGCACCCGGATCTGCTCGCCGTCGACGACGAGCCGCGCGAGGTTGAGGGCCGCGACGTCCGCGCCCGTCCGGGTGCCCCCGGCTGCCGTGAGGGCATCGGCCACGCGGGCTCCGGGACGGAGCCGCACGAGGCCCGGACGCACGACCTGCCCGACGACGTGCACGACGAGCTCCGCGCCGGACGTCGGGCCACCCGACGGCGCACCCGACGCAGCGCCTGACACCGCGCCCGACACTGCGCCCGACACAGCGCCCGTCGACGGGTCCGTCGTCGCCCGGGCCGCTGCCGTCGCCGTCCCACCCACGACCTGGACCGATCTCGACGGTCCGGGCGCGACGTCCGGAGCGGAGGCCGAGCGTTCGGCCCACAGGACGCGCAACACGAAGACGCAACCGACGGCCACGACGAGGGCGAGCATCGAGACGACGGCCGCGCTGCTCACCCCGCGCCGCCCCGTGCGCAGCTCGTCCGGGACCGTGAGGACGCCCGGCCGCCGCGCCCGACGAAGGTCGGCGTCGAGCCGCTCCACCTCGTCGTCGTCCGTGGCCCTCTGGGTCAGCCTCCGCACTGCCGACGCCACCGGGTTCTCGCCGACGGCCGCGCCCGGAGCGCGAGGCACCCAGCCGCCGACCTCCTCGCCCTCCGCCGGAGCAGCGCGGGCACCGTCATCCCCCGGCCCGACACGACCGGTGTCCGCGCCGAGGATCCGGGCCACCCGCTCGAGGTCCGGCGGTCTCTGGGCGGGTCGGAACGGCATACCCCGACGCTAGGAAGCCGGCCGCCCACCCGCCCGCCCTCGGGCACCCGCTGGGGACAACCCGACCCGCACTCGAAGGGGTGTGGACGGCCACGGCCCGAGACGGCCCGCGCGTCGATTCACGCCCTCGCGTCCGGCTGGTCCAGACTGCTCCAATGGCTCGGCACATCATGACCCTCACCTGCGACGACCGACCCGGCATCGTGGCGGCCGTCTCCGCGGCGCTGCTCGCCGTCTCGGCCAACATCGTCGAGAACCAGCAGTACTCCGACGAGGACACCGACCTCTTCTTCATGCGCACCGTCTTCGACGCCGAGGCGCACGAGGTCGAGCAGGTCCTGGCCGCGATCCGTGAGAGCCCGGCCATCGCGCACCACCACCTCGCGGCCCGGCCCGAGGACGAGCACTGCCGCACCGTCATCCTCGTCAGCAAGTTCGACCACTGCCTGCTCGACCTGCTCTACCGCTGGAAGTCCGGCGACCTGCCCATCGACATCGTCGGGGTCGTCAGCAACCACGAGGACTGCCGCGGGCTCGTCGAGTACTACGGCCTGCCGTTCACCGTCATCCCCGTCACGAAGGACACCAAGGCCGACGCCGAGGCCGAGCTGCTCCGTCTCGTCGAGACCGAGGACGTCGGGCTCGTCGTGCTCGCGCGCTACATGCAGATCCTCAGCGACGGCCTGTGCCGCGCGCTCGAGGGCCGGGCCATCAACATCCACCACTCGTTCCTGCCGGGCTTCAAGGGCGCCAAGCCCTACCACCAGGCGCACGACCGGGGCGTCAAGCTCATCGGTGCCTCGGCCCACTACGTGACGGCCGACCTCGACGAGGGCCCGATCATCGAGCAGGACGTCGTCCGCGTCACGCATGCCGAGTCCCCCGAGAGGCTCGTCGCCATCGGCCGCGACGTCGAGCGTCGGGTGCTCTCGCGCGCGGTCCGCGACCACGCCGAGTCCCGCGTCTTCCTCTCGGGCCGCCGCACCATCGTCTTCTGAGCCGCCACCACAGCGTGCGTATGCCGTGTGCCCTCACAGGCTGACCGCGCTCTGTCGCGCTCGGCGCTCGACGCCGAGCGGGCGCCGTCCGGTCGGTAGCGTGCTCTCATGAGTGGGTCCGTGTTCGTCGTCGGTCAGCCGCACTTCGGTCGGTTCACCCGAACGCCGGAGGAGAACGAGGACGCCCTCGAGGCGGCCCGCACCGACCTCACGTCCGCCGTCGAGGCAGCGCCCGGCGACGGCGCGGGCAGCGCGGTGCTCGACGCCGCCGTCGACCTCGCCGAGGCGCTCACCATCGCCGGGCTGGAGCAGGAGGCCGTCGCGCTGGCTCGCCCGGCGGTCCACGTCGCCCGGGACACCGGCCGCGGCGAGACGCTGCGCTGGGCGCTCCTCGTGCTCGCGACGGCCGAGCACTACGCCGACGAGGTCTCCGCTGCCGAGGCGCACTTCCGTGAGGCGCTCGAGCTCGCTCGCACGTCAGGCGACCGGGTCCTCGAGCACTACACGCTGCACCACCTGGGTCGGTTCCTCGTCGACACGGGGCGCACCGACGAGGCCCTCACGTGCTTCGAGGCGTGCCTCGTGATCCGCGAGGAGCAGGGCGAGCTCCGGGCCGAGACGACCCGCGCCGCCCTCGCCGCCCTGACGGGCCCTGACCTCATGTCGAGCGAGAGGATCGAGTCGAAGTAGTCGTTCGCCGGCAGGCGCGGCAGCAGACCTAGCGCGGCGTGAGCGCCGAGCAGGCCCCCGGCACAGGTTGCCCGCCCAGTCGGGGGACGTGGACCCGGTTCCCGTCGACGGCGGGAGTGCCCGAGACGTCGCGGCCGGTCGTCAGCTCCCACTTCTTCGTCAGTCCCCGACCGTCGCCACGGAACTTCGACTCGCAGTTCGTGAGAAGCAGCGGTCGAAGTGGGACGAAGCCGCTCAGGGCAGGTGCCGCTGACGCCACCAGCCGACGACGTTGTTCTTGTGACGGGCCAGGACGAGCAGCCCGATCGCCATGAGCCACAAGCCGGTCCACACATCGCCAGGCGCGTGACCCGTCCAGATGAGGACGGCGACCGCGAGCATCGCGAGGGCGCCGAAGATCGATCCGGCCGCGACCCAGCGGGTCAGCGCGACGGCGACGGCGAAGACCACGACGACGATGAGTGCCACCCACGGGTGCACCCCGAGGATCGCCCCGAGCGTCGTCGCGACACCCTTGCCACCGCGTCCCTTGAGGAAGGGTGACCAGATGTGTCCGAGCACCGCGGCGATGCCGACGGCGTATGCCGCGTGGGCGCCGAAGAGGTGGCCGGCGACGAACGTCGGGACGAGACCCTTGAGGACGTCGAGCACGCCGACGACGACACCCCACTTGCGCCCGAGAACCCGGCCGGCGTTCGTCGCGCCCGGGTTGCCCGACCCGGACGAGGCGAGGTCGTGGCCGAGGAGGCGGGCGATCATCGTCGCCGGGTTGAGCGAGCCGACGAGGAAGGCGGCGACCACTCCTCCCGCCCAGGCGAGCACCGTGCCGACGTTCACGACCCGGAGACCTCGCTGGGTGACGGACGGTCCGGCAGCGGGTCGCCGGGACGTGGGCTGACGGCGATCGCGACGGTGCCGGGCCCCACGTGCGCGCCGACGACGGCGCCGAGCTCGACGACGAGCACGTCCGGCGAGCCCGGGACCATGGTGCGCAGCTCCGACGCGATCTGCTCGGCGCGGGCGCGTGCGTCGAGGTGGTGCACGGCGATGTCGACCGCGAGGCCTCCCTTCGCGACCTGCTCGACGACCATCGCCTCGATGCGGGCCACCGCACGCGCGGACGTGCGGACCTTCTCGACCGGCACGATGCGACCGCCACGGACGGCGAGGATCGGCTTGATGGCGAGGGCCGAGCCGAGGAGGGCCGACGCGGCACCGATGCGACCGCCACGCCGTAGGTGCTCGAGCGTGTCGACGTAGAAGAGGACGCCCGAGGGCTGGAGCCGCGAGCGCACGACGTCGAGGACGGCCGTCACGTGGGCGCCGCCGGCGGCCGCCTCGGCCGCTGCCACGACGGCGAACCCCATGGCCATGCCGATGGTCTCGCTGTCGACGACCTCGACCGCGACCGGGGCCTCGGCCGCCGCGAGCCGGGCTGCCTCGACCGTGCCCGACATCTGCGACGACAGGTGGATCGACACGATCGCGGTCGCCCCCTCGTCGGCGAGCCGTTGGTACGTCTCGGCGAACGCCTGCGGCGTCGGGCGCGACGTGGTGACGATGGTGTACTCGCGCAGGGCCGCCGCGACCCGCTCGGCCGAGATGTCCCGGCCCTCGACGTGGTCGCGGCCCCCGACGACGACGTGGAGCGGGACGACCTCGATGCCGTGCTCCTCGAGGACCCCACCGGGCAGGTAGGCCGTCGAGTCGGTGACGATCCTCGTGGTCACGTCCCGCTCCCTCCGTCGTCGGTCAGCAGCTCGTCACATCGGGACGACGTTGACGAGCTTGGGTGCCCGCACGATGACGGTGCGGATGCCGCCCTCCGTCGCCGCCCTCACCTTGTCACGACCGAGCGCCAGCTCGCGCAGGTCGTCCTCGGAGATGTCGGGGCTCACCTCGACACGGTCGCGCACCTTGCCCTTGATCTGGATGACGCAGGTGACCTGCTCCTCGACGATCTTCGCGGGGTCGCTGACGGGGAACGCGGCATACGCCACCCCACCGTCGTGACCGAGGCGCTGCCACATCTCCTCCGCGATGTGCGGGGCCACGGGAGCGAGCATGAGCACCATCGTCTCGACCACCTCGCGCGGCGGGGCGTCGAGCTTCGTCACGGCGTTGTTCAGCTCGATGAGCTTGGCGATGGCCGTGTTGAAGCGCAGCCCCTCGAAGTCCTCGCGGACCCCGGCGATCGTCTGGTGCAGCTGAGTCGTCAGGGCCTGGTCGAGCGGCGCTTCGACGACCCGGACCTCGCCCGTCGACTCGTCGACGACGTTGCGCCACAGGCGCTGCAGGAACCGCTGGCTGCCGACGACGGCGCGGATCTCCCACGGCTTGCTCAGCTCGAGCGGGCCCATCGACATCTCGTAGACGCGGAAGGTGTCGGCGCCGTACGCGTCGTACATCTCGTCGGGGCTGACGGAGTTCTTCAGCGACTTGCCGATCTTGCCGTACTCGCGGAAGACCTGCTGCCCCTGCCACGTGAACGTCGGCTCGGCGCCGTGGCTGCCCGGGTGCTCCTCGACCTCGGACGCGGTGACGTACTGGCCGCGGCTGTCGGTGTAGGCGTACGCCTGGATGTAGCCCTGTGAGAAGTACTTCCGGAAGGGCTCCTCGCTGTGCACGTGGCCGAGGTCGAAGAGGACCTTGTGCCAGAAGCGGGCGTAGAGCAGGTGCAGCACGGCGTGCTCGACGCCGCCGACGTAGAGGTCGACGCCGCCGGGGTCGCGGGTGCCGGCCGGGGCGCCCTCCACCGGGGTGGCGTGGCGGCCCATCCAGTACGCCTCGTTGGCCGGGTCGACGAACGCCTCGTGGTTGGCCGGGTCGAGGTAGCGCAGGTAGTACCAGCACGAGCCGGCCCAGTTGGGCATGGTGTTCGTCTCACGGCGGAACGAGCGCGGGCCACGGCCGTCGCCGAGGTCCTGCTCGACCTCGACCCACTCGGGCACGCGCGACAGCGGCGGCTCGGGGCTGCTCTGCGAGTCGTCGGGGTCGAACGTCTTGGGGCTGTAGTCCGGCACGTCCGGGAGGGTCAGCGGCAGTTCGTCGTCGGGGACGGCATACGCCACCCCGTCCTCGTCGAACATGATGGGGAACGGCTCGCCCCAGTAGCGCTGGCGGCTGAAGAGCCAGTCGCGGATGCGGTAGCTGATCGTGCCCTCGCCGATGCCTTCGTCCTCGAGGAACGCGATGATGCGCGCCTTGGCCTCGGCGACGTGCAGGCCGTCGAGCGAGACGCGGTCGTTGGCGGAGTTGATCGCGATGCCGTCGCCGAGGAACGGCTCGTCGGCGGGGTGGCCCTCGGTGGGCTGGACGGTGCGGATGACCGGGATGTCGAACTTCTCGGCGAACTCCCAGTCGCGGGTGTCCTGCCCCGGCACAGCCATGATGGCGCCGGTGCCGTAGCCCATCAGCACGTAGTCGGCGACGAAGACCGGGATGCGCTCTCCCGTCAGGGGATTCGTGGCCCACGACCCGGTGAAGACACCGGTCTTGTCCTTGCCCTCGGTCTGACGCTCGACGTCACCCTTGCGAGACGCCGCGAGCTGGTATGCCGTCACGGCCTCCTTCGGGGTCGCCCGCGCGTCGGCGTCCGCACCCGTCCAGGCGTCCTTGGTGCCCTCGGGCCAGCCGCCGGCCGGCAGGAGCGCGTCGACGAGTGGGTGCTCCGGCGCGATGACCATGAAGGTCGCTCCGAAGATCGTGTCGGGGCGCGTCGTGAAGACGTCGATGCCGTCCGTCTCGCCCGTGCCGGTGACGACGGGGAAGGTGACGCGGGCGCCCTTGGACCGACCGATCCAGTTGCGCTGCATGAGCTTGACCTTCTCGGGCCAGTCGACACCATCGAGGTCGTCGGCGAGGCGGTCGGCGTACGCGGTGATGCGCATCTTCCACTGGCTGAGGTTGCGACGGAAGACGGGGTAGTTGCCGCGCTCGGAGCGCCCCTCGTTCGTGACCTCCTCGTTGGAGAGCACGGTGCCGAGGCCGGGGCACCAGTTGACCGGGGCGTCGTCGGTGTAGGCCAACCGGTGGCCCTCGAGGATCTTGGCGCGCTCGGTCGCGGACAGGTCGGCCCAGCCGCGACCGCCGGCGTCGACGACGGTGCGACGGCCGGACTCGAACTCCTCGACGAGCTCGCTGATGGGGCGCGCCTTGCCGCGGCCGCCGTCCTCGCGCACGGCGTCGGCGTCGTACCACGCGTCCCAGATCTGCAGGAAGATCCACTGCGTCCAGCGGTAGTAGTCGTCGTCGATCGTCGCGAAGGTGCGGCGGTTGTCGAAGCCCAGCCCGAGTCGGCGCAGCTGGCGTTTCATGTTCGTCATGTTCTCCTCGGTGGTCTTCCGAGGGTGCTGCCCGGTCTGGACGGCGTACTGCTCAGCGGGCAGGCCGAACGCGTCGTAGCCGAGGGCGTGCAGGACGTTCTTGCCGAGCATCCGGTGGAAGCGGCTGTAGACGTCGGTCGCGATGTAGCCGAGCGGGTGGCCGACGTGCAGGCCGACGCCCGAGGGGTAGGGGAACATGTCGAGGACGACGAGCTTCTCGCCGCGCGCCGCGACCTTCTCGGGCTCGGCCCAGGGACCGGCGGGGTTGGGGGCGTTGAAGGTGCCCTCCTCCTCCCAGCGGTCCTGCCACGAGGTCTCGATCTGCTGCGCCATCGCCGCGGTGTACCGGAACGGGTTCTCGGATGTCTGCTCGCTCATGTCTTCTCTTTCGTCGCTGCTCGGCCTGGGCAAAAGAAAACCCCTCGCACAGGAGGGGAAGCCGCGTTGATGTCGGGAGTCCCGACCTTCGTCAACGCGGCTGCGGAAGGAGCAGCAGGCCAGCCATGCGCCCAAGGTTAGCGCAGCCCCACTCCCCCATCCCGCGGGCGCTCACCCGAGTGCGCCCCCACCACGCCGAGCGGCCCCGCACCCACCCGCCACACCATGGGTCGTCCCCCGACAACTCGAGTGAGCGCCCAGCCACAATCGAGTGAGCGCCCCGTCACCATCGCGGGCTCACGCCGTTCCGCATCCCTCGCTGGATCGCCACGTCGATCGCGTGCTGTGAGAAGAAGCGCGGGCTGACCTCGCTGGGCCGGAGCTCGTCGGCAGGAACCCTCAAACTCCAGGCCATCCTCTCCACGAGGGATCGCCATGCTTGATCATCACTGACGTCGGACTTCCAGATCTCCTGCACGGTCCAGCCATCCCGTTCGAACCCGCGGCGGCGATGCTTGTCGTGCTCACGTTGTTCGTCGGATGCGTGGAACTCCTCTCCTTGGTACTCACCGATGACCTTGACGGGCTTCTTGCCGGGTCGATGGATCTTCCAGACAAGGTCACCGAACCCCAGCAGACGACCGGAGCCGTCGGACGCGTGGACCGGCTCGTTCAACAGCGGCTCCGGCAGGCCGGCGCGCACAAACATGACCCGGACAACCGACTCCATCGGTGATGCCGAACCGAACCGGATGAGTCCCAGAGCCTCTTGGAGCGTGCGCTTGCCACGCGGACGTGTTCTCCGCCCGAGTGCAACGCGTAGGGGTTCGACAGCGCCGAGTCTCGTCGCGCAGGCATCCCCGAGGACGATGAGGTCATCGAGTCCGACAGGTCTCCCCCGCCCGACCAGCTCACCCATGTCGACCCAGGTGTCCGCAGGACAGACGACCTGCATGCCGTCGACCGTCACCATCTCGCGGGGGTGATGGAAGCGATGTCCGACGATCCCATCGATTCGCGTCTGCGCGTGAGCGATCGGCCTGATGGCGTGCAAGCGCACGTCTTCCGCTATGGCATACGACAAGGGAAGACCGAGCAGCCGCGCCGCAGTCACGTGTGAGAACGCGCTGGAAGCTGGCAGCACGGGAAAGGCCGCCCTGCACTGAGCGAGGAGCGCCTCGTCGATGACGGGCTCTGGCACCTGAAGTCTGCGCACCCGTTCACTGTCGGCACCGAGCACCGACAGCGGAAGTGCGAGGACACGTCTGTGGAAGCCGAGCTCTGAAGGCAAAGAGGTGTGGACGAGCGCTCACTCGACTGGGAATGCGCGCTCACTCGAGCGGGGTGGGGGCCGGGGTCAGCGGTAGAGGGCTACGACGATGAGGGTCTGGGCGACGTGGTAGGTCACGATGACCGTGAGCGGCGCCCAGCGGCGCTCGTGGACGAAGCGGTCGTGCCCGAGCACGGTGTCCGAGACGACGAAGACGAGACACCCCAGGAGCAGCAGCCAGTCACCCGTGCCTGCCGCCACGAGCACGAGCACGAAGAGGACGAGCTGGTAGACGAACACCGGCCCCCTCTGCGGCCCGGAGTGGCGCACGATGTCCCGCCCGGCCTTCGCGTGGAGCACCGCCAGGAAGGGCACGGCCACGAGGACCGGCCACGGGAATCCCTCCGCCCGCACCGTCTCGAGGATGGCCCAGACGTAGGCGAGGTGGGCCACGAGGAAGGCCCCCAGGCCGACGAGGAAGCGGGTCTCCGTCGCGTGCAGCAGCGCGACGTCGCCGATGAGGCAGAACGTGAGCGCCACGATGACGGTCAGCAGCGGCGGTGAGCCCGGCACCCGTCCTTCCCAGTAGAGCGACCATGCCAGCCCCATGAGGAGCAGCACGACGAGCGGCTTGGTGATGCGCTCGACGAGGTGGTCGCCGCGCAGGACGGAGCCCCAGTTGATGAGCGCCGTCACCCCGAGCGCCACGCTGGTAACCCACAGATGGGTGGTCACGGACCCACATTCCCAGCCGCGGCTCAGGTTCGCCGCGCAGACACGCTGCGGACGTCCACCACCTGTCGAGACGAATCGGCGTACGTCCAGTTCTCTGCCAGACTCGTCCAATGCCCATGCGCAAGTTCCAGCACACGGTGACCGCCGACGACACGTCCGCCCAGGTCGGCAGCGGTGACCTCGACGTCCTCGCGACCCCGCGTCTGATCACGTGGTGCGAGAACGCCGCGTTCCAGGTCTGCAAGCAGAACATCGACGCCGACCACACGACCGTCGGCACCATGGTGAGGCTCGAGCACGTGAAGGGCAGCGCGGTCGGCTCCGAGATCACCGTGCTGTGCGCCGAGCCGATCAACGACGGACGCCGCCTCGTCTGCCACGTGACCGTCAAGGACTCCGACGGCGAGGAGATCGCCAAGGGCGAGTTCCACCGGGCCGTCGTCGACCCGGACCGCTTCATGAGCAAGTGCCAGCGGGTCCACTGACCCGCAGCCACCTCCCAGCCCCGGTTGCCACGATGACCACGTGACGCTCGGACTGCTCGGTGCGCTCCTCGCAGCGCTCGCCTACGGCGCGGCCACCGTGCTCCAGGCCGTGGGCGTACGCCGCGTCTCCGCGCTGCCTCCCGGCACGACCCTGCGCGACCGGGTGCGGACCGGCTGGCCGTATGCCGTGGGCCTCGCCCTCGACGGCGTCGGTTTCCTCGCGTCGCTGGCCGCCCTGCGCACGCTGCCGCTCTTCCTCGTCGAGTCCGCGGTCGCCTCGTCGGTCGCCGTCACCGCGGTGCTCTCGGTCGTCGTGCTCGGCGTGCGTCTCGGGAGGGCCGAGGTCGTCGCGCTGCTCGTCGTCGTCGCCGGGCTCACCGGGCTCGCCCTGACCGCGGAAGCAGGACCGGCCGTGCGCCCCGGGCCCGGCGCGACCTGGTGGCTCCTCGCGGCAGCCGCTCTCGTCGCCCTGCTGCTGGTCGTCGGGACCGTCGACCACGACCGACGACGGGGGGCCGTCGTCCTCAGCGTCGGCGCGGGCCTCGGCTTCGGAGGCGTCGGCGTGGCGGCCCGACTGCTCGAGGTCCCCCCGTCGGCCTGGCAGCTCGCCACGGACGGAGGCGCCTGGGCCCTCGTCGCCCACGCCGTGCTGGCGACCGTCGCCTACGGTCTGGCCCTGGCCCGCGGCCGGGTCACGACCGTCGCGGCCCTGACGTTCGCCACCGAGACGGTCGTCCCCGCCCTCCTCGGGGTGCTCCTCCTCGGTGACCGCGTCGCGCCCGGGCAGGGTCCCGCCGCCGCGCTGGCCTTCGTCGCCACGCTCGGCGGCTGCATCGCCCTCGCCGGTCGCGCCGAGCCCCCGGGCCCCGCCCACCCGAACCCGGGCGACGACGCGAGAGGTCCGGCTGCCGTGCCCGACGTGTCCCGGCAGCGCTGACCTGCGGTCACCGACGCCGCAGGCGCTCCATCTCGGTCTCGATCTGTTCCTCGGTCGGCGCATCGACGACGTAGGCGTCCACGGCGTTCGCCACGACGCCGATGCCCCAGCCGGCGATCGGGAAGACCGGCCAGAAGAAGCCTGCCCCGGTCATGGCCCAGATCAGGACGAGCATCCCGTTGACGAGCACGTAGATGAGCAGATGGACGCGGAAGTCGGCCTTCTTCTTGAGCCTGCCGAGCGCTCTGCCGCGCAGATCGACCTCCGTGACAGCGCGGTCGATCGTCGGGTCGGGCGCGTCGTGGTGGGGTTCGACCGGAAGCTGGTTCGCGGTCATGGTCGTCACCGCTCCTTCGCGGGCCGCCGCGCAGGAACTCTGCGCAGCTCCCTGCTTCCAGCGTAGGCCGGACCCGTGCGGCCGGCCGGCGAGCGTGCGGGACGTCACCGTCGCACACGCCCCACGGGGCTCACGAGCGGTCAGAGCACGTAGGCGTCGCCGTCGCGGTGGAAGCCCAGGCTCTCGTAGTACGGCTCGACCATGTCCGGCGGTGTCAGCACCCGCCGGAACCCGCGCCGTCGGAACGGCCCCTCGGGACCGAAGACGAACTCCCCCGGCGTGACGTCGCGGTGGCGCGGCGTCACCCAGTCGAGCAGCAGCTGCGCCGTGTGCTGGCCGGCGTCGCGCATCAGGACGACGCCGACCGTCTCGTCGCCGCGCAGCACGAGGTAGGACGGGTCCCCCGCGAACGGGTCGTGCACGAACGCCGGGTTGTAGCGCCGGATGTCACCCTCGTGCACCCGCAGCACGTGCCGCAGGTAGGTGTCGTCGCCGGCGACCTCGAGCACCTCGTAGACGCCGGAGTCGTGCTTCTCACGCGACATGCGCGCGAGGTAGTAGACGTTGATGCCGGCGAGCACGACGTTGAGCCCGACCATCGGCCAGACGTGGTTGACCGCGTTGTAGGCGATGAGGACGACGCAGCCGACGAGGTTGATGATCCTGAGCCGGCGCAGCTGCGTCTGCAGCAAAGACCAGACGAGGATCGCCGACCCGATCCAGCCGACGGCCTCGAGCCACCAGGTACCCATGGGCGCGACCCTAGCGCCCGGGGCGACCCGGCCGGCCGGGATTCGGGGTGGCCCGCGTCGCCCGGACGCGGACCACCCCGAAGCCGCCGCTCAGGCGTCGGGCGCGACGAACTGCGGCAGCGCCACCTCGAACCGGGAGTCGAGGGTGAGCGAGGGCAGGATCTGCCCCTGCTTCTGCGCGTCGGCCGCGACCGACGCGCCCCATGACGAGGCGCGCAGCCGCTGGTCGGGCGTGCCGTGGTGGCCTGCGCTGGTGAACGCGCAGTCACCCACCTGGTAGAAGGACTGCTCGGCCTCCAGGACGCGCCTGGTGTTGAGGGCGAGGCCCCGCTTGTGGGTGACGAAGTACGTCCCGAAGGCGTCGGCCATCAGCTCGGTGCGACGGGTCGCCTCCGGGCCGGTCAGCGGCGAGGCGAAGAGGTTCTTGTCGTACTGCACGTGGTGGCCGTACTCGTGACCGAGGACGGCGCGCGGCCCGACGTCGCCGACACCGATGGCGCCGAGCGCATCGAGCATCCCGTCACCGAAGACGAGCTTGTCCGGCAGCGAGGAGATGACCGGGTCGGGGTCGCCCACCCCGCTGAAGGCGAAGGCGTTGAGGGTGAAGATCGGGCTGGCTCCGCCGTCGAGGCCGGGGTCGGACGTGACGACGTCGACGACGATCGCCGCGAGCTTGGCCGCGTCGGCGTCGGAGACGCTGTAGAGCACACCGATCAGACGGGCGAGCCGGGCGGGGTCACGCATGACGTCGCCGTGCATCGCCATGAGTTGGATGTCCGTGCCGTCGGTGTCCCAGAACTTCTGGGCCGCCCGGAACGAGCTCGTCAGCTCGTTGCGCGAGTCCTTCGTCAGGGCGTAGGCCGGGTCGCCCGTCGACCCGAAGAGCAGGGCGTCGTAGGTCGGGAAGTCGAAGCCGCCGAGCAGTGAGAGCACGAACAGGCTCGACGGGTCGATGCGGGCCACGACCCCGTCGACGTACGCGTCGAGCCGGGTCGGCGCGCACTGGTAGTGCGTCGGGTCGATGGCGCGCCCCAGGGCGTCCTGGGCCGCAGACGGCTCGACACCGAACCTCTCGAGGGCGCTCGCCTCCCGGGCCCGCCAGTCGGCGGGCAGGTGCGCCCGTGCCGCGGCGAGCAGCGCGGACGCCCTCGGGTCGGTCGTCGTGCCCGAGACGTAGTCGTAGGTCTGGCCGTCGGCGGCGACGGACGCCGAGACGCTCCGGCTCTGGGCCTGGGCAGCGGGAGCCGCCGTGGCGACCGCCGACCCGGTGGCCCCCGAGATGGCCAGCGACGTGACGAGAGCGATCGTCCTGGTCGTGGTCCTGCGCACGTGAGAGCTCCTTCGTGTCGTGCCCCGGCCCGCTGCCGGGGCGACGAGCCCATCATCACCGCCGGCGCCGACACCGACCACCGAACCACCGCATATCCGGGTGAACGGCGCGATGCGTCTCACCCCGCGGGAGCGTCGTCCCTGCCCGGGGTCTCGGCCGGCTCGTGCCCGACGAGCTTGAGTCCGACGACCGCGGCGACGATCCCGACGAGCAGGACGACCTTGACGGCGGAGAACGCCTCACCACCCGTCGTCATCGCCCACGTCACGGTGAGCGCGGCCCCGAGACCCGTCCACACGGCATACGCCGTCCCGATGGGGATGGTGCGCACGGCGTGCGCGAGCCCGACCATGCTGAGCGCGCCCGCGACGAGGAAGACGACCGCCGGGACGGGGCGCGAGAGCCCCTCGGACGCGGCGAGCGCCGAGGCCCACACCGCCTCGAGGACGGCGCTGACGAGCAGGACGACCCACGGCATCACGCCACCGCCTTGAGGCCGGCGACGCACGCGACGAGCACGACCAGGAGGGCGGCCCGGGCGCCACCGAGGCGCTCCTCGCCGCGGGCGACCGCGAGCAGGACGGTGCCGACGGCGCCGATCCCGACCCACACGGCATACGCCGTGCCGGTGGGCAGGGCGGTCATGGCCCACGCGAGGCCGACCATGCTGAGCACGAGGGAGACGGCGAAGAGGACGGTCGGCCGCGGACGGCGGAAGCCGCCTGACGCGGCGAGCGCGGTGGCCCACACGGCCTCCAGCGCGCCGGACAGGATGAGGACGAGCCAGTGCACGGCGTTCCGATCTGGCCGTCTTGTCGCTGTGCGGGTACGGCTCCCTCGTCCGCGAGCGCGGCTCGCGCTCACCGACGATTCTACCGAAGGGGCGCGTCCGGGTCGAAACGACGTATCAGGAGCACCCGCCCGGCGTACTGTCGAGTGCAGGCGCGCTCCTGCGAACAGAGGATCGCCATGAGCCGTGACTATCTCGACTTCGACGTCGCCGTCACCCGTGAGGGCCAGGGGTATGCCGCTCACGTCCTCGCCTCGCCCGCGGGCGAGGCGTCGGCCCCCTTCACGCTGCCGTTCGCCGCCACGGACCTCGCCCAGTTCATGATCGCGGTGGGACCGCCGCGGGTGTCCTCGAGGCGACTCGTGCCCGCCGAGGCGCGCGTCGTCGACGTCAAGGAGTACGGCCGCCGGCTCGGCGACGCACTGCTGTCGGGAGATGTCGGGCGGGCCTTCCGCGAGAGCCTGACGACCGCCACCGGCCAGGGCAGGGACCTGCGGCTGCGGCTGCGGCTCGACGCCGTGCCGGACCTCGACCCGGTGCCGTGGGAGTACCTCTACGACTCGAGGCTCGGTCGCTTCCTCACGCTCTCGCAGGAGACGCCGATCGTCCGTCTGCTCGACTCGCTCGAGCGCCCACCAGTGGTCCACGTCGATGCGCCCCTGCGCGTCCTCGTCATGATCTCGAGCCCGAGCGACATGCCCGAGCTCGCCGTGGACCGCGAGCGAGAGCTGCTCACGGCGACGACCGGCGACCTCGTCAAGGGCGGCCGCCTCAGCGTGACGGTCCTCGAGGACGCGACCCTGACAGGCCTCCAGCGCGCCCTGCTCGACGACTTCCACGTCTTCCACTTCATCGGCCACGGCGGCTTCGACCAGCAGGCCCAGGAGGGCGTCCTCGTCCTCGAGCGCGAGGACGGCACGGCGCACCGGGTCTCCGGAGCGCGGCTCGGGACGCTGCTCCACGACGCCCGGACCATGCAGCTCGCCGTCCTCAACGCGTGCGAGGGCGCACGGACGTCGGGACGCGACGCGTTCTCCGGCGTCGGCCAGGCCCTCGTGCGCCAGGGTCTGCCGGCGGTCGTGGCGATGCAGACCGAGATCTCCGACCGGGCCGCCCTCGTCTTCAGCCACGAGTTCTACTACTTCCTCACCCGCGGACTGGGCATCGACGCCGCGATCTGCGAGGTGCGCAAGGCGATGGCCGTCTCCGACGAGGCCTCGGAGTGGGGCACCGCCGTGCTGCTGCGGTCGGGCGCCGACCAGCCCTTCTCGTTCACGACGAGCGCCACCGCCGTGACCGAGCGGCCCGACAGCCGGCTCGAGTCCCTCTACGACGCCGCGAAGGGCGCGTTGCTGGCCCGCGCCCCCGCGACAGCCCTCCCGCTGCTCGAGCAGATCGCCGCCGAGCATCCCGACTACCAGGACGTCACCCAGCTGCTCGAGCGGGTCCGGCCCGAGGCAGCGCCCGCCGGCGACGGCTTGACGCCGCGGCCTCGCCGCGATCCCGTGACGCTCACGCAGCCGATCCCGCAGCCGATCCCGCAGCCGGACACCCAGCCCGACACCCGGCCGGACACGCGACCGGTGGCCCGTCCCGAGCCGCAGCCGGACCCTCGGCCGGACCGGCGGGGGGACGACGCGCCCCCACCCCCCGACCCGCACCCCCGCCGCGGGGGCAACGGCTTCGTCCGCAGCCTCATCGGGCTCGTCGTCCTCTTCGGGCTCTTCTGGCTCGGCGCGACCCAGGTCCCGAAGTGGTTCAAGGGGGCCACGGCCGACGTCACGAGCGCCTGCGGCCCTGCGCCCGCGGCCGCGAACGCCCCGGTGACGACGTTCGTCGCCGGGTGCGCCACGACGACACCGGCCATCGACGGTGACTTCGCCGACTGGGACGGCGTGCCCACGGCCCCGATCCCGCACGTCGTCGCCCAGGTGGGCACGCCCCAGCCCGAGTTCGGCGGCGACTGGCAGGTCGTCTGGGACAGCGGCGCGCTCTACCTGCGCGTGCACGTCGTCGACCCGGACATCCGCAGCGTCAACCTCGCCACCCCCGGGGCCTGGTTCAACGGCGACGGCTTCTCCTTCGAGTTCGGCCCGGACGCCCGGAGCCTCGACCCGAAGGCCACGACGCGACGCGGTCAGGACGTCCACGTCATGGTGGGACTGTCCCGTGACGCCCCGACGTCCGGCGTCGCCTCGATCAACCCGGCCGGCCGCGGCACCTTCACCACCGGCACACGCCACCCTGAGATCACCGTCGGGCGCGCCGACACGCTGACCGGCTACGACCTCGAGGCCCGGGTGCCGTGGTCGGCCCTCCAGCTCAGGAAGGCTCCGGTCCGCGGCTCCGTCTTCTCCATGAACGTCAACCTCAGCGACGCGACGAGCGCCCCGGCCACGTGGAGGCTGCGCACCATGAAGAGCACGAATGCCGCCCGCACCGCCGACACGCAGGGCTTCCCGCACGGCTGGCAGACGATCACCCTCGCCGACGCGGCCTCCTGAGACGGCCGCCTCAGATGGCCGGACGCCTGCTCGCCCTCCTCGTCGGGATCGACGCCTACCCGACGCCGATCCCGCCCCTGTCGGGCTGCGTGAACGACGTCACCGGCTTCGCCGACGTCCTGCGCGACCGCGTCGGCGAGGACGCCCTCGACCTCGTCGTGCTCACCGACGGCCAGGCCACGCGGGCGGCCGTGACCAGCCGGCTCAGCGAGCACCTCGGCCGCGCGGGCGCCCAGGACGTCGCGCTCTTCTACTACAGCGGGCACGGTTCGCAGCAGACGACCCCCGAGGAGCTCTGGTCCATCGAGCCCGACCACCGCAACGAGACCCTCGTGTGCGTCGACAGCCGCTCTCCCGGCAGCTGGGACCTCGCCGACAAGGAGCTCGCGGCCCTGCTCGACTCGATCTCGGCGACCGGCTGCCACACGCTCGTCGTGCTCGACTGCTGCCACTCGGGCGACGGCACCCGGGACGCCGACGAGGTGGTGCGCCTCGCGCCCCCTGACCCGCGACCCCGACCCGCGTCGACGTTCGTGGGGCTCGGCGACGCCACGGCCGGCGCACCCACCCGGGGTGCTGCGCGCTGGACACCCGCAGGCCGTCACGTCCTGCTCGCCGCCTGCCGGTCGTCCGAGAAGGCGAAGGAGGTCACCGTGCTCGGCCGCCAGCGCGGCGCCCTGTCGGCGGCGCTCGAGGCCGCCCTGCTCGGCAGCGACGGACGCCCCTCGTACCGCGACGTCCTGCGGATGGTGACCGCCGACGTGACGAACCGCGTCACCGACCAGCACCCACAGGTCGAGACCGCCGACGCGACCGAGCTCGACCGACCCTTCCTCGGCGGCGCGATCCCGGCCACCCCGAGGCCGCTCACCCTGAGCCGGCTGCCCGACGGCTGGTCGATCGACTCGGGCGCCGTCCACGGCGTGCCCGAGCCCATCGGTGACGACACGACCGAGCTGGCCGTCTACCCCCTGACCGGCGAGACGTCCGGGTCGCCGCTCGCCACCGCACTCGTCACGAGGGTCCTCCCCGACCGCAGCCTCGTCCGCCTGACGCCCGAGCTCGACGAGGCGTACGTCTACCGCGCCGTCGTCACGTCGATCCCACTCGCGCCGCTGCGCGTCGGGGTCGTCGGCGACGCCGCTGGGACGGCGGCGCTCCGGACCGCCGCCGATGCCGCGGACGAGACGCTCGTCGACCTCGTCGAGGGTGCGGGGGACGGCGACGGCCCTGCGGACCTCCTCGTCGAAGCCACCCCTGACGGCTTCGTCATCACCCGTCCCGGCGTCACGCGCCCCCTCGTGCCCGTCGTCGCGGGCGAGGCCCGCGAGGAGCGCACCATCCTCGCCCTCGAGCGCGTGGCCCGCTGGCTGCGCCTCTCCGCACTCACGAACCCCGCCACGCGCCTGCCCGACGCCGCCGTCCGCGTCGAGGTGGACGCGGGCACCGGGCCTGTCGGTGCGGGGGGCACCCTGCCGATCGCGTATGCCGGCACCGACGCCCCCCGCTTCACCGTCCGTCTCGCGAACACCACGTCCACCCCCCTCTGGGCGGCGCTCCTCGACCTCACCGAGACCTACGGCATCTTCACCGACGCGTTCCCGGCCGGATCGGTGGCGCTCGGCCCCGGCGAGGCGACGAGCGTCGACCTCGTCGGCCAGGTCGACGACGGGCTGTGGGAGGCGGGCACCGTGTCGTTGCGCGACCAGCTCATGGTCGTGACGAGCACGCTCGAGTTCGACCCGAGGTCGCTCGAGCAGGAGGAGCTCGACGTCAGCGCCGTGCCGGCCGCCGGGACGACGAGGAGCGCCGACGGGCCGCCGGCCCTGCGCTCCAACCTCGAGCGCGTGCTCGGCGGCACCCGGACGCGGCGCCTGGGGCCGCGCACCGCATCGGCGGCCGTGGCCGACTGGCGCACCGACTCGGTCTTCGTCGTCACGACCCGCCCACGCGCCTGAACTCGCACCCGGGACGGAAGAAGGGCCAGACGGCGTCCCGTCTGGCCCTTCTTCGTTCGGTGGAGCTGAGGGGACTCGAACCCCTGACCCCCTGCATGCCATGCAGGTGCGCTACCAGCTGCGCCACAGCCCCTTGCGGGTGTCACCTCGTCGAAGCGACTGCGTAACCATAGCGGGTCTCCGGCCGAGAGCCAAAATCGGGGGCGGCCTTTCGGGTCAGACGTTCCAGGGCCCGAGGTTCCAGCCGCTGATGCGCCACCGGGTCACCTCGGAGAAGCTCTTGCCGGCCTCCACGAGCTCGATCCAGTGGCAGTTGTCGAGCCCGCGGAACACCGCGTCCGACACGTCCTGGTCGAGCCTCACGAGGGCGCTGGCCGCGACGCGTGCGGACACGCCGTGGGCCACGACGACGGCGGTCTCGCCGGGGAGCAGCTCCCGGGAGACGTCGCGCAGCGCGGCGCCGGCACGCTCGGCCACCTGCGCCCGGGTCTCCCCCGTGACCCCGCGCGGGGTGTCCTCCCCCCGGTCGAGGGCGGCGATGACGTCCGGGTAGCGCTCACGCACCTCGTCGGCGTGCAAGCCCTGCCACTCGCCGACGTGCACCTCACGCAGGCGGGCGTCGAGACGCACCTCGAGGCCCGTCAACCCCGCGATGGCGTCGGCCGTCGAGGCCGCACGCCGGAGGTCGCTCGAGACGATGAGTGCCGGCGCGTAGGCGGCGAGGTGCGGGGCCGCGGCCTCCACCTGCTCGTGGCCGCGGTCGGACAGCTCGGTGTCCTTGTGGCCCTGCCAGACGCGGGCTGCGTTGTCGACCGTCTCGGCGTGCCGGACGATGACGATGCGGCGCGGCCCGACGGGGGGCACGGACCCGGCTGCCGTCACGCCTGGTCGACCTCGTCGACCTCGTCGGCCCCCGGACGGGCCGGCGCCTCCACCGTGGAGAGGTCGATCTCGGGGCAGTCCTTCCAGAGGCGCTCGAGCGCGTAGTACTCGCGCTCCTCCTCGTGCTGGACGTGGACGATGA